>Ga0247825_10000670_pt1 | contig 21929 bp, 21 predicted proteins | sample 13C_Vanillin_Day_FD_194413 | JGI IMG/M metagenome (GOLD analysis project Ga0247825, IMG submission 194413) | Soil microbial communities from agricultural site in Penn Yan, New York, United States - 13C_Vanillin_Day48 | ecosystem: Environmental > Terrestrial > Soil > Agricultural land | place...
TCTCTGAAGTCCTCTCTGAACGTTTCTTCGGCAAGAGGCTGAATATGTCGACATTGGTTCTCGTTGATCCCGGCACGGCCCGGCGCGGCCGACTTGTCTTCCGCGGCTGGCATGCCTTGTGCGCCGCGCTGGCGCTTCTGTTTGTGGTCGCGGCGCCGGGGGTGGCCTTCAGCCAGCGCGTATTCGAAACGCCGGATGAAGCGGTCAAGACGCTGGTGGATGCGGCGCGTGCCAACGACATTCGCCGGGTGGGGGTCATTCTTGGGTTGTTCGGTCGCAACATCGTGAGCTCAGGCGACGAGGTCGCAGACACCAATGCGCGAGCCAAATTCGTTGCGGCCTATGAAGCCGCGAACCGGCTCGTTGCGGACGGCGACAGCCGGGCGACGCTGGAGATCGGCAAGGACAACTGGCCGTTCCCAGTGCCTCTCGCGAAGAGCCGGGACGGCTGGCGGTTCGACTCGCTCGCCGGCCGTCACGAAGTCCTGGCCCGACGCATCGGCACCAACGAGCTCAACGCGATCCAGGTCTGCCTCGCCTATGTCGATGCGCAGCGTGAGTACGCGAAGCTCGATCCCGAGCACAACGGAACGCCGGTCTATGCGCAGCGGGTGGTGAGCCAGCCCGACAAGAAGGACGGCCTGTATTGGCCTGCCGCCGAAGGCGCGCCGCCGAGCCCGCTGGGCGGGTTCATGGCTGGGGCAGCGCGCGAAGGCTATCGGGCCGGACAAAGCCGGATCCCCTATCACGGCTACTACTACCGGATCCTGCGCGCGCAGGGCCCGAACGCAGACGGCGGCGCCTACGACTATACCGTGCGGGGCAGGATGATCGGCGGCTTCGCGCTGGTTGCCTATCCGGCCGAATACCGCAATTCAGGCGTGATGACCTTCTTGGTCAATCACGACGGCGCGGTCTTCCAGAAGGACCTGGGCGCCGGCACCGCCGGTATTGCGAGCGGTATGCGGAGCTTCAATCCCGACAATTCATGGAAAAAAGTCGCGCCCTGACCGCAAGCGAATTTGAACGCGGCCACATAATAGTCATGTCATTTTGCTATGTTCGATTGCAGATGCGGGGCATAATCTCCGAAGTTGTATGCGAGTGGAGGGACGCATGGACCGGGTCGCGAATTTGTTCTCGTACCTCGACCGGCATCCGGGCGTCAGGACCGCTGCGCTCGGGACCTACATGATGGTCATGTGCTTGCTATTGGTCGGGTTGGCCTGGTACTGACACTCGAAGAGCTGCATGGCGGCGAGTTTTGCGCCGGCCTCGGTCATTCTGTTAATGCCGCCTCGATGCAATTGATCAGGTTCGCCGCCTGATAGGGCTTGGCCAGATAGGCACGCGCGCCCGCGGCAAGCACCTGCTCCTGGACTTTCGGTTCGGGGAATGCCGTAACGAAAATCATCGGGATGGTACTTCCTTGCGCCTTCAGCCATGCCTGAAGCGCGACGCCGCTCATGCCCGGCATCCGGACGTCGGTCACGACGCACGAGGCCTGGACGACCTCGCCCGATTTGAGAAAGTCTTCGGCCGACTCAAAGGTGAGCGTGAGGTAGCCCCGCGAGCGCAGCAGCTGCCGGGTGGATTCGCGCACGCCCGCGTCATCGTCGATGATTGCAATTCTGGCAGTCATGGCTTGTTGCAATTGACCGCGTAGCTCCGGCCATCCCGGATTGTCACGCAGGCGGCGACGCTGCCGCCTTTTCCGATTGTGCCACAGTACCGGCCGAACGACACGAAACAGCTATACAAAGGTATGAAGTCGTGATGCGTAGCCGACATGGCCCGTCAGCGGTCTTGCCGTCCCAGCTGAAGCGCGTCGGATATCCTCACCAGGTCGGCGAGCGATTTCGCGTTCATCTTGCGCATGACATTGCCCCGATGAACCTTGACGGTGATCTCGGTGACGCCCAGCCGCGCCGCGATCTGCTTGTTCATCAGTCCGCTGGCGACCAGCGCGATGACCTCGCGCTCGCGCGGCGTGAGGCTGAGAAAGTCCTTCCTGATCTTGTCGAGCCATCGGTTCGTTTCGAGTTCGTCCGAGCTCTTTTCGATGGCTGCACGCACCGCATCGAGGAGATCCTGATCGCGGAACGGCTTGGCCAGAAATTCCACGGCTCCGGCCTTCATGGCCCGGACCGTCATCGGGATGTCGCCGTATCCGGTGATGAACACGATCGGAATCCGGTTTCCCGCCTTCTCGAGTTCGGTCTGGAAGTCGAGGCCGCTGATCCCCGGCAGGCTGACATCCAGCACCAGGCAGCACGGCGCCGGAGGCACGGGCGCGGCCAGAAACTCGTCGGCCGAGCCATGCAGGCGGACCTGCATTCCGACCGACCGCAGCAGGCTTCCAAGCGAGGTCCGCACGTCGGCATCGTCATCGACGATGACAACGGTCGGCGCACTCTGTGTGGGGGGGCCGGTCATGGGCTTTGATCTTACGCCATCGGAAGGGAAACGGTGAACACGGTTCCCCGGCCGGCACCCGGTGCGATCGAGATTCGCCCGCCATGCGACCCGACGATGGACTTGCAGATCGACAGTCCGAGGCCCATGCCGCCAGGCTTCGTCGTGACGAATGCGTTGAAGATCGTGTCGGCCTTGTCGGCCGCGATGCCGGTGCCGGTGTCCTCCACGGAGATGATGGCATTGCCGTCTTCGACCCCCGACGCAATGCGCAGCTCATGTGCCCTGGTCGAGTCCGTGTTCATGGCGTCGACCGCGTTCGCGATCAGGTTGAGCAGGACCTGCTGGAGCTGAATCGGGTCGCCGAGCACCGCCGGTTCGGGATCGCCCTTGAGCGTGACCCGCAGGATGATCTGCTCGGCTTCGATTCTGCGGACCGTGAGCGCAAGCACGTCGCGGATCAGCTCGTTGATGCTCAGCCGGACATGCGCCGGAGACTCGTGCCTGAACATGGCGCGAATGTTCTTGAGAACGCCGTCGGCACGGTGCCCGGCATTGACGATGGTCTGCAGGTTGGTGCGCACCTCTTCGAGATCGGGCGTTTTCGCACTCAGCCAGTTCAGCCCGGCGGCGCCGGATGAAACGATGGTGGCGAGAGGCTGCCGGATTTCATGCGCGATCGAGGCTGTCAGTTCTCCCGCCGTGGCGATCCGGTTCACGTGGCCCAGTTCGCCCAGCAGCGCCTGGTTGCTGGCTTCCACGCTGCGCCGGCGGCGGTCCTCGTAGAGCAGCCCGAGGATCAGGGCGGTCTGCAGCAGCATCGCGAACACGACGACAATCACGCGCCACCGGTACTGCTCCCACATCGACGGTTCGCGAAACCGTATTTCGCTGCCCGCCGGCAGGCTGCTTTCGCTCACGCCCCACTTCTGCAACTGCCGCCAGTCGAACACCGGACGGATCACGTCCGCCATGCCGACCGGAATGGCCGCAGCGCTTTCGCCGCCGAGAATCCGGGCGGCGAGTCGGCCGGCCTGCTGGCCGACCAGCGATGGGTGGAGCACAAATCCTCCGGCGGCGCCCCGGCCCACATGGGGCTCGGCGTCGACCACGATCGGCCGGTTGGCGGCCCTGGCGACTTCCGTCAAAGCGTCTCCCGGCGCGAACACCCGCCCGTCGCCGTCGACATTGAGGGAGGTGTAGATGACTGCCGCATCGTCGGGCAGGCTCGACAGGCGCGCCGTGAGCTCTCGCATCGGCAGGCCGGTCAGGTCCAGGATCTCCACCTGCGATCTGACGGCGGGCAGTTCCTCGGCAAGCGGAAAGCGGAACGTCTGGCTTTCGAGCCGGTCGCCGACCAGCGCCACGCGCTTGAGGCCGGGGACCAGCGCTTTTGCGGCAACGACCATGTTCACCAACGACATGCCGATGGTCTGACCGGTGACGTTGGGGGGGAGTTCCAGTTGTTTGAGCGCCTTTTCCGGCACCAGGGCAAACACCACGGGGAGATTGGACCACCCGCTGGTGCGCCGCAGAGTCGTCGCGAAATCGAGCGCACGGGCGCCGAGCGCGACGATCACCTCGATCCTGACGTTGCGAAACTTGCCCTGCAGGTAGGCGTCGAGAATGCGGCTGTGATCCGGGGTCGCAAAGCGGCTGAGGTCGAGGCTCTCGGTGTAGAAAGCTGCGGGCCTTTTCGCCTCCACAACGATGGTCGAGCGGAGATTGGCGATGACGTCCTGATAGGCGGGCAATCCCGCGGACTGATCGAGGATCAAAACCGCGGGCTGCGCTTCGCGAGCCGCGGCTTTCGCCGCCGGCCCCGGAAAAGCCGCGATGAGCCAGGCCACAAGCAAGCCGAAAGCCGCAGCCGTCACGCGGTTGCGCCGAAAAGTCCCGGGTCGGTTCGGCTGGGCAATGTCCATCGTGTGAGCCCTGAAACGAACCGGCGATCACCTGTGGTGAGGATCGGCCGACGGAATCGGTCGGCGCCCGTTGAATCTAGTCTTCCGGCGAACCGAGCGTCGATCTAAACCTACGTATAGTTCAACAAAGGCGGCGGTTTGACACTGTCTGCGCAAGGCGACAGTTCCGCGCACGCGCGTGCGCTGCACAAGCGATCCATTGGGTGCAGGCGGGCCGGGGCGGATCAAAGTCAGATTAACTTGAACGATCCGGGTGCGATCGCGAGGCACTATCGGCCGGACCGAGTGCCGCGCGGGCCAGGCCGGCGATGGAACATCCGGTTTCAGGGGCTGCTCATGCGATGGGGTCTTTGGTATCGGGTTCGAAGTTATACGAAATCGGCCCTCTGGATCGTACCCTTCATCGCGATCCCGCTGGAAATGATCGCGATCCGTGTCGCCGACGGCATCGGTCCGGCGATCGGCTGGCATTTCTTCGATCTTGGACCGGCGCCGGCGCGCGCGATGCTGGATGCCGTGGTGACGGCATCGCTCTCGTTTGTCGTTTTTACTTTCGGCTCGATGCTCGTGGCCATCCAGATTGCAGGCGGGCAGCTGACGCCGCGGATCATCGCCACCACGCTGCTGCGCGACAACGTGGTCCGCTACACGGTCGGGCTGTTCATCTTTACGTTGATGTTTGCGCTCGGCACCGGCAACCGGCTTGAAACCGGCGGGCATCAGTTCATCATTTTCGTTGCCGCCTGCTTGGGCATCTGCTGCGTTGCGGCGTTTCTCTATCTGATCGACTACGCGGCACGCCTCCTGCGGCCGATCACGATTCTCACCCTTGTGGCAAAGAACGGTCTGTCGGTCATCCGGGAGGTCTATCCCGAGCCGACGCCCGGCCGCGATGGTCCGATGCAGGGCCGCGCCGGGCTTGGGGAGCCAGGCCGTACGGTTCTGCACCAGGACACGTCGGAGATCGTGGTCGCCATCAACGTGAATGCGCTGCTGGAGCAGGCCGAGGCTTCCGGTTGCGTGATCGAACTGGTTCCGCAGGTCGGCGATTTCGTCGCCACCGGCGAGCCGTTGTTTCATCTTTACGGTTCCGCGGATGCTGCGATCGATGCAGCGCTCGCCGATACCGTGGCCTTCGGGGCCGAACGGACGATGGAGCAGGATCCCACCTTCGCATTCCGGATCGTCATCGATATCGCGCTCCGGGCGCTGTCGCCTGCGATCAATGATCCGACCACCGCGGTGCTGGCGATCGATCAGCTCCATCGGATGCTGCGGCTGGTCGGCCAGCGCCATCTGCGCACCGATGAAATTTCGGGCCGTTCGGGCCGCCTGCGCGTCATCGTGCGGACACCGAACTGGGACGATTTCGTGAACCTGGCATTCAGCGAGATCCGGATGTTCGGAGCCGGCAACATCCAGGTCGTGCGGCGGCTGCGCGCCATGATCGAGAATTTGATGCTGACGCTGCCGGAGCACCGGCACGCCGAGCTGCAGCGTCAGCTCAGCCTGCTCGAACGCGACGCGCGCAGGCACTATCCCTATCCGGAGGACCTGCTGCTCGCCGGCATTGCCGACGTGCAGGGACTGGGCGGCCACTCCAGCCGCCCCTGAGATCGTGTCAGGTCATTGTCTGTGGCGCGCCGGCTATCGGCACGCGCCGCGGCGGAGCAGGCCGATGCAGACCGAGCTGCCCTGAAACGTGATGGCGCCGAGCGTACCGGGCATGTCACCCCCGTCGAGCGAAAGATCGCTCGCGATGCTCTGCACCGGCTGCATGGTCACACGTCCGCCGGACCGCGTGGAGGAGGGGCGGCGGCTCTGCTGCGTGGCGCAATAAGTGCCGTCGATCACCGGGTTGCACGACTCTTGCGGCCGCGCGGCCTCACCGGGCAGGAGCGTCAGGAACACCGCAATGGGGATGGCGAAAGCCCGGATGCCCGGCGGGCACGATCGGGCCCTCGGCCGCCCGGAAATGGCGGAAGGGCCGGCCCGGCCGCTACTTCTTCGCAGTCGCCATCGCATCGATCGCCTTTTCATTCGGGTTGTTCAGGCAACGCTCGATGAACGCGCCGGTTTGCTTCTCCAGCACGTCGAGGTTGAAGCTCGCCGTATTCGACTTGCCGAGGAGAAATCCGTGCAGGAAGGCGATCGCGACGTCGCGGTTGGCCCCGCTTTCGCGCATCACGTCCTTGCATTGATAGAGATCGACCGTGCGATCCATTTGCGGCTGGGCCAAGGCGGTGGATCCGGACGTCGCGGTGCCTGTGGCCACGCCTGCGGCAACGAACATCGTCGAAAGCAGTCGCTTCATGAAATGTCCCCTCGTGTCGTGGTTCAGCGGCGGCCGGCCATGCAATCGCCGTAGGCGGCGTTGTACATCCGGTTGGCGGTGTCGCGTCGCCTGGAGCCGCCGCCGATAATTCCGACCGTCGCCCCGATCGCGGCGCCGACGCCCGCGCCGCCCGCAAGCGCTCCGATGCCGGCGCCCAGCAGCGATCCCTTGGCCGCGCCGCCGAGCACCTGGCCCTGTCTGCTGCCGTCCTCCGCATAACTGCGTGCGTAGCGGTCGCAGGCCGTCGCCGAGGGGCGGGACGATTGAGCGAAAACCTCGCCCGGCCAAGCGCCGGTCGCAAGCTGCATCACGCCGGAAGGCCCCGAGGTGATGGTGCATCGTCGAATATCCGGTGCCGCGTGGGACGCGGCAACGCGCGTTCGGCGGTGAACGTCGAAGAAAGCGCAGAGCCGGACAATTAAACGTATGTATAGGTCAAACGGGGAGAGCGTTCGATCAGTTTCCAAGCGACAGACGCGCCGCGCTGCGTGACAATGCAGGTTGGGTTCGGGGAAGCGCCGATGCTCGATTGGATTGTCGGGACAGTCATAGCGATCGTGTCTTATGTGCCGGCTCAGATTGTCCCGCCGGACTCCCAGCATTTCGTCCTCATCCGGTCGATGTTCGCGCTGCTGCTGATCGTGCTGGTCATCCTGGTTCTTGCATTGCGTCCGCTCCGCTCCTTCATGCGCTTCATGCGGGAGCGTCAAACGTCCAGCCGTCCTCCCGATCGGTAGATCAATGGGCGCCGACATGCTCACAGCCTTCCACGATCCGGCGCCGGGAGTTGTGCGGTGAGCGGCCGGGCAAACCGCCTGAGCCGCTGGTTTCCTCCAGCCCGCTGGCTGCATGAATACCGCGTCGAATGGCTGCGCAGTGACATCGTCGCGGGCGCGACACTGGCCGCCTATGCCATCCCGGTCGCGCTGGCCTATGCGAGCCTCGCCGGCCTGCCGCCGCAGGTCGGCGTCTACGGCTACCTGCTGGGCGGTCTCGGCTACGCGCTCCTGGGATCGTCGCGCCAGCTCGCGGTCGGGCCGACGTCGGCCATTTCGCTGATGATCGCGGGCACCGTGGGGGCGATGGCCGGCGGCGATGCGGATCGATACATGCAGATCGCCAGCCTGGCCGCCTTCACGGTGGCGGCGCTGTGCCTGATCGCCTGGCTGCTGCGGTTGAGCGTGCTGGTGAAGCTCATCAGCGACAGCGTGCTGGTCGGCTTCAAGATCGGGGCGGGGCTGACGATCGCCATGACCCAGTTGCCGAGCCTGCTGGGCATCGCAGGCGGAGGCCACGATTTCCTGGAGCGGCTTTGGCTGCTGCTGACCCGGCTGGACCAGGCCAACCCCCTGGTGGTTGCGGTCGGGGCCACAGCGATCGTTCTGCTGCTGGGCGGAGCGAGACTTTTCCCCGGCAAGCCGGTCGCGCTCGTCGTCGTGGTGCTGGCGATCGTTGCGGCGTCCGTGCTGGGATTGCCGGCCTTGCAGGTTCCGGTCACCGGCCTCATTCCGTCCGGCCTTCCATCCTTCGATGGCCCGGCGCTGCGGTTGCGCGATGTCGAAGGCATTCTGCCGCTGGCCGCCGGCTGCCTGCTGCTCGCCTACATCGAAAGCGTGTCCGCGGCCCGCACCTTCGCCGCCAAGCACGGGTATCCGCTCGACCCGCGGCAGGAGTTTCTTGGCCTCGGCGCGGCAAACTTCGCGGCCGCGCTGGGCCACGGCTATCCCGTGGCGGGCGGGCTGTCGCAATCGGCGGTGAACGACCAGGCCGGGGCGCGCACGCCGCTTGCACTTGTCTTTGCGTCGATCGCGCTTGCGTTTTGTCTGCTGTTCCTGACCGGGTTCCTGGAAAACCTGCCGAAGGCCGTGCTGGCGGCGATCGTCCTGACCGCGATTCTCGGCCTGTTCGATTTTGCCGCGTTGCGCCACATGTGGCGTGTCAGCCCGCTCGACTTCCGTGCGGCCGCAACCGCCCTGATTGCGGTTCTGCTGCTTGGCATCCTGCAGGGAATTCTGTTTGCCGCGCTTGCGTCCATTGTCCTGTTGCTGTTCCGCGCATCCACCCCGCACGTGGCGTTCCTCGGGCGCGTTCCCGGCACCAGTCGCTATTCCGACATGGCGCGGCATCCGGAAAACGAAGCGTTGCAGGGTGTGATCGCGTTTCGTCCGGAGGCTTCGCTGCTGTACTTCAACGCGGACTACGTTCTCGACCAGGTTCGCGGACGGATCCGGGCGATTGCCAAAGACGGCCTGCATCTCGTGATATGCGACCTCTCCGCGTCTCCGCATCTCGACCTTGCGGGATGCCGGCTGTTGCATGAGCTGCAGGACGAGTTGCCGGCCCGCGGCGCCGCGCTGCGCATTGTGGGGGCGCACGGAACGGTGCGCGATCTGCTCAGGGCCGACGGCCTGGCGGAAAAGACAGGCGTCATCGACAGGCACGTGACGCTTGAGAGCTTGCTGGAAGAAAACGCCGCGGCGCCGGCCGGCCCGGACCGGCGTGCCGATTGAGCTCCGGCATTCAGTTCAGCACGAACCACAGTTTTGCGACGAAGGCTGCGCCGCACCAGCGCGAGGTCAGGCCTTCTGGATTGGTGAGGGCATCGGCACGGCCGCCCGGCCGCGCGTTGGGATCGCCGGTGAAGACAAAGCAATTCTCTTTCGTGAGGTTGGTGTCGTGGTAGCGCAGGTCGAGGTTGAGCATCTTGCGGGTGATGGTCACGCCTGCCTGCCAGTTGAGATAGGCCGGCAGGGGAAAGCCGCCCAGATCCACCGACTGGTGGCCAAACCAGGAATAGCCGGTGGCCGCGGTGAACGACACGGCGAAATCCCGGGGCAGGAGGTGGCCCGGCACGTCGTAGCCGAGCCCTCCTGCGGCATAGCTGCTCCAGGCTCCGGTGTTGGAGACGTTCGGCGAATAGGCAAATCCGCCGGCGATCCGAACCGATTCTCCGAGCTTCGTCCCGGCGCGCAGCGCGGCTTCCCAGTAGTTGATCCCGTTTGACTCGGCTGCCGGCGCTTCACCGGGATAGCCGAAATAGGTCATGCCGAAATCGAATTCGACCGGTCCGAGCACCGGGCGGACGCCGCCGCTCAGCGAGATTTCGGCGGCCGGTTGCGTCGGCAGCCGGACACTGGCCACGGCCACGCCGGCATAAAACAGGTTGTACGTCCCTTCGACCGCCATGCCGACGGCGGGCTTGCGGTCCGATAGAGTGACGCCGCGGTAGACGTAGTCCGACGTAAGGCCGCCGCGGACCTCGAACTCCAGCTGGCTCTTCGCACTCTCCGGCAGGGAGGACCTGCTCTCGGACCCGGACCAGCCGCGCCCGCCAAGATTGATCGCGCCGGCCGACGGGTATGGGGACGTCGGACCGGAACCTTGCGCGCGTGCGCCGGTCGCCGCGAGAATTGCCGAAGCGAGGCAAGCGGCGCCGACTGTGGCTGCTGCGAAGGGCCGAAGCATGTCGGCTCCGTCGGCAACGGCCCGACGCGAACAACTCCTGCGGCGCAAATTCAACATCACACCCCGCTCTTTGCCGATATCGACGGCGCTCAACCGCCCAGAGCGATTGCGACACCGACCATCGCGCATCCGATCGCGACCATCAGAAGTCCGGTTGGCAAGGGACGAAGCCCAGTGCACCGCGCGAACACGTAGCCGCAAAGAAACAACATGGCGATCGCGACGGCATTGGAAAGCCGCAGGGCCGGCCGGACCTCGCCGATGAACAGGAACGGTATGACCACCGGAAACGTAGACACGAAAACCAGAAGACAGATGCCGCCCGCGCTCAACGCATCTTCCTTTGTGAGGCCGGGACGGGCCGGCGGTTCGGGAAGCTGAACGAGCTTCCGCCGCATCGCCTCCGCCTCGGTCGGCGACAGCACGGCTGCCAGCGGTTCCGGCAAGGAGTCCGCGATCAGGCGTCGCGATTCCTCGGGGCTGAGCGGTTGCCGCACCGCGCGCAGCATCAAAATATCTCGACCGCGTTGGTTGATGCAGCCCATCACATACAGCGCCGCGTCGATGATGCCCCAGGCCAGATTGCAGCCGAGCGCACCCCAGATCATTGTCCCGATTTCGGCACGGCCTGCGGTGGCGACGCTGAGCGAGTTCGTGCTGGTCAGGACCATGATGAGGCCGAACAGAATTTCGGAAACCCGGTCGACGGGATCGAGCAAACGTTTCGACTGCCTGCCTTGTTCGAACGCCATCGGCCCGCTCAGCTCCCCTGAACACAGGTATCCTAGCCAAACGGTCCGAGGCGCAGGAAGGGGCTTTCAGGCCAGAAATGGCGGGGCATCATCGTGTACCGATAGCGGCGGTATGCCGGGAGGGCGTTCGAGGGCACGGCGCAACGTCGATGTCGCTCTTACTTTGGGCCGGCATACACGCAGTGCCAATAGATCCCTCTGGAGAGGGTCAGGTCTACGACCGCGCCGGTCGCGCCGGGTTCGTTGGCAGCCGCCCTGCACTGCTCCAGGCTGTCAAACTTTCCAATCGTTTGCGAGGTGACGCCGACCGGAACAACCGCGCCGGTGGCCGGCGACAGCACCGAGATGACGATGATGAGCATATACATCGCCGGATTTCCTGCTCTGTTTCGGCTGCAATCATTGATGGGAGTCCGGCGGCCCGTACACTATTCTTAAGTTTAGATTCTCGCTGACGATCCGGACTCGGGTGCCGGCGGCCTGGCAGTGTGTTTGTAGACGTTGCGACAAGCCGCATCGGCAACACGTCCGCCCGACCGAATTCGCAATCGAAACTCCGGTGCACGCAAGATCGACGCGGCGCTTGTGGCCGTCTTCGATCGTCTGATGAACCCTATATCATCGTATAGTTGCCTGCCTGAACCTGCTGAACTCTCCTAGGCGCCCGTGCTCATGGAGAGTTTGGCAATGCGCGCATCCTTGGCGATTCTTGCTGTTTCGTTGTCGATCGGGTGCGGCATGCATGCTGAAGCCGCCGACAGCAGAATCGATCAGATCAGCACGACCAAGGCGATCAAGATCGCTTACCGGACCGATGCCACGCCGTTTTCGTTCGTCAAAGACAACGAACCCGTCGGCTACACCATCGACATCTGCAAGATCATCGTGGCGTCACTGGAACGCCGTCTCAATATTCAGGGACTGAAAATCGAGTGGGTGCCGGTCACGACGCAAACCCGTCTGGATGCGATCGCCAAGGGCACGGCCGACATGGAGTGCGGATCGAGCACCGTCTCGCTCGGCCGCATGCAGCAGGTGGACTTCTCCAGCTTCGTGTTTGTTCAGACCACCGGCCTGGTCACCAAGACTTCATCGGGCATCACGCGCGCCGCCGATCTGGTGGGCAAGAAGGTCGCCGTCATCAGCGGCACGACCAACGAGCAGGCCCTCAACAGAATCAATCAAGGTGGCCAGCTGAAAGTTACGGTGTTGCCGGTCAAGGACCGGGCCGAGGGCATCTCCATCCTGGAAAGCGGCGGCGCCGACGCTTTTGCCGGCGACAAGATACTGCTCGCGGGAGCGCAGTACCAAAATCCGCAAGGTCTGGTGATGCTTCCGGACGACCTGTCGATTGAACCCTACGCCATCGTCCTGCCGCTGGGCGACTGGAAATTCCGTCTCGCCGTCAACACCGGACTTGCGGACATGTATCGCCGCGGCGCGATCGTTCCGATCTATCAGAAATGGTTTTCGAGCGTCGGTATGGAGCCGGGCGTGCTGCTCGAAACATTGTACGTGTTGGGTGCGCTTCCCGAGTGAGGGCTGAACGTCACCCGACGGCATCACAAACACATGCAAAGCAGAGACTTGCAAAGCAGAGACTTGGGAAAAACATGACAAAGCTCTCCTGGCGAAATGCACACAGTGTCTTGTTTGCCGGAGCGGTGCTGGCTCTGACGGCGGTGCCTGTCGCTGCCCAGCAGCAGTCGTACAACCGCAGCGGCGTGCTGTCGTGCCGGATGGCTCCGACCATCGGCCTGATCATCGGCTCGCGCCAGACCATGACGTGCGAGTTCAGATCCGATCGCGGAATGGTCGAGCGCTATTCCGGCGTGATGAGCCGGATCGGCCTCGATCTCGGCGTAACGGCCGGTGGCCAGATGGCCTGGGCGGTGCTGGAGAGCGCGGACCTGCCGGCGCGAGGCGGACTCACCGGCACCTATGTCGGCGGCAGCGGGGATATCTCGGTCGGCATCGGCGTTGGTGCGAATGCCCTGATCGGCGGCTCGAACAAGGCCGTAGCTTTGCAGCCGTTATCCGTTGAAGGCCAGGTCGGCCTCAACCTGGCGCTGGGCATCGCCAATCTTCAATTGCGGCCCGCGCTGTAGAAGCGTCCTATCCTTTCAATGGGTTAGGTGGGGCCGACCGGAACAGGCGGGGCACCTTATTGGTGTGGCCTGTCACGATCTGCGGTGCGCGGGCGTCCGCCACGGCCAGCCTCTCCACGGCGGCCACCCCCAGGTCATGGAAACGTTGGCTCCTTGAGGACTGTTTTGGCGCAGCTCTTGCCTATGAGGTCCACGCCACCACCGTAGGCAGCCCACGGCGGCGTGTTAGCATGAAAAAAGTATCGCTTGGGTATCCGCGTGGAAACCGATCGGATCATCGCATTTGAGAATGTCGGCGTCGCGTTTGGCGACGAACAGATCTATGAGCGGCTGACCTTCGACGTCCGGCGCGGTGAATTCGTCTGCATTCTCGGTCCTTCCGGGTGCGGCAAATCCACGTCGCTGCGGATCATCGGCGGCCTGCTCGACGTCAACGCCGGACGCGTCACGGTCGACGGCCGCGCGCCGCAGGACGCCTGGCCGGAAATCGCCTTCGTGTTCCAGTCGCCGCGGCTGGTGCCGTGGCGCAACGCGCTCGACAACGTGCTGCTCGGCTCGGAGCTGCGGTTCGGTGCGGGCGACAGAGAGCAGCGGCGCGTGCGCGCCAGCGAACTATTGAGCCTGGTCGGACTCACCGGCGATGCACGGAAATATCCATCCATGCTGTCGGGCGGCGAGCGTCAGCGGGTGGCGATTGCGCGCGCGCTCGCCGTCGATCCGCAGATCGTCCTGATGGATGAGCCGTTCTCGGCGCTCGATCCCAACATGCGCGGGCGCATGCGGGCCGAGATGGAGCGGATCTGGGTCGAGACCGGCAAGACCGTGGTGTTCGTCACGCATGACATCGACGAGGCCCTGCAACTGGCCGACCGCGTGGTGGTGCTGTCGAACAAGCCGACCCGCGTCCTCGAAATCATCGAATTGAAAACGGCGCGGCCGCGATCGCTCGGCGATCGCGAGCTCGATACGCATCGCCAGAAATTGATTAGGCTGTTCCGTTCGCTCGAGCAGCAGCCGGCCCCCCGGAAGGAAACCGCCGCATGATCAAACGTCGCTCAGTCCTCAAGATTTTGGCCGCCCCTGCGCTGATGACCGTCGCCCGTCCCGGCTTCGCCCAGACCAAGGAGAAGGTCACCTACGCCTATCTGCTCGATCCGGCGTATGACGCCGTCACCTGGGCGATGAGCAACGGCAAGGTCACCTCCGATCGCATCACGGTCGAGGCGCGCGGCCTGGCGATCCCGCAATTGATCCAGGCGACGTCGGCCAAGCAGTACGACGTCATCATGACCGCGGTGATCGCCGTGCCGCCGGCGGCGGCGCGCGGCCTGGAACTCCGGGTGCTGTCGACGGCGCTTCAGCAATCGCCGGCCGGCGAGGGGGCCGGCGTCTGGGTCAAGAAGGACTCGCCGATCCGGAATCCAAAGGAGCTCAAGGGGAAGTCGCTCGGCTCCTATGCGCTGCGCTCCACCGGCTACACCCAGGTGCGGCTCGCGCTGATTCACAAATACGGCCTCAATGCCGCGCTCGAAGGCGGCGACGTCAGGCAGGTCGAGATCCAGGCGCCCAACCTGCCGGGGGCGCTGGCCGCTGGCCAGATCGATGCCGCGACCCTGATCCACAGCCAGGCGTTCCGTGCGCTGAAATCCGGCGAATTTCGCCCGATCGCCGAGACCGGACGCGACAACATCGAGGCGTTCGGGATGCGCTTCATCAGCGCGCTGAACGTGTCGTACCCGGAGCGGTTGGCGCAGCGCCCGGAGGCGTTCAAGGAGTTCAACCGCATGTTCCGCGATTCGGTGCGTTATGCGCTGGCAAATCGCGCCGAGGTCTTTGCCGCGGTCGGCCAGCAGAACAACCTGCCGCCCGAATTTTTCGACTGGTGGTTCGAGAAGAGCTCCGACGTGCCCGGCACCTTCGATGAAAGCCACGCCAAAATCATCATGAAGTTTTACGAGCTGTCGAAAGAGATCGGGATGATCCAGGCGTTTCCCGATATCCGCACGCTGGTCTGGGAGCACGCGCTGCGGGCCTGATGACCGGGATCGGCACCGCGCTTGCTCCAGCGTTGCGTCCGCGCGGCTGGATGACGCCGAGGCTCGCGGCGTATCTGTTCACGCTGTTGTTCCTGGCTGCATGGCAGGCCGCGTCGCTGGTGGCGCCGTCCTATCTGCTGCCGGGTCCGGTTCCGGTGGCGGCGCGGCTCGGCGCCTTTGTCACCAGCCCCCGCGATCTCGGCCATCTCGGCGCGTCGCTGTTCCATGTCGCAACCGCAATCGCAGTGTCGTTCGTCATCGGATCGCTGCTCGCGCTCATTCCTTATTACGTGCCGGTGGTGCGGCATGCGATCGAGCGGCGCATCGGCCCGTTCCTCAATTCATTCTCGGCGATCGGCTGGACGCTGCTGTCGATCATGTGGTTCGGGGTGACGCCGTTCACCGTGATCTTCGCCATCAGCGCCGTGCTGGTGCCGTTCGCGCTGGTCAACATGTCGGCAGGGCTCGCCGACATCGATCGCGACACCGTCGAGATGGCCGGCAGCTTCACCCGCCGGCGGGCGCGCATGTTTGCGCTGGTGATCGTGCCCTCGCTCTATCCGTTCGTGTTCGCCACCTTGCGGATCATGTTCGGCGTAGCCTGGAAGGTGACGCTGACCGCCGAACTGTTCGGCGGCAATTCGGGGCTCGGCTACATGATCAACCTGGCCCGGCAGGAGTTCGACACGGCGACGATCTTCGCCGCCATCATTCTGATCATTGCATTCGTCCACGGCATGGACCGGTACGTGCTGGGGCCGCTGCAGGCAAATGTGTCGCGTCACTATGCGGGCTGATCGGGCAACGGCAATATCGGCGATCGCGCAGCGCCTGATCGGCGAGGGCGCCGTCGTGCTGGCGCTGCTGGCCTGGTGGCTGGCGGCGCGCGGCCTGCCCGAATTCATCCTGCCGGGCCCGGCCGCGGTCGGCTGGCGCCTCGTCGAGCTGTTCATGACGCCGGACTTCCTCTGGCACCTGTTCACCTCGGCATGGCGGGTGCTGGTTTCGATCACCGCGGCCCTGCTGATCGGCGGCGGCCTCGCATTTCTCGGTCACGGCGTGCCCTGGCTTGCCGCCGTGGTCGACGAACGGATCAAGCCGGTGCTCAACTCGTTTCCGTCGATCGGCTGGGCGATCCTCGCGGCGATCTGGTTCAATCCCGGCGATTTCGGCGTGATCTTCGTCGAGGTCGCGATACTGATCCCGTTCTGCCTCATCAACATCGCCGAGGGCCTGCGCAACATCGACCGCGAACTCCTGGAGATGGGGCGCAGTTTCACGCGCCGGCGCGTCCGCATCCTCTGGCGCCTGACCTTGCCGCTGCTGGTGCCCTACGGGCTTTCCGCGACCCGCATCGCCTACGGCATTGCCTGGAAAATCGCGCTGGTCGCGGAACTGCTCGGCGCCCCGAGCGGCATCGGCTACCTGATGCTGCGGGCGCAGACCGCGGCCGACAGCACTACCTTCCTTGCCAGCTGCTTCGCCGTCGTGCTGATCTTCATCGCCGGCGAGCGGCTGGTGATCATCCCCTTGGAGCGGCGCTTCGCGCGCCGGTGAGAGCAAAACTCATGGCGGCAACGGTGATCGAGCAGCCGGTGGTCCGGACGACGGCCGGCGAATTGCGCGGCTCGATCGAGAACGGCATGGCGGTGTTCCGCGGCGTGCCGTACGCCGCGGCGCCCACAGGCGAACTGCGCTTCAAGCCGCCGCAGGCCGTGCCGGGATGGCAGGGCGTTCGCGATGCCACCAGGGACGGTCCCATTGCGCCGCAAGGGCGCTCGCGGCTCGCTCACGTCATGGGCAATTTCGAGCGGCCGCAATCGGAAGATTGCCTGACGCTCACCGTCTGGACTCCCACAGTCGATGCCAAAAAGCGGCCGGTGCTGGTGTGGATCCACGGCGGCGCATTCGCGAGCGGCGCGGGCTCGCTGCCCTGGTATTCCGGCGAGCGCCTTGCGGCCAACGGCGACGTCGTCGTGGTCTCGATCAACTATCGGCTCGGGGCGCTGGGCTTCCTGTGCCTGCCGGGGATCAGTGACGGCAACCTCGGGCTGCTCGATCAGGTCGCGGCGCTGCGCTTCGTGCGCGACAACATCGCGGCGTTCGGCGGCGATCCTGACAATGTGACGGTGGTGGGACAGTCGGCGGGAGCTGCTTCAATCGCCATCATCATGACCATGCCGGAGACCAACGGGCTGTTCCGGCGCGCGATCCTGCAAAGCACGCCGTTCGGGCGGATGGCGCGGACGCTCGAGGATTCACACCGGATCGGTCAGCGTTTGCTGGATGTGCTCGGCCTGAAGCCCGGTGACGCGAAGGCGCTGAAGTCGCTGCCGTTCGCAAAATTTGTCGCGGCGCAGGGCGAGGTCGCACGGCTGGAGAAGAAGTTCGCCAACGTGCTGGCGCCGTTCTGGCCGGCGATCGACGGCAGGGTTTATCCCGGTGAGGCGGCCGCGGCGCTCAAGGCGGGCGTCGGTGCCGGCATCGACACCATGATCGGGACGACGCGCGAGGAGATGGCGGCGTTCTATTGCATCGACCAGGAGATCGCGAACGCGGATGCGGCCGCGGTCGAAGGCGTGTTCGCGTCGTTGTTCACGTCAGGCCACCAGGCCTATAACGACGAGATTCGGCGGATGCGCGCCTCGAACACCAGTGCGGCGCTGCTCGGCGACCTGATGAGCGACGCCATGTTCCGGATCGGCAGCCTGCGGATGGCCGAGTGGCGGAGCGACCAGGGCCATCCCGCCTATGTCTACCAGTTCGACTGGCAGTCGGCCGCGGGCTTCGAGTCCTGCCACTGCCTGGAGATTCCATTCGTGTTCAACAATCCTGACGCATGGACCGGATCTCCGATGCTCAAGGGCGCCGACCCCGAGGAAATCAAAGGCCTGGCCGAGGCCATGCATCGGGCCTGGATCGCGTTCGCGCGCACCGGCAAGCCCGATCATCCGGGCTTGCCGCCCTGGCCGGTCTACCGGCGCGAGGACCGCATGACCATGCGCTTCGACAGCACGATCGGGCCGGTCCGCGATCTCGCCGGACTGGAATGGCGGCTGCCGTGGGACCGTTGAGCTGAACCAAGAGTCGGACAATGCATTCCGTCACCGTGCGCCAGCAAATCGTCGATCGCGTGCTCAAGCGGCGCGGCCGCTATCACCTGTTCGACCGGCTGGATCCGGCGCGCACGGCGCTTGTCGTCATCGACATGCAGACGGCGTTCTGCGCGCCGGGTGCTCCGGCCGAGGTGCCGGCATCGCGCGACATCGTCGACCCGATCAACGCCCTTACAGCGGAGCTGCGAAGCCTCGGCGTGCCGGTGTTCTGGGTTCTCCATGCCAACAGCCGGGTCGGTGGCAGGAGCGACTGGGAGCTGTTCTTCAACACCATCGTCGCCGATGACGTGAGGGAGCAGACCCTCGACAGCCTGACCGCCACGAAGCAAACCGTCTGGTCCGCGCTTGTCACCGCGCCGTCCGATCAGACCGTGCTGAAGAACCGCTACAGCGCCTTGATCTCCGGTTCGTCGCCGCTGGAACGGATGCTGCGCGGCACGGGCATCGACACCATTCTGGTCGCGGGCACCAAAACCAACGTGTGCTGCGAATCCACCGCGCGCGACGCCATGATGCTCGATTTCAAGGTCGTTCTCGTCGAGGATTGCTGTGCCGCCCTGTCCGACGACGAGCATCGGAGCGCTCTGGAAAACGTGATCCAGCAGTTCGGCGACGTCATGACGGCCGATGAGGTGCTGACGCGGCTACGGCAAATCGAGAACCGGCGGGAATAGCCGCGGGACAAGATCGCGGTACGTTGCTGCCTTGATAGATTCAGCCGAATGCGGATTTCAATGGCATTTTAGGCACCGAACCCTATGCACGATGTGCAGCCATACGCGCACCATCCAGAGGACATCGATGCGGAGATGCAAACCCAGCGAGAAATGCGTGACTTGGCAGGCCGCTGAAAAACTCGCTCGACGACAAGCCTTGATCGTGATTGGCGACCCGGCATCGCAGAAACGACAGTGATGTTGAACGACGATGCGGCATGCAGCGGGACCGCCAAATCGTTGAAGATGAGTTGGACCGGCCTGATCTTACGCGCGTGGCGGCGCGAGCGGCTTGATGAGTTCGTTCAGGTCCGGCTCGCCACAGCTCGCCAGGATCTCTTTCCGAACCGCGTCCCGGAGCCGCAAAATGTCGGCGAAGCCTTTACCGGCCGGGCGAATTGCAGCGCCGATCTCGACCCCGATTGGGACGCGACGGGGGAGCCATTGATCCGCCCGCAACATCGATCGCGTTCCGCGCAGGGTGCCGGGGAACACCGGCAATCCCGCTTCCGCCGCGATCTTGAAGCCGCCGAGGAAGAAGGCCGACAGACCCGGACGCCGCGTGAACGTGCCCTCGGGGAAAATCACCAGCGTCCTGTCGCGGCCTGCCGCCTGAATTGCCGCGGTGATGTCGGACAGGCTTTCGGCCAGGTCGAAGCGCTCGACGAAAAGCACTCCGAGGCGCCGCAGCAGGAGACCTGTGAAGAACCCGGCAGCCAACTCCCGTTTCGCCAGATAGGCTGGTTCGCCCGGCAGCACCGCGGCAAGCACCAGTGCATCGGCGTAGCTTGCATGATTGAACATCAGGACTGCGGGCTCACGCGGCAGCCGATCCGCTCCGCTGACGGTCGGCCGGGTGCCGATTGCAGCGAGAATGATTCCAGCGGTCGTTCGCACCGCCGACCAGCGCCATGACAGCCGCGGAAGCACAAGCACGGCAGCGACGCCAAACAGCAATCCCGCGGAGATGACGGTCCACCACCATGCCGCATAGGCAAAGTCGCTGGCAGCGCGGCTCATTCGACCGATACGTGCGGGCAATCCGGCCAGCGCCAATCGCCAGATCTGCCATTTCAAGGCGGTTCGCCCAGGCGCGAGCTGGCCTTTCAGGTACATGTCTCGCGCGGCGCCGCGGCGGATCTTGCCACTGGGCGTCTTGGGCACAGTTCCAGGGCCGACCAGAATGACCTCGTCCGGCGGAAAGCCGACGGCATCCAAGATCGCCTCTCGGGCGCGCTGCTGAAGCAGCTTGTGAGCAGCCTGATCGACAGTATCCGTCTCCGCCAGCACGACGATGCGCTCCGTGCCCGAAGCCCGATCGGCCACCCCGAACATCGCGGCGCCGCCGTTTCGGATGCCCGGAACGTTTCCGATCGCGTCCTCAACCTCGTGCGGATAGATGTGCTGGCCGCCACGGATGACGATGTCCTTGATGCGTCCGGTGACGAAAACACTGCCCTCCGCAATGTAGGCCCGATCGCCGCTGGCGAGCCACCCATCGTGGAACAGCTCGCGCGTCTTGGCCTCGTTTCCGAAGTAGCCGGACGTTGCTGAGGGCCCATGGAACTCAAGGTGACCTTCATGCCGTTCGCCGAGCTCGCGGCCGCGCTCGTCGACGATGCGGACCTCGTGCCCTGGAAGCGGGACTCCGCAACCGACCACCTCCATCGTATCGGGTCCTTCGGGGGCGGACTCGGCGATCCGGTTGCGCGTCAGCGCCGTACGGCTGATGCGATCGATGACTGGACCTCGGCCGGACGGCGGCATGGCAACCGCGACGCCATTTTCGGCCAGGCCATAAACCGGCGCCATCGCTTCCGCCCGGAAGCCATACGCCCGGAATCGCTCGGTAAAGCGTCGCAATGTAGAGAGACTCACCGGTTCGGCGCCATTGGCAAGCAGGCGCAGCGAACCGAGGTCCAGGCCGGACAATGCAGCATCGTCGATCTTGTCGAGACAAAGCTCAAACGCAAAGTTCGGTGCCGCCGAAATCGTGCCGCGGAAGCGGTGAATGGCCCAAAGCCAGCTTTGTGGCCGCGCCAGAAAGGAAATCGGCGACATGATGTAGAACGGCGCGCCGAAGTAGAGCGACCCGAGCCATGCGCCGATCAGGCCCATATCGTGGTAAAGCGGCAGCCAGCTCACCATGACATCGGCCGAGCTTGCGTCGATCGCCCGGCCGATGGCCCGGATGTTCGCGAGCACATTCGCGTGGCTGAGCACGACGCCTTTGGGATCGCCGGTGCTTCCCGAGGTGTATTGGATCAGTGCCGTGGCCGATGCGTCGTCAAGGCGCAGCAGTTCGATCCTGTCACCCGATCCAGACAGGCCCGGCACGCTCTCGACGGTTTTGATGGTGGTCACCAGCGAACGCAGCAACGATCCAAGCCGCAGTCCCTCTGGCACCGTGATCAGCATGCGCGCGCCGGCGTTCTGCAGGATGCCGGCCTGACGGCGTGCATAGTCCTCGATTTGCGTGAGCTGCATCGGCGGATAGATCGGCACGGGCGTGGCGCCGGCGTACAGGATCCCGAAAAACGCGATGAAGAAGTCAGTGCCGGTCGGCAGCATCAGCGCGACCCGATCGCCCAGCCCGATGTCGCGCGTGGCAAGCCCTGCCGCGACTTGCCGCGCGGCTTCGGCGAGCTCCACATAGGTCAGGGTGGCAATGACGGTGCGATCGTCCTGAAGCACCGAGACATGGGGACGGTGCGGGTGCTGGGACACGTGCCAATCCAGCACTTCGACCAATGTCCGGGCTTCGATTGCTGCCGCCACACTCGGCAATGCGGCAGCAACCGCTCCCTCGGGCGCGGGCGCACGGCCGCCACGGTTGATGGCTTCGATCAAGTCAGCGATTGTGTCGATCTGCCCCACGACCGACAACGGCAACTGGACCGCCAACCGGCGTTCGATCCGAAGGATGAGTTCAGTCCGTCCAAGACTGTCGATCCCGAGATCGCGATCGAGTCGACTGGACTGCTTGACGTCAACGGCACCCTTCTCGCCGCCGTGAAGCTCACGAACCAACTCGGCCACGAGCGCAACCACATCGGTATTG
>Ga0247825_10000671_pt1 | contig 21904 bp, 18 predicted proteins | sample 13C_Vanillin_Day_FD_194413 | JGI IMG/M metagenome (GOLD analysis project Ga0247825, IMG submission 194413) | Soil microbial communities from agricultural site in Penn Yan, New York, United States - 13C_Vanillin_Day48 | ecosystem: Environmental > Terrestrial > Soil > Agricultural land | place...
GGTGGGGTCGTAGGGCGGGCCTTCAGGCCCGCCGAACGATCACCGCAGCGGCTTCAGCTCCGCCCGCACGCCGTCCGGCAGCGGATAGCGATCCACGTTGAGCAGCATCGAGACCAGCTGGTAATAGCCGGTGACGCCAATCAGGTCGACGATGCCACGCTCACCGAAGCGATCGCGCGCGGCCGCGAACGTCGCGTCGCTCACCTGCGTCGCCGTCAGGAGCTCGGTGCAGAAGTTGTAGACGGCTTCTTCGTCCGGCGCCATCGCCGCCGGCCGCCGGCCCGCCGCGATCGCGTCGATGATCGACTGGTTCAGCCCGGCCGTCTGCGCCGCGCGGCGGTGTGCGTACCACTCGTACTGCGATGTCCAGTGGCGCGCGGTAATGATGATGGCCAGTTCGTTGAGCCGCGGGGCAATCGACGAATGGAAGCGCATCGACGCGCCGAACTGCTGCGCGAGGTCGCCCATCTCCGGGCTACGGAGCAGCACGTTGAAGGGCCCCGAGGCGCCGCGCCGCTCGCCCGAGATCAGGTTCTCGAACATCGTCTTCTGCGCCGGCGTCATCTCGGCGTAGGAGAGCGGCTTGAACCGATCGCCGACCATGCGCACCGTGTTCGGGTCGGGCTTGGGTGCGGCGGGTCCGGGATTCTGCGCGGCGGCGACCGCCAGCGCCGCGACCACTCCGGTCACGATTCCAAAGACGAATCCGCGATGCATGGGCGCCTCCACTGCAACAACCCCGTACGGCCGGGGTAGACGGGGAAGTCTACCCTGCAACCGGCGCATGAATTGCAGCGCTCGACTACATGCGCCGTCGTGGTCTCCCGATCGTGCTGAGCCTGCTCGTAGTGGCAGCTATCATCTGGCTGCCGAGCCGGGTACTCCGGACGGCGGAACCGGCGGCTGAGCCGCCTGCGTCAACGTCCGCCACCGCCTCGCATGCCGACGAGGAGCGGGTCGTGTCGAGCCAGATCCGTCAAGACGCCATCGCCCGCGCGCAGATCTGGCAGGAGCCCGCCGCGGTGCTCCGCGTACCCACTCCCGAGACGTCGACGCTCGACGAGTTGTCGTGCCGGTTCGTCCTCAAACGCCTCAGCGGCACCACGCCCAAGTTCAACTGCGTGCTCGAGAGCGGCGAAGAGGTGCGGATCAAGTACGGCCCCGGGGCGGAGATACCGGCCGAGGCGGCGGCCACCCGCCTGCTTCGCGCGCTGGGATTTGCCGCCGACGAGATCCATCTGGTGCGGCGCCTGCGCTGCTACGGTTGTCCAATCGAGCCGTTTACCACGTCGAAAGCCGTGCAGGCGGTCCGCGCCGGCGGCGTCTACGCGCAGGGGTTGAACTACGAGCACGTCCACGACTTCGAATGGGTGGCGCTCGAACGGAAGTACAACGCCAGGCCGATTGAAACCGCGTCGGGCCAGGGGTGGGCGTTTGCCGAGCTCGATCGCGTGGACGAGGCCAAAGGCGGCGCGCCGCGCGCCCACGTCGAAGCGTTGCGCCTCGTTGCCGCGTTCCTCGCCCACTGGGACAACAAGGCCGACAACCAGCGCCTGGTGTGCGTGAGCCGCGACTGGCCGGCGGGAGCGCGGTGCGCCGCGTCCATGATGATGCTGCAGGACCTTGGCGCGACGTTCGGTCCTCGCAAGATCAGCCTGCGCCGGTGGCGGGAGTCAGCGATCTGGGCCGATCGCGCGACGTGCCGCGTCACCATGAAACACCTGCCGTACAGCGGCGCCACCTTCGTGGACACGCAGGTGAGCGAAGCGGGGCGGCAACTCGCGGCGCACGAGCTCCGGCGGCTGAGCGATGTCGACCTGACCAACCTGTTCACCGGCGCCCGGTTCGATCAGAAGCGCGGCCTCTTCAGCGACGCCCACCCGGTGCCGGAGTGGGTGGCCGCCTTCAAGGCCCGCGTGCACATGATCAGCGACGGGCCTCCGTGTCCGCCCGTGTGACGTTGCGCGCGGGTGCGGGGGCGGGGTCGGTGCGCCGCAGCCGCCCGGCGTCGATGGTCGCGCCGGCGCCGGAAATCGCCTGGAAGTGGAGCGCCTCGCCCTCGATCTCCACCAGCATGAAATGGTAATTGGCAGAGTAGGTACGCGCGATGTAGGGCGCCCGCCGGCCGTCGCCCGGCCGCAGTGATCCGGCGCCGCCGCTCACGAAGTACTGGATGCCGTTCTGCAAGGTCGAGCGCTGGTAGATGTGCTCGTGGCCCGAGAACACCACGTTGACCCGATGGCGCACGAACATCGCCTCGAGCGTGGAGCGGGTGACGAACGCGGACGCGCGGTAGCGGCCCGACGTGTAAATCGGATGATGGAGAAAGACGATTTTCCAGTCGGCCCCTGACTCGGCCAGTTCCGAGTCGAGCCACGCCAGTTGCTCCCGGTCCAGGTAGGTGGAGTCGAGCGCGAAAAACGCCACCGGCGTGGTGATGCGCGCCAGCAGGTTGCCCGGCGGCGAGAAGCGATAGTAGCGGCGGCCGCGCATGTTGAAGTGCTCGTAGTGGATCTCCTTCGGGTCGTCGTGGTTGCCAAGCGCGGCGAAGAACTTCACGCCCTCGTCGAGCAGCACACGATAGGGCTCCTCGAACTTCAGCCGGTAGTCGTCGGAGCCGGCCGGACCCTCGTAGATGTTGTCGCCGACCATCAGCGTGAATGGGAAATTGAAGCGGGCGTGGTAGCGCGCCATCTGGTCGGCCACCCGCTGTTGCGCCTCGTTGCCGCGGCCGCTGTCGCCGATCACCGCGAACTTCACCGAGTTCTCGGAGTTGGGAAGTGTCAGGGTGTCGGGTGCCAGACCGTCGATCGGAACCGGTTCGACCACGGCCAGCGGACGAGGTAAGGGAGGACGCGGCCCCTGCTCGCCGCGGCCGCAGGCCACCGCCGTGAGCGCCGCAAGGACGAATGCCAGCTGGACCAGGCGGGTCATGCCCATGGTCCGTGCAGAAACCGCGCCGCCTCGCTCCGGCCGGTTCCAGCGCCCGCGCTAAGCTGTGGGACGGTGGCGGCGCCGGTCGAACACGAGGTCGTACACGTCGCGGGATACGAGGTGGCGGTGTCGAATCCTCGGAAGGTCCTTTTCCCCGACGCCGGCCACACCAAGCTCGACCTCGTCCGCTACTACATCGCCGTCGCCGACGGGGCGCTGCGCGCGGCCGGTGGCCGTCCGAACATGCTGCTGCGCTTTCCCAACGGCATCGGCGGCGAGTCCTTCTACCAGAAGCGCGCGCCCGAATCGCGGCCACCGTGGGTGGAGGTCGTCGAGCTCTCGTTTCCATCCGGGCGTACCGCGCACGAGATCGTGCCACGCAACGCGGCCACGCTGGTCTGGATGGCCAACCTGGCCTGCCTCGAGCTGCACCCGCACCCCGTCCGCGCAGAGGACCTGGACCACCCGGACGAACTGCGCATCGACCTCGATCCGGTGCCGGGCGTCACCTGGGTACAGGTGCGCGAGGTCGCCGGCGTGGTGCGGGCTACGCTGGCCGACCTCGGTCTCGTGGGCTGGCCCAAGACGTCGGGGTCGCGCGGCATCCACATTTACGTGCGCATCGAGCCGCGCTGGAGCTTCACCGAGGTGCGCCGCGCCGCGCTTGCGTTCGCCCGCGAGGTCGAGCGCCGCGCGCCGGCACTGGCGACGAGCAAGTGGTGGAAGGAGGAGCGGCACGGCGTGTTCCTCGACTACAACCAGAACGCGAAGGACCGGACCATCGCCGCCGCCTATTCGGTGCGGCCCCGACCGGATGCGCGCGTGTCGGCGCCGCTCACCTGGGACGAGGTGGAGGCCTGCGCGCCGGAGGACTTCACGCTGGCGACGATGCCGGCGCGGTTTGCCGAGGGTGGCGACCGCCATCGCGACATCGATCGCCATCCAGCCAGCCTCGACGCGCTGCTCGAGCTCTCGGCGCGGCAGGAAAAGGAGGGGCAGGGCGACGCGCCCTGGCCTCCGCACTACCGCAAGCAGGCGGGCGAAGCGCCGCGCGTCGCGCCGTCGAAGCGCCGGGTGCCGAAGCACCCGCTGGTCGAGATCGGCCGGGCACGCGACAAGGCCGACGCGCTCGCGGGCCTCGAACGCTGGAAAGCGCGGCACCCCGAGGCCGCCTCGCACCTCGAGCCGGCCGACGTGCTCGTGGACGCGATGCGCGGGCGTTTCCGCACGTGGACGCGCATCCGCGTCAACCTGCAGCACGTGCCCGAGGCGCTCCGGCCGGCGCCGGACGCGCTGGATCCCGACGAGGACGTGAACGACTGGCCGAAAGGGGAGTGGCCTACCCCGCGCCGAAGACCTTCGCGAGCTCGTACGGAGTCGTGACCTCGAGCTGGTCGTAGCGGCAGTCGCGGGGCTGCCGATCGGGACGCCAGCGCGCGAACACCGCCGCGTGCCGGAAGCGATCGCCCTGCATGTGGTCGTACTTCACCTCGCACACGCGCTCGACACGCAGCGGCTCCCACGACAGATCCTTGCCGGCGCTCCACCGGCTCTGACCGCCCGGCATGCGCGTGCCGCCGTCGCCCATCGCCTCGGCCCACTCGCGCCAGGGGTGATCGTCGAGCGCGCGCTCCCGCAGCGGCGCGAGTTCCTGCGCCAGCGCGCGGCGCGTGGCCATCGTGAAGGCCGACGTGACACCGACATGGTGCAGCCGCCCGTGGTCGTCGTAGAGCCCGAGCAGGAGCGAGCCCACGAGCTCGCCCGGGCCGGCCTTGTGCCACCGGAAGCCGGCCACCACGCAGTCCGCCGTCCGCGCGTGCTTGATTTTCAGCATCGCGCGTTTGCCCGGCTGATAGGCGCCGCCAACCGGCTTGGCCATCACGCCGTCGAGGCCGGCGCCTTCGAACCGGTCGAGCCATTCGGCGGCCAGCGTCCGGTCGCGGGTCAGGGGCGTGAGGTGAATCGGCGGGCTCGTGCCGCCGAGGAGGCGCTCGAGCTGCGCCCGGCGTTCGTCCTGCGCCACCTCGCGCAGGTCGGTGCCGCCCGCCGCGAGGAGATCGAAGGCGACGAACGACGCGGGAATCTCACGAGCCAGCTTCGCAACCCGCGACGCCGCGGGGTGGAGCCGCATCTGGAGCGCGTCGAAGTCGAGCCCGCCCGGCGTGGCGATGACGATCTCGCCGTCCACCACGCATCCGTCGGGGAGGCCGGCGAGCAGCGCGTCGTGCAATTCGGGAAAGTAGCGGTCGAAGGGCCGCAGGTCGCGGCTCTGGATGAACGCCTCGCCGCCGCCGCGGAACACGATGGCGCGAAAGCCGTCCCACTTGGGCTCGAAGAGGAATCCTTCGGCGGGCGGCAGCTCGTCGGCGAGCTTGGCCAGCATCGGCTCGACGGGCGGCGCAATCGGGAACGGCGAGTCGGACATTCGGAACGCCCCGTTTGTACTACGATCACGGACGATGGCGAACGGCGCGAAGCTCCGCCTCGGCGTCTCGGCGTGCCTGCTCGGCAACGAGGTGCGCTACGACGGCGGACACAAGCGCAACCCCTTTCTGACCGACCTGCTCGGCCCGTTCGTCGAGTGGGTGCCGATCTGCCCCGAGGTGGAGGCCGGTTTCGGCACGCCGCGCGAAGCGATGCGCCTGGTCACGGACGGCGCGGACGTCAGGCTCGTCACGGTGCGCACGCGGCGCGACGTGACCGGTCAGCTCGAGCAGGCGGTGGCGGCCCGGTTGCGGACGCTGGCCCGCCTCGATCTCGACGGGTATGTCCTCAAGAAGGATTCGCCCTCGTGCGGCCTCTTCCGCGTGAAGGTCTACGGCCCTTCAGGCGTCGGCGAACGGTCTGGGCGCGGGCTGTTCGCCGCCGGGCTCGCCGACGCGCAGCCGCTGCTGCCGCTCGAAGAGGAGGGGCGGCTCGGCGATCCGCGTCTGCGCGAGAACTTCATCGAGCGCGTATTCGCCTACCGGCGCTTGCGCGACCTCGCGGCCGGTCCCGTCCGTGCCGGCGCTTTGATGCGGTTCCACGCCCGCCACAAACTGCTGCTGCTCGCCCATTCGCCGTCGGCCTACGCGCGCCTGGGCCGCCTGGTGGCGACTGCCCGCGGCCGCGTGGCCCGCGCGCTGGTCGACGAGTACGGCGGCGGTTTCATGCAGGCGCTCGCCACGCCGGCCAGCCGCGGCCGACACGTCAACGTGCTCCAGCACATGGCCGGGTACTTCGACGCCGTGGATGCCGGCTCGCGGCGCGAACTGGCGGCGAGCATTGGCGATTACGGGCGCGGGCTGGTGCCGCTCGTGGTCCCGCTCACGCTCATCGCGCACCACGCCCGCCGCCACGAGGTGCAGTACCTGCTCGATCAGATCTATCTGCAGCCGCATCCCAAGGAGCTGATGCTGCGCAACCATGTTTGACGCGCCGGAATCCAATCCGCGCGTGCGTGTCAGCCGTGCCGGGTCTCCCGATCCCGACGGCCGCTGCGTCGTCTACTGGATGCAGCGCGCGCAGCGGGCGGTGGACAATCCGGCCCTCGACGTGGCGATTGCGGCCGGCAACGCCCTCGATCTCCCGGTCGTCGTCTTTCTGGGCCTGCACCCCTTTGTCGAGCGCGCCAACCTCCGCCACTACCAGTTCCTGGTGGACGGGCTCGGCGATCTCGCCGAGGGACTGCGGCGCCGCAACACCGGCTTCGTGTTGCGGCGGTTCCCCGATCACCGGATCGATGCGTTCGCGGCGGAGGTGCGGCCGGCACTCGTCGTCGCCGACGAGAACCCGCTGCGGCAGATCGCGGCATGGCACCGCACCGTCGCGGCCACGCTTCGCGTGCCGCTGTGGTCGGTGGACGCCGACGTGGTCGTGCCCTCGCGCCTGCTGCTGAAGGAGCAGTACGCGGCACGCACGATCCGTCCGCGGATCCACGCACGACTGCGCGAGTTCCTGACGGTCCCGCGGGCCACGCGCGCGCGTGTGGCCTGGCGGACGCCGCGCGGCGTACACACACTGAGGCCGTCGGCCGGGGTGCTCGACGGCTTTCCTTGCGATCGCTCGGTGGCGCCGGTAACTGGTTTCCACGGGGGCACCGCCGAAGCGCGGCGGCGGCTGCGGACCTTCATCCGCCGGCGGCTGGCAGCCTACGACGAGGGACGCAACCATCCCGAACGGGACGCGACCAGTGAGCTCTCGCCCTATCTGCACTTCGGTCAGATCGGACCGCGCGAGGTGGCGCTGGCCGTTCGCGATGCCGGCGGTCACCCGGCCGGGGTGGACGCCTTTTTCGAGCAGCTCGTGGTCCGCCGCGAGCTGGCAGTGAACTACGTCACGTTCAACCCGCGCTACGACAGCCTCGAGGGCTGCGAGGCGTGGGCCCTCGCGACGCTCAATCGCCACCGCCGAGACCGGCGGCCGGTCGTCTACACCGAGGATCAGCTCGAGGCCGCCGAGACGCACGACCCGCTGTGGAACGCGGCGCAGCGCCAGATGGTCGAGACCGGATGGATGCACGGCTACGTGCGCATGTACTGGGCGAAGAAGATTCTCGAGTGGTCGCGCGCGCCGGAGGAGGCCTTCGATCTGGCGGTGGTGCTGAACGACAAATACCTGCTCGACGGACGTGACCCCAACGGCTACACCAACATCGCGTGGGCGATCGGGGGCAAGCACGATCGGCCGTGGGCCGAGCGGCCCGTCAGCGGCACCATCCGCTGGATGTCGTTTGCCAGCACGTCGCGGAAGTTCGATTCCCGGCGCTACATCGCGCGGTGGAGCGGGCAGGTCTGAAGACTTGGCCTAGAGGCCCGCGGCCATATACAAGCCGAAAGCGACGAGGAGTGCGCCGCTGAGCCGGCCGCCCTGCGCCATCGGCGGCATCAGCTTTTCCACCAGCAGGAAGGCGGCGAGGCCCGCGATCACCGTGAGCTTCATCACGCCGCCGGCAAAGAGCAGCAGCATCAGCGCCCAGCAGCACCCCAGGCAGTACCAGCCGTGGACGATCCCCAGCCGGAACGCCCCGGCGCCTCCCGCGCGCCAGTGCTTCACCAGGAACGCGGCCGGCGACTGGCAGGCGCTGAGACAGGCGCGCTTGAGCGGGGTCAGTTGATAGAGGCCGGCGACGACGAGCAGGGCGCCGGCCACGGCCGGTGCCTGGATCTCCATCATCGGCGACAGCACGCCCGTGCTGGTGAACGCCCATTGCACCGCCGTCGCCACGGCGCTGAACGCCGTCCACATTACCAGGTAGCCGCCGGCGAAGAGATGGATGCGCAGCGGCGCGGCCGCCGCGTCGTCGCGGCGCGCGACCATGCCGTAGACGAGCAAGGTGGGCGCCGCCGACGGCAGCATCATGCCGGCCATCATCGCCGTCCACATGGCGAACAGGAGCGCCAGGTGAGTGCCGTCCCACGAGGCGGTCATCATCCACGCCGACGCGCCGGTCATGTCGCCGTACATGTCGTTGGCCATCGGCACGATCCACGCCCAGCAGGCGGCCGCCACCAGACCGAGCGCGCCGAGCGCGAGCCAGCGCTCGCTCACGACGGCGCGTTCGACCGGCGTCCGTTGCGTCGCGGGCGAGTCCACCACAGCTACCGCACCACCCCGTGCGTCGACCAGCGGACGCGCGCCAGGTGCGCGTGCGTGGACGCGAAGTCGAGGGGGATGGGGCCGCCCACCTTGGTCGATCCGGCCGCAAACTCCGCCTCCGTGAACTCGAAGCCGGCCGGCAGTGTCACCCGCACGCGCTGGGTGGCGCCGGTCTTGCGATTCCGGATTGGCGCGGCGGTGCTCTCCGCCAGCCCTGGAATTCGCAGCGACGCGGTGCGTTCGTCGACGTCGATCTGGAGGTCGATTGACGCAGCGATGGTGGGGAGGAGCGTCGTGACGGTGGTCGAGAACACCTGCCAGACGAGCGACCCGGGCTCGGTGTCACGGCCCTGGCCGATCGCTTCGAGAGCGGCACGCTGGGGCGCATCGGCCCGCTCGTCCACGATCACCTGGAACGTGCCGTTCCCCAGATGGATCGGGCCCGGCCACATCGCGAAGATGCCCCACGCGAGTCCGTCGAGCGCCACGGCGCCGTAGCGGCCGCGATCGATGCGGATAAAGGTGTGCGCCCGGCAATGGCCGTGCGTCGGCAGGGAATTGAACTGACACGGGCACCCGCAGTCACAGCTGCAGTTGACGAACTCGGCGCCTTCAATCTCCCACTCGGTGAACGCCACTTCACCCTCGTTGTTCGTGGAACGAAGCCACTAGTATCACCCGGCTCGACCCGCGGCAGGCCTAGGGTGGCCCCGGGTTACCCCCGGGGCCGCGGGGCCGCGGCCGTCTGCCGCTCGTGCGCCCGTCGCATCCAATCGATCAGCCGGCGCGCTGCCTCAGCGGGGGACGCGCCGTAGAACGGCATCATGGCCGTTGGGATCCCGGGTCGGCGCCGCAGTTGCGCGCGCCACCGGTCACCGGCGTCGGTGACTTCGATCTCGAAGGCGCGCTCGCCGATGATTTCTTCGAAGCAGTGAACGGTCAACGTAGTGTGTGTGTGTAACTCAGGCCGAGCGCACGATCCTACGCTCGTAGCCAGAATGATCAAGCGAAGCGCGTCACGAAGGCGTCGTCCACATGTCGTGTCCCGTAGGATCCACGCCACGATCCGGCCATAAATATTTCTTCGTCGTCAGCTTCTCCACAGGTTTTGCACGAGCCGTCCACAGCTTTTCCACACCGTGCCGGAAACGGAGAGCGCCGAATCCCCCTATCCCCGGTTCCAGAAAGGGCCGAGAGTACAATGATGGCCTGCTGGTCGATGCGTGCAAGCCTCCGAATTCTCGTTGCGCTGCTGCTTTGGGCATGTGCCGTCTCGGTGGAGGCCGCGACCGACGCCACCCTGTTCCGGCTGTTCCTGAAGGACGGCGCCACGGTCGTCAGCTACGGCGAGTACACCCGCGTGGACGACCGCGTGGTGTTCTCGATGCCGGTGGGCGGCAGCACCGTCGACCCGCGCCTGCAGGTCGTCTGGATTCTCGCCTCATCGGTGGACTGGCCGAGGACGGACCGCTACGCCCAGTCCGCCCGCTATCAGCACTACGCCGACACCAAGGGTGAGGAAGATTTCGCCATCCTCAACAACGAGGTCGCACGAGTGCTGAACGACATCGCCCTCAGCACCGATCGCCCGAGCGCCCTCGCGCTGGCGGTGAAGGCCCGGACGGCCCTGGCCGAGTGGCCAAAGCAGCACCATGCCTACCGTCAGGACGACGTCCGCGAAATCGTCGCGCTGATCGACGAGGCCATCGCGGGATTGCGCGCCGCCAGCGGCGCTACCACGTTCGACGTCGCTCTGGTGGCGGCGGCGCCCACGGTGGTGCCGCTCGAGCCCATGCTCGGCATGCCGACGCCTCGCGAGCAGCTCGACCAGGTGCTGCGACTGGCGGCGATGGCGCCGAACGCCACCGATCGGGTGACACTGCTGCAGAGCGCGCTCGCGATGGTCAACGAAAACGGCGCCGGCCTGCGAGGCACCGAGATGACGGCGATGCGGGCCTCGCTCGAGACGCGCATCCGCAACGATTTCGCGGTCGACAAGCGCTACGCCAAGCTCTCCGAGCAGCTCACCAAGCGCGCTGCCCACGAGGCGGCGCAGGCTCGCATCGCCGGCGTCGAACAGGCCATGAGCCGCCTCGATCGCGAAGACGCGAAACTCGGCCGCCGCCGTCCCGAAGTCGTCGAATCGCTCCGCGCGTCCATCGAGGCCAGCCTGAGCGATGCCCGCCGCCTCCGCCTGCTCCGCGACCAGTGGGTGCTGAGGCAGGCGATCTACCGCGACTATCAGCGTCTGGTGGGCAGCCAGCTCCTGAGCCTGGTGAAGGCGCAGCCGCAGCTCGAGGCGATTCGCCGGCTCGACGGCCCGCCGCTCAGCGCGCTCCGGTCGATGCAGGGCCGGCTGAGCGGAGGCGCCGAACGGCTGGAACGCTTGCCGGTGCCAGAGGATCTCCGCGCCACTCACAGCCTGCTCGTGGGCTCGTGGCGCTTCGCCGAAACCGCCGCGAAGGGACGTTCCGACGCGGTGTCCACGGGCAACGTGGCCCGGGCCTGGGAGGCGTCGTCGGCAGCCGCCGGGGCGCTCATGCTCTTGTCGCAGGTCCAGGGCAGCATCCGGGAGCTGCTGGAGTTACCCCGTCTGAAGTGATCACCCCGCGCTCGACACGCCTGGTTCGCGTGACGGACCTCCAGGCGTTCCGCCGCGCGATGGTCGGTCTGGCGATCGACGGTGCGCCGCTCGACGCGCGCGACCGCATCGTCGTCGTGCCGACCCGCGCAGCCGCCGCGCAACTCGTCCGCTCGATCGAAGCCACACTCGACAACCCGCGGCGGGCCGTCGTCCTGCCCGAGTTCGTGACGACGGACGAGCTCGTGTTCCGTCTGGCGGAACGGCTCGACCCCCGGCCCACGGCCCTGCACGATGCCGAACGCGAGGCACTGGCCATGGTGGCGTGCCGCGCGGCGCGCGACTCCGGCCACGCGCCGCCCTTCCGCCTCCGGCCCGGCCTCGTCGCCGAAGTGCTGCGGTTTTACGACGCGTTGGGCCGCCATCAGAAAGACGTGGACACGTTCGAGCGGCTCACGCTGGGCCTGCTCGAGCCGGGTGCGGCCGACGACCGTGGCGCCGAGCGCCTGGTGCGGCAGACGCGCTTCCTGTCTGCGGCGTTTCGCGAGCTGGAATCGCGGCAGGCGGCCGCTGGCGCCGACGAGCACGTCCTGCGCGCGCGTCTGGTGCAGGCGGCGGCACCGCGTCCGTGGCGCCACGTGGTCGTGGCGGTGGGCGACCGGTCGAGCGATCCCGATGGTCTCTGGCCGGCCGACTGGGACGTGCTGGCGCGGCTGCCCGGCCTCGAGCGTCTCGACGTCGTGGTCACCGATGCAACGCTCGCCGGCGACCTGCACGAACGGCTGCACCATCTGCTGCCCGGCATCGACGAGGTGCGCGCCGACCAGGACACTCCGCCCGCCGAACCGCTCTTGCTGGTGCCACCGGGCGGCGCGGTCGTGCACGTGGCGCGCGACCGCGAGGAGGAGGTGGCCGGCTTCGCGCGCCGCGTCAAGGCGGCGGTGCGGACCGGAGCGATTGCCCGGCTGGATCGCGCGGCCCTCGTCGTGCGCTCGCCGCTGCCCTACGTGTACGTGACCCGGGAGGTGTTGCGGTCGGCCGGCGTCCCGTGTCAGATGTTCGACGCGCTGCCGCTGGCCGCCGAGCCCTGGGCCGCGGCGTTCGACCTCGTCTGCTCCGCGATCGGCACCGGGTTCGCGCGCGGTCCCGCGATCGCGCTCCTCGGGTCGCCGCATTTCCGCTTCGCCAGCGCCGACGGCGAGCCGCTGGCGCCCGGCGACGTCTCGGCGCTCGACCGGGCGCTGGCCGAGCACGGCTATCTCGGTCAGCTTCCGGCGCTGCAGGCGCTGGTCGCCCAGTGGTCATCGAAACCGGGGTCGAAAGGCCGTGAGGTGCGGCAGGTGCGCGCGGGGCAGGTGCTGGTGCGGCTGGCCATGCAGCTCGAGGCGCTGCGCGCCCCGGCCGGGATTGCGGATCACCTGGACGTCCTGCTCGCGTTCCTAACCACCTTCGAGGCGGCGCCGGGCCCCGACGATCCGGCGCGCGCGCGGCAGCTGCGGGCGCGCGGCGCCATCCTCGGCACGCTGGCCGGCCTTCGCGACGCCTACGGACGTTTCGATCCGTCGCCCGTGGAGTTCGACGACACCGCCGCCGTGTGCCGGCGCTGGATCGAAGCCCAGACCTTTGCGCCGCTGTCGGGCGACCGCGGCGTGCACCTGGTCGACAGCGCCAGCGCCCGCTTCGGCGACTTCGACGACGTGCAGCTGGCGGGCCTCGTCGAGGGTGAATGGCCGGATTTCTCCCGCCGCAGCATCTTCTACTCGCCATCCGTCCTCCGCGAGCTGGGGTGGCCCTCCGATCAGCTGCGGCTCGACGGCGTCCGCGCCCAGTTCGCAGATCTCCTCCGTCTGCCCTCGATCCGCCTCACCGTCTCGACATTTGCGCTGGAAGCCGACGCGCTCGTCAGCACCTCGTCGCTGGTCGACGAGCTGACGCGCAGCGGGCTCGAGGCGGTGGAATCCTCGCCGGCGGCCGGGCGCGTGTTCGAGTACGAGGCGCTCGCTCTCGACCCGGTGGACGTCCACGCGCTGGCCGCAGGGCCGCGAGGGTGGGCCGCGCTGCGGCTGGCCGCGGAGGGGCGCGACGAATCGCGCTTCCGCGGCGCGACCGCGGGCCATCGGGCGCGGGTCTATTCCCTGACCGCGCTCGAGCGCTACATGGACTGTCCGTTCAAGTACTTTGCAGCGGACGTGCTTCGCGCCGAGGAGCAGCCCGACGATCAGTCGGCGCCTTCGCCGCGCGCGCGCGGACGGTTCATCCACGAAGTGCTGCAGCGGTTCTTCGAGGCCTGGGACCGCACCGGGCACGGTCCGATCACGGTCGAGACACTCGACCGGGCGCGCGACGTGGCGGCCGGGGCCGTGGCGCCGCTGCTCGACGCGCTCGGCGACGCGGACGCCGCCCTCGAGCGCGCGCGGCTGTTCGGAACCGCCATCTCGACGGGGCTCATCGATCTGGTGCTCGCGCTCGAAGTCGAGCATCCGGCCGAGCGCGTCGTCGAGCGCTGGCTCGAACATCGTTTCGACGGCACCTTCGCCCTCGGCGCCGAGGGTGCGCGGGTCGGCCTCAATGGCGTGGCCGACCGCGTCGATCTGCTCGAGGGCCGGCGGCTGCGGGTGATCGACTACAAGTCGGGCCGTGAACCCGACGTGAAGCGCGCGCTGCAGGTGGCCGTCTATGCGATGTGCGCGCAGGAGACGCTGGCCGCCCGTGAGGGCGGAGGCCCGCCCTGGACGGTCCACGAAGCCGCGTACGTGGCGCTCGGCGGCGCCAAGCGTACCCTCGTGCCGGTGGTGGAGGCGGCCTCCGCCGGCGCCGAGGCGACGCTGCGCGACGCGCGCGGGCGGCTGCAGGAAGTGCTCGACGGCATCGCGCGGGGCGAGTTCCCGGCCCGGCCGTTCGAGCCGCGCTGGTGCCGCTACTGCGCCTATTCCTCGATCTGCCGCAAGGACTACATCGACGATGAGTAGGGGGGACGAGCCACGACTGCCGTTCGACGAGGGCGACGAGGGCTCGCTCGACGCGCGCATCGACGCCCGAGACCGCGCGGCGCGCGCGCGGGCGGTCGATCCCCGCTTCAACGTGGCGCTCGAGGCCTCGGCCGGCACCGGCAAGACGCGCGTGCTCGTCGACCGCTATCTGAACCTGCTGAAGGCGGGCGTGGACCCGGTCCATATTCTCGCGGTCACCTTCACCCGGAAGGCCGCGACCGAGATGCGCGAGCGCATTCTGGCGTCGCTCCGCCTGGCGGCCGAGCGCGGCGAGATTGCCCCCTCGCGCTGGCGCGAGCTGCGCGACCGCACCGGCGACATCGCGGTGAGCACCATCGACGCCTTCTGCCTGTCGCTGCTGCGCGAGTTCCCGCTCGAAGCCGGCCTCGACCCCGGGTTCTCGATGGCCGACGAGACCGAGGTGCCGCGCCTCATCGACGAGTCGCTCGATCGCGCCCTGCGCGCCTGCCGGGCCGTGGCGCGCGAGGACGGCAACGTGGCGCTGGTGTTCGCGCAGCTCGGCGATCGGCGCGCGAAGGCCGGACTCGCGGCGCTGCTCAGCCGACGGCTGGTCGCGCCCGAGATCCTGCGCCGCTACCTTGCCCAGGCGCCGGCCGAGTGGACGGTGGAGACGGTCGCCGGGCGCGGCGCGGCATCGCTGCGCGACGTCTTCGGCGCCATGCGCGGCGGGCTCGACGCCTTTCTCGCGTCGGGTCCCGGCATTCCCGCCTTCCGGCTGCTGGCCGCCGCTGTGCGGGCGATCGAGACCGCCGGGAGAGCGCCCGCCGCCGCGGAGGTGCACGCCGCCTTCTCCCGCGCGCGCGGGTATTTTCTGACGCAGGACGGCAGTCCCCGTAAGGTGCTGGTGCGTGGCGCGAGGAAGGCGGTGTTCCGCACGGGCGTCGACTACGAGCGCCACCGCGACCTGGTGATCGGGCATGCTCCGGCCGTGATGGCCGCGTACGCCGCCTATCGCCGCGATCTCAACGGACTGGTGGCGCGCGGAGTGTGGCGGATGTTCGCCATTGCCGAGCGGCACTATCGCGACACCCTGGACGCGCACGCAGTGCTGGACTTTCCCGACGTGCTGTTGTGCACGCTGCGGCTGCTCGCGCAGATGGAGGAGTTCTCGCAGAGCCGCTACCGGCTGGAATCCCGCTTTCACCACGTGCTCGTGGACGAGTTCCAGGACACGAGCCGGGCGCAGTGGGAACTGGTGTCGCTGCTGGTGCGGGCCTGGGGCGAAGGAGCCGGGGTTGCCTACCAGGGGCCGCTCGAGCCGACGGTCTTCATCGTCGGCGACCGCAAGCAGTCCATCTACGGGTTCCGCGATGCCGACGTCGCGGTACTGGGGGAGGCCGGCCGCGCCATCGCCCGGCTCAGGCCCGGCGGCGACGTCCGGCGCTCGATCTCGCGCAGTTTCCGGTCGGTCCCGGCCCTGCTGGCGTTCGTCAACGACGTCTGCACCGATCTCGACAAGACGCCGGACCGGAGCGACGCCTTTGCGTTCGGCGAGGACGACGTGTTTCCGCTCGACGGCGACGCGGTCCGTCCCGACCCGGCTCTCGGCATGGTGGCGTGCGCGGACGTCGAGGCATGCGCGGCCGCGACCGCCGCGGAGATTGCCGCGCTCGTCGCCAGTGGGGCGGTGCGCGACCGCGAGACCGGCGTGCCCCGGCCGGTGCGGCCGGGCGATGTCGCCATCCTGTTCCGGACGCGCGAGAGCCACCGCGAGTTCGAGGCCGCGCTCGCCCGCGTGGGCCTCCCGTCGTACGTCTACAAGGGTCTGGGCTTCTTCGACTCGGACGAGATCAAGGATCTGCTGGCGCTGCTCTGGTATCTGGCCGACCCATCGTCGGACCTTCGCGCCGCCGCGTTCCTGCGCTCGCGGGTCGTCCGGCTCTCCGACGAGGGCCTGCGCCGCCTCGCGCCCGGGCTGGCCGCGGCCCTGGCCGCTCCCGATCCGCTGCCGGCGGACACGCCGCTCGACGAGGTCGACGCCGGTCGGTTCGCCGCGGCGCGCACCTCGTCCGCGCGCTGGCGAACGCTCGCCGACCGCATCCCGCCGGCCGAACTGATCGACCTCGTGCTCCACGAGTGTGCCTACGGCGTGGAGCTTCGCGGGCCGCGCCTGGGCCAGGCGCGCGAGAACCTCAAGAAATTCCGGGCGCTGCTGCGGCGCATCCAGAACCGCGGCTACGCCACCCTCGGGCGCATCGCGTCGCATCTCGACCGGCTGGCGGTCGGCGACGAGTCGAACGCGTCGCTCGACGCCACCAACGCCGTCAACCTGATGACCGTGCACGCGGCCAAGGGCCTGGAGTTCCCCGTCGTCTTCGTCGTGAACCTGGCCCGGGGCACCGGCAACCGCCGCGACTACATCCGCATCGGCACCGAGCAGAGCTCCGGCGCCGCGTCGGTGGCCGTGGGTGATTTCCTCTCCGAGTACGACGAGGACGCGCAGGCGCGGGAGCGCGAGGAGACCAAACGTCTGCTCTACGTGGCGCTGACACGGGCGCGGGATCGCCTGTATCTCAGTTCGGTCGTGAAGGATGGCCGCATCGCGCCCGGCCGCGGCAGCCTGGCCGAGGTGCTTCCGCCAGGCCTCCTCGACGGCTTTGCGTCCGCGGCTGCCGGGGCGCCGACCGAGTGGCGCGCCGTCTCGGGCCGTGTGCATGTGTTTCGCGTATGCCTGCCTCCTGCCGAAGACGAAGCGCAGACCGCGGTTCCGGTGCGCCTTGCCGACGCGGTCGCGGCAGCCGACGATCTGCTGCCGGTTGCCGAACCGCCCGCCGCGCGCCGCGCCGCCGGTGACGCGGCTTCGTCCGGCGCGTCCGCGCCCGCCGTCGAGTCTCCGGGGCAACCGTCCGATCGGACACTCGGGACCGTGGTGCACCGGCTGTTGCAGGCGCTCGGTACTTCGGGTGACCACGAGCCGGACCATGTGGAAGCGCTGGCATTGCGGCTGCTGCGGCCGGACGAGACCGTGGCGCTCGCCGATCGTGACCGATTCACCGCGCGCGCCGCCGCGGTGTACCGGGCGCTGTGCCGCCACCCCGAAGTGCGCCGGTTCTACGCGGTGCCCGGCATTCTCCACGAGGTGCCGTTCGCATTCCTGGAGGGCGACACCGTGGTTCGCGGCACCATCGACTGCCTGGTGCCGGTCTCGCCGGGCGAGGTGGCCGTGCTCGAGTTCAAGACCGGCCGTCCCCGGCCGGAGCACGCCGAGCAGCTCGCGCTCTACGCCAGAGTGGCCGCCGAGCTGTTTCCTGGCTCGACCGTAGGCGAGAAGCTGATCTATACGGAATTAGGGTTATTCCCATAGTCGCCACCCCGGGCCACCCCAACAGGCTGATCGCGCCGTTGGGCCCCGGGAATCGTCCAGAAAAGGGCCCAAAGCGTGAAAATAAAACGAAATTCCGCTGGCCCCGGCGGAAGCCTTCCCATACAATCGAATTCTTACGGGACGGCATTTGCGTGCCCCGCTAGGCGGGGCGGGCCGGTCGAGAGCGAAGGAGTCCGTGTTGAGTACGAAAGAGGAGACGCGCGTGGCGCTTACGTGCCCCAGCTGCGGCAACGACCAGAACTTCCTCGTCAAGACGTTGCAGATGCATGTCATCCGCCTCGACGATTCCCGCGTGGACGTGTCCGAGGAGGGCCGGCCGCTCGTCTCGGAACTGCTCTGCGACGAGTGTGAAACGGCGCTCAACCTCGACGACATCGACGAAGCCGTGCGCAAGGAACTGCTACTGACGCTCGGCGCCCGGTAGTATTCCCCGCGGTCCCGTCTTTTCAGTCCTCGTTGTCCTCGGCGTCCTCGAAATAATCACACTCCGGGCAAATCCATTCACGGGTCGTGGCGACCGCGGTCTGGGGTGTGCCCGGCACCCGCTCGGTGACCTGCTTCTCGGTCAGCCGCATCGTCTCTCCGCACATCGGGCAGTCTCGTCCCATTGACTTCTCCTGGACCGGCTCCTATGGTACCCGCAGTGCCATGTCGGGTATGACGTTGCGTCCTTCGGGCGGAGATTCGGTGGTGGTGCGTGCCGCCGACGACACCCGCGACGACCGGCGCTGGTTCGGCGACGAGGTCGCCATCGACTTTCCGTCGATGGCGCCGGCCGTGGATCGCATGCGCAGCGCGTTCGTGGCCGCGGAACGGTCCACGCCGCTCGTCGCGTCGATTCACCTGTCGCCGTACGAGGCCCGGCGCGGCGCCACGCTCCCGCTCGACGTGCCGGTGTGTTGCGTCTGCCGCACCTGCGGCGGGCGGGGCGAGTCGTGGTCCGAGCTGTGCCTGACCTGCGCCGGCAGCGGCAGCGAGATGCTGTCGCACCCGGTGCACGTGAGCGTGCCGGCCGGCGTGTGCGACGGGGCGCTCTTCCGGTTTACCGTGACGCCGCGCCATCACCCCGCCACGCGCATCGAGCTCCACGTCCGCGTGGAGTAGGAGCCGTCGGGTCCGCCCGTGGAACGCCACGTGTCCTTGCTCGGCATCCTGGCCATCCTGTGGGGCGCACTGGCGGCCACGATCGGCGTCGCGATGCTGCTCCTGTCGGCCGGGGCGCTGATCGAGCTGCTCGCGCCCCTCGAGGCGTCGGTGGGCTTTGCCGCGGGCCTTGCCGCCGTGGGTTTCGCCCTCTTCGGCATCTTTGCGCTGGTCTTCGGCGGCGCACATATCTGGGCGGGCGCGCTCCTGCGCGGCCACAAGCCCGTCGGCCGCATCCTCATGCTGGCCCTGGCCATCGCCAACCTGCTCGTCATGCCCTTCGGCACGGCGCTCGGGGCCTACGCGTTCTGGGTGCTGCTGACCAACGACGCGTACCGGCTCTTCGAACCGGGGCCACAGGAGTCCGGCACCGCCGCCTGATGGGCGCGGCCCGGACTAAACTTGATCGACATGCCCCAGATGCCCGATCGCGACGCGATTCTGAACGCCCTGCGAGTGGTCGTCGACCCCGACCTGCGCCGCGACATCGTCAGCCTTGGTTTCGTGAAGGACGTGGTGGCCGCCGATGGCGCCGTGTCGCTCACGATCGAGCTCACGACTCCGGCCTGTCCGGTGAAGGACCAGATGCGGGACCAGGCCGTGGCGGCGGTGCAGGCGCTGCCGGGCGTCGCCAAAGCCACCGTGCAGATGACCGCCAAGGTGCGCTCGGCCTCGGCGCCCGGGACGGGGAAGACGCCGGTGCCCGGCGTGAAGAACGTGATTGCCGTGGGCGCCGGCAAGGGCGGCGTGGGCAAGACGACCGTTGCGGTCAACCTGGCGGTCGCGCTGGCGAAGTGCGGCAGCCGCGTCGGTATCCTCGACGGCGACATCTACGGGCCGAACGTGCCGATCATGATGGGCATCAAGACCCAGCTCACCACCAACGGCAAGCAGATCGTACCGGCCGAGAAGTACGGCATCCAGGTGGTCTCGGTAGGGTTCATGACCGACGACGACTCGCCGGTCATCTGGCGCGGCCCGATGCTGCACCAGGCCATCGGACAGTTCTTCAAGGAAGTGGCCTGGAACGACCTGGACTACCTGATCGTGGACATGCCGCCGGGCACCGGCGACGTGGCGCTCAGCCTGAGCCAGACCGTGCCCGTCGTTGGCTCGATCGTGGTGACCACGCCGCAGCAGGTGTCGCTCTCCGACAGCCGCCGCGCCATCCGCATGTACCAGAAGCTCGCGATCCCGACCATCGGCATCGTCGAGAACATGAGCTATTACGCGTGCTCGAACTGCCACCACGAAGCGGACATCTTCGGACACGGCGGCGGAGAAGCGCTGGCCAGGGACATGAACGTGCCGTTCCTCGGCCGGCTGCCCATTTATCAGCCCATCCGCGAGGGCAGCGACCGCGGCGTGCCGCTGGTCGAGAGCGAGCCGGCGTCGCCGGCGGCGCGCGCCTTCCTCACGGTGGCCGAGCGCACCGCGGCGCAGGTGTCGATATCGGCGCACCAGGCCGCCGAAGCCAACCGCGGCAAGATCCCACTGATTCCCGTTCGATGACCCGGCACGCCGCGCCGGTCATCGACCTGCCCTACACGAAACGTACGCTCGCCAACGGGCTCGACGTCGTCGTGCACGAGGACCACCACGTGCCGATCGTCGCCGTCAATCTCTGGTACCACGTCGGGTCGAAGAACGAGCGGCCGGGGCGCACCGGGTTCGCGCACCTCTTCGAGCACCTGATGTTCGAGGGCTCGGCCCATCACGATTCCGGCTACTTCGCGCCGCTCCAGGCCGCCGGCGGCCAGTTGAACGGCTCGACGAACGCCGATCGCACCAACTACTGGGAAGTGGTCCCGACCAACGCCGTCGATCTCGCGCTCTGGATGGAATCCGATCGTATGGCGTACCTGTTGCCGGCGCTGACCCGCGAGCGCTTCGAAACGCAGCGGGACGTGGTGCTGAACGAGCGCCGGCAGAACTACGAGAACCGACCGTACGGCCTGGCGATGATGGCCGTGGTGGCGGCGCTCTTTCCGCCCGACCACCCGTACCACTGGATGACGATCGGGTCGGCCGACGACATCCGGGCGATGGAGTTCGAGGACGTCCGGGAGTTCTTCCGCACCTACTACCACCCGGCCAACGCCTCGCTCGTCCTGGCCGGCGATATTGCGACCGGCCTCGGCTTCGAGCTCGCCGAGCGCTACTTCGGCGACATCCCGGCCGGTGTCCGGCCGGCGCCGGTCCGCGCGGCCGCGGCGCTCGCGGAAGAGCGCCGGCTGGTGCTCGAGGACCGGGTCGAACTGCCGCGGCTCTATTTCGGCTGGCTGACGGCGGCGATGTTCGAGCCTGGCGACGCCGAGCTCGATCTCGCCGCCGATCTGCTCGCGAACGGCAAGACCGCCCGGCTGTATCAGACGCTCGTGTACGAGCGCCGCGTCGCCCTCGACGTCTCGGCCGCGCAGCAGTCGCGCGAGATGGCGGGTTTCTTCGTGCTGGCCGTCACCGCGGCGCCGGGTGCGTCGCTCACCGAATTGGCCGCCGCTGTGGACGAGGAGATCCGCCGGCTCGAAGCCGACGGCCCGACGACCGCGGAAATGGAGCGCGCCGAGGCGCAGGCCGAGGCCCAGTTCGTCTACCACCTCCAGACCGTCGGCGGGTTCGGCGGCAAGTCCGATCAGCTCAACGCCTACAACGTGCTGCGGGGCGATCCGGGCTACTTCTCCCGCGATCTCGATCGCTACCGGCTGGCGACGCGGGAGAGCGTGCGTGACGCCGCGCGTCGGTATCTGTGCCCGGACCGTCGCGTGGTGCTGAGCGCCGTGCCGCGCGGGCGCGCGAGCGACGCGTTGCCCGGCTCGGTGCCGGTCGCGGTGTCGTGATGGCGCGTGAGCCGGTCGATCGATCGGGGCTGCCCACGCTCGGTCCGCCGCCGTCCTTCACGTTTCCCGGCATCCAGCGCCACGTGCTGCCGAACGGGCTCCAGGTTCGGACGGTGGAGCACACCAGCGTGCCCGTTGTCACCTTCGCGCTCCTGATCGAGGGCGGCTCCGGCGCCGATCCGGCGGCACAGGAGGGCCTGGCGTCGCTCGTGGCGGACATGGCGGACGAGGGGACCGGGAACCTCACCGCCATCGAGGTGTCGGACGCGCTGGCGCGGATCGGCGGCGACTACGACGTCGACACCGGATCCGACGCCTTCGGCTTCACGCTCACCACCCTGGTGCGCTTCGCCGATCGAGGCGCGGACCTGCTGGCCGGTCTGCTGACGCGCCCGAGCCTGCGCGAATCGGACTTCACGCGCGTTCGCCAGCTGCGATTGGATCGGCTGCGGCAGATGAAGGACGTCGCCCCCGCACTCGCCGAGCACGGCATTCA
>Ga0247825_10000672_pt1 | contig 21893 bp, 24 predicted proteins | sample 13C_Vanillin_Day_FD_194413 | JGI IMG/M metagenome (GOLD analysis project Ga0247825, IMG submission 194413) | Soil microbial communities from agricultural site in Penn Yan, New York, United States - 13C_Vanillin_Day48 | ecosystem: Environmental > Terrestrial > Soil > Agricultural land | place...
CTCCCACGCTGTGCCCCACCACCGCGTACGGCCTCACTCCCCAGCTCTCCCACAACCGGCTCAGCGCGTACTGCAGGCTGAACAGCGCCGGCTGCGCGTACTGCGTCTGGTGGATTGTCCTCTCCTCCGCTCCCCCAAACATCACCTCCAGCAGCCCCTTCGGCAGCTGCCCTTCCAACCCCTTCGCGCACTCCTCCAGCGCCTCTCGGAACACTGGCTCCTTCTCGTACAGTCCTCTCCCCATCCCCACGTACTGCGAGCCCTGTCCTGTAAACAGGAAGCCCACGCGCGGCGGCTCATCGGATGCACGCGCTCCGCGGACGGTCGCTTCCGCCGTCTCATGGCGAGCCAACCGGGTGAGGGCCGCGATGGCCTGCTCACGGTTCTCCAAGATCAGCGCCGCGCGGTGCTCAAAGTGCGTTCGGCCCGCGGCTGCGGTGAAGCTGAGGTCGGCCAGGTCGACGGAAGGGCGCTCACGCAGATGCCGCTCATAGCGACGAGCCAGCTCGGCGAGCGCGGCGTCACTCCTGGCCGACAAGCAGAGCAGGTGCCGTGAGTGAGAGGAGGGAGGGGACGCCATGAGGTCCTCTGGCGGATCTTCGAGGATGGCTTGAGCGTTGGTACCCGCGAAGCCGAAGCTGCTGACGCTGACCATGTGGCCCCCTCGAGATGACTCCTGCCAGGGTACGCGCTCGGTGAGGAGCGCCGAGCCGGAGCCGGCCAGCTCGATGCGCGGATTGACGCGATCCACGTGGAGGTTGGGAGCGAGCTCTGCGTGCTCGATCGAAAGCACTGCCTTGATGAGGCTGGCCATGCCAGCCGCGGACTCAAGGTGGCCGAGGTTGGACTTCACGGCACCCACCCGCAGGAGCTGGGCGCGCTCGCCGCCGAGGACCTCCCGTAGGGCGCCGAACTCGATCGGATCGCCCACCGGGGTGCCCGTGCCATGGGCTTCGACGTAGGTGATGTCCTCGGGCCGCAGCCGGGCGTTGGCGAGGACATCGCGCAGCAGGGCGGCCTGAGCCTCGCTGCTGGGCGCGATCAGTGTGCTGCTGTGGCCATCGTGGTTGAGCGCGGTGGCACGCACCACGGCTCGGGCGCGCCCACGCGCTGCACCGGGCCACCGCGCGACGACCATCATGCCGCAGCCCTCGGCCCGGGCGAAGCCATCCGCAGCCGCGGCGAAGGTCTTGCAGCGACCGTCTGGTGACAACGCGCCGATGTCGCACAGCATCTGGTGGATGGCGGGGAAACAGATGGAGTTCACTCCGCCCACCAGGGCCAGGTCGCACTCGCCACGCCGCAGGCTCTCGCAGGCCATGTGCAGTGCCACCATCGACGACGAGCACGCGGTGTCCACGGAGAGGGCAGGCCCTCGAAGGTCGAGGTGGTACGCAATCCGGCCGGCCGCCACTGAGGCCATCGCGCCAACGCCCCCGAACCCCAGGGCCGAACCATGGGTGAAGAGGTACTCTCCTCCCGACGCGCCGACAAAAACCCCCGTGCGGGAGCCAGCCAGGCTGTCGGGTGGAATGCCCGCGTCCTCGAGTGCCTCCCACGCGACCTCGAGCAGCAGGCGCTGCTGCGGATCCATGTTGCGCGCTTCGGAGCCACTGATCCCGAAGAAGCGCGCGTCGAAGTCGAAGAGCCGCGGCACGAAGCCACCCCGGCGGGTGTACATCCTCCCCGGCTGCCTCTCGGGGGCGTAGTAACGGTCGGCGTCCCAGCGATCCGCGGGGATCTCGACGGTGGCGTCGCCTCCATCGTGAATCAGCCGCCAGAAGGACTCGGGGTCATCCGCGCCTCCTGGGAACCGGCACCCCATGCCCAGGATCGCGATCACGGGCGTTGCAGCAGAGGTGTCCGAGGGGGACTGCGCGGATGCAGGACGGTTTGCAGTCGCTATTCGCATGGGTGGATGTGGCCACTTCGTCGTACGCGAGCCAGCAGAGCTGGCGTTGCTGGCTCGGCCATGGATTCAGCGGCACCTGCAGCCATGGCTACCCGGGATGGAGCGAATTCACTTTATATCCGGCTAAGTGCGATTTGTCGAGTTTACCACAAAAGCGGATTCTTCCGCATAAGGTACTGCCACGCACCACCCTGCGAATCGTCCCGCCCTGGTGGGCCTACCACAGCGTCCGGGCCGCCCGCGCCGACCATTCGTCGTCGTAGGTGGGGCTGCAGTCCAGCCCCTCAGGCCCTGCTGTCGCCAGGACCACGAAGGGCGAGGCCTCGATCAGCGCCCGGTAGTGCGGCGTGATGCGATCGGTCTCCTTGACCACCGAGGCCGGGGCGAGCGGGGTGCTGTAGATCGCCTCCAGTTGGTCGAGCGTCGTGACGAGCATGCCCGATCATGTGGCAGAGCCGGACGCCCCAGGGCAAGCCACATCCAACGAGGGCGGCTCGTGCAGTACACTGACCGCGCGACGCGCCAAGGAAGCGGGGAGACGATGGCCGACCGAGAGACCTGGAAGGACCTCGCGAAGGGCTACCGCGCCAACATCGTGGTCTGGATCGACCAGAGCAGTGATCAGCGGCTGCGCGAGGAGAACCGCGGCGGCGTGTGTCGCACGGTCACCAAGAACTGGGTCGACGCCTACATGGACTCGAGGCCGGCCCGCGCGCAGTTCGTGAACGCGTTTCGCGAGAACGGCATCCCCGAAGAGTACATCGACGAGCAGGAGCAGTACGCGCTGGACATCAAGGTGCACAACAGCATGCTCATAGGCGCCAAGGTCCTGCAGAAGATCAGCATGGACAAGAAGTTCCTCTCGTCCACCGTCAACACGATCAAGCAGTCCCAGGCCGAGCTGCACCCCGGCACGGTCACCAAGTACCCGAAGGGCAGTGCGATCCAACCGATCCTCCAGCAGATCGCCAAGCTGGAGGGCTACACGATGTTCTCGTTCCGCCCCAAGGACTCCGACGTCGGCCACGTCGTGGGCTTCGAGGTGAGGCCGGATCTGAAGGAGCAGATGTCGGAGAACTTCCCGAACGGCTTGTTCGAGTTCATCGACGCGAACCTGGGGCTGTTCGTCTTCAAGTCGGCCAGAACAATGGTCGAGTTCTTCTACCTCGAGGTCTGGAAGAAGCTCTATGCCAAATCTTTCGCGGGCTGCTCCTTCGCCGTAGAGCACTTCGTGGTCGAGCCGGGCTCAGGATTGGGCGAGGAGAGCAATCAGGACGACGACGTGGACGACGAAGAACTCTTGAAGGAACTGGAGAAGCTCACGAACCAGTGAAGGTGCCGGACGCGGCTGTACCCGGAGGGATGTCAATGGCGAAGCCCCCCAAAGTGGTCCCAACGATGGGAGCCACCTGGGGGGCGGGTGCCCGGGCCTACAGGATCATCACGGCATGTCGATGGGCGTCGCCTGGGCCTCCGGGACGAGCCGGGCGAGCACCTGGCTCGCGAGCTCCGGCTGGCCGGCCTGGAGCTTCAGCGAGGCGTCATCCATCAGCGGCGTCAGCATGAGGCCCTCGGCGTCATGGTGGCCCAGGAAGACGCGGTTGATCGCGGGGATGCGCACCTCGAAGAAGTCCGAGCGCTGCATGCCAGCGGTGCGCATGGCGGAGCTGCGGTTCTTGTCCAGCGCGCGGATCTTCTGGGCGCCGCCGATGCGGGCCAGCTTCCACCGGCCCTCCACGGCGCTGAGCTCCACCGTGGTGCGGACCTGGCCCGCCACCTCGACGGGGTACACCACGCGCTGCACATCCACCAGCAGCCGGCCCGGGTCCTCGCCGCTGTACTTCTGCAGCGCATCCAGGCGGATCATGTACACGGCGATGGGCTCGCCCAGCTTGCCGGCCTGGGCCTCCTCCGCGCTCTCGAAGCCCAGGGCGCGGTGGTTGTCCTTGTTCACGATCTGCGGCAGCTCCTGGAGGACACGGGCCGCCTCGAGGGCGCGGGCCTGCGCGGGCTGCGCGACGGCTGCGGTAGAGGCTCCCAGGGCGACGATCAACGCGGTCAGCAGAATGTTCTTCATGGCTTGGTTTCCTGAATCAAGAAGGGTTGAAGAGAAGTCCGTGGGGTTATTTGGTCCAGATGGCGGAGATCCGGTCGTCCAGGGCATTGAGCTGCGAGAGCTTGAAGCCAGCCCCCATCCCGGCCACGTCGTTGTAGGTGGACTGATAGGTGGCGCTCGTCATGTTGTAGTAGTGGATGAAGCCAGTGGCGGCCGGGTGCCAGATGGCGGCGTAGCGGGTGCCATTCGCCGTGGGGTAGGCGCTGAAGCGCACCGGCCGCAGGCCCTGGCTCGCGAAGTCGCTGAACTTCTGGTTGTAGCTCGCCTGCGTCATGCCCCAGTACGTCGCGTAGCCGCTGTGCGCCTTCTTGACCCAGGTGGACGCGAACTTGATGCCGTTGTCCTCGTAGACGGCCATGTCCACCTGCAGGTACCCGGCGTTCCACAGCTCGCTGAACTTCGCGGACATCTGCGCCTCGGTCAGCCCGAAGTGCGTCTGGAACTGGCCGTCCACGGGCGTCCAGATGACGGTGAAGCGCGGGCCGTTCGAAGTGGACAGCACGTTGATCTGCTCGGGGCGCCAGCCCTGCGCGGAATAGGTGTTGAAGTAGGACTGGAACTGGGCGCCCGTCATCAAGGTGCGCACGGGCCGGCTGTTCACGTTCTGGAATGAGCCCGCCATGAGCGTGGTGCTGCTGGGCGTATACGCGGCCAGCGTCACCGGCCACCGGTCCCGCCAGGCCCAGTAGTCGAAGCAGCCCTGGAAGCTGCTCGCGGGCAGATCGTGGAAGTCGCGCGAGCAGGGCGGGCTGTTACGGATGTTGTAGTAGTCGTCCCAGTGGACGTGATCGCTGCCGCTCACATACTCGGAGTAGCTGATGAAGTAGGTGTCTCCGACGTTGGGCGCCCACGGATCATTGACGTCCACCAGGTTGTCGGTGCGCGTCACCGTATAGCCCTTGGCCACCATCATGTGGCCGCCGCCGCCCGTCCAGCCCCAGGAGAAGGCCACGGGCCGGTTGGCGTTGATCTCGCTCACCAGCGAGGACCAGCTCAGCGCGGTGTTGTTGGTGGTGTTGAAGGTGAAGCCGTACTTCTGGAACTCGGGCCAGCCGCCCACGACGCAGGCGGAGGGCGTGGGGCTGTTGCAGCAGTCCGTGCGGTTGAAGCGCCGGTTCGCCTCGTCGCACTGGGTGACGCGCGAGGCTCCCAGGTAGTGCATGATCATGGAGCCGCTCGCGGCCCAGCACCACATGCTCGTCTGCTGAGGCTCCAGCGGCACAGGCAGGGAGCCCGCGCTCGCGACGGACGCGGCGGTCATCAGGAAGACCAGCGCGCTTCGAATCAGGTTCTTCATCTCGTTCTCTCCAGAAGGTTGGACTTCGTGTCCCACTGGCAGAACGGGGCCTGGCCAGGATCTTCCCGGGGCTTTTTCTCCGAATTTCGGGCCCGCCTCGAACCCCAGGCGTTTCGCGAGGTTGGACGTGGGCCGTGTAGGGCTGTTCCCGTGTGAACGTTGAGGAGGGCCCGGACACAGCATGGGTGGAGGACTGCGATCCCGCTGCGGTATCTCGTCCGTGGAACTCACCCCGGGCCGTTTTCTCGCACACGCTGACTCTGCCAAGAGTCAGGGCCCTTGGGAGGAACACATGAACCGGACGATCGTGTCGCTTGCGGCAATGGGGCTCTTCCTGGGCTGCGGCGTGTCGAAGTCGCAGCTCGATGCCAAGGCCCTGGAGGCGGAGAACTACCGCCGGCAGTACGGTGATGAATCGGAGAAGGCCAAGGCGCTGGATGCCAAGGTGGCGCAGCTCTCGTCGGAGCTGGACGCCGCGCGGAAGGAGCGCGAGAAGTCAGATGAAGCGCTCGCCGCCAGCGAGGCCCGCGTGCACGAGCTGCAGAAGAAGGTGGCGGAGCTGTCCGCGCTCAACGACTCGCTGGCGCAGACGAAGGACAAGCTGGAGAAGGCCCGCGCCGAGCTGGAGAAGAAGTCCGAGCAGTACGAGTCGCTCGCGCAGAGCCTCAAGGAGGAGATCAAGACGGGGAAGATCGAGCTGTCCGAGCTCAAGGGCCGGATGGTGGTGAAGATGAAGGACAAGATCCTCTTCTCTTCCGGCAGCGTGAAGATCAACCCGGAGGGTCAGACGGCGCTCGCGAAGGTGGCCGAGGCGCTCAAGGACGTGCCGGGGAAGCTCATCCGCGTGGAGGGCCACACGGACGACGTGCCGACCGACCCGAAGGGCCCCTTCCCCAGCAACTGGGAGCTGTCCACCACGCGCGCGCTCGAGGTGGTGAAGCTGCTCCAGGAGAAGGGCGTGCAGGCGGGCAAGCTCTCGGCCGTGGGCTATGGCGAGCACCACCCCATCGCGTCCAACCGGACGCCCCAGGGCAAGAGCCAGAACCGCCGCATCGAGATCGTCCTCGCGCCCGAGGAGCAGGCGCCGGGTTCGAAGATGCCCTCCGCGACCCGGTAGGCCCACCCTCAACAGGAGCATGCACCCATGAACCTTCGACTTATCTTGCCCGCGGCGCTCGCCGCGGTGTTGGTGTCCGGTTGCACGGCCCGGAGCTCGCAGCTCCCAGGCCTGGAGATGCGCTTCTACGAGTCCCCCTCGGGCGGGGCTGCCAAGAAACGGATCCACGAGGAGTTCACCCTCAACGCCACGCTGCTGGGCGACGCCAGCCTGCGCTACCTCAGGCCCACCGAGCTGCTGAAGGCGGCCGAGACGGAGTCGGGCCAGGGTGATCCCCAGAAGCTGATGCGTGCCGCGCGCACGCTCGTGCCAGGGGAAGGCGTGGTGCTGCTCGGCACGGTGCGCAGCACGGCCACGGGGGGTGGCAGCGCGAATCTGGCCATCTACTCACTCGCGCTGGCATGCGAGAAGGCGGACCTGGACCAGCCGGGAGATCTGCGCGGCTGCAAGGGCTATATGCTGCGCGTGACGCGCACGTGGCCCGCGGAGGTCTACGCGCTCCCGGAGGCCACCGTGTCCCTCATCGCCGAGGGCGGGACGGCCCACGGCCGCATCCGGGCGAAGAGCGAGCCGGGCGCCTTCTCCTCCGAGCTGGAGGGAGAGTTCGCCGCGAGCATCGTCGAGCTGAGCCCCAGCGCCGCCGTGAGCTCGGACTCCACGCCATGAGGTGAGCCAGGGGCGGCTCGCCATGCCGGCGCCGCCGGGCTCCTGGGGCGCCCAGCACCCTGAGGTCTTCACTCCCTTCGCCCCCCCTCAGGCATGATATTCACAGCCTGTCCATCATCCTGGGCCCCATGGAACTCGGTCTCGTCACCTTCTCCGACATCTGCGGCGGTATCAGCGCCGAGCAGCGCATCCGCAACCTCCTCGAGGAGATCGTGCTCGCTGACGAGGTGGGCCTCGATGTCTTCGGACTGGGAGAGCATCATCGGCCGGACTTCGCGGTCTCGTCACCGGCCGTCGTGCTCGCGGCGGCGGCTGTGCGCACGAAGCGCATCCGGCTCACGAGCGCGGTCACTGTCCTGAGCACGGCGGACCCGGTGCGGGTGTTCCAGGATTTCTCTCTCGTGGATCTCCTGTCCGGCGGACGGGCCGAGATCATGGCCGGGCGGGGGAACTTCCGCGAGTCGTTCCCGCTGTTCGGCTACAACATGGTGGACTACGAAGAGCTCTTCAGAGAGCGGCTCGGCCTGCTCCTCAAGGTGCGTGAGGAGACCCATGTCACCTGGTCGGGGCGCCGCCGGCCTGCGCTCGAGAACGCCGGCGTCTGGCCGCGGCCCGTGCAGAACCCGCTGCCGGTCTGGATCGCCGTCGGCGGCACGCCGTCCTCCGTCGTCCGCGCCGCAACCCTCGGGCTGCCGATGATCATCGCCATCATCGGCGGCCAGCCAGAGCGGTTCGTGCCGCTCGTCGAGCTGTACCGCGAGACGGCCACGCGAGCCGGACACGATCCCGCGAAGCTCCCCATTGGCATCAACACCTTCGCCTTCGTCGCGCCAGAGTCCGGGCAGGCCGACGAAGCCTTCGCGCCGTGCTTCATGGAGCGGATGACCACCATCGGGAACGAGCGGGGCTGGCCTCCGATGACTCGCGAGCAGTATGACACCCTGATAGCGCCCCGCGGCGCGATCGCCGCGGGCAATCCCGAGCAGGTCGCCGAGAAGATCCTGTTCGAGTATGAGCTCTTCAAGCACCAGCGCTTCCTCGCGCATATGAGCTTTGGCCCCGTGGCCCACCTCGACGTCCTGCGATCGATCGAGCTGTTCGGCACGAAGGTGGTCCCGCTGGTCCGCGCGGAGCTCGCGCGGCGCCAGAGCCAGCCCCCTCCCCCTCGCGCGGAGTGACGGCGCTGACGTCTCCACTCCTTCCGTGCGAGACTCACGCGGTGAGCTCCACCCAGGTCTCCCACTGCCCGCGGTGTCCCGAGACTCCCCTGCGCTCGTTGCGGACAGTGCATGGGACGATGGGATTCTGCCCCCACTGCCAGGGGCATTGGGTGACACCTGAGGCGGGTGGCTTCCTGGCACCCCTCCTCGCGAACCTGGCGGAGCAGCTCACCAAGAACGTGAGGTTCGGGCTCTGCGCACAGGGGCTGCACACGCTGACGCCGGGGCAGGAACGCTGTGAGGTATGTCCGGTGCCCTCGCTGCGGTGCCCGGCCTGTGCCAGCCGGCTGCAGCCTCTCAAGTCTCATGGCCAGATGGTGGATGTCTGTACCCATTGCCCGGGCCTCTGGCTGGATGCGAATGAGCTGGCGGCGCTGCGGCGGGCCCAGCGGCTCCAGCCCTCCCCACGGCCGAGGACGCAGAGCAGCTCTGTCGAGCGCTCGACAGCATCACCCACGTCCTCGACAGCATCACCCACGTCCGTGGGGGAGATCGCGGGCAGTGTCGCCGCAGAGGGAGCGCTCTCCTTGCTCCTCGATGCGATCTTCGGCCTGTTCTAAAGGGCCCCAGCCAACGCTCGCTTGCCCACTCGGAAGGCCAGCTCTACCCGAGGCGGAAGAGAGCTAGGCGATCATGAGGTCAGTTCCTAACCTACAGCGCAGGGGTGAGGAGTGGCGGGGGGGTAGGAATGGGCTCCAACGGACTGAGCGCCGTGCGAGCAGATGCGGCGCACTACTTCAACGTGCACGGCGCGTGCAGCCTGGCAGCGAAGGCGCAAGTGCTGTGCACATCGCCTGGGCTGTGGGCGCTGATGCTGTACCGGTTCGGGCGCTCCATGCGCGGCCGCCCCTCGGTCAGCGCCAGGCTCGGACGCATCTTTTACTCGGTCAGCTATGAGCTCGTGCATCGGCTCACCCGCATCTGGCTGCCGCTCGACGTGGAGGTTGGTGAGCGCGTATGGCTCGGCTCGCACGGGCCCATCATCATCTCTCCGCAGGCCGCAGTCGGGCCAGGCTGTGCCCTGTACGGCGGCGTCACGCTCGGAGTCGCTGGGCGAGGCGAAAACCGGGGCGCTCCCCGGCTCGATGCGAACGTGACTGTGTGCCCGGGCGCCTCGATCATCGGCCCCGTCGCCGTACCTGCTGGCACTGTGGTGGGCCCGAACACCGTCGTCACTCGGAAGGTGGCGGGGAGTTCCACCTGGCTCGGAGTGCCCGCAAGAGCTGCCGGTGACGCGCCCTGCCTCCTCCCCTCCCGGCGTTTGGCGCAGCAGCCTGGCCAAGGAGCTACGTATGAGACGTGAGTCGTTCTGGCGCGCGTTCCGAGAGGACCTCGAACGCCACTTTGGCTACTGCGGCAACGCGGGCCTTCTCCAAAAGCTTCGCGTCGCGCTGATGACCGATGGCAGCTGGGCAGCTGGCGTGTACCGGCTGGGCCGGGCCATCGAGACCACGAAGCTGGGGCCCTTGAAGCCGCTGCTCCGCGCCGCGCACTGGCCGCTCGAGCGGGTGCTTCGCTTTGTCAGCGGCATTCACCTGGACAGCCGGGCCGAGATCGCACCCGGTTTCTATGTCGGCCACTTCGGCTCGATCTACGTCGGTCCAGGTGTGCGTATCGGCCGCGACTGCAACATCAGCCAGATGTGCTTTATCGCCGCTGCGGAGGACGGCAGCGGAGCGCCCATGATTGGCGAGCGCGTCTATCTTGGCGCGGGATGCAAGATCGTCGGCAACGTGCGCATCGGCGATGGCGCGGCGATTGGCGCGAATGCCGTGGTCGTTGAAGACGTGCCCGCTAACGGCGTCGTCGCCGGAGTGCCTGCGCAGCTCATGAGCCACAAGGGCAGCGGGGATTTCATCCATCCCGCGGCACCTGGAGCATCTGAAGCATCGAGCGCGGCGCTGCACTAAAAGCGGATTGCCTCGGTACCGCAATCCGGCGGGACGATCGAGACCTTGGGCTGGCTCTCCGCCAACCACTGCGCGGTGTCCAGGCACGACTTGAGGGGACAGGCGGCCTGCGTCGCGGTGGAGGACGGGAAGATCCGCGAGCTCTGGCGAAGGCCTTTCGAGCTTGGGCCCACCCAGGTGCTGTGGGATGCGCGCAGGTTGTTCGTCACCATCGGTGGGGAACGGCTCCTCGCGCTGGAAGGACTGAGCGGGAAGCAGCTCCGGGATGGCGTTCGAGCGGGAGGAGCAGCTCGTGGTCGATCTGCCTACCAGGCGGGAGAAGGCGCGCGGCCAGTTCTCCCAGGGCCAGCACCGCTCCGGTGGGCGAGCCGCGCAGGTGAGCGCGCGGATCCCGGTAGGTCAGCAGACGCTCGAGCTGGTAGGCATCATCTATATGCGCTGACACCGTCTATACTCCCGGCGTTCGAAAGGGCGGGAATCGCCTCATGCATGGCCGTCGTGTCCTCTCTCCAGTCCTCCTTCTCGGCGCCGGAACCGGCGAAGCCACCTGCGGGATCCTCTATCTCGCGGGATACCTGCGACGGAGCGGCATAGAGGCCTTCGTCAGGCTCTACGATGGGGACACATGCGAGGAAGAGGTGACCCGCTCGCTCGAAGCCCTGGTGGCCCGCGTGCGGCCCCGGCTCGTTGGGATCAGCCTCAAATGGTTCCACCATGTCCACCGCGCGCTGCTCCTGGCTCGGACGCTGCGCAAGATTGACCCTGAGATACGCATCGCCGTGGGCGGCAACACCGCGTCGTACTGGTGGCGGGAGCTCAAAGCGTTTGACTGCATCGATCACATCGTCCTGGGCGACGGCGAGCTGCCGTTGCTGGCGCTCTGCCAGGGCGATCCCTCTCCGCCCAACTGCGTCACCCGAGCTCCAGACGGCACTCCGCGGCGGTTGCCGCTGGAGTACGTGCAGGGCGCCACGAACAGCGACGACGTCTACTACTCGCACTTCAACGACATCTTCCTGAGCCACCAGGATCTTCACGCCTTCTCGGGGTGGGTCGCGCCGGGCAAGGGGTGCGGCGAGAACTGCCTCTATTGCGGTGGGGCTCGCGGCAACCAGAAGGCGGCCTTTGGACGCGCGAAGCCGTTTCTGCGGGCCGAGGAGAGTGTGCGCCGCGACCACCAGGAGATTGCCCATCGGACCTGGCAGATCCGCTACGACTTCGCGGGGAGCACGGCGGAGTTTCTGCAAGACACCTGGGCCGGAGTCGATCTCTCACGCCACTCCTGCACGTATTTCCTGTGGGGAGTGGCCCGGATAGAGCTCATCGACGCTCTGGCGCGGACATTCGAGCAGGTCCACATGGTGCTCGACATCGGCTGCTTCTCGGAGCAGCAGCGGCTCGAGCAGATGCGTCGAGGACTGCTCAAGCCGTGTGCCACGGACCGGGAGCTCCTCGAGCTCATCGACAGGTGCCGCCGCCATTCGAACCTGGACATCGAGATCTCTGGGATCGCGGGCCTGCCCTTCGCCAGCGCCGCCACGCTCGAAGAGGAGGTCCGTCTGGTGAAGCGGGTGATCGACCTCGACTGCGTGGTGGGCTACCAGCGGCTCGAAGCGCAGCCCGGGGCGCTCGTCACCGAGCACCCTGCGCGGTTCGACATGGTGACCGAGGCACGAACCTTCGCGGAGTTCCTCGAGTACTTCGAGCGGCTCGAGCCTGGCGAGGTGACGGTGCCGATGCTGCGCTTCCGCGACGCGGCGCTCGAGAAGGCGGTGCAGCGCACGTCGGAGCACGTGGACGCCCTCGCGTGGAAGCACAAGGAAGCGAGGCGAAGGATCGCGATCAACGGAGGCACTCGCCTGTTGAATACCGCTCCATCCACGCGCCAGTTCAAGCTCGGGGACTGGTTGGGACATCACCGGGTCCCCGTGAAGGTGGCCCAGGAGCAGGTCACCGTCGTGCGATCGGTGGACGGAACGGCAATTGCCTGTGCCCCTTCCGTCAGCCCGCGAAGGTTCGCCGAACCGACGCTGGATCAGGGCGAGGACGGCCGGATCCTCCTGACCGCCCTGGCCGCCTTCGAGCGCCCGACGACCGTCGCCAGCGCGGTGGCTCAGCTGGGGGCGAAGGTGAAGCTCGACCCACACTCAGCACGCGAGGTCATCGATCATCTTGTGGACGGACGCTTCCTGCAGCCGACGTAAGGTGCACGGCAGGTGATCGACGACTCACTGGAAGCGTTTCCGGAGGCCGGGCGGCGCCAGGGTCAGCCCCTTTCCTGCTCGCTCAGGGTGTGCGAGGGAGGAGCATGGAGCGGCAGGGGAGGATGGCTGACGGAGCCCCCGGGCCGTGCGCGCAGCGGGTTGACGAACACGTCCAGCGCAAAGGTGCGGCGCAGCAACCCGGCCCAAGTAAGTCCAGGCTTGCGCCCCTTCTTCGGCTCCTGCACCCTCCCCGCCTCAGGCGGTGCGCTCCCTCCACCCTCGGCTCCATACCCGCTTGAGGGAGCCCCGAGTTCCTCCCCTTGCGCAAGGCGCGGGGTGGTTGAGCGCTGGCCGGGCCGTCAAGGCAGGTTGGCCAGATCGTCGCTGAAGAGGGCGTCGAGAAGCGTCGGAGGCGGATCGGAGCTGAGATAGTTGAGTTGCCCGATACGAATACCCTGCAATGGCACATGAGCGAGTTGTAGCGGGAACGGGCGACATTCCAGGACTCGTTCCACGAGCTGTGCCAGCGCAACGGCGTGGGGCTGGATGCCAGGCGCAGGCTCGAAGGTCAGCTGCTGACGTGAAGCGCGGCGGATGAGGAAGGGGCTGCTGGCTTGCGGGTAACAGTGCTGTGTCGTGACGTAGACGACGTAGAGCGGCGCAAGGACGCTCACCGCGACTGCCACACGGGTGACGAGCTGATCGCCGTCAGCCGCGGGTTGCGCTTTGTAGATCTGGCAGCGCAGGCAGGCTGAGACGAACGGCTGTGTCCCACCCCCGATGGCATGCTCCGGAAACCTTGTCCGGAGTTCGTCCATGAACGCACCCCACTTTTCCCAATGAAGCGCCTGCTCCCATGCAGCCATGAAGCGCTGGTGCTCGGGGGTACGCTGATGGGCTGGAGTGGGCTCACTGAGGTCGTCATCCTCCGGAGGAAAGCCTCGGGGATAGAACTGGTGAGCGATACGGACCAAGTCCTCTTGCGTCAGGTCACTCATCGTCCACCGCCCATGGGAATGTCGAAGCGCACTGTCTCAATGCCTTGGGTCCGACACTCTGAAACGCGAGCTCCGGCGAGCTCGTCCTTGAGCATTCGCTCGTACTTGCGTTTGAACTGGATGCAAAGGACGGCGATCATTTCTCCTGGGCGAGCATCTGCCAGAACCGTGTGGGCCGCACGATTGGCGATGTCCGCCGAGGCCCATTGAGCCAGTTCCAACGGAATATCGCCCTGCGCTCCGTTACGTATCGGCAGGCCCACCTCGAACTTGCAGACGTCCGTTGCGCCAGAGTCACCTTCGGTGATGCGTGCGTGGATGCAGACGGCTCTCCATCCATCGGGCTGTGTCCTGCTGCCCACCGCGACCACCGTATTGAAGCGGAAGTGCTTTGGAGTGATCCGCCCGGTAACGCCATTGCGTGCATGCGCGCAACCTGTCAGCGATGCGCCGCCCCACAGGGCCACCACGAGCCCCACCAAACACGCCCCTCGCGGCCGGATCGAGCCCACCATCCTGGGTCTCCCATGATGCGCGTGGAAACCTCAATGATAGCAGTCAATCGAGTCTGCTCGTAAGGAGTTGGTCCGGAGGCGCGAGGTTCGGGCAAAATGTGAAATGGCTTGCGCGCTGGTCCGTAGAAGGTCAGCGGACCCTTCAGGATTCCTTCCGGTGGGATGCACATGACAGAGAGTGGCTTGTCCCCTCCTCCGGCGGTCTCCGCGGACGAGGCGCTGTTCCTGCGGCTCCCCACGGTGCTGCACCCCCACCCCAACCTGGTCGCCTACTACTCCCTCAGCTCCCTGCTGGCAGGGCCAGGCTTCCCCATCCTGCTGGCCCTGCGCTACTTCAAGTTCAAGACGCTCCGCTATGAGCTCGACGAGGAGGGGATCACCGTCCGCTGGGGCATCCTCTTCCGGCGAGAAGTCTCTCTCACCTACGCGCGCATCCAGGACATCCACCTGTCCAGCAACGTGCTGGAGCGCTGGCTCGGGATTGCGAAGATTCAGGTCCAGACCGCCAGCGGCAGCTCCAAGGCAGAGATCACCATTGAGGGGCTCCAGGACTTCGAGGCCATGAGGAACTTCCTCTACTCGAGAATGCGAGGAGCCCGGGACCGCGCCTCTCCTTCGGCCCGAGACGCGACGCGCTCGCTGACCGCTGGCGAGGTGGATGCGCTGACGTCCACGCTCCGCGAGGTGGCCGCGGAGGTGCGCGCGCTCCGGCTCGGCCTGGAGGCAGGAGCCGCTCCGGAGAAGAAGGATGGCTGACTTTCCACGTGCCTGGCTCCTACGCCTGCTGAAGGCTCCCCCGGAGCCTCAGCTGCCCTCGAGCGGGGTGCGCGTCTTTCGCGCGGCACCTGGCTATCTGCGATACCGGCAGATTCGCTGGGCGCTGGCGCAGGCCGGTGTCGTCGTGGGCCTGATCGCGGGCACGATGTTCCTCGATTCCTTCATGCCCAGGCTGAGGATTCCCGTGGTGCCCCGGCTCGCCTGGTGGCTGGAGGGATTTGCCTGGCTGAGCTTCCTCGTCCAGCTTCCCTTCAGCTTCTTCATTGCGCAGCTCGACTACGAGTTCCGCTGGTACATCCTCTCCGATCGGAGCCTGCGCATCCGAGAAGGCATCCTCTCCATGCGCGAGAAGACGATGACCTTCGCCAACATCCAGCAGATCTCCATCCAACAGAACCCGCTCCAGCGGCTGTTTGGGCTCTCGGACGTGAAGGTGGAGACGGCCGGCGGAGGCAGCAGCGGTGGCTCGGAGGGCGGGGACTCCAGCCATGGCGAGCACATGCACGAGGCGCACTTTCGAGGAGTGACTCACCCCGAAGAGATCCGCGACCTCATCCTCGCGCGAGTGCGGATGCACCGAGATGCGGGGCTGGGTGAGTCGATCGTGGCGGAGAGCGGTGAACCCGCCGGGACACCCGCCGCGATCGAAGCGGCCCAGGAGCTCCTGCGCGAGATGCGCGCGCTTCGGCAGGCGGTTCCGCCACGCCAGGACAAGACCTTGGCGAAATAGCGCTTCACCTGCTCGGCATGACATCCCCCGCCAGCGCCGCCACCCGCTCCTTCAGGGCGAGAATCTCCCGCAGCGCCTCCGCCAACCGCTGGTCGATGTAGTGCTTCTTCAGGAAGAGCGTCACGTGCTCCTCCTGGATGGAATGCGGGCGCCTGCTCCAACGCTCGCGCTGGAGGTTGCCGATGCACGGGGGGAAGTCCACCGTTCGTCTGGAGGTCGCGATGGCATTCCAGCGAGAGCCCCCCGCGCACGGAGTCTCCCCCGAGGAGGATCCGCCGGGGCTGACGCAGATGTTCGAGTTCCCTCTCGTGCAGGCGCTGTTCGGACGGCGCTCGCGGAGGTTCTTCCTGGGCGCGAGCATTCCCGATGGGCCGCTCGCCTTCACCTCGCGCTCCAGTCCCGTGCCGCTCTCGGAGCTCGAGCAGATGCTGCTCATCACAGCCATGGGCGGCAACACCGGCTGGAACAACCTCATCATCCGCAACCAGCGTTACGCACCCCACTTGGCCAACTACGCTGGCGCTGCCGGAGGGCGCACCTTCCCCTCCGCCGCAGGCTTCCACACCAGCGAGTTGTTCTTCACGGACGACACCGGCATCTATTTCGTCGCCACCCGCGACGCTCCGGCCCTGGGAGAACGAGATCAGGAGGGACAGCTTGATCTCAAGGCGCTGCTGACGGCACACCGCTCGCGCATCCGGGAACTCTCCGGCCAGCGGCTCTACCTCCCGCCCCAGCCGCCGCACATAGAAGGGCATAACACCTGGGTCGCCAACCGCCCGGGCACCACGCTGTTCATCCCCGTGGCGGATCTGGCCCAGCACCTGCTCGCCACCCTGGCCTATCTGGCGCAGAACGGCTTCTGCCTCTATGACGACTACAACCGTCAGGTCATCCCGGGGATGGAGCGCTTCCGCCGGCGTGTGGACGTGGACAATCCCTATCCTCTTTCCTTCGTGGAGCAGCTCACCTTGGGGGAAGCTTCGGTGGAGCTGGCCACCGCGTGCTATGCCGGCGCGCTGACACTGCAGGCCATGGGCCTGGGTGGCTGGATGTATGACGGGCTGGATCGCAACTCGGTGCTGGGCGCCAGCGGGGATCCGGCCGTACCGGGGCTCGGATTCCGGTACGACACCCACGAGCGCTGGGCGCTGCCCAATCCAACGGGGCTCCCCGGTGTCTTCGAGGGCTACTGCCCTCCGCACTACCCGGACATGCGCGCGTCCGTGGAAGCCCTCTGCCACCGCAAGTTCGGGCCTGGCGGCCCCTTCCACCCCGACACGCCTGGCCCCTTCAAGGATACCCGTCGCGTCCGCAGCAGTGCCCAGGTGCACGACGAGGAGTTCAAGGACTGTGTGACGTGCATGGCCCAATACATCTACGACCGATTCGACAAGTTCCCCGCTACGCTGCCGAGCATCTACTGCCTCATGTTTCTCCAGGCCCAGCACTTGGACCTCGAGTTCTACGATCACTTCTTCCAGCCGGGGGCCTATCTGAGGACCCATGCCGAGCACATGGAGAACTGGCACCAGAAGTGACGTCTTTGCCGCAGGTTCGATTCCCGCCGCCTCCACTCAAGTGAGGTGCTGCGGGTCAAGGCTGCATGGGTTCTCCTCTAGCTCTCCAGCTCCGCGGAGTAGCTGAGCGACTGGATGCGGCGGCTGATCTCGTCGTTGGCCGCCTTGCGCTCCTGGGACAGCTTCTCCAGCTCTACCCCGATCGCGTCCAGCCGGTTCTCCTGCTCCCTCAGCTTCGTCACGAAGCGCTCGGCCAGCTCCCGCTGCGCCGCTCCGCTCTTCAGTGACTCGATGTTCGACCGGATGCGCTCCTGATCCTTGAAGAGCTGCGCCCGCTCGTCCATCAGCCGCTTCTCGTCTCCCGTCAGCACCGCCACCCGCTCCTTCAGTGCGAGGATCTCTCGCAGCGCCTCCGCCAACCGCTGGTCGATGTAGTGCTTCTTCAGGAAGAGCATCACATGCTCCTCCTGGATGTTGCTGAAGTGGTACTGCTGCACGCCGCGCGTGCGCTCCGTCACCGGGAACTCCACGCTCACCCCCGCCGCCAGCTCCAGCTTGAAGCGCCAGTACCCCTCCGTCGTCTCCGCCGGCTCGGGCGTGTCCCGCAGCTCCCAGTTCTGGCGCGGGTGCTCCAGGAAGAGCGTCGCCGGCCGCTTCGCCTTGTTGCGCACCACGTACTTCGTGAGCCGCAGCACGTAGTGCTCCACCACCAGCACTCCCCGGCTCGCCACCGCCCGGAACACCGGCCCGTTCTCGCTCGAGTCCTCCACCGACACCGTGCAGCTCAGCTCCACCGCGTACGGCACGAAGCGCTTGTCGTCCGGCTTCATCGTGTCGAGCATCGCCTCGCCCACGTACGTGTCCTCCTCCATCACCGTCACCGGCCCCCCCTCCAGCGTCAGCCCCGTGGTGTTCTTCAGCTCGATGCACGCCATCGGGTTCTTCTCGCGCGTGGCCCGGTTGTAGAGCAGCACCCGCCGGCCCTCGAAAGGCCGCTGGAGGATCGGCACCAGCGCACTCTGGTTGCGGTGCACCGTCACCGGGTGATCCACCCGGTACTCGAACAGGTCCCCCACCTCCTTCGTCAGCGTCTTCACCGCCACGCTCTTCTCCGCCACCTCCCGCATCTTGCCCTGGCCCTTCAACCGCCCGGCGCTCGTCACTGCCTGCATCGACATGGGGGCTGCGCCCGCAGGTGGCGCGTACGCCCTCTCCATCTCTCCCCCCTCCGCGTCCGCAGGCGCCTCCGCCATGGCTCCGAAGGCCTCCTCGGGGATGACGGGCGCGGCGGCCGCCTCCGTCCTCACCTCCACGATCGGGCGCCTCATGTACCGGGGGTTGTACAGATCATGCACGAAGGACACCGGCAGTCCGGCGATCAGCGCCAAGTCCACGTCCACCCAGTCCTCGTCCCCCGTGTTGTCCACCAGCGCCCAGCCCTGGAGCAGCGGCGGCTTGGTCTCCTCCAGGAGGATCCGGTAGCTCGTCTTCCATACCGGCGCCTCCAGCACGTAGCTCACGAAGAGCTCCCGCTCGCCCTCCCCCGCCGTAAGGATGGACATCCTCTTGCTGTCCTTCTTGTACGAGGAGAGCACCGTGGCCAGGTAGAACTCGAGGTCCTTGCGCACCGCATCGTCCAGGAACTCCACCTCGGCGATCTCGATCAGATCGAACGTGCGCAGCGCCGTGCCCACCAACAACGACAGGAAGGGCCGCACCACGGCCGCCTTGCCCTCCACCACCGGCAGCGACTCCAGCCCGACGATGATGCCCTCCACGCTCTCCTTGCCGCCCACGCGCACCCGCACCCGCGCGCCCTTGATCTGCCCCAGCAGCGCCGTGAGGCTGCCCGACTCGGGGATGCGGATCGTGGCCTCCTGGAGCAGCTGCTCCAGCGGCTTCGTCGAGTCGTAGCTCACCGCCGACACCGAGCCCCCTGACAGATCCAGCACCGTCATCGACTTGAGCACGTCGTTCATGTCACGCGCCTTGAAGTCCAGGTTCAGTGCCTCGCTGCCCGTCACCCTCCCCTTGCGCTCGAAGTACCCCACCCCGTGCTTGTAGAGGACGACACGGCGGATGGGCAGGACGGCGGACATGAGGCCTCCAAGGAGATTGGGGTTCTGCGGGCCTCGGTGTATCAAGTCCCCCGAGGGAAGATCACCATGCAACCCGCTGAGCAACAGCAGAAGAAGCGCTCGCCGTGGCTCTACGTCGGCATCGGCTGCGGCTGCCTGTTGCTGCTGGGCGTCGGTGCCTTCGTTGCTGGCGGCGTGTTCCTCGTCAAGAAGGGCCAGCAGCTCCAGCAGGACATGGCCAACCCCATCACCCGCACGGAGCTGGTGAAGAAGACCCTGGGCGCCCAGACGCTGCCCGAGGGCTATTACGCCGTCATGTCCATCAGCGTGCCCGCCCTCGTGGACACCGCCGTCCTCTCCAATCGCGCTCCCGGCACGCCCCAGAGCGGACAGCCTGGCGGCGAGATCGTGTTCGTGTACCTCTTCATCAAGCCCTCCACCGTGCAGGACCGGGAGGGGCTGCGGAGATACCTCGAGGGAGAGTCCGAGGATGCCTCCGTGCTCACCCGCAACAACATCCACGTCGGCAAGAACGAGCTGATCGGCCGTGGCGTCCTCGCGCTCGAGGGCCGCCGGGTGCTCTACCTGGCCCAGCGCGGAGAGCTGCAGACCCGGCACAGTGAGAGCGAGAGCAAGGGCCCGCTGTTGAACTCCATCCTCTTCATCGAATGTCCCGGCCAGGACCGCCTGCGCATGGCACTGTGGATGGCACCCGACCCTGCTCCCGGCAAGCCCCTCGAGCAGCTCGAGCTGAAGGGAACCCCCGTGGATCCCGAGACAATGCGCACCTTCATGTCCCATATCAACCCCTGCCAGGAGAGCTGAGATGTCCCTGCGTTCCTCCATCCCCGCAGTCGTGAGAGCCGCCGCCCTGGCGCTCCTCGTGGGCTGCGCCACCACTCCGCAGCAGCCCCCGGCGGATGGCACCCCTCCACCACCGCCTACGACAGAGCCCACGCCAGGCTCGCCCCAGCCACCCCCTTCTTCCGATGCCTCGCCCTGGCAGCGCGCCCGCATGGGGGACCGCGTGGTGTACGCCTTCTCGGCCAACCGGAAGCCCGGCCCAGGCGCGAGCGAGGCCCGCATCGCCGGGACGCTGGCGCTGGAGGTGGTGGCGGCGCAGTTCCCCTGGGTCTGGCTGAAGCTCTCCTTCACCGATGAGGCGGGCCAGGCCCTGGCAAACCCGATGCTGGCGAAGCAGCTGGTGCTCCCCATGCGCACGGACGCGACACGCCCGCTCGATGTACCCCGCGAGGGCGCCAAGAGCGCCGAGCAGCTCTCCGCCGCCGGCCGCACCTGGGAGGCCATACGCTACATCCGCGACAACCGGCCCGCCGATGGTCCGCTGGAGAACCGTCTCTATGCCGTGAGCCCCGGGCCGCTGTACCTCATGAATGGGCTGCTCTCCGCCAGCACCACCCTGTCAGGCTTTGGCGCGAGCGGCGGCTCGCAGCTCACGCTCACGGAGGCCCGGCAAGGCGCTGAGGGCACCCCCTCCGCTGCACCGCCGTCCCTGCAGTATCCGCTGGGCCCCGGCACCTGGACGGACTTCAGCGTGAACGCTGGGGGCGGCGAGGAGCTCCAGCGGAGCTGCATGGCTGCCGAGCGCGGCTATGGCCTCATCGTCCTGGGGCGCACTCCCGCAGCGGGTGGTGCAACCTGCCCGAGCTTCGCGGAGGCAGAAGTCGTCCCACTGGAGGAGGCTCTGCTGACCCTCGTGGGCCAGAGCCTCGAGGTGACGCGCTGGCCCCCGCCCGCCGTGGCGCCAACGTCTCGGGGGAGCTTCTCCGCCCAGGGCCGCAGCATCCCCGCGCTGACCTTCGAGACGGCGGAGACCGTGGAGAGTGCGCGCCAGATTCGCTACGAGACGTACGCGGCGGACCCGTGGAACCCCGCCCTGGACGGGCTGAACCTCGCGGCCCGCTTCGGCATGTTGGCGGAGGGCGCGGACCGCGTGGAGGGCAAGGGCCAGCGCAAGCCCACCTTCTCCAAGAAGCTCCTGGGCTGGGGGTTCTGGGTCGAGGGCGCGAAGTGAAGCCCGCGCTCTACCTCGTCACCATCGAGGTGTCCCCCGGCTCCGAGGCCGAGTGGAATACATGGCACGAGCAGGTCCACATCCCCCAGGTGCTGCGCCAGCCGGGCTTCCTCTCGTGCCGCAAGTGGCGCGACACAGCCACCGCGGAGGATGGCTGGGTGCGCTACGTCTGCCACTACGAGCTGACGGAGGCTGATGCCGTGGAGCGGTACGCCGCCAGCGAGGCGGCGAAGCGCCTGCGGGCGGACTCGGATCTCAAGTTCGGCTACGTCACCCGCGTCCGGCGTCAGGTCTACACCGAGGTGGCTCGCTTCGAGGTGGACGAGGAGAGCCCCTAGGGAGCGGCTCAGCTCTCGACGGAGAGCTTCACCTCGATGTTGCCGCTCGTGGCCTTCGAGTACGGGCACACCGTGTGAGCGGTGTGCATGAGCTGCTGCGCCTCTTCCTGGGAGAGGCCCGGCAGCTTGCCCTTCAGCTCCACGGCCAGCCCGAAGCCCCCGTCCGGCGTCTTGCCGATGGTGGCCGACGCGGTGATGCTGGCGTCCTTCACGTTCTTGCCCGTCTTGCCAGCCACCAGCCGCAGCGCGCTCTCGAAGCACGCTGCATAGCCTGCGGCGAAGAGTTGTTCAGGGTTTGTTACAGCCCCTCCCGCCCCGCCCAGCTCCTTGGGCCTCGCGAGCGGCATGTCCAGCACCCCGTCAGACGAGCGGATGCGGCCATTGCGGCCTCCGTGAGCGGTGGCGGTGGCGGTGTAGAGAGGGGAGATGGCGACTGGGGGCATGGGTGTTCCTCGGTTCA
>Ga0247825_10000673_pt1 | contig 21887 bp, 21 predicted proteins | sample 13C_Vanillin_Day_FD_194413 | JGI IMG/M metagenome (GOLD analysis project Ga0247825, IMG submission 194413) | Soil microbial communities from agricultural site in Penn Yan, New York, United States - 13C_Vanillin_Day48 | ecosystem: Environmental > Terrestrial > Soil > Agricultural land | place...
ACCACGACCACCAGCCAGAGCCAGCAGACCACCAAGGGCTCTGAGGTGACCACCAGCGCCGAGCTCAAGGACGGCAAGGCCACCGCCGGTGCACAGCTCGACTGGAACAACAAGAAGACGACCGAGAAGACCACCACGACGGAGAAGACGGTCGGCCAGAGCACGCAGGACAAGGGCTTCACCCAGGAGAACGGCAGCGACAAGCTGAGCAAGGCGCAGAAGGCGGGCGACATCGCGGGCGCGGCGGGCGCGAAGACCACGCTGGCCAAGGGTGAGCTGTCCAAGGACCTGATGCATGAGAACAACAGCGTCCAGGGCGACCCCAACACCTTCGTCGGCAACCGCTACGGCGTGGCCGGCAAGGGCGAGGTGACTGTCGGCGCTGACGGGCTCAAGGCCAAGGGCAACATCGAGGCCAAGGCGGGCCTGTACGCCGAGACGAAGACCGGGGACATCAAGGAGGGTGAGGCCGGAGCCCAGGGCAGCGCGGCCGCCAAGGTCGAGGCCGCCGCCAGCGCCAAGGGCGATGTCACGCTCAACACCAACGGCCTGGACGCCAACGCCAGCGCCAAGGTCGGCGTGACGGCCGAGGCGTCGGCGACGGGCAAGGCGCAGACGGCGAGCGTCAAGGTCGCCGGCGTGGACGTCAACGCCTCCGTCGAGGGCACGGCCAAGGTGTCGGCCACGGCCTCCGCCGAGGCCACTGGCAAGGCCAAGATCACCCGCAACCCGCCCACTGCCATCGTCGAGGGCAGCGCCGGAGCCTCCGCGGTCGTGAAGGCCGAGGGTGAGGTCACGGCCTCCGCGGGTCCCTTCTCCGTGAAGGCCAACGCCTACGCCAGCGCGGGCGCTGAGGCCACGGCCAAGGGCGCCATCGGCTACGAGGACGGCAAGATCAAGATCAGCGGCAGCCTGGGTGCGGCCCTCGGCGTCGGAGCCGGCGGCGGCGCCACCGTGGAGGTGGACGTCAAGCAGATCGGCGAGATGGCCAAGAACACGGCCGTGAAGGTGGCCGATGCCGACGGCGACGGCAAGCTGAGCATGAACGACGCGAAGACCGTGGCGAACAACGTCGCGGAGACCGCCAAGAACACGGTCAGCAACGCCGCGGAGAGCGTCAAGAACACGGTCAGCTCCACTGCCAACAAGGTCAAGAACTTCTTCGGCTGGTGATCGTGAGCACTGCCCCACGCCGGTTCTCGTCTTCTCCACGGTTCTGGGAGATACTTGCAACCCATGAATCAGAGTGAACTGGCCCGGCGTGGGTTTGAGCAACTGAAGGCAGGCAACTACGAGGAAGCCAAGCGTCTCTTCCGGGAGAACGAGGAGAAGTCCGGCACAGCCGCCGAGACGCGCTCCTTGGTGAAACAGGCAGAGGCGCTCCTGAGCAAGGGCGACGTCAACGGAGCTGCCAAGCAGTTCGAGCAGCTCCTCGACCGCAACCCGACGCTGCCCGAGGTATACCTCGGGCTTGCCCGCATCAGCCTCGCGACAGGTCAGCTCGACGCGGCGCGCACGCACGCCACCGCGGCCACGAAGCTGGCCCCGGAGCAGGGCCTGGGGTGGACGCTGCTGGGCCTGGTGCACGAGGCAAGCAACGATCTGGCCACTGCGCAGCAGCACGTACGCAAGGGCGCGGAGCTGTCTCCCTCGGTGTACCTCTGCCAGTTCAACCACGGACGGGTGCTCGCCGCGGCGGGCAAGCCGGCCGAGGGCGTCGGCCCGCTGAAGCGGGCCACCGAGCTCGAGCCCTCCAACGCGGATGGCTTCTACATGCTCGGTACGGCCTCCAAGCAGGCGGGACAGAACGAGAACGCCATCAAGGCCTTCGAGAAGGCGGCATCACTGGCGCCCAAGAGCGTGGACGCCTGGGCCACGCTCGGGGATGTGCTCTTCTCGCTGAAGCAGTTCAAGGCGGCGCGAGAGGCCCTGGACAAGGGGCTGGCCCACTGTGGCGATCACCCGGCGCTGCTGGAGAAGGCGTCCGCCGCGGCGATGATGCTCTCCGACACGGTGGGCGCCATTTCCTACGTGGAGCGTGAGCTCAAGGTGGTGCCCAACCACGAGCAGGCCTGGATCAACCTGGCGAACCTGCGGGCCCTGACGAAGGAGTTGGACAAGAGCGAGCAGGCGGCCAAAGAGCTGCTCAAGCGCAACCCGCGCAACTGGGAGGCGTGGTTCCACCTGGGCAACCTCTACGAGCTCAGTCCCGCCACCGAGAAGCAGGCCGAGGAGGCGTACCGCAAGGCCCATGAGCTCAACCCGGACCACTGGAAGCCCCTGGCCAACCTGGGCGCGCTCCTGGTGGAGATGAAGAATCCGGCCAAGAACTCCGAGGCCGTGCCCGTGCTGGAGCAGGCGCAGATGCTCGCGCCGAAGGACGAGTACCTGGTGCAGTACAACCTGGCGCTCGCCTACGTGAAGCTTGGGAAGAAGGAGCGCGCGCTGGAGCTCACTCGCAAGATCCTGCGCGAGGCACCGACGGACAACGCGATCGTCCCGGAGGCCAAGAAGCTGGAGTCCAACCTCCTGGAGGCCGGGGCTCGCTAGCCCTGCGCCAGGTCTTCTCCCCTCCCGCTCAATCGAGCGGGGGATTGGGCCGAGAGGCCGTGGTCGTCTCGACGAAGAGCACTCCGTCGAAGGTGCCGCGTGGCCGCAGCTCTCTGAGGTAGCTGTAGCCCGGCGTGTAGGCTGCCCCGATCTCCCGCATTGCCACCTGCTGATCCATGTACCGGGCGACCGCACCATCCCCGGGCGCGGCGCGCAGATCGAGCGCAAGCCGGGGCAGTCCCGTGGCAGCCAGAACCGCCTCGAAGGACTCCTTGGGTGCCGCGTCGATGCGATGTGTCTGCAGCCCCTCAGGCGGGCTGTTGGGGGGGATCAGGAGGGCCCGGAACTCGCCCTGGTTGAAGGCGAGCCGGAACATGTAGAAGGCGTCGCCGAGTTCGGCCTTCAGATGCGCGCCCGTCGGGGTGAAGGAGCCGTTGACCCGCATGAGGTGCGCGTTGTGGGCCCAGATGGCCATCTTCGCCCCAGGCCCTTCACGTTCGAGGATCCATCGCACGTTCTCCATGGCGAACTCGTCGCGTCGGTTGGAGCGCTGCAGGCCCGCGAGCGACGATTGAACCACGGCGTGCTCCAGCGTGCGTGCGTGCCGCGCGATCAAGGCGTAGGCCTCTTCACCGCGGGACTGCACATAGTGCTCGCGCTGGGCCTCGAGCCGCGCCCGCAGGTCCCTCACCGGTGTGATGTAGCTGGCGGCGCGGAGCCTCGACTCCTCCGGGTTGCCGTTGAGCTCGGCAAAATCCAGCAGCCGGGTCAGCCACGGCTCCACCTCCGCCCGGTAGGCCGGATCCACCTGGGCCAGGTAGTCGAGCAGGGCCTGCGCCGGGCCACGTGATACCTGCGAGTCCATGCCATAGAAGCGCAGCTTGCGTGGGTGGGCGGGATCGGCGTTGTAGGCACGCATCCACCGGATGAGCTCGAGCACCTCCTCCGTGTTCCACGTCCAGAAGTGCAGGCCGGCAAGCGCCCGCGCCGGGTCACCTTCGCCTGTCAGCACGTAGTGGTCGACAGCGAAGGCCTCGGTGAAGTTCGCCTCGATGGTGAACACGGTGAAGCCGAGCTCGGAGACCAGGTACTCGAACATCCGATGCTTGAGCTGGAAGAACTCGCGCGTGCCGTGAGTCGACTCGCCGAGCCCGACAACCCGGACGCCCGCGAGCACTGGGGTGAGCGGCGCGAGATCGGCGAAGCCGTGCCCCGCCTCCACCGTCGCGAGCGGAATGGCGGTCTGCTTCATCCAAGCGATCGCAGCGGCCCGCGAGGACTCCACGGGTGCCGAGGGAGGCGGGTCGGCGGGCTCCCCGCAGGAGAGCAGCAGGAGCGTACCGAGCGCCGCAAGGAGGATGCGATTCACAAGAACCCCTGGCGCATCCCCGAGAGGATGCGCCGCTGGGGCGCGCGCCGGCCCGCACGCCCACCTCAAGCGTCAACCTAAGACGCTCACCGCCTCAAGAACAGCCACACCATATACGGGCCAGGGCTTCCGGCGTGCCTGGACCGGGCTGGTAAATGTACGGGCCCGCCGAGAGGTAGTGGCACAAGGGCTCCGATGCCATGTCGTAGCTTGCCGGATCTGTCCCTACCCGCAGGTGCCGGACGGCGAACTCCGAGCAGCTCTCGCATGCCGCGGCCCGTGTCTCCGCATCCAGCGTCCCGTTCGAGGCCCTTGCCCTGAGCGCCTCGAGGCCCTCCACCACGAACGCCCGGCACCAGTCCGCCGCGTGGCCCTGGTGGAAGACCCGCGCGAGTGCCTGGGCCCGTTCCCTCGCGGCAGGCGCTGTGTCGACCGTTCCTGGCCATGGCAGCGGCGGATCCACGTACGAGGCCAGCTTGTCACTGCCTGCGTACTCCCCGTTCGGCCTCGCTCCCAGGAAGGCTCCGAGCCTGCCCTCCGCCAGCTCCGTGCCATGGGGACTCTCCTTCGCCATCAGCCGCGTGAGCGAGACGATGCGCTGCAGCCCCAGCCGGAACTCGTTCCTCAGCTTCGTCGGTACGGGCACCTCGCCTGTCTCGCGAGCCACCGTCGGGACGATCCACCCCACCACCCGCGAGTCCAGATCCAGCGTCACCTGCCTGCCCACGAGGCGGAACTGCACCGCCGCCGCTGCCTTCATCGCCTGATTCGTCACGCGCTGCCCGAAGCACTCCGGGCCTATGGGATCCACTGTCCGCAGGCCCTCGGCCGGTGGTCCCAGCGGCCCATGGTTCTCACCCGCTGCCGTGTACACCGCGCGCATCCCCGACACCGCGCACGACAGCAGCCGCTCTGATTGAGGTGCGTACGTGCTCCCCATCCCCAGCGGCGGCAGCAGTTCCAGGTAGTCGTCTCCCATGGCCGGGTAGCGCTCCCCTCCCGGAGTGAGGAACTCCACCTGCGGGTGCGGCGCACAGAGCGCATCGTTCACGTCGTAGCCCGTCCACTCTGGCGCCTTCTGCAGCACCCCACGCGCGCCGTGGAGCAGCCCCGATGCCAGCGCCACGAGCACCGCCCGATCACGCTGATCCCCCGTAGTGCTCGGGAAGTCCACCAGCTCCGGCGAGCCCCAGCGCTGCCACATGTGCCCCGCGCTCCAGGCGTCCTGCAGGTAGTGCTGCCCCACAGACTCGAGCGACAGCGCCTCCGCCTCGCACCCGCGCAGGTAGCCCACGAAGCGCGCCGCCGCCGAGCCCAGCGCATCCTTCATCGCCTTGCACTCGCGCGCGCGCCCGAGCGCCAGCCCGTGGTAGTGCGCATAGTAGTACCCGGCCTGCGGCAGGAAGTGGTTCGAGTTCACCGGCCCCATGTGCGTGGCGAAGTCGTGGCACTGCGTCGCGTCCACCCCTGCGCCCGGTAGCGGGCACGTCTCATGTCCCGTCGCCCAGTCCCACAGTGCGTACGAGAAGTCCGGGAGCTGTGCCAGCTCGCCCGGGGAGATGGTTCGCAGTTGCACCCGCTCGGCCTCCGCGAACGCCGCCGGTAGCAATGACGTGAGCTGCTGCCCCTCCACCGCCAGAGGCGCGCTCGACGTGAAGACTCGCAAGCGCATCGTCGCCGAGGACTCTGTCGGCAAGCCCGCCTTCTCCCGCGTCAGCTCCCAGAGGCGGCGGTGCTCGTCCAGCATGCCCACCCAGCGGTGGCGAGCGGTATTGGGCCCCGCGGCGGGCGAGCACCAGGAGCCCGAGCCCTGCGGGTACTCGGAGGGCTCCTTCGTTGGATCTGGCTGCTCGTAGCAGACGGACTCCCACGCGGCGGCGGGCAGCGACAGCAACAGTGCCAGCAGGAAGAGATGTCGCATCACCGGCCCTCCAGCAGCGCGCGGACCCCAGGGAAGCAGTCCGGTTCGAGGAAGAAGGTCTGCTCAAAAGCCGGCAGCGGCTCCTGCCCTCGCTCCCGAGCCTGGGCGTAGGCGTCCGCACAGGCCGCCGGGCAGCACTCATCCTCGTCCCAGGGCTTCGACGTCTTGCACTGCGGCACGGCCTGCACGCATTCGTCCATCGAGCGTGCTCCTGGCTCGAAGCAGTACGTGATCAGGTCCGTGCAGGAACCCAACGCCGTGATGGCGTCATCTCCCTGTGGATCGATCTGGAGTCCTCCCAAGGGGTTCTCGATCAGGACGAGGTTGCCAGAGGGACGCTTGGGCAACGAGAGGCTCGGGAGATCCACCTTTGGTAGATCCGGTGGATCGATCTGCTTCACCTGCTCGCACGCGAGGCTCACGGGGAGCATCGCCACGACAAAGAGGACATGGAGCATGCGCGGCACGGTCACTTCTCCTTCTCCTGGGGAGCGTCCTGGGAGACCCTCGTGTAGAGCTTCACCACCATCCGCCGGGTCTTCGGATCACCCTTCTTCTGAGGCTCGAAAGACTGGGGCGAGTAGCTGATATTGCCTTGCTGAGGAACGGCGGTACGGCCGGGTCGACGTATCGGGGATCGTGAGGGCCTCTGTCGGTGATGATTCCGCCGCTTCTTTCGAGGGATCCGGCTCCGTCTTGCTCGGAGACATCACCGTCGTGGGCGCCTGGTCACGCCACTGAGCGAACTGCTCCCGGAAGGGATCGGGCACCTGCACCTGCCGGCCCGCGCTGGTGATGTCATCCCGGAACAGCTCCTGCACGAAGTGCGAGAGCTCCATCGCCGAGAAGCGCGGCGCGGTGGCCGCCAGGAACCCCGCCAGCGCATCCCCGAAGGCGTGGCTGGACGGGTAGCGCTCCTCCCTCCTCAATGCCAGGGCCTTCATCACGATGGCGTCCAGCTCCTCCGGCAGGCTCGGGTTGAGCTCCCGAGGCCTCGGGAACTGTCCCTGCATGAGCATGGGCACCGCCACGTCCGGTGCCTCCTCGACCGGGAGCTTCCCGCACAGCAGCTCGTAGAGGACGATGCCGGTGCTCCACACATCGGTGCGAGCATCCACCTCCTCGCCCCGCGCCTGCTCCGGAGAGAAGAAGAGGTACTTGCCCTTCACCACGCCCGGCTCGGTGCTGAACCCTCGCAGCTCCCGCGCCTTGGCTATCCCGAAGTCGACGATCTTGACCTGCCCCTCATAGCTGATGAGCACGTTGTCCGGAGAGATGTCCCGGTGGACGATGCCCAGCAGCTTCCCCTTGTCATCCGTGCGCGTGTGCGCGTAGTGCAGCCCCCGGCACAGCTCCAGGGAGATGAAGGCCGACAACAGCACGGGCATGGAGCGCATCCCGCTCTTGCGCACACGCTTGAGGATGCGGTGGAGCGGCTGCCCGTCCACGTACTCCATGGCCAGGAAGTAGTCCCCATCCACCCGGCCGAAGTCGTACACCTGCGCGATGTTGCCGTGCGAGAGCGTGGCCGAGATGCGCGCCTCGCTGATGAACATGGCGATGAACGCTTGATCGTTGGTGTACTCGGGCAGCACCTTCTTGATGAGCACAGGCTTGGTGACCCCCGCCTCACCCAGCAGCCGCGCGCGGTACGTCTCGGCCATCCCTCCCTGGCCAAGCCAGGACACCAGCTCGTAGCGGCCGAATCGCTCCCCGGGTTGCATGGACATGGAACTCCATCCTAGCCTGCCCCATCCCTCTCCAGGAGGCAGCGGATGGACATGAAGAAGCTGTTCCACGTCCTCGTCGTGGGCGGTGCGGTCATTGGCACCGGAGCTGGATGCACCAAGCCGAAGGCCACGGAGGCCCCAGCGGCCCCGCCAGCCCAGGAGGCTCCCGGCACCACAGCCCCGACGGCGGCCCCGTCAACCCCCACGGCCGGCTCGGACGCCCCCGGCACTCCGGCAGCGCCCCCAGCCCCTGCCGAGGAGAAGGGTGGCGGCGCTGGCTCGTGGTAACGCCGCTGCTCCATGAGCCGGTGCGTCGGCGCATCGCTGCGGCGTGGATCTTTCGCTACCACGTCGAGTGCGAGGCGCAGGCGCGCTTCTCCCGGCTCGCGCGCTGGCTGGAGCAGGTCGGCGCTCCCGAGAACCTGGTGAGCATGGCCCATCGCTCGGCCGAGGACGAGGGCCGTCACGCGGCCCACTGCGCCGCCCTGGCACGCGAGTACGGCACGCCCGTGCCCGACGAGTCCCCCAGGGAGCTGGCCGAGATCGCCCCCCGCTCCCTCACCTTCCCCCAGAGAACCCTCTACGAGCTCGTCGCCGCGTGCTGTATCGCGGAGACGCTGAGTGTCGGCGTGCTCATGCGGCTGCGTCCCGCCGCGGGCAGCGAGCACATGCGCGCCGTGCTCCATGAGCTGCTCCAGGACGAGGTGGTTCACAGCCGACTTGGCTGGGCCTACCTCGCCCACGTGGCCCCCTCGGAGAGCGTCACCTTCCTGGGGCGCTTCCTGCCAGACATGCTCGAGGTCACCGCCGCCGAGGACGCCCTGCCCTCTGCCCCCACGCCCGAGGATGAGGACCCGGCCCTGCTTCCTCACGGGGTGCTGCCCCACGCCGAGCGGCGCGCCCTCTTCGCCTCCGCCATGCGCGACGTGGTGTTGCCCGGCTTCGAGCAGCACAGCGTGCCCACGGGCCCCGCTCGTGAGTGGCTCCAGCGCCACGGGCTCGGATGAGCGTCCGATGATGACGGCAGTTACCGGTGGTGACTGTCGTCACCAGCCTCTGCCGGTGGCTCCTGTCACCACCCACTGCTCCGCTGGGACTGGGTTCCTCACGTAAGCCCTTGAATCTCTTAGGGGACACCTTCTGCGCACGCCTGCGCCAAAGCATGGCATGCGGGGTGCAGTAGGGGTCCGACGTACTCACCGACCTTCGCGGTCGGTTCATCGAAAAGGAACTCAATCATGCGCGTCAACACCCCTACCGCTACCCCCGCTGTTGCTGAAACCAAGTCCGCCGCTGTCACCGCCGAGGTCAAGCCCGCCGTCGCCGCCGAGGTGAAGTCTGCCATCGCTCCCGCGGCCAAGCCCGCCGTCGGCTTCAAGAAGGACGACGCGTTCCTGAGCGACATCGGCATCATCCGGCCCGGGCCGTACCCGATGCCCCCGATCAACCTGGGCGATGCCAAGACGCGCGCCACGCAGGCCAACCAGCTGGACCAGATCGCCCGGGGCGTTCGTAACGGCTCCATCACCGCCCAGGAGGCCGAGAAGCTGCTGGCCGAGCAGGCGAAGATCGCCGACTACCAGAAGCAGGCCATGGCCGATGGCTTCATGTCTCAGGAGGAGCGTCTGAAGCTGGGCGTGATGCAGTCGACCGCCGCGCTCAGCACCTTCCAGGCGGCCAACAACGGTGACCGCAACGCCTTCGCGGGCCTCGACCGCAACGCCCAGCGCCAGGCCGACCAGATCAGCCGCCTTGCCGACGGCCGCCGCAGCGGCAACGTCACCAACACCGAGGCGGGTGAGCTGCTCCGTGACCAGGTGGAGATCGCCGACGCCCGCGGCGACGCGGACTCCGCAGGCGAGTTCGCCGCGCTGAACGGCAAGCTGAACGCCGCCGACAAGGAGATCGCCTACCACAGCAGGCCGGGCACCCAGCACCACTTCAAGCCGCTGCCCTGGCCGCAGCCGATCCCGATGCCCACCCCGCTGCCGCTGCCCCAGCCGATCCCGATGCCTGCCCCGCTGCCGTTCCCTGGCCCGCTCACGGTGCAGCCCGCGAAGCCTGAGCTCCAGCCCCTGCCGTTCCGCGGCGTCATCAACGGCTGATCGAGTTCCCCGCGGTACCCCACACAGCCCCTCCCTCGCCCAGGAGCGATGGAGGGGCTGTGCTGTCTCTACTGGCTGGCGCGCTCCGCGTTGGCCCGGAAGGCGTCCCGGGTGAACGCCGCGAGCCCCGCGCGCACCTTCTCGAAGTTCTCCGTGAAGCGTGGATCGCTCACATAGAGCTCGCCCAGCCCCCGGTGAATCTCATGCGAGCACGGGTAGAACCACCGGGTGATGTAGGCGCGGTGGCGCTCGGCCAGCGCCATCACCATTGGATCCGTGGGTGCACGCCCGGCCTCCATCTGAGCCACCATCTCGCGCTGGATCTGCTCGCCCTCGGTCTTGATCTGCTCCCAGTCCTTTTGGGTGTAGCGCTTCGTCCGCCGGGCCGACTCCTTGTAGGCCTCGGTGTCTCCCCAGCGCTCGCGGACCTCGTCCTCGTACTTCGCGGGATCGAAGTCCCCGAACACCTCGAACATCTCTTCCTTCGTCATGGCTGTTCCTGTCTCGAGCGAGTCGAGCGCCGCATCCACCGCCCGGATGAGCGCCTGGACGCGGGAGGCCCGCTCGGTGAGCAGCCGCCGCTGCATCAGCAGCGCGGCCCGGAGGTCGAAGGCCGGATCCCCGACGATGCGGGCGATCTCCTCCAGCGGGAAGCCGAGCTCCTTGAAGAAGAGCACCTGCTGTAACCGCTGAAGGTCCGGCTGCTCGTAGAGCCGGTATCCCGCCTCACTGCGCCCGGAGGGCACGAGCAGGCCGATCTCGTCATAGTGGTGCAGCGTTCGCACGCTGACGCCCGCAAGCCGGGCGACCTGGCTCACCGTCAGGGACATGGTCCTCACCTCCACGCGAAGAGATAGGGCCTCACGTTGCGTGAGGGTCAACCCCCCTTCTTCTCAGGGTCCACCGGGCGGAAGAGCGCGCAGGCGTGTACCGGCTGGGGCGGATACTTCCCTGGCAGCAGCGGGCAGAGGATGAACGTGGAGCTCTTCGTCCGCACATACCGGGGCGGCGCGGCACACCGGTGGCAGAGGCTGGTTGGGAAGGGCACCGGCTCGGTGGAGGCGGTCATCGCTGCTCGGGTGGCAACATGAACCGCGGGAGTATCGGGAACCACTTGCGCCGGTCGGTGCGGGCGATGGAGTCGATGAGGGCTGCGTAGAACGCCATCTCGTTGAAGGTGTCCGGCCCTACTCCGATCACATCCAGGTGATCCTGTTGGAGCACGTGCGCCATGGAGGTGGCCTGCTCGAAGGTGGGGGTGTTCACGTTGTCCACGGAGCCAAGCTCGGAGTCGGTGACGATCTGATTGAAGCCAATCAGCCGCTCGCGGAAGCCCAGGCGAGAGCCCACCTGCTGCGAGTTGATCCCGACCACCCCGTCATCGTCCGCCTCGTCCTTCACCCCATTGCCCGAGCCGGCGATCCCGTCGGTGCCGCAGTCGTTCGTGCAGTACCCGTTGCCGTCGATATCAAAGAGGAACGCGTTCATCAGGAACAGGGCCGGGTTCATGTTCAGCCCATCCTGCGCGGTGATCACCGAGGCGTAGCGCGCCGCATACCGCGCATCCACCGGATAGGCCTCGTTGAACGCCTTCATGCCCGTGATCTTGCCGTCATCCGGATCGAAGTCGTCGTAGACGAACTGCATGGCGCCCACGAACCCGTCATTGCCCTGCTCGTACACGGTGTTGCCGAAGTACGTGGCCAGCGTATCGAGGACGTTGGTGGCCCCAGACCGTTGCTCGAGGATGTACCGAGCCATGGGGGTGCCCCGGTGCGGACCGGACACGCTGGCCAGGACCTTGACGGCCGTGTACCCGCGCCGCTCGTACAACACACGCGCCGCCTTGCGCGCGTCGATGGCACCCTGCGAGTGCCCGATGATGTTGACGGAGCCAGCCCCCGTCGTGGCCAGATAGCCCTCGATGTCCTCGGCGAGATCCAGGCCACGCACCTCCGAGGACTGGAACGCCGCCACCTGGGCGATGAACGTCCGCTGCCGATCGTCGATGAACCAGTTGCAGTTGAGCTCGAGGAGGCCGTTGCAGGGATCTCCCACGAAGGTGCCGAAGTCGTCCCCCCAGTAGTCGAACCCCAGGATGTTGTTGAAGCCCCCCATGCCGTGGGCGAACACGACCGGGTGCGCCGTCCTGCGCGCGGCAGCCAGGGCCTGGGAGGAGCTCCCCAGCACCCCGGCCATCACCACCGCGAGCAGCAGCCGCACGACGCGCGGGAGGTGCTCCATCACCTGCTCCTCGCGGTACCGCCGCTGCTGCGAGCACTCATCAGAAACGCTCAGTCGAAGTAGGCGATGTAGTCAATGATGGCTGCGTAGAACTCGGGCTCATCAAAGGTGTCCGGGCCCACGCCCACCACATCCATGTGGTCCTGGCTGATGACGCTCGCTGTGGAGACCGACTGGGTGGAGGTCGGAGCATTCAGGTTGCTCACGTGGCCGCGATCCACGTCCGTGCTCACGCTGTCGAAGCCGAGCAGGGACTCCGTGTACCTCAGCCGGTAGCCCATCTGCTGCGAGTTGATGCCCACCAGCCCGTCGTCGTCCGCCTCGTTGCGGACCCCGTCGCCCCGGCCACCGGCACCGTCGTTGTCGCAGTCGTCCGCGCAGAAGCCGTCGCCATCGATGTCGAAGGCGAACGTGCTCAGCAGGTAGAGCGCCGGGTTCACGCTCAGCCCGTTCTGCGCGGTGATCAGCGAGGCGTAGCGTGAGGCGTAGCGCGAGTCCACCGGGTAGGCGGCGTTGAACGCCTTCATGCCCGTCGTCCTGCCATCGTTCGGATCGTAGTCGTTGTAGACGAGCTGCTTGGCGCCCGCATACCCGTCATTGCCGGACTGGTAGATGGCGTTGCCGTAGTACGTGGCCAGCGCGTTGATGACGCTGGTGACCCCCGGCCTCAGGTCCAGGATGTACTTGGCCACCGGCGAGCCCCGGTGCGGAGAGGACACGCTGACCAGGACCTTGACCACCGTGTACCCGCGCCGCTCGTACAGCACGCGCGCCGCCTTGCGGATGTCGATGCCGCCCTGCGAGTGGCCGATCAGGTTCACGTAGGACGTGCCCGCGGTGGCCATGAAGCCCTCCACGTCGTTGGCCAGATCCAGGCCCCTCACGTCCGACGTCTGAAACGCCGGCACCTGGGCCACATAGGCCTTCTGGTTGCCGTCGATGTCCTCGTTGCAGCCAATCTCAAGGAACGAGCACGGATCACCCACGAAGGTGCCGTAGTCGTCACCCCAGTAGTCGTACCCGAGGAGGTTGTCGAAGCCGCCCATGCCGTGGGCGAACACAACAGGATAGGTCGTCCTCGCCGCTCCGGCCTGAGCCTGCGTGGAGAGCCCGAAGGCTCCGGCTACCAGCGCTACGAGCGCGATCCGTGCTGCTCTCATCTGCCTGCTCCTGAGAATGCGTGGGGGGTGGTCCCGCCCGGGGACGGCGCATTCTACTCGGAGTGAAGGCCCTTGTTGATTGGAAAATCAACCGGACGACTACTACTGGCCGAAGATCTTCCGGAACAGGCGAACCACCGAGCGCGACAGCGGCGTGGCCACGGCCTTCTCTTCCGCCTTGAGCCCCAGGTCCATCTTCGGCTTCTTCAGCTCCGGATCGACCGAGAAGACACTGAACTCGTCGTCCCCCTCGAAAGCGGTGAGCGCCTTGCCCGATTGGGTTGTCGCTGGAGGCTTCAGGTTCTTCGCCATGGTCTTTCCCTCAGTGGCGGACACTTTCCAGGGCGGATTATGCACTGCCCCGCCCGGATTGTCTCACTACATCATCCTACAATCATGCCATCGCTCGCAACCCTCTGCATCAGCGAGGCCGCTTGCTCTCCTGGAAGGTCACCTCGAGCTGAACTTCCTTGCCGCCCCGGAGGACCACCGCGGTGACCGTCTCACCTGGCTTCGAGGCGTTGAGCACGAACATGAGGTCCTCGACGCCGCCAACGGGGTGAGTGCCCAGCCGGACGAGGACGTCTCCGCGCTGCATGCCGGCCTTCTCCGCCGCGCCGCCCGGGCGCACCGCGGCCAGCAACATCCCCTTCTGGCCATTGGGCGGGCCCGCGTAGTCCGGCACGGTGCCGAGCGAGGCGTTGAAGCTGCGCATGTCGCCGCGCGGCGTGGGTGAGGCGACCTTGCGATAGGTGAGCGGCGAGCTCCCGTCGAGCGCGAGTGCCACCGAGGAGACGATGCTGGCCACCTGCGCGGTGCCGGCCGCGTTGATGGCATCCGCGGTGTCCGAGGGCTTGTGGTAGTCCGAGTGTGTGCCGGTGAAGAAGTGCAGCACGGGGACGCCCGCAGCGTAGAACGGTGAGTGATCGCTGGGGCCGTAGCCATCACCGCTGGAGTTGCACTGGACGCGAGCCTTCTCGCAGGCGGGGGCGACGACGGCCCCCCACTCCGCGGCGGACTCGACGCCGAACACCGAGAGCCCGCTGTCCCGCAGCCGGCCGACCATGTCCAGGTTCAGCATGGCGGCGACCTGCTTCATGCCGCCATCTCCGCGCAGGTGTGTGAAGTGAGTGGATCCGAGCACCCCCGTCTCCTCGCCAGAGAAGGCCAGGAAGAGCACATCACGCTTGAGCTGCGCGCGGTTGGCAGCCAGGGTGCGCGCGATCTCGAGCATTCCAGCCACCCCCGAGGCGTTGTCATCCGCACCCACATGAGGCACCCGCTTGTCCGGGGCGAGCGAGTAGCGCCCGCCGTAGCCCAGGTGATCGTAGTGGGCGCCAATGACGATCATCCCCGGCTGCTTGCCCTCGCCTGCCTCGAGCAGACCGGCCACGTTGAACGTCTGGCTCTGCTCGAACTCGAGCTGCACTTCGACTCGCCCGTCCACGCGCTTGCCCTCGGACAGCTTGCCCATCAGGGGCTCGAGCGCGGCGCGCTTCACCACCACCACTGGGATGCCCACGTCTCCGGGCCCCTCGGGAGCCAAGGCGGGCATCGCCGCCTCGGACGGCAGCTGCCAGTCCTTCACCGGAGGAGAGGGAGGCACAGGCCAGTCAACGACGATGAGCGCCTTCGCCCCACGCTCGCGCGCCGTCCACGCCTTGTAGCGCAGGTCTCCGAAGCGGCGCTGCTTCTCCGTCTCGGAGAAGGTGGCCGAGTCGGGCACGAAGCGCCGCACCACCACGATCTTCCCCTTCACGTTGAGCTTCGCGTAGTCATCCACGCTCAAGGACGGCTCGGCGATGCCGTAGCCAGCGAGCACCACGGGGCCTTGGGCCGCGCCCTGAGCTGAGAACCCGAGCACGGTGTACGCATCGGCCGGGAGCACGGTGCCGCCGAGCTTCACCTGGGTCTTGGGCCCGGGCTTCACGGCGGTCGTTACAGGGAACACCTGGCGGAACGTCCCCCCCTCCCCCGCTGGCTTCAGCCCCAGGCTCTGGAAGCGCGCCTCGATGTGCTGGCCTGCCGCCTCGAGCCCAGGCGTGCCGATGCCGCGCCCTTCGCGCTCCGGGGCGGCCAAGTACTGAATGTCCCTCTCGATCCGATCCGCGGCGGACTCAGCGGCGGGCACGGCCGGCCTGGCATCCTCCACCCAGCGCGAGAGGAAGATGTTGGTGTCCTGCGCCCCAGGCGCCGTGGCTCGGTTGCTGGAGAAGACCAGCCACTTGCCATCGGGCGAGAACATGGGGAAGCCGTCGAAGCCCGGCGCGTAGGTGATGCGCTCCAGGTTCGAGCCGTCGACATCCACCGCCCAGATGTCGAACTCGCGGCCCTTGGGATCGCCGTAGTTGGTCGAGAAGAGGATGCGCCTGCCGTTGGGGTGGAAGAACGGCGCGAACGAGGCGGCGTTCAGCCAGGTGATCTGCCGCGCCTCCGAGCCGTCCGCGTTGGCCACGTACAGCTCCAGCTTCGTGGGCCGCACCAGCCCGCGCGCCAGCAGCCCGTTGTAGTCATCCAGCTCTTTTCCAGGCTTGGGCCGCGAGGCGCGCCAGACGATCTTCGTGCAGTCGGCGTTGAAGAACGCGCCGCCGTCATAGCCAGGCGCCTGGGTCAGCCGGCGCACGTTCTTGCCATCCTTGTCCATGCGGTACAGCTCGAGATCGCCATCCCGCACCGAGGTGAAGACGATGGATCCATCCTTGGCGCAGACGGTGCCCTCCGCGTCGTAGCCCGGGGCCTCCGTGAGCCGCGTCAGCCCGGAGCCATCCGCCTGCACCTTGAAGATGTCGTACGAGTCGTAGAGGGCCCAGACGTAGCCCATGGAGTGGTCGGGCTTCGGAGGGCACGCCTCGCCGCCCAGGTGTGTAGAGGCGTAGATGAGCTCCTGGTTCCCCGGCAGGAAGTGCGCGCAGGTCGTCGCGCCCTGGCCACTGGAGACCTGGCGCTCCGCGGAGGCCTGGGCCAAGGGATCCACCGTCATCCGGAAGATGCGGTCGCAGCCCATCTCCCCTCGCCGGGCCTGGAAGGAGAGCTGCTTGCCGTCGAAGGACCAGTAGGCCTCGGCGTTCTCGCCGCCGAAGGTGAGCTGGCGCAGTTCGGCCAGCCGGACCTCTTCGGGCAGCAGGGTAGCCTTGGGAGCGGCCGCCGGAGAAGCGGACTCCGGGGCCGGTCCGGTGCTCGACGGGGTGGTACAGGAGAGACTGGAGATCAGGACGAGGAAGGGCAGTAGGCAGTGCTTCATGGGGCCGCGACCATGGCACTGCCGCCACCATGGCTCAACTTCCTCGTGCAGGAGGCCGAGCCTCACTGCACGGAGAACAGGCCGCGCAGCTCCTCGGTATTGGAGATGGGGTTGCCCGCATTACCCTTCGCGGTGGCGCGCCACTGGTAGGTGCGGCCCGCCGTCAGCGCTGGCCCGCCATAGGTCACCTCTACGTCTCCTGCGGCATTCCGGGAGTCCGGAGACACGGCGAGGTTCTCCCAGACCTGGGTGCCCTGCGAGTCGAACACGCGCAGTTCGAACGACTTGGCGCTGGAGTACGGCTTCCAGCTGAACTTCGGGGTGCCCGTCACCACCTCGGAGATCTCCGCGCCGGGACCCACCATCTGGATGGCGCCGGTCACCTTGAACGCGGGGCTGGCGCTGGGAACACCATTGGTCACGGAGATGTGAGCGATCTGGGTTCCAGAGATGTTGGGGTCCGGGTCGCGCACGTTGCCGTCATTCTCGAAGGCCGCCAGCACCACGTACTTTCCATCCGGCACACCCGTGATGGAGTACGCGCCGGAGACGGTCGGGGCGATGCCCGGGTCCGGAGCGCGCAGCCCCGGCGGAACCTCACCGCGGATCAGCGCCGCGTTGAAGGTGCTCTCCACCACCATCACCACGCTGGTGCCCGCCCCATTGGCGCCCGCGACGAGCTGCACGGTGCCGCTCAGCGTCGCGGTGGAGGCCCCCGCCTTGCGGATGGCCACGCCGGTCAGCGCCGCTCCCGCCTGCACGGTGACGTCCGCCGGCGTGTAGTTGGAGCCCTTCACATAGGCCTGGGCCTTGTACCCGCCGCCGGGAGCCACGTTGAACACCTTCCAGTTGCCCGAGGTGTCGGCCACGGCGGAGTACACCTTGCCATTGCCCTCCACCACCACGAGCGCGGACTGGCCCGCGGACACCTCCACCGTGCCCGACACCGCGGGGTGGCCCTGCTCGGCCGCCGCCAGGGCATTCAGGCCCACGTCCGTCTGCGGAGAGGAGAACACCCACGGCTTCTCCTCTCCGGCGCTCGCCGCGGGCGTGGTGTCCAGGGGCAGCGCCACGCGCAGGCCCGAGGGGAACGGCTCGTAGTTCTGCGCGCCGGCTCGCAACGTCAGCCGAGCACCCACCGGCGTGCCCTTGTCATCCGAGCGCTCGGTGGGGATGCGCAGCGAGTACCGGCCATCCACGCCGCTCACCGCTACGCCCGATACGGGCGCGCCGTTGATATCGACCGCGGTGACCTCCGCGCCCGCGACCGCCGCGCCCGAGGCCAGATTGAACACCTTGCCCTCGATCTGCACCGGCGCGACGCACAGGGGCTTCTCCTGGCCACGCACCTTCTCGCAGACCAGGGTCTCCTCGCACGACGTGGGCTCATCCAGCTGGCACTCCTTGCTGCCTCCGCCGCAGGCCACGGCGAACACCGACAAGAGCGCGGCAATGAATCGCTTCTTCATATTCGGGATGTCTCCAAAAATGAGAAATTGAGAGTGTCGGCGAGAAGACCCGGCCCGGGCTCCATCAGCCACACCCACTAATCCGCAGTTTTACCTACTCGCCTCGGCCGAGCCGCTCGGCGAAGAAGTCGCGCGAGTCCTCGCTGACTGGGAGCGCGCGAATCGCGGCCTGGGTCCGCGTGATCTCGTACGACACGCGGCGGAAGGAGACGAGATCGCCATCATACAGCGCCCAGCTGGCGCGCGGATCGCGATCCCTCGGCTGGCCCACGCTGCCAGGGTTGATGACCACCTTGCGGCCGTGCAGCCCCCCCACCGTGACCATGCCCTTGGGCACGTAGAAGATCGTCCGGGGCCCCAGGAAAGTGAAGGTGCGATTCCAGTCGTGGGAGACGCTGAACAGCTCCCGATCCTCATAGGTGGTGAGGACGGCAGGAACGTGGGTATGGCCACAGAAGCCGTGCGGCGTGGCGAAGCGCGAGAGCAGCTCCTGGAGGAAGCCATCGATCTGCGAGTTGAGCGCCAGGAAGTGCGTGCGGTAGCCCGGCCAGACGTAGCGCACGGTGGGCTCCCCGGGCGCGGCGTGGACCCAGGTGACTTGCTCCTCCTGGCGCATCGCCAGCGTATCGGCTGGGCCCACCGCGAGCGCCGCGCGCAGCCGCTCCCACGGCTCGAGCCCCTCCAGCGCCCCTGAGGACCAGAGCGCCATCTCCCGCGCATCGTCCTCCATGCCCTCGTCGGAGAGCAGCGCCGCCTCCACCTCGTGGTTGCCCGTGAGCACGAGATCCGCCACCTCGTGGACGCGCGCGAAGCACTCCCGGGGAAAGGGGCCATAGCCGACCGTGTCGCCAAGGCAGACGATCCGATCCGGCTTCTGGGTCTCCACGTCCCGGAGCACGGCCTCCAGCGCCGCGAGGTTGCCGTGGATGTCGCTCAGGATGGCGATGCGTGGCATGCACCCTCCCTGGCGGCCAGGAGCACCGGCTCAGCTGGCATCGGGTGGCCTGGAGAGGACCTGCTCGACCATGAAGCGCACCACATCGGATGGGGTGATCATCCCCACGAGCTGCCCTCCCCGCAAGACGGGCAGGTGGTGGATGCGATGCTTCCTCAGAAGGCTCATGACCTCCTCGGTGCGATCGAACTCGTCCACCGACAAGACCGAGCGTGTCATCACCTCCGCGGCCCGCGTGGAGGGATCCCGGCCCGCCAGCAGCGCATCCAGCAGATCGCTCTCGCTGACAATGCCTTCGACGCGGCCCTCGGCCCCCACCACCGGGACACCTCCGATCCGCGCGGACGCCAGACAGCGTGCGATCTCGATCAGCGAGGCCTCCGGGCGAACGGACACCACGGGGGAGGTCATCATGTTGCGAGCATGGCCTTTCATGGGGCCGGGTCTATCGGCTGGAGGGAAAGGCCGTCAACCCCGCTCAGGGCTTGTGCCCTGCACCCGACGCCGCCCTACCGGCGCCGGCCCCCGCCGCCTCCGAACAACAGCAGCAACACGCCGCCGGCCACCGCCGCACCGCCGCCCACGAGATACTGGGTGGTGCGCTCGGTGTAGCGCCCGGTGAGGGCCTCGCTGGCCCGCTCCGCGAGCGAGTCCTTCGCCTTGAGTCCCATCCACAGCACGATCGCGCCCGCCACAGCGAGCATGACTCCCAAAACCCGGGCTCCCACGTGTCCTCCTTGGCTACCCCGCAAGATACGCAGGGAGGCCCGGGAGCCCCGCAGATTTTTCGCGCCGCTCCCCTCTCCCTCCCCTGGCCTTCCCTCCAGATCCGGCCATCAGCCCCGTGGCCTGGCCCTTGCACAACCCTGTCTCGCCAGGGCCGAGGGCCCAAGCTGGGAGACACGCAATGAAGGTGGAGAAGATCCGGATGGAGATGCTCGAGGAGCACAACACGCTGAGGCGCTTGCTGGAGGTGATCTCGGATCTGGCGGAGAGGGTCACTGCGGGCGACACCTCCCGGGAGCCAGCCCTTCGACAGACGGCCTACCAGCTCTCGGCGGCGCTCCTCCAGCATATGGAGTCCGAGGAGCTGCAGCTGGCCCGGCTCAGCCGAGGTGGCAGCCCACACTGGGCCCAGAACCTCAATGAGTTCAAGCATCACCACGTCCACCAGCGCACGCTGCTGGTGCACTTCCTGGAGCGCGTGGAGGCCATCCACACCCCGCGGCGGCTGGGAGAGTTCGTCCAGGCCATGGTCACGGCGGTGCTGCTGGACATGGAGGAGGAGGAGCTGGCGCTCTTCACTCCGGACTCCGCGGGCACGACCGCGGTGCAGGGCGCCTGATATGCATCGGGGGCCATGCCTTATACCCCCATCATCGGGACCCTCGGCTATGTGATGTCTCCGGACGGGACTCGGGTGCTCCTGATCCATCGCAACGCGCGCCCCCAGGACGCGCACCTCGGCAAGTACAACGGGCTGGGCGGGAAGATGCAGGCGGACGAGGACGTCGTCGCCTGCATGCGCCGAGAGATCCGCGAGGAGGCGGGGATCGAGTGCGTGGAGCTGAGGCTGCGCGGCACCATCAGCTGGCCCGGCTTCGGTCCCAAGGGCGAGGACTGGCTGGGCTTCATCTTCGTCATCAACCGCTTCACGGGCACGCCGCTCGAGCGCAACCCCGAGGGCGAGCTGTCCTGGGTGCCCGTGAAGGACATCCTGTCCCTGCCCCTGTGGGACGGGGACCGGCACTTCCTGCCGCTGGTGTTCGACACGGATCCGCGCGCCTTCCACGGGGTGATGCCCTATGCCGGGGGGCGCGCGTTGAGCTGGAGCTTTACCCGGATCTGAGGTGGATCAGGGCCCTGATCCCGGCTGATCGGGGTAGGGATCCGGCACGGCGGGTCGGATCCACCCTACCTGATACGGTCGAGACGCTGGATCATCCCCAGGGAAGATGTGTAGCTTCCCGCCGTCTTCCATCAGTCCTCTCCAACCGAGCACACCATGCCCACGAAAGCCAAGAGCAAGAAGACCTCCCGTCCCCAGCGTGCGAAGACGTCGCGCAGCACCGCGAAGAAGCCGGCCGCCAAGAAGGCGGCGGCGAAGCGAGGCAAGGCCACGAGCAAGCGGACCGGCGCGTCGAGGGCCGCCACCGCGGAGTCCGTGAAGCGGCTGGCGGAGGCGCTGCAGAACCACCCGCGTCAGAAGGACCTGATCTCCGCGGGGCAGGAGAAGGATCAGCTCCTGCGCTCGCTGATCCCGCTCTACCTGGCACGTTCGGTGGGCGTGGAGGTGACGTCCGGCACCACCTCGCGCTTCTGGAGCCAGTTGGGCGTGAGCTACGCCGCGCCCAACGCCGCCAAGGCACTGCGCATCCACACCGGCTATGCCTCCGAGACGAAGAAGGGCCGGACGATCACCGCCAAGGGCATCCGCTACGTCGAGGATGCCATCAACCGCGGCTGAGCCAGACGCGCTCCACCGAGGCCGTCCCTGCCACTCCTCTCCCGAGGGTGGCGGGGACAGACGCGCCAGTGAGTACTTCACCGCGGCCATGGCGGAGAAGTGCGTGCTAAAATGAGATCATGGCAACGAGAGGCGATTGGCCAGTAGTATTGTTCTTGCTGGGATGTGCGGCCAGCCCACCTCTCCCTCAAGAGACACTACCCTACGGCTTCATCGAAGATGGGAAGGACTATGCCTGGGCCAAGGGGCCATGGCCCGAGATTAAGCCCTCGCGCGATGTAGATGAAGTCATCGACCAGTTATGCCCAGCCATCATGAAGTTGGATAAGGCTAACTGGAAGGATTACGGCCAGGAATATTGTGGGGCCATCTACTCTCATGGAGATGGCATATACCGTGCAAGCTATCCTTCTCCACTAGGAGAGCTGCAGCTGTCGGGCGAATCAAAGACGAAATCCTGCTATCCTGTCCGCAAGGTTTTAGATCCGAGCGCGCGACTGACTCCCATCCTGGGTGACTACCATAGCCATCCATGGTTCCCTTCACCCTTTTCTCGCCAGGACAAGCTGTCGAACAACCAGCTCTGGTCAATCAAGATCCAGTTTGATTCGGCTTGTCATATACAGAAATTGATTCCGTACCTCAATGAGGAAAACCGGCCGGGCGAACTCTACTC
>Ga0247825_10000674_pt1 | contig 21864 bp, 14 predicted proteins | sample 13C_Vanillin_Day_FD_194413 | JGI IMG/M metagenome (GOLD analysis project Ga0247825, IMG submission 194413) | Soil microbial communities from agricultural site in Penn Yan, New York, United States - 13C_Vanillin_Day48 | ecosystem: Environmental > Terrestrial > Soil > Agricultural land | place...
CTTCGTCCGCCGCCCGGACGATGGCGTGCGCGCGCGGCGTCGGAACGATGCCGCTCGGGCGGCGGACGAAGAGCGGGTCGTCGAACGTTTCGCGGAGCCGACGCAGCGCCTTGCTCACGGCGGGCTGACTCATCCCCAGATGACGGGCGGCGCGGCTGACGCTCAGCTCGTCGTAGAGCGCGACGGCGATCGGCAGGAGATTGAGGTCCGGGGTTTTCGTTGTCACAAATCGAACGACCGGTGCGGGGCATTATGACCCGGCACGTGCCCGTGAGACGTGGGCCCCAGCCTCGCCGGTCGGTCGCCACGATGTCAATCGCGAATATCCGTTATACGGGAGCGGAATACATGGAGGGCGCGTCCGTGACTTACTTGACGCGCCTCCTCTGCGACGACTTTTCGTTTTCGAGGCACATCTCATCGACGAGTTCGGTGTCGAGCGTGATCTGCTGCGGCGCAGTCGACGAACTTGTTGATTAGGCGCATCGTTGACCTGCTACGGGTCCCTGATGATGATCTGACCGTTGCACGGTTTCTCTTGTCCACCTATCGTTACGAACGCGTGGAACTTCTGTTGGCGCGTGAATACACCTTTTTTTATCGTCGAGGGTTTGCTTGTTGCGTCAAAGGGGCCTCCGCCCTCCATGAACGGCGAGGGCCGGTAGACGACGGCAAGGCCGTTCTTCCAGACAACCTGGTCTCCACCGTCGACAGTCAGTGGCATCGGCTTGCACGTGGCAACGCCATCCTTGATCTCTATATCCAGTTCGCGTATCGCCATAGACTCAGCCTCCGTTCGTAAAAGCGTCAACTGGCCTTTTTTCCCGTCATCTCCCACGTACGCGGGTAAGCCGGGTCCTGGCGCAGACGGGTCAGATCGGGATGCCGCTCAATCACCGCCTTCGAATAGCCACCCTGCGCGGCTGCCCGCAGATCGCGCAAGGCGCGTTTCCGATCCCCGGCCCATTCATGAATCAACGCCGAATTGAAGTAGACGATCACGTTCGTTTTGGCGCTCTCGAGAGCCAGTGAGTCACCGATTTCGCGCAACGCTTCATCGGTGCGACCGCTCTCCGCCAGCAAGTAGGCCCGGTTTCCCCGCACCTCGGCATCAAGGGGACTCACGTATCTTTCCTCGTCTGCGCGCGCCAGAGCTTTCTCGTAAGCCGGACGCGCATCGTTTTCCCGGCCTGCCCATCGATACGCCCGCGCCAGGCTGCTCCAGACAAGCGAGTCGGCTCCAGCCAGCTTGACGGCCGCCTCCATCGCTGCGACCGCATCGCTTGATTTCCCTTCGAGGATGTAGACCCACGCCAGGTTGTTGTACAAGTCGGCATCCGGCGACAAGTCGGTTGCCCGTCTCAACTCCGCCTCCGCGGCGGCGAACTGCTCCTGTGCCAGGTAAACTGCGCTCAGATTGAGAATGGCATCGCGATTCGCCGGTGCCAGCGTGACTCCGTTGACGAGACTCTGTTCCGCTTCGCGATAGCGTCCTTGACGGTACAGAAAGTTCCCCAGCACGACGTGCGCTGACCAGTGCCGCGGGTGACGGGTTACCGCCTCGCGGTACATCGCTTCCGCCTCTGCGACGGCGCCGTCGCCCTGGTACGCCGCAGCGAGCAGTCTGCGTCCGTCGGGCACGTCCGGGTCGAGGCCGAGCGCAGTCTTCAACTCCAGAATGGCGCGCGGGTATTGACTGCTCATGACATAGAGCCGACCCCTGATTACCCGGGCCCGCGCGTTCCGCGGGTCGGACGTCACCGCCCGGTCGATGCTCTCCTGCGCGAGCTGCAGGTATTTGGCGTCGCGGGTGGCGAGGTACTGCATGCGGTACGCGTCGCTCAAACCGGCCTGGGCGAGAGCGAATCCGTTACGCAGACGGGTCGCGCGCTGAAGCGCGTCGATCGCCATCGCCAGGCCCCGTTGTCCGTGCGCCAGATATCCGCGCCCGAGCAGGTATAACCGTTCGGCCTCCGTCGCATCGCCGCCGCCAGACCGCACCGGTGGCGCGGCTCCATCCATTTCGAGCAGTTGCATCACCGCCTGCGCTACCGCATCGAGCACGCTCGCATTTGCCGTTGCGATGCTCACTCGCCGACTGGTTTTCAGTCGAACGCCCTGGTCGGACAACTCGTTCAGTCCGACCGTGACATCGGTGCGACCGTTCGCGACCGAGAGACGGCCGCCGATGAACAACGAGGCGCCGAGCGTGTGCTGGGCAAGAGCAGGCGTGTTCACACCCGTGTTGATGACTTCCTCTGTAGGAATCACGTACAGCCCGCGCTCATGATTGGATACCGACCCCAGGCGATCGATAAGTGCCGCGGTGAGACCCAGCGCGAACGTGTCGCCGTCGGGCGCTGCAGACTCATGGGAAAATGGCAACACCGCCACGATTCGTTCGGCGTTCACCGAACGGACGATCCCCGTCGTCGATTGTGCGGGTTGATCAATCAACGCCGTCGCGGTCCACGCCACTGCGATGGCGCCGATGAGGGCGGCCGCCGCGATCGCCCATGGTTGTCTGCGGGGTGTGCGCTCGATCGCTCTGACAACGTCGGTCGCGTGCCGGAACCGTCGATCCGGGTTGATGTCGAGACACCGAAGGATAGCGGCCTGCCAGCGCGGATCCAGGCTCGGGACCAGTTCGCACGGTGGACGGGGGGCACGTCGCAGCTTGTTGACCGCCAGCAGCAGTGGCGCATCGAGTGTGAACGGATGCTGTCCGGTGATCATCTCGTAACACACGACGCCCAGCGCGTAGATATCCGACGCGCGCGTGATTCGCCCGCCCAGCAGCTGCTCCGGAGCCATATACAGCGGCGTGCCCCAGCGACGCGTCTCGGTGGTCGACGACACCAGCGTCGATCCGACGGGCAGCCATCGCGCGAATCCGAAATCCGTGACGACGACACGATCGCCGCCGTGCGGTGTCGAAACGAGCATGATGTTGCCGGGCTTCAAGTCTCCATGCGCGACATTGGCGGCGTGGGCGGCGTCGATGGCCTCGGCTATCTGCTTGACCAGAGCCAGCGCGTCGTCGGCGGCAATCGGACCCCGCTGGAGGCGAGCGGTGAGCGTTTCCCCCTCCAGCAGCTCCATCGTAAAGACCGGTATTCGCGTTCCCGACCGGGTGGGATGCGGGTAGACGTCGTACACGCGGCACACGTTGGGGTGGCTGATCTTCCGCGCCAGCTGTAGCTCGCGTCGAAGCTGATCCATCAGCACCTGGTCCGAGGCGCGAATCGCGCGCACGGTCTTCAATGCCACAGGTTCACCGCGCAGCTCGAGGTCTTCGGCTTCGTACACCTCGCCCACGCCTCCGTGTCCAAGGAGGCGCCGGATTCGAAACCTCGAGGCCACCAGGTCTCCCTCCGAAAAGGTCTGCGACGGGACCTGGTCGGTAGTGATGGCTTGAAGCAAATCAGGAAACTGCTCGAAGAACTTCAACGCGGAATCGTAGTTGCCCAGTAGTTGCTCGATTTGCGCGCGAAGGGCCGGATCTCCCTCGGCAACCTCGTCGAGCAGTGTCGAGCGTTCGGCGCCGTTGAGATCGCACAGCCGTCCGATGATCTGGTTGATCCCGGTGCTGTCTGTCCCGCGGTTGTCCATAGCCGTCCCCGGCGAGATCACTCCGACGGACGCAGCCTCGCGTAGAGCCACGCCTGCGCCGCAGCCCATTCGCGATCGACCGTACGTGCCGACATGCCGAGCGCTTCGGCGATTTCCCTGGTGGTCATTCCGGAAAAAAAACGCAGCTCGACGATCCGGCTTTGGCGGGGGCGGAGTTGCGCCAGCGCAGTCAGCGCGTCGTCGAGAACGATGAGATCATCGGCCTGTACGGGGGTCAGCGTCGAGTACGGCAGCAGGCGATCGGCAGACTCGATGCGCACATGCGGCCGGTCATGACCCCGTTTCACCGCCGATCGGTTCCTGGCGCTGTCCACCAGGATTTGGCGCATAAGCAGAGCAGCGACAGCGAAGAAGTGCGACCGGTTCTTCCACGCCTTCGACCGCTGGCTCGCCAGCCGCAGGTAGGCTTCGTGGACCAGAGCGGTTGGCTGCAGTGTATGACTGCTGCGCTCGGTCCGCATATATCGAACGGCCAGACGATGGAGCTCTGCGTACACGAGTGCCATCAGCTCCGCATCGTCGTGCTGACCACTGCGAAACTCCGTCAACCGCTCGGTAATACGGTCGCTCGAATCCTGACTCATTCCGGCCCGGCGATTCGCCGGCGAAAAAAGCGGCCTATTGTATCAGGACCGCCGCTGGCGCCCCGCCGCGGTCAGCGCGAGTCCGATCGACCATTGCGTTCCCGGTAAATGAACCGTCGCCCTGACGAATCACCGACCGGATACCACGTCGCGATGGGCACTGGTCGGCCTGCGCGCGCTTGTCCGAAAGAAACCCGTTGTTGGCGCCGCCCCGCGGGCCGAGGCACGGCCCGCGTGAACCCGGAGAAATAGACTGTCGACCGGTCCGCGCTCAACACCCGAACGATCATCGGATCACTGCAGGGACTCGCCAGTTCGAAGACATAGGTACCGGGCGCCAGCGCAACATCTGGAAGCGTGACAGGCACGTTGAACACGATACGCATCGACCGGTGCTCGTCGCACGGGTCCAGTAACCTGGGGACGCCTGCGGTCAGGATGATCAACGCTACATTCGACCGGAACGAACAACGAAGAGCCATAGGTCCGCCTCCCTGCGGTTCGATCGACGGCAGGTGGCTACACCGGTCCCTACCGATCTGGTCTCGACTGGAAAAGCGAAAACAGGCTGAAATTTCCGTCACGAGAGTCCGTGACGGGCCGTCGGTGGTGCCACCGTCTCGCCGATTCCGAACACCTTGACGGTCTCGGGCTTCCGCACGATCATCCGCTTCGTGAAAGTGGCCATGACGATGCGGCGCCTTCTGTCGGGCACGATGGTGGGGGCCTTGACCTGCGGCCTGATGCAGGCGCAGACGGCTCCCCAGGCGCCGAACCCCGACAGCTTCTACAAGCTGGGACCCGATTCGCTGGAACAGGGCGGCGTACCCAGAGGCGAGATTCGCGGGCCGTTCACGCTGCCCAGCAGTGCCTATCCGGGGACGCAGCACACCTACTGGGTGTACGTGCCGGCGCAGTACACGCCGTCGGAGCCGGCGAGCCTGATGATTTTCAACGACGGGCAGGCGTTTAAGAATCCCGCCGGCAACATCCGCGCGCACAACGTGCTCGACAACCTGATCTTCCGCCGGGAGATTCCGGTGATGATCGCGGTCTTCATCAATCCGGGCCGCACGCCTGAACAGCCCGAACCGACGCCGCAGAACTGGGGCGACAAGGATACGAACCGGCCAACGGAGTACAACACGCTGGACGACCGCTACGCCCGCGTGATCGTCGACGAGCTGATGCCGGCGCTCGGCAAGGACTTCAACATCTCGACGAATCCTGAGCGGCATGGGATCGGGGGCGCCAGTTCCGGCGCCATCGCCGCGTTTACGGTGGCGTGGCAGCGGCCAGACGACTTCCGCAAGGTCCTCAGCATCGTCGGCAGCTTCACCAACATCCGCGGTGGACACGTCTATCCCGAGCTCGTGCTCAAGACCGAGCGGAAGCCGCTCCGGGTCTTTCTCCAGGACGGGAGAAACGACAACCGCGCGCTGGCCGCGAACGGCAACTACGACGAGACGCGCGACTGGTTCTATCAGAACGTCCGCCTGATGGAGGCGCTGTCGAAGAAGGGCTACGAGGTCAATTACGCGTGGGGGATGAACCGGCACGGTCAGGCCATGGGTGGCGCGATCCTTCCGGAGATGATGCGCTGGCTCTGGCGCGATCACCCTGTTTCCACCGATCCACGTGACATGACGGAACGTTCACTGCGATCGCCGGCAGCAAAGAACTGATGCAGGCGCCACAGACCCAGAAGAAGCCGCCGCTGGCGGTGCTGTTCGACTCGTCGCTCGACGGCGACATCGATCAGGTGCTGGCACTGGGGATGCTGTTCGGCGTGGCGAACCGGCAGCAGGCACGCGTGGCGTCGCTCAGCACCAGCCGCTTCAGCCTGCGGATTGCGAGGTTCCTCGACCTCGTCGCCCGCTTCTACGCCGGCGATCAGCCGGGTGCGGTTGTGAGCAGGAATTCGCCGGCGATCGGCATGTGGACCGCCGGCCCCGAGACGGACTCGGCGCCGGCAATGCTGGAAGCGGTGTTATCCAAAACCGCCGCGGACGGAAAGCTCGCCTATGTCGCGACGCTGCCGACCGTGAACGACACGGCCGATCCCGTGGCGTTGATCCGCAACGCTCTCAGCGCGCAGGTCGACCGCAATGCGGCGATCGTCCTGGCCGGGCGCCCGGCAAACCTGCTCGCGCTGATGTCGAATCCGGATGGACGCGCGTGGGCAAGCAGAAAAGCCGCGGTGCTCGCGATCGCCGGCGGGCGATTCGACGGGGGCGGGCCCGATCCGGTCGTGCGCGCCGACGTGGCCGGCTTTCGGAAGCTCCTTGCCGACTGGCCAACGACGATCGTGATGGCGGGTGCGGAGCTGAGTGATGCACTGCCGTTTCCCGGAGCCAGTGTCGAGACGAGCTTCACGTGGGCCGCGCATCATCCGTTGGTGGACGCCTACCGCGCCTTCCGCGCCGTTCCGTATGACGCGCCGTCCCGGACGCTCGCGGCGGTGCTCCATGCCGTCAGTCCGGACGACCGCTACTTCGAGCTCTCGGAGCCCGGGACGATCACGGTGACGGACGAGGGCCGCACACGGTTTACGCCGTCAGCCGCTGGTACGCACCGGTATCTGATGGTCAGACCCGACCAGAAAGAGCGGGTCATCCGGACCTACGTGCAGCTTGTCAGCGCCCAACCGCCGCCGCGGCCGGGGCGCGGGGGCAAACCTGCGGCCGCCGCGGGTGCCGCGCTGACGGTGGCCGCCAGCACGCTAGCGCTGCTGATGACCGTGGGATCGCCAGAACGGCTGAGAGGTCAGGCCGACGAGTTCGACACCACCGTGCGGCCAGTCGTGACCGGCACCTGCTCGCAGTGCCACAACAACCGCACGCGTGCCGGTGGCCTGAGTCTCGAGGACATGACATCGGCGGAGTCGCTCGTTCAAAACCGCGATGTGTGGGAGAACGTGCTGCGCCGCCTGCGCGCCGGGGACATGCCTCCTGCCGGCACGCCGCGCCCGCCGAAAGCTTCGCTCGACGCGATGAGCGGCTACATCGAGAAAGCCTTCGATGCCGCCGACGCGTCAACGCCGCAGGACCCGGGCCGCGTGACCGCGCGGCGCCTCAACCGCACGGAGTACAGCAACACGATCCGGGATCTCCTCGGCGTGCGATTCCGCGCGGATCGGTACTTTCCGGCCGACGACTCCGGAGACGGCTTCGACAACATCGGCGACGTGCTCACGATTTCGCCGCTGCTGACGGAGCGCTATCTTGGCGCGGCCGAGCGAATCGCCAGATGGGCGATATCCACCGAGAGACCGCCCAAACCCGTTGAGGCCGACTATCGCGCCCGTGACAGGAGGATTCGCCGCATCGACCGGAGCACCATCGAGGCTGAGCACCGCGTCGACTTTGCAGGCGACTACACCGTGCGCGTCGGCCTGCCGGGCGAGCGGCCGAAGGTGGATGGCAGGGATGCCGCCGCAGTGACACTGGGGCTGTGGATGGACGGCGCCCTCATTGCGAGCAAGACCGTCGAGACAAAGCCGTCCGGTCTCGTCTACTTCGATCCGTATTCAGAGGAAGAGCTGCGCGTGTATCTGCCCGAGGGCGACCACGTGTTCCGCGCCGGGTTCATCGACGACCCCTTCGTGAAGACGCTGCCGGCTGCCGACTCGTACGATCGGCGGAAGAACAAGTTTCTGGATTCATTCGTCTTCGTCGGACCGTTCGCCTCGACGCGCGAGAAGGACAGCCGGAAGAAGATTCTGTCGTGCGATCCCTCGTCCGGGCGCCGCTGCGTCGAGCGCATCATCGGCGAGCTGGCGAATCGCGCCTACCGCCGCCCAGCCACCCGGCGCGAGATCGACGCGCTGTTGAGATTCGTGAACCTCGGCTCACGCGGCGGCCGTTCCGCCGACCAGGGCATTCAGCTGGCCATCCAGGCGATGCTGATGTCGCCCAACTTTCTCTTCCGCGTCGAGCGCGACACGAATCCGCGTGATCCGCAGGCGGTGCACGAGGTATCGCCCTTCGAGCTGGCGTCGCGCGTCAGCTACTTCCTCTGGAGCTCGATGCCGGACGACGAGCTGATGACGCTGGCGGCATCCGGCCGTCTGCGCGATTCACCTGTGCTCGACGCGCAAATCAAGAGGATGCTCGCCGACCCGCGCGCGTCCGCATTTGCCGAGAACTTCGCCGGCCAGTGGCTTGAAACCCGCAACCTCGACGTCGTGAAACCGGATCCGGACACGTTCAAGGAGTGGGATGCCGACCTGCGCGACGCGATGAAGCGGGAGACGACCCTGTTCTTCGAGCACGTGCTGCGCGAGAACAGGCCAGTCCGCGACTTTCTGACGGCGGACTACACCTTCCTCAACGAGCGCCTCGCCACCCACTACGGCGTGACGGGTATCGCGGGCGCTGAGATGCGCCGCGTGCCGCTGACGACCGATCGCCGCGGCGGCGTGCTGAGCCAGGGCGCGGTGCTGACCGTGTCGAGCTATCCGACGCGGACGTCGCCGGTCATTCGCGGCAAGTACGTGCTGCAGAACATCCTCGGCACGCCACCGGAACCGCCGCCGGGGGATATCCCGCCGCTCGAGGAGTCGAGTGCGGGCGTCGAGCGCTCGGTGCGCGAGCAGCTCGAGCGGCATCGCAGCAACCCCGCTTGCGCCAGCTGTCACCGCAACATGGATCCGCTGGGCTTCGGCCTCGAGAACTACGATGCGATTGGCCGGTGGCGCGACAGGGAAGGGAAGTTTCCAGTGGACGCGTCCGGCACCCTTCCCGACGGGCAGAAATTCGCGACGCCGGGAGAGATGCGCGCACTTCTCGTCTCGCATTTGCCGCAGTTCTCGCGTACGCTCACCGAGAAGATGATGACCTACGCGCTGGGCCGCGGACTGAAGCCGTTCGACCGCCGCGCAGTCGATTCCATTCAGCGGGCGGTCGTTGCCGACGGCTACCGATTCCAGACGATGGTCCACCAGGTCGTGCAGAGCGTTCCTTTCCGATCGCGCCGAGGGGAAGACGTCTCGGGAGCCCGCTGATGATCATCACCGGTCGCGCTCTGCCTCGACGAACGTTCCTGCGCGGTCTCGGCACAGCCGTCGCGCTGCCGTTCCTCGATTCGATGATGCCGGCCCTGGCGCAGGCGCAGCGTCGCCCGCGTCCGCTGCGGATGGCGTTTGTGTATGTCCCGAACGGGATCGACATGCGCCACTGGAGCCTCTCGTACGACGGCGCGCTCGGCGACCTTCCGCAGACGCTGGCACCGCTGGCGCCACTGAAGCAGGACATCCTGCTGCTCAGCAATCTCACGCACAACACCGGCCGGGCGTTGCTCGATGGGCCCGGCGATCACGGGCGGTGCTGCGGCTCGTATCTGACCGGTGTTCAGGTCAAGAAGACCGTGACCGATATCAAGGCCAGCGTCTCCTGCGATCAGCTGGTTGCCAATCACCTCGGCAGCCAGACCCGCTTTCCGTCGCTCGAAGTCGGCCTCGAGGACTCGCGTCAGGCCGGAGACTGCGACTCGGGTTACTCGTGCGCCTATACGAACAATCTGGCGTGGCGGAACGAGACGCAGCCGCTGCCGCCGATGCTCGATCCGCGGGCGCTCTTCGAGCGCCTGTTCGGCGAGGACGCGGATCTCGGACGTGACGCGCGGGCCCGCCGCCGCGTCGAGCGGCGCAGCCTGCTCGATTTCGTCGCCGATGACACGCGCCGGCTGCGAGGGAGTCTCGGCCCGACCGATCAACGAAAGCTCGACGAGTACCTGACGTCGATTCGTCAGATTGAAGAGCAGCTGGAGAAAGCCGAGCGCGACAACGCGCGGGTCGAGCCCGGCATGGAGAAGCCGTATGGCGTGCCCAGCGACTTCGCCGAGCACTTCAAGCTGATGACCGACATGATCACGGTGGCGTTCCGCGCCGACCTGACGCGCGTGGTCACCTTCCTCGTCACGCGCGAGGGAACCTCGCGCGCCTACCGCGAAATCGGCATCGCCGACGGCCATCATCCGCTCACCCACCACAGAAACGTCGTCGAGCAGATGGACAAGGTCGCCATGATCAACCGCTATCACGTCGAGCAGTTCGCGAAGTGGGTGGCGACGCTCAAGGCGGCCGAGGAAGGCGATCGCTCGGTCCTCGATAATTCGATGATCGTGTATGGCGCCGGCCTTGCCGACGGGAATACGCACACCCACCACGACCTTCCGACGCTCATCGCCGGCCGCGGCGGCGGCTTCATCAAGTCAGGACGGCGCGTCGTCTATCGCAGGGAAACACCGATGTGCAACCTGTTCCTGACGATGATGGACCGGATGGGCACACGCATGGAGCACTTCGGCGATTCGACGGGTCATCTCGCCGGCCTCGACGCCTGACGCGCCGTCGGCGGCGCCGTCGTGTCCGCCGCGCTACTTCGGCTTCTGTGCGTCGGTGCTCGAGGTATAACCCGCCGCGAGCCAGCCCTTCCACTTCTCGACCGCCTTCACGCTGCCGTCGCAGCCGCCGTCAGCGGGGTTCACGAACGTGCCGTTTGCGAGCCGCGCCCAGCCGAGTCCTCCGCCGGGACGCCCGTCTTTGAGCGGGCAGTACGAGACGGTGACGACATTGCCGGGCTCGAAGGTGCTGCCCGTGATACCGCGCTGCAGCAGCGACGGCGGTGCGGACCCCTCGAAGCTCCACAGCGTTTCGGTGCCGTCCGGGTTCTTCACATTCATACGCAGCCACGAATGCGGCACGTTGAATTCCCAGCGGACGACCGTGCCGGTCGCGACCTTCTCGACGCTCTTGTCGAACATCGCGAACGAATGATGGGCCAGTGCCGCCGATGTGGTCAGCAGTGAAGCGGCCACGACGACGGCCAGCACGCGCAACGCGATCTTCATCGTCTACTCCTTCTTCGCAGCAGGAAGAGTGGTGTTGTAGATCGGATCGCGCGATTGCCCGGGCAGATCCGGAAAGAGCGTCGTTCCGCGCGGATCCTTGAATCCAGGCTCGCCGGGCAGCCGTGACGAGGTGCCGCCCTTGTCGAACACGTCGTTGTTGCTGGTCTCGCACTCCCAATGCTGGACGCGATGGCCGGCCGCCTCGAGCTCCTTCGCGCGACGGAACGCATACACGGCGCTCACGGGCCGGACGAAGGCGTGGCGATCGTAGAAGGTGACCTGCACTTCCAGCCGCTCGACGTCATTCGGGTACCGCTTCAGCTCCCACGTCTCGACCGACTCGAACTGATTGCTCGTCATCGGCGACCAGCGCGTGAAGTCGGCCGGCAGCAGGTACTTCGTGTGCGTGATGAGTTTGTTGCCGTCCCAGAATCCGATCGTGTCGCCGTACCACGAGTGCGTACCGAACACGTTCTTGTGTTCCTGACCGATGTAGACGCGGCGGATCGAGGGACCGAAGTCGTTGATCTGATACGACTCGCCCGGCAGGTTGATGAACTCGTGCGAGTACGGCTCGAGCAGGAAGCGCGGATACCCGGGCGGCTCGCAGTGCGTCAGACGATCGTACTGGACCTCGCCGAGCTCCTGCTGCTGACGCCAGCGCTCCCGGTACGCTTTGTCGTACGGTGGCGTCAGCACATCCGGCCGCACTTTGCCGGTGAAGCCTGGCGGATCGATGAAGATGTTCATGTGCGTGTTGCCGGCGGTATTCCACAGGCCGTCCCAGCGCGGCACGGACGTGAGCGTATGCTTCGTCCCGCCCTTCGCCTGGCTGAGGAGAAACCTGTAATGCTCGTCGGAGGTTGCGAACGCCTTCGGCGGAGCGGCAACCTGCAATGGCGGGCCAAACCCGCCCCCGAACGCTCCGGGCTGCGCGGAGGATATCGACGGGGAACTTGCGAGAGCGAGCGCGATCAGGACGACCCGGCGATGGCTCATGAGGCTCATGACGGACTCCAAGGGAGACGAAGGTTCCCGCAGTACTAACCGGCGACGCGCAATTCGACCACGATTCGGTTGTTGTCCTCAAACCGGAATACGTCCGTGTGCCGCCTGAAGACCGATGCGCGTGTTGTTTTCCAGCTGAAACCACACGCGGCCCTGCGCGTCGCGCGGGCGCTCGGCAGCGGCTCCATAGACCATGCGGTAATAGGGCAGCGACTTGTCGAGGCTGGAGACCCGCAGCAGCACGTGATCGACACCGCGCGGCGTCACGAGGCCGTCGCCCTCGACCGGCAGCGGTGATTTCACTGCCGCCGTCACCAGCCCGGCCGGCGGCTGGAACAGCTGCAGTTCGAGTCCATCCGGGTCAGGCCACATCCCCAGACCACCCGTGCCGCGGATGCCGGCGAATCCCGCTCCCTCGAGAACGCGGCCCATTCCCGCACGGTCGTACACCTTCGCCAGGACGCAGTAATGGCCGATCGCCGGCTTTCGACCCTGCCCGGCGCCAATGGCCACGTAGCCGACCTGCCGGTCCGCCGGAAGATCGCCCAGAAGAACGAAGTAGCGCAGGCCTCCCTGAAGGGGCTGCTGATGCAGAACGGTCCTGAATATGCGCGCGTAGAAACGCGCGGACACCTCCGTGTCGGGCACGATGATGTCGAGGTGCTCGAGGCCGAGATTCTGCAGGGGGAGCGCCGCCGGCGCTTGTGCGACGGCCGCAGCGGCGAGGAGGACACCGCACGCTGCCGGCACCATCCGGCGCATGAATAGACGTTTGGGGTGAACCATCACATTGCTGCGCGCTCGCGCCCGCCTACTGTATCCCTCCTCTTTCGTCCCGTAAACGGCACGCGGCCGGCCTTATGCCAGCGAATAGTCACGCTGGGTCCGGGCGTACTCGATGAAGTAGTCCAGCGCCTCGACGTTGGCCACGGCGGCACGGTTGGCGGCTTTTTCGGCCGGAACGCCCATGAGAATGCGGCGGACCGGCACTTCCATCTTCTTGCCGGTCAGGGTGTAGGGAATGGCCCTGACCTGGAAGATCTTGTCCGGAACGTGACGCGGCGAGTACTCACGGCGAAGGCGCGCGCGGATCTGACTGGCAATGTCCTCATCCAGAGGCGCGTCGTTCCTGGTCTTGACGAAAAGCGGCATGAAGAACCGCCCTCCGGGGAGATCCAGATTCACGATGAGCGAGTCTTCGACGGCGGCGACGCCAAGCAGGGAGCGATAGACTTCGGCCGTGCCGATGCGTACGCCGTGGCGATTGAGCGTGGCGTCCGAGCGGCCGAGCACGAAGCAGCCGCCACGCGCATTCACGCGGAAGAAGTCGCCGTGGCGCCACACGCCGGGGTACATGTCGAAGTACGACTCCCGGTAACGGCTGCCCTCGGTGTCGCCCCAGAAGCCCACCGGCATGGACGGCAAAGGCTCGGTCAGCACGAGCTCACCGACCTGATCGACGACGCCCCGCCCCTCCTCGTCAAAGGCATACGCCGCTACGCCGAGCTGGCGCGCCTGGATCTCGCCGGCATAGAGCGGCAGGTTGACCACGCCGGCAACCAGGCCGCTGCACACGTCGGTGCCGCCGCTTCCGGAGTGGGCCCAGAGGTCGCGCTTCACGTTTTCGAAGAACCAGTTCTGGCATTCGGCAGTGACTGGCGAGCCGGCCAGCACGATGGTCTCGAGGTTCGCGAGCGTGAAGCGTTCCCGCGGCACGATGCCGGCGCGCTCGAGCAGGCCCTGGTAGCTGGGGCTCGCCCCGAACAGGTGTGCGCCGGTGTCATCGGCCAGCTTCCAGAGAAGGTCCGGGCTGGGCCATGTCGGGTTGCCGTCATAGAGCACCGGCACCACGTCGACGATCAGGCTGCTCGCCAGGAAGTTCCACATCATCCAGCCGGTGGTCGTGAAGAAGAACATGCGCTGCCGGGGATGCAGATCCATGTGGAAGTGAAACAGCTTCAACTGCTCGATCGTGATGCCGCCATGGCAGTGGATGATCGGTTTAGGAAGCCCCGTGGTACCCGACGAAAACAGGATCCACAACGGATGTGCGAACGGCACCTGTTCGAAGCGAAACGCATCGCGGCCCGGATCGGGGCCGGCGATCGCGTCTTCCCAGAGCAGCGCACCCGGCGTGATCGGCGTGCGATCGTCCGGGTCGAGATAAGGAAGATGAACGACATGCTCGAGCGCCGGCAGCTTGCCGATGATTTCGCGGATGTCGGCGCGCCGGTCGAAGGGCTTGCCGCCGTAGCTGTACCCGTCCACGCAGAACATCAGCTTCGGCTCCAGCTGCGCATAGCGATCGAGCACGCCGCGAGTGCCGAAATCAGGACCGCAACTCGACCACACCGCGCCGATGCTGGCGGTCGCGAGCATGGCGACGATCGCTTCGGGTGTGTTGGGCAGGTACGCGACAACGCGATCGCCTGGCTTGATGCCGAGCGCCCGCATGCGCGTGGCCAGGACACGAACCTGACGCGCCAGCTCGGTCCAGGACAGGGTCGTCAGCGGCCGCCGCTCCGACAGGTAGAGCAGTGCGTCGTCGTTCGGCCGCTCGTGCCGAAGCGCATGCCAGGCATAGTTGAGACGAGCGCCCGGAAACCATTCCGCGCCGGGCATCGTGCGCTTTCCGAGCACGCCTGACGGCGGGCTGGAGAACTCGATGCCGCAGAACTCGGCAATCGAGCTCCAGAAGGCGTCGAGGTCCGACACCGACCAGCGCCAGAGCGCTTCGTAGTCGTCGAACCGGTAACCGCGCTCGGCCAGCCAGCCCAGATAACGCGTGAGATGTGAACGTGCCACGCGTTCGGCGGACGGAGTCCAGAGCAGCTGGCCCTCTTCGACCTTCATGCGGGAAACGCCGATCACAGGTTCACCTTTGCCCGGAGTCAAAGCCACTGGGAGATGTCGATTATATCGACCGCCCGGAAGTTCCTTGACTGACCGTGAACCGGTCAGCAGAATCCCAGTCGTCAGAAACTCTTGACTCCTCCATTCGTCCGGCCGGGGATGGCGCATGACGCCTGAGCGCTGGCAGGAAGTCGATCGCATCTGGCATGCCGTGCTCGCAAGGCCACAGGCGGAGCGCGCGGCCGCGATCGTCGAGCTGTGCGCGGGAGACGACGACCTCCGCCGCGAGGTCGAGTCGCTGCTGGCAAGCCTCGATCAGGCGAGCGCCGCTGGTTTCGGCGCCACAGTCGGTCTCGCCGCGCCATCGATCTCCCTGGTCGGCTGCCAGGTCGGCCCCTTCAGCGTCACGGCGCTGCTCGGCGTCGGCGGGATGGGCGAGGTCTACCGTGCGCACGACTCGACGCTCGGGCGCGACGTCGCATTGAAGATTCTGCCGGACATCTGGCTCGCCGACGCGGAGAGGCGCATGCGTTTCGAGCGGGAGGCACGGCTGCTGGCCTTGCTGAATCACCCGAACATCGCGTCCATCTACGGCATCCACGAGAGCGCGCCGTCTCCCGCACTCGAGAAACCTGTGCGCGCGCTGGTGCTGGAACTGGTCGAAGGCGAGACGCTCGCGGATCGTCTCGCTGCGCATCCGGGAGGTCTGCCGCCGCACGAGACAACGGGCCTCGCCCTGCAGATCGTCGACGCGCTCGAAGCCGCACACGCGCGCGGCATCGTGCACAGGGACCTGAAGCCGGCCAACATCAAGGTCACACCTGACGGCCGCGTCAAAGTGCTCGACTTCGGGCTCGCGCGAGCGGTTGCCGGCGACGAGAGTAGCTCCGGTCTTGCCACCTCGCCGACCATCACCGCGCAGGGCACGCGCGCGGGTGTGCTGCTCGGCACCGCGGCGTACATGAGCCCCGAGCAGGCGCGCGGGCATTCCGCCGATCGTCGTGCCGACATCTGGGCCTTTGGCTGCGTGCTCTACGAGATGGTTACAGGCAGGCCGGCGTTCGCCGGCGGTGAAGTGGCGGACGTGCTGGCGAACGTGCTCAAGACGGAGCCGGACTGGAACGCCTTACCAGCCGAAACCGGTCCATCGATCCGCCTCTGCGTGCGGCAGTGTCTGCAGAAAGATCGACGAGAGCGGTTCCACGACATTGGCGACGTGCGGCTCGCACTGGGTGGGGCCTTCGACGCCCCACAAGGTCCACCCGGAGTGTCCACCCGGACCAATCGCGTCGCATGGGCCGGGTGGGGGGTCGCGCTGGTGGCGTTGGCGGTTGCGGTTGCACTCTTCGTCGGCTCTTCGCGACCGGTCGTCGATGCGCCCGAGATGCGCCTCGATATCGTCACTCCACCGGCGTGGGATCCGCTGACCGTCGACATCTCGCCAGATGGCCGCAGCGTTGTGTTCGAGGCGCTCGATCAGGATCGGGTGCCGCGTCTGTGGCTTCGCGATCTCAGCAGTGCCGAGGCGGTGCCGCTCAGCGGGACCGAATACCCTCAGATGCCGTTCTGGTCGCCGGACGGTCGATCCATCGCATTCTTCGCGGTCGGGGAGCTCAAGCGAATCGACCTGGCGGAAAAATTTATACGGCCCCTCGCCCCCGCGCCCCAGCCGAGGCGAGGCACCTGGAATCGCGACGGCACGATCGTGTTTGGAGCAGTCGCCATGGGACCTCTGTCACAAGTGCCCGCCGCAGGCGGCGCAGTGACGCAGGTCACGGATCTGCTGCCGGGACAGACGAGCCATCGCTGGCCGCAGTTCCTCCCCGATGGACGACGGTTCCTGCTGATGGCGCTTGGGACGCCGGACGTCAGAGGCCTCTATGTGGGGTCGCTCGACAATCGGACCGTTCGAAAATTGTCCGAGCGAGACGCCGCATTTGCCTACATGCCACCTGACATGCTGCTCGTGGCGCGCAACGGCGGGCTGATGGCGCGCAGGTTCGATGCCGCCAGCCTCACCGTCGATCCCGACCCCGTCCCCGTTGCCCCGAAGCTGTTGGTGAGCGCGCTGATGACAGGCAACAGCTCGTTACACGCCGCAGCGACGGGGCACATCGTCTACCGCAGCGCAGCCGCGCGGTCGCAGCTCGTCTGGCTCGATCGCGCAGGGCGCGAAATGCGGACGATTGGCACAGCCGACGATACGCAGATGCGCATCAATAGCCTGTCACACGACGGTCGCACTGCAGCGATACAGCGAGCGGTCAACGGCAACAGCGATGTGTGGCTCGTTGATCTCGAGCGGGGCGCGACGCGACGACTGACGGTGGACCCAGGGTTCGACGGCAGCGCCGTGTTCTCGCACGACGGAGTGCGCGTTGCGTACATGCCCGACGGCGCTGCGGACGTGAACGACAGAATTCACGAATCGCGCGCTGACGGTACAAGCCCCAGCACGCCGTTGATCGACTTCGGTCTCCGCGTGAACCACTATGCCGAGGACTGGTCGCCGGACGGTCAGTTCATTCTGTATAGCCGCGAAAGCCGTGACTCGCAATCAGATGTGCTGGCCATTCACGTGAGGGAGCCTCGGCGGCAGATCGAGGTTGCAACGACGATGTTCAGCGAGGCGGATGCGAGGTTCTCGCCGGACGGGCGGTGGGTGGCGTACATGTCCGATGAAACGGGCATGGCCCGCGTGTTCGTGCGGCCCTTCCCGGGCCCGGGGCCGAACCGGCAGGTTTCTTCGGGGACCGGCATTGTGCCGCGCTGGCGGCGAGACGGCCAGGAACTGTTCTACGTCGACGAGAGAGGCCAGCTGGTCGCCGTTCCGGTCGTACGCGGCGGCGCCTCGCTGGACTTCGGCACTCCACGTGTGCTCTTCAAGCTTCCCGACGGGTCGGACGGACCTTTCGAACCGGCCCCGGACGGCCAGCGCTTCCTGGTTACGAGGGCTGTTGCCGATGCCAGCCCGATTTCCGTGATCCTGAACTGGAAGCTGCCAACCCGATAACTCTCCCGGCGCTTCGTGGCACAATCCGCCCGCGGACCCACCTTCGCGCTACGCGCGTCGGTGGGCAAGGGGGTGCCGATGAAGGCCTGTGCTGTAACCGTTCTCGCCATCATCATCTCGAGCGCTGTGCCGGCGGCGCAGTGGCTCGCGCAGCGGACTCCCGCGATTCCGCGTACGGCCGACGGGAAGCCGAATCTGACCGCGCCGTCGCCGCGGGCGCCGGACGGCAAGCCCGATATGTCCGGACTCTGGGTGAAGGCCTCGCCGAAGTACGCACGCAACATCGCCGCGGATCTCAAGCCCGGTGAGATCCTTCCCTGGGCACGGGAGACGGTTGGACAACGCCGCGAGGATCTTGGCAAGGACGGCATGCAGGTGCGCTGTCTGCCGCTCGGTCCCGCCTACGCCACCTCCGGCGACAGCACCGGGTCAGAGATGATGCGCATTGTCCAGACGCCGTCGCTGATCCTGATGCTCAACCCGGATCTCACGTATCGCCAGATCTGGATGGACGGGCGGCCGCTCGAGCGTGAGCCGAACCCGTCGTGGATGGGGTACTCGGTCGGACGCTGGGATGGCGACACGCTCGTGGTCGACAGCTACGGATTTCACGCCGGGACGTGGCTCGATCGAGACGGCCATCCCCACACCGAGCAACTTCGTCTCACCGAACGGTACCGCCGGCCGAACTTTGGCACGCTGGACATCGAGGTCACGCTTTCGGATCCCGGCGCCTACGCGAGGCCGTGGACCGTCAAGGTGGCGGCGGACTATGCCGCCGACACCGAGATGCTCGAGTGGGTCTGCAACGAAGGGGCTAATCGAAGCCTCGCGCACTGGGTCGGCAAAGCGTCGGACGATCTGAAGAACGAAGTGAAGGTGGCGCCGGCGATCCTGGCGCGGTATGTGGGTACCTACGTCGAACAGCCGCCATTCTGGAGGGCCACACAGCTCGTCGGCTCCGTTCCAACCGGCCGCACCGTTCTTATCACGGTGGAAGATGGGCGCCTCGTCGGCGATATGGACGGGCGGGGCAAACAGGTGCTGATCGGGATGTCCGAATCCGAATTCGCCGGGCTCTACGGACTCGGCGTCCAGTTCATCGACGGCGGGCTGTACGTGAAGCACGTCTCCGGCAACTACCGCTTCACGCGCCGGTAAACGTCAAGCTGAGTGAAAGTCGAGATGCGAATGCTGCCTGTCAGGGTCGTGGCGGTCGCCGCTGTCCTCCTTCCTACCGTGATGGCGGCACAGTCCACTTCGCCGCCGTCCGAATCGAAGGCGCAGTTCGAGGTTGCATCGATCAAGCCTTATGACCCGAGCACCGGGCTGGTTCTGATGAGGACTCTGCCGGGCCGCTTTGAAGCGACGGGCGTCACCGTCCGTCAGCTACTGCGGCAAGCTCTTGCCGCGCACGACTACCAGGTCGTCGGTGGTCCGGACTGGGTGAACAGCGAGCGCTTTGTGATTTCCGCCAAGGCACCGGATGGCGCATCGGCAAATTCGACGCGGGCCATGCTGCTCGACCTGCTGGCGAATCGGTTCAAGCTGGCGATACATCGCGAGGTGCGTGAGGTTCCGGTCTACAACCTCGTGCTCGCGCGTAAGGATGGCAGGCTTGGTCCTGCGCTCAGGCCCTCGTCTCCAGGCTGTCAGGAGATCCTCCGCGCTCGTGCGGCTGCGCCACCGCAGGAGAAAGCGCCCCTTCCCGGTACGCCTGGCGGCCCGCCCCTGTTCGATCCAGACAATCCACAGTGTGGCTCGGGGAGATCAGGTCCCGGGATTCTCGGCGGCGGGGGAATCGAGATCGCGGAGCTCGCGTTGTCTCTCATGCAGCACACCGGCGGCCGCCCTGTGGTCGACAGGACGGGCTTAAAGGGTCTCCATGACTACGTGTTGAAGTTCAGGTCGGACCCTGCGTTGTGGACGAATCCGATGGGGGTGCCGACGCCGCCGCTTCCACCCGCCTCCTCCAATTCCGACATGCCTGACATCTTCGCGGCGGTGCAGGAGCAGCTGGGGTTGAAGCTCGAGACCGCGCGTGCGCCTGTAGACGTGACCGTAATTGACCGCACCGAGAAGCCGACGTTCGACTGACGCCGACAAATGTTGCGCCGCTGCCACGAACGCCGTGGGGCGACCCCGCCCTTCAAGGCACGGTAGCGCCGAGCGTGGCGGACAGGAACTTCCTGATCTGGTCGACCGCGCCCTGCGGCAGCTGCGGCCGGCCGTTCGGGCCCGGCACGGTCATTCCGTGATCCATGCCCGGCACCGTCAGCAGCCTGGCGGCGCCGGGACCGTTCGCGTTGACGAGTGCGACCAGCCGTTCGTGATCGACGCGGTGCATCACGAAGTCCGCCTCGCCCCAGACGGCCAGCGTCGGGACGCGCACGCTCGACCATGCACGTGACGCGTTGATCGCCTGCAGCTGATGGAAAAAGACGGCCGGCCGGTCGTACTGATGGCCCGGCTCATCGTCCCAGACGCGCCCGAGCGACGGCTTCTCCTTGATCACCTGCGCTGGCGTTTTCCGCTCGAGCAGGAAACCTGTGTAGAGCTCGATGAGCGCCGCGACTCGCTCGGCAACCTCGCCTGGAGCCGTTTTCGATCGTTCCATCCGGAGCCGCTCGAACTCGATCAGCCGTTCGAACCAGCTGCGCACCCAACTGTTGATGACGACATAGCCGGCCACCGGGGTGTCGCCGGCAACGAGCGGCAGGAACGCGCCGGAGAAGCTGTGGCCCATGATCAGAATCCGCGACGGATCGACCCAGGGGTGCGTTCTCAGAAAGGCCAGCGCGGCGCGGCTGCCTTCGATCTCCGTTTCGAAATCGGTGTCGCGGCAGACCCCTTCGCTGTCGCCGACGCCCGGTTTGTCGACGCGGAGCAGCACGTAGGGCATCTGCGCCGCGACGCGCTGCAGGAACTCGTCGATCCCGGGCGCGGCGCCCTTCGGACTCTCGATGGAATCGCAACTGAGCCATGGCACGAACAGGATCGCGGCGCGCCGGCCGGTTGACGGCTCCGGCCGTGTCAGGATGGCTCGCTGCAGCGGACCGCGCGGATTGCGGATTGCCGTGTAGACGACTTCGACGCCGGGAAAGGCCTCGAGCGGCAGGCCGGAACGGCGGGCGAGCGCGGGTGCCTGCGCGCCGGGGGCTGACGCGCACAGCACGGCGAGGAGCGACACAGTAACGGCGCGCATGATGTCCTTTCATCACCAACCGTAGTCACGGCCCCCGCCGGTGTCTTGGATCATTGTGCAACAACGGCGAGTGGACACCGCCCGTAGAATGCGGTCAGCTCCCTTGAACGGAACCAAGCCGACACGGCGCGAATGGGTGCGGTACCGGTCCGGCACCGATGGCGTGGAATTGCTGGAGGCGTCCTTCGACCAGCACGTCTACGAACGGCATATCCACGACACGTACGCGATCGGCGTCACGCGCCGCGGCGTGCAGCGCTTCTGGTGTCGTGGCGCCACGCACGACAGCCTGCCCGCCGGCGTCATCGTCATTCCGCCGGGAGAAGCGCACGACGGGGAATCCGGCGCGGCGGGAGGCTACAGCTACCGCATGTTTTACGTCCCGGTCGAGCGCGTCCGGGAACTTGCCGCCGAAGCGTTCGAACGGCCCGCGTCCAGTCTGCGACTTCGACAAACGTGCCTGCTGCACGAGCCCGCGCTCGGGCGCGACCTCGACGTTGCATGGGCGGCGATGGACGCTCGGCCGGCCTCGCTGGCGGCAGATGAACTGCTGGGCCGCGTGCTGTCGCGCCTCGACGTCAGGCACGATCTGGCCGTTGCGATCCGGCGGGTAGATCATCACGCGCTGCGGCGCGTGCACGACTATCTGCGTGAGCACGCCGCCGAGCATCTCAGGCTTGCCGACCTGGCGGCGATCGCCTCGATGAGCCGGTTTC
>Ga0247825_10000675_pt1 | contig 21860 bp, 17 predicted proteins | sample 13C_Vanillin_Day_FD_194413 | JGI IMG/M metagenome (GOLD analysis project Ga0247825, IMG submission 194413) | Soil microbial communities from agricultural site in Penn Yan, New York, United States - 13C_Vanillin_Day48 | ecosystem: Environmental > Terrestrial > Soil > Agricultural land | place...
GTGCAGCATGGCGTTGGCGACGAAATAGTGAACCTTGTGATGCGATTCGATCAGCGCGGTTCCGCTCGGCGTCGCGAGGGGGTTCACCAGCAGCGGAATACGTGCCTCCGGACCGTTGAGCTGATTGAACCCGTATTCGACCTGCAGGCCGAACGGTGGATCCGGCTCGAAGGTCAGGCCGATATTGAACGCGCCGCCCGTATTGAATCGATCGGCCACGTTGCGCAATGGAGTCGACATGCCGCCGCCGATGATGAAGTGCACCGGCTGACTGCTCTGGGCGTGGGCGGGCGCGGGCGCTGTCAGCGCGGCGGAGAGAAAGGCGGCCGACAGGATCGTTTTCATCACGTGACTCCTTCCGCGCGGCGCGTGGGCACCGGCGCGTCCGGATCACGGTATGCGTGGCGGTGCCGGCACCTCTATGCAGTTCCGGCCGTGTCGTCCGCCGGTTTCGCATAGAACCCTGTGCGGCGGCGGCACCACACTCTCGGCGGCGCCGACGAGGAGTGCTTGCGCTGCCGCTGAGGCTTACGATGATGACCCCGCCCCCTCCGTCTAGCGTCGATATCGCGGTCCTGGAGGGCGATCCGGAGCTGGTCCGCGTCAGTGCGGAATTTTTCGAGATGCCGGACCTGAAGGTTACCGTTGCACAGGCATCGCGACTCTTCGGTGTCGATCACGCCCACAGCCGGCGTATACTCGACACCCTCGTCAACCGAGGCATACTCTCGACCGACGGCCGGCAATTCGCCAGAGCGGGGACTGGCCGCCGTGGTGTTTGAGTTGAAGGGCTACCATGGGTGCGCCGCGTGTTGTGATCGTCGACGATCACACGTTGCTGACCGAAGCGCTCCGGCGACTGCTCGAGCCGGACTGTGAGGTCGTCGGGACCTACGACGATCCGCGCGCGTTTCTGCGCGACGTCGCGCGACTGCGCCCAGACGTCGCCGTGCTGGACATCTCGATGCCTTCGCTGAACGGGCTCGACGCCGCCCGCGAGCTGCACCGTGTCATGCCCTCGGCGCGGATCATCTTCCTGACGATGAACGAGGACGCCGATGTCGCGGCCGAGGCGTTCCGCGCCGGCGCGTCCGCGTATCTGCTCAAGCGGTCGGCCGCCACCGAGCTGAAAGCGGCCGTCACCGATGTGATGAACCAGCGCTACTACATCACCCCGCTCCTCACCCGTGATCTGGTCGGCTCGTTCGTCCAGCCGGCGGACGAGCGCCGGCCCATCCACCAGCTCACGCCGCGCCAGCGCGAAGTTCTGCAGCTGCTCGCCGAAGGCCATTCGATGAAGCAGGCGGCCGCGATTCTCAATGTGTCGCCGCGCACCATCGCGTTTCACAAATACCGCATGATGGAGCATCTCCGCGTGCAATCGACAGCGGCGCTCGTGCAATTTGCCGTACGTGAAGGGCTGATCTGACCCCAGCGCACGCCGTCGCACCACACCACGACAAAATCGTCTGACACCCGGCCCGCTGTGGAAAGTACCAGCAGGCCGCGCGCAGTTTTTCCTTCCATGATCCCGTCGATCGCCGAGTTCCGCGCGTCGAACCGGTGTCGTACGGTGTCGGCATGTCAACCAGCATCGTTCGCGTGCCGCACTCGGAGATCGTCGATCGGGTCGACTCGTTCCTGCGTGACAACCTGGGCGAGCCGGTCACCATGTCGCACTTGAGCCGTGTCGCCGGCGTCAGCGAACGCACGCTGCGCGCGGCGTTTCACGCCATCCTCGGGATCAGTCCAAAGCAGCACATCATCCGGCGCCGTCTGCAGGCTGCCCGTGCCGCGCTGCGTGCCGCCGTCCCGGGCTCAGCCACCGTGACGGACATTGCCATGTCGTACGGATTCTTCGAGCTCGGCCGCTTCGCCGGGCGTTACCGCCACACGTTCGGCGAGGTTCCGTCGTGGACCCTGCGCCACGACGTCAGCGAACAGATCGCGTGATCGGCGTGACGGCGGCGGCAGACCACAGAGGGGGCGCAGATGCATTCAGGCGAGCTCGTGGACACGATTCCCGACTCCGTTGCGATCGTCGTGATGCTGTTCTCGGGCGAAGTCGTGGACACGATTGCCGATTACATCGCCGTCTTTGTGTTGTTTTTCGTGCCGGCGCTGCTCCTGTATCTGTTCTGGATGGTCCATATCCTTCCCGAGAAGATAGCCGAACGGCGCGGCCACCCGCAGTTCGAGGCGATTCGGACGTTGTGTCTGCTGTCGCTGGTGTTCGGCGGCCTGCTGTGGCCGATTGCCTGGCTGTGGGCGTACACCAAGCCGGTACTGCACAAACTGGCGTACGGCACCGATCGCATCGAGCATGAGACCGACGAGGCCCCGCCCGCCGCGCCGCCCGCCGCCTCGGGCAGCGCTGCCGTTCAGCCCGCTGCCGCCGAGACGCCGCATGTGAAGGCGCCGGCCGCCGCGCCGAGGGACTGAGATGGAAGTCCTCCTCCTCGCCATTTATGCCTTCTTCGTCTGGCTCATTTTCTTCAAGTTCAAGTGGCTGCAGTGGACGACAACCGCGGCGGTCGTCGTGATCACCATTCCGATCGTCAGCCTGGCGGCCCTGATGCTGGTCCTCAACGTGGTGGCTCCGTCCGCGCTCGACGTGCAGGTCGTCAAGTACGTGGTGCAGGTCATCCCGCGCGTGACAGGCCGTGTCATCGAGGTTCCGGTGGCACCCAATCGTCTCGTCCGCCGTGGCGAGCTGTTGTTTCGCATCGACCCGCGTCCCTTCCAGTACGAAGTGGACCGGCTGCGCGCGCAGCTCGCGTCAACGGCCGCGGACGTCTCGGCACAGCGCGAGGAGCTGCACGCCGCCGAAGCGCAGATTGAAGTGTCGGCGAATCGCGCGCTCTCGATCATGAGCTCGATCGACGCGACGCGCGCGAAGCTGCGCTTCTCCGAGCTGCGCGTCGGCCAGACCAAGCAGCTCGCCGTGTCCGGCGCCGGCGACCTGTTCGAGGCGCAGCGCTGGGAGACCGACGTGGCGCAGCAGCGCGCCGACCTGGGCGCGCTGCTGCCGCAGCTGGCGGCGGCCGAGCAGGAGGTGACGGCGAGCCGCGCCCGCGCGTCGGCGCTTCGCGAGCGCCTGGGCGCGGAGGCGGGCAACGAACAGGCTGACGTTGCGGAAGTCCGCGCGCAGCTGCGCGACGCGGAATGGAAGCTCGCCGAGACCAGCGTGTATGCGCCGGCGGACGGGCACGTCATCAATCTGCAGCTGCGCCCCGGTTCGACGGTCTCGCAGCTGCCGCTGCAGCCGGTCATGAGCTTCGTCGAGCAGGGTCACGTCATCATCGCCCTGTTCTGGCAGAACGAACTGCACAAGGTCGAACCGGGCAATGAGGCGGAGCTGGCGATGTCCACGTATCCGGCCCGGATCATCAAGGCAAAAGTCGACTCGATCATCTGGGCGCAGGGACAGGGCCAGCTGCCGTTGACCGGCACGCTGCCGCAGACCGGCGCGGCGCCGAAGCCGGAGGGCCGGTTTGCGGTGAAGCTCGTGCTCGACGAGCGCGACAAGGACGTGTTCCTCGCCGCCGGCGCGCGCGGGACGGGTGCGATCTACACGCGGCATCTCCATGCGGTGCACATCATTCGCAAGGTGCTGCTGCGGGTCTCGTCGTATCTCAACTGGATCATCATCAAACATCACATCAGCCTGCATTGAGTCATGGGGTCCACACGTCTGGTCTGGTTATTGAGCTCGGTCGTTCTCGGAGGGGCGCCGGTGGGGTGCGCGGTCAAGCAGCCTCCGTCACCAGCCGACACACTCGCTAGTGTCCTGCCGGGGACGACCGCCGTGCCGCCGGAATGGAGCGCCACGGCCGGACTCGACGGCGCCGTCATCGCCGACTGGCTGCAGACGTTCCAGGACAAGCAGCTCGAGACGCTCGTTGACGAAGCGCTGCGGAACAACCTCGATCTGGTGGCGGCGGTGGCCCGCGTCGACGGAGCGGCGGCGCTGGCCACAGTGGCCCGGGCGCGGCTGTATCCGCATCTCGTGGCGAACGGTCTTGCCGGTGTGGCAGCGCGCGACGGGACGCGGGACGTATCCGGGCTCGTCGCGGACGTGTCATGGGAGCTCGATCTGTGGGGACGCGTGCGGGCGGCCGGCGCGTCCGCCGACGCCATGCGCAACGCGACCGCCGCCGACGCGCTGTCCGCGAGGCAGTCGCTGGCGGCGCTGGTGGCGACAACCTGGTACCAGACGATTGCCACGGAGCGGTTGCGAGAGACCGCACTGACGGCAATGTCCATTTATGAAGAGCTGCTGCGCCTCGTTCGTACACGCAACGACGTCGGCCAGGTCGGCGCACAGGACGTCGCGCTGGCGGGGGCCGATCTCGATCGCGCGCGTGAGCGTGAGCGCGCCTTTGCCGCCTCGTTGCAGGAAGTTACCCGCAGCCTCGAAGTGCTCCTCGGGCGATATCCGGCCGCGGAGCTGGGGCTGGCGCCCAGCCTGCCTCCCGTACCGGCCCCGGTTCCCGACGGGCTCCCGTCCGAGCTGCTCGAACGGCGTCCCGACCTGGTTGCCGCCGAACGTCGAGTGGCGTCTGCCTTTCACTCGGTGCAGTCGGCCAAGGCGGCCCGGCTGCCGCGATTCGCGCTGACTGGCAGTGGTGGCCTCTCGACGGGCGAACTGATCCGCCTGATCGGCGCCAGCACCGGTTTCTGGAATGCCGGTATCGGGGTATTCGCGCCGCTCTTCCTTGGCGGTGCGCTGCAGGCGCAGGTGCGGTTCGCGACGGCCGAACAGGAGACCGCGCTGGCGCTCTTCGGGCAGGCGGCGCTGCGCGCCTTCAGTGAGGTCGAGAGCTCGCTCGGCAACGAACCGCTGATGGCCGACCAGCAGCGCAATCTCGAAGCGGTGCTGGCACAGGACACCGAAGCGCTCCGGCTCGGACGCCTGCGATATGAGGCGGGCGCGACGGACCTGCTGCACGTGCTGCAGATGCAGAGCAGAGTGCTCAATTCGCAGTTTGCGCTCGTCGCTATTCGCAACGATCGCCTTGCCAACCGCATCGCGTTGCACCTGGCGCTCGGCGGAGGATTCGCCGCGCCGGCGCCCTGACGGTCCAAACCATGACGTTTGCCACCCCATTGGTCGCGCTCGAGCCCTGGCGGGACCTCAGCTCGTTCGAGCAGTTCGCGATGTCGCTGTCGGCGTCGTTCCGCCGCGTCGAACCCGACGAGCCCGACGCCGCCGCCGCGCCGCTCGAGACAGCCCTCGAGGCGATCGGGACTGCATTCAGCGCCGACGAGTGCACGCTCGTCACCTACGACGCGCATGGCGAAGCCTCTGTTGCCGGCTCCTGGGTCGCGAGCTCGCGCGAGCCGTGCACGACCGACGATCTCGCCGAGATGCCGTGGCTGCTGCAGAGAGTGGTCCGCGGCGAGATCGTCGCTGTGAGCACGGACAGCAGCTACCCGCGAGTCGCGGCAGCCGATCGCGCCCACGCGGTGCGTACCGGAATCGTGGCGCGCCTCGCCGTGCCGGTCGTACTTGGTTCGACGGTGTCGTCCGCGATGATGCTCGGGTCGCGGCGTCAGCACCCGGAATGGAATGACGCGGCCGCCGGGCGGCTGCGGTTCGTCGCCGAAATCGTTGCCAGCGGCATGGATCGCATGCGGCCCGGCGAGGAGCCGCACCCGCTTGCGGTGGTGCGTCGGCCGGAGGTACTGCATCCGGCCGGAAACGGCGGCATCATCGGCGGCGGATCGGCCATCAAGATTGCGCTCGAGCGCCTCGATCAGGTCGCGCCGCTCGACATCACGGTCCTGCTCTGCGGCGAGACCGGAACGGGAAAGGAGCTGTTCGCCCGGGCCGTGCACGAGCGCAGCCGCCGCCGGCACAAGCCGTTCATACGGGTCAACTGCTCGGCGCTGCCGCCGACGTTGATCGAGAGCGAGATGTTCGGGCACGAGCGCGGCGCCTTCACCGGTGCGACGGCGATGCGGCTCGGACGGTTCGAGCTGGCCGATGGCGGGACTCTCTTCCTCGACGAGATCGGCGATCTCGCGCCCGAGCTCCAGGCCAAGATGCTCCGCGCGCTGCAGGAAGGGGAGTTCGAGCGCCTGGGCTCGTCGAAGCTGCGGTCTGTCGACGTGCGAGTCGTCGCTGCCACGCACGTGGATCTCGAGCACGCGGTGGCAGACGGCCGCTTCCGCGCCGACCTGTATTACCGTCTCAATGTCTTTCAGATCGCGCTGCCGCCGCTGCGCGCGCGCCGCGACGACATCCCCGACCTCGTGTGGTCGCTGATCAAGCTGCATCAGCACCATCTCGCGCGGCATGTCACCACGGTGCCGCCAGATGTTATGGAGGCGCTCGTACGTTACGACTGGCCGGGAAACGTCCGCGAGCTCGAGAACGTGATCGAGCGCGCGCTCATCCGCACCACCGGCGAGACGCTGCGACTCGACTATCCACTGCGGCCGGCGTCTCCGGCGACCAGCTCCGAGCAGACGCTCGACGCCATACAGCGGCAGCACATCGAGAAGGTACTGCGGGAGTGCGGTGGCCGTATCAACGGCGCCGGCAATGCCGCGGTGCGGCTGGGCCTGCACCCCAATACTCTTCGGTTCCGCATCAAGAAGCTCGGCGTCGTCGTGCCAGGACGCGACGACGTCGAGCGTCCGCACATGCGGCTCCCCGTCGGCGCTGCCGGCCCGCAGTAACCCGGCCGGTCCCGCGCCGCCTGTACAGCCCGTTTCCCTGACGCGACACCCTGGATGCGCTGTTGCACGACACAGCGTCAGGAGACTCAATCATGAACGCCAAGCGCTTACTCGGCGCCGCCGGCCTGGCCGTCCTGCTGCCCGCGCTCGCCGCTGCGCAGAAGACGACCTACGACTACGACAAGACGGCGCCTTTCACCGCCTATCGCACCTACGCCTTGGTGCAGGGCACCTCGAGCGGGGATCCACTCGTGGACGCGCGGATCGTCGCCGCGCTCGAGGATCAGCTCACGCTCAAGGGGCTGAGCAGGACGAGCGTCTCGCCCGACGTGAACGTGCTGTTCCACGTGGCCTTCGACAAGGAAAAAGACATCTCGAGTTACAGCACGGGCCCGCTGTATGGCGGGTTTGGGTGGGGCTGGGGCGGTGGATGGGGTTCGACGACGACGAACGTGCGTGTGCGGGAAATTGTCGTCGGGACGCTCGCCATCGATATTGTTGACGCGAAGCGCAAGCAGGTCGTCTGGCGTGGCCTCGGCACGAGGGAAGTGGACACCGACGCCGATTCGGCGGATCGCGACAAGAGCGTCGCGAAGGCCGTCGCGAAAATCATGCGGCACTACCCGCCGGTGTCGGGCGACGACTGACGCCGCGTCAGACCGGAATGCAGGGGGATCGTGACGCCGCGCCGTTGATGCTGCGGCGATACGCGGATGACGTCGGCGCTCCCCGCGTACTGCGCGGGCATGCGCTTGAAGACGAGGTCGGCGACGGCCGCCACCTCCGCGTCCGGCGCGTCAGCGGTCGTCACCAGCAGTGCCGTTGACGCGACCGCCATCACGGGCTCGTGCTGTTTCGGATACGTATTCGCCGGCAGCGTCAACGCCGTGAGCCCGGGGCGCAGCTCGATGATTCGCTGCATCGCTCCCGCGCTCAACGGGACCAACCGCAGCCCGGGCGACACGGCGAACTGCTGAAGCGCCCGCGTCGGCGCCAGCGCCGTAAGGAACACCGCGTGAATCTCGCCGCGCTTCAGCCGCGCGAGGGCGTCGGCCGTGACATCGCCGCGCGCTTCGGCGAGGTCGGTCACCTTCAGGCCGTGTGCTTCCAGCACGGCCAGCGCATCGAAGCGTGTCCCCGAGCCTGGCGCGCCGATGGCCACACGATGTCCGCGCAACTGCCCGACGTCCCTGATCGGCGAGTTCGTCGGCACGACGATGTGGACCGCCTCAGGAAACAGGGCGCCGACCGCGCGCAGGCTGGCGAGCGGCCCTCCCTGCGCGAACACATCCTCGCCGGCGACCGCTGCCGCGGCGACGTCGGCCTGGATGATGGCGTAGTCGGCTTCGCCGCGCGAGAGGAGCTGGGCGTTGTCCACGCTCCCGTCCGACCCGCGCTGCCGAAGCTTGACCGCCGGCGCAGCGGCGCCGATCGCCTCGACGAACGATCGCCCGAACCGGGCGTACTCGCTGTCAGTCGCTCCTGTCGCGAGCGTGAATGTATGCGCGCGCCGTTGCACGCGCCGTTCGATGTTCTCGGTGGCGCGCGTGAGCTCCTGGGCGATGATCTCGTCATCCTGCGGCGTAACGCCCGGCGGCGGCAGGTTCACTTTTGCCGCCAGCGCGTCGATGAGCTGCTTGGATCGCAGCGACGGACCGGTGGCGTCGAGGTCGGGCGCGACGGTGGTCCGCTCGGCCGGTACAGCCGATACGGCTACCCAGCCCTCGGGCCCCTCCTCATACACGGCGCTGCCGTACGCTCGCACCACCTCGCCGGCCCGGTTCGTCGCCTGCAGTCCGAACACACCCTTGTCGGTGGCGCCCAGCGCATAGGCGACGCTCGACGGCGCAAGCTGATCCCAGCCGCCGAACGTATAGTCCCGGGCGAGCCGCAGCGAGGCGTTGAAGTACACGATGACGCGCGGCGCGCCGGACTCGCCGGCGGGCAGGGGAGCGCTTCCCTCGCGCTTGAGGCCGACGAGCTCGAATAAATCCGGTGAGAGCTCGCGGTCCAGTCTGTTCTGCACGTCCGCCGTCAGCCGCGCCTCATCCGCGCCGCGCGCGCAGCCAGCAGCGGCGAGTATCAGCGCGCACAACACGAGGCACCCCTGAAGGGGTGCCCTACGAAACATCCATACCGGACGATGCGCCCTCATGACGGGAATCCGAAGAGCGGCAGGGCCAGGTAGCCCTGGATCAGCAGGGCGTTCGCGATGTCGATGAAGAACGCGCCGACCATCGGCACGATCACGAACGCGAGCGGCGATGGTCCGCGCCGCTCGGTGACCGCTTTCATGATCGCCAGCGCCGCTGCCGTGGACGACAACGCGAAGCCGACGTGCCCGGCCGACAGTATGGCGGCGTCGTAGTCGCGGCCCATCACGCGGAAGGTGACGAACGCCGCGAACAGCGCCATGGCGATCACCTGCAGCGTCAGGATGAGAAGCAGCGGTCCGGCAAGACTGACGAGATCGACCAGCCGCATGCCCATCAGCGCCATGACCAGAAACAGTGAGAGCGCAACAGAACCAAGCAGATCGACGGTGGCGTTGCTGACCCGGATCCGCGGGATGAAATTTGCCGCGTTGCGGATCGCCACGCCGAGGAGCAGACAGAACAGAAAGTCCGGCAGGATCAGGCCGGTGCCCTGAACCGCGCGCGCGAGCATCGTGCCGGCCGCCAGGCACGCCAGGATCGCGAACAGCGTATTGAGGACCGAGTGCGACGTGATCGGGTCATCGCCGGTGTCAGGATGGTCGGCCGCGGCCACCGCCGCTGCGGACGGCTTCAGCCGGTGCCGCCGGACGAGGTACTCGGCCAGCGGACCGCCGAGCACACTCCCGAGCACCAGCCCTGCGGTCGCGCAGGCCATCGTCAACTCGATCGCTCCCGCAATATTCATCGTGTCGCCGAAGCGGCCGCCATACGCCGCGCCGGTGCCGTGGCCTCCGGTCAGCGTGATGGAACCACCGAGCAGGCCGACGGCCGGGTGCAGGTCCATCGCGACGGCCGCAGCGATGCCGACGAAGTTCTGGACCGCGATGAAGACGACGCTGATCAGCAGGAAAACGACCAGCTTCGGTCCGCCCCGCGCCAGCATCCGCGCGTCCGCGGAGAGGCCGACGGTGGTGAAGAACATCAGCAGCAGGTTGTCGCGAAGCGCCATGTCGAAGCCGATTTTGATCCCCCCCGCGACATCGAGCACTGCGAGGAGGATTGCCGCGATCACCCCGCCCACGACCGGGGCCGGGATGCTGAACCGGGCCAGAAACGCCGAGCGCGCGATCAGCGCCCGGCCCGTGAACAGCACCACGAAGGCGACGAGGATCGTGGACAGCAGATCGAGCTGGATCGGCTTCACGACGACTCCATGGTTACGATGTTGGTTGCCCCTTGCGCGAGCCGTGCGCGGCCAGCGCCTGGGGGGTGAGCAGCTTGAGCCCCTGATCCGCGTGGTAGCCGTGAATCTCCTTCACGTCGAGCTTGCGCATGAAGGCGATCGTCTCGGGGGTGATGACCTGTCCGGGGACCATGATCGGGAACCCGGGTGGGTACGGAATGACGAAGTTCGCCGACACGAGTTCCGGGCCGGTTTTCAGGCGCTCGTCGATGTCCGCGCTGGCCAGCTTGAGCAGCTCGCAATTGGCGGCGTCATAGGCCATGTAGAACGCCTCGCGGATGTGGCCGATGTTCGCCGGGCCGGATGGCTGGTCGCGGAACACATCGTGGAAGCGGCTGAAGTCCGGCAGATCCGGGACGTCCTCCATCAGCGCCCGCACCCGGCTGACGAACTGCGCGCGTGCGGCCTTGCCGCCCTGATTGAGCCGGTGCTCGATCTCCCGCGAGAGGTCGGCCAGCGCCTTCAGCAGCAGCGCGGCGTCACTGCGCGTGTTGTTGATGTTGGTCTGCAGCAGCACGCTGTTGCGCGACGTCTTGTTCACCTGGATGTCGAAGCGATCCGCCAGCAGGGTCTTGAACTGCGTGCCGTCGAATCCGGCCCACCCGCAGATCAGGGTCAACCGCGTGGGATCGAGCGCGAACTCGTCGTCGTCCCAGGCGTCGATGAGGTCCTTCCACGTGGCGTGCGGGCGGCCGTAGTCGGAGATGCCCGAGGCGCGGAATTCGGACGGCACCATCTCGGCCGGCGTGGCGATGTGGAAGTAGCGCGAGATGAGCGGATGGCTGTTCACTTCGCGCCGGATCCGGAATGCGATCTCGGCGGCGTGCATCGTCAGCTCGTAGCCCTCGAGCTCCATCTGGCGGCGGGCGACGTCGAGCGACGCGATGATCTGCAGATTCGGTGAGGTGGACGTGTGCGTGAAGAACGCTTCCTCGAACGCCCCCTCCACGCGTGGAAAGTCGTCGTCCCAGACCAGAATCATCGAGCCCTGCCGCAGCGCCGACATCGACTTGTGCGTCGAGCAGGTCTGATACACGCGGACGCGCGCCTTGTCGGGATCGGGCAGCAGCGTCGTCGTCAGCAGCCGCGGGTTGCTGGCGTCGATCGGACCGGCTGTGGCGGCCGCCTGCTCGTAGCGGCTGCGGTACTCGGGCTGGCGGATACGGGCGCTCAGCGCGGCCGCCGCCCCCATCGCCGTGCGGCGGCGGTGGAAGGCGTTGAAGCGCGCGAATCCGAACCAGGCTTCGTCCCAGAGGAAGATCAGGTCCGGCTTGATCGCCAGACACTCCTCCATGACCCGCAGCGTGTTGTACATGTGCCCGTCGAAGGTGCAGTTCGTGAGGTCGACGGCGCGAACCCGATCGAGCGTGCCCTGCGCCAGGCAGTTGAGCAGCGCGGCCTTGATCGCCATGAGCGGCACGCCGCCGTACATCGAGTACGCGAGCAGCGGATAGGCTTCGACGTAGTACGGCTGCGCGCCCGCCAGGACGAGCCCGTAGTGGTGGGACTTGTGGCAGTTGCGGTCCACGATCACGATGTCGCCCGGCGTGCAGATCGCCTGGACGACGATTTTGTTCGCCGTTGACGTGCCGTTGGTGACGAAGTACGCGCGTGGCGCCCCGAAGGCGCGGGCGGTGAGGTCCTGCGCCTTCTTGATGGTGCCCGTGGGCTCCAGCAGGCTGTCGAGCCCGCCGGTCGTTGCCGAGGATTCGGCGAGGAAGAGGTTGGTGCCATAGAAGTGGCCCATGTCGCGGATCCAGTTCGACCGGAAGACCGACTTGCCGCGAGCGATAGGCAGGGCATGGAAGGTTCCGATGGGGCGCTGCGCGTACTTCTTGAGGTTGTTGAAATAGGGTGTCTCGTACCGATCGTTGACGCCGTCGAGGAGCGCGAGGTGCAGCTCCATCGGTTCCTCGATGTTATGGAAGATGCGTCGCAGCGGCGCGGCTTCTTCGCTGCCGGCCAGCGCTTCGACGGCGCGATCCGTCAGCAGGTAGACGTCGAGCTCCGGCCGGTAGCGCTTGAGCGCGCGCGCCAGCGCCAGCGCCAGCGTCCCGGGAGCGGCGGCGGCGTCGCCGCTGCCGAGATGGCGGCGCAGAAAGTCGCGCAGGACCGGCACGTCGTGACGGGATCGGTACTCGAACCCGTCGCGGATGACCACGGCCTGCAGATTGAAGTTGCAGACCGCGCCGAGCACGGCATCCTCGAACGTGCCGACCTGCACGATCTCGTAGGTGAAGGCGTCGTCCGGGCGGCGTAGCCGCTTGAGATCGTGACGGGCGTGTTCCCAGTGCGCCGGGTCCGTCGGCGTGACGACCAGCACTTCGAAGTACGGCTTCTGGCCGTTGAACGTCTGCGGGTCGGGTATCCGCAGATCCGTCGCGCGCGCGGCGCCCTCTTCCTGCAGAGGATCCCAGGCGGAGGTGTCCTGCCGGTATGCGCCGCTGAGCAGCGCCGCCGACATGTGCTGGATCAGGCGCACCGCCACCCCCGCGTTGCGCTCGGCGAGCGCCTGTTCGGTCACGGCCATCAGGCGCGGACCCGGGTACGCGAACAAGGTCTCGAGCGGCGCCACTTCTGCGAACAGGGCCACGGCCTCGGCGAACAGTGCGTCGCCGGCGCCGTTGAGCGCCGGCGCGGCCTGCCACGCGCGCACCACGGCCGACAGCTGACGCCAGCGATCGACACGCGCTTCCGCGGCAGAGAAGAAATCGACGAGCGGGGTCGGCGCGCCAGCCGCCACCGGAGCGGGCGAAACAGTCGTCTCGGTCACCATGAGCGGCCTCCAGTCACCGTTCCGCGCGACGCGGACGGCGCAAGCGTAAGACGCCGCAGCATACGAAACGCGCATCTGCCGCTTCTATGCGTTTACGGCACGAATGCCCGCGCCAGATCCGCATAGCCGCCTCGGCACTTGCGTCCGTAAAGTTCCGTGACGTGGTGGTCAGTCCGTCCTGCAGTCCGTCGGGCCTTGTCGCCGCAACCGTGGCCGGCGCGGTGACGCGCGCCGATGAGCGTGCGCTGGTCAACCTGGTACGCGCGGCGATCGCGCGATTCGGCACCGTCCGGGTCCTCATTCGGGTGCAGCGCTACGCCGGCCCTCACCATGACGGGCGATTCGATCCCGAGGGTTTGTGGGACGGCGTCGGATTCGAAGGTATTTCCCGCATCGCCATCGTCGGCGAGCCGGCGTGGAAGACCGTCCCGCCGCGTGCTGACCGCCGCACGCGGGTGCCCATCGATTACTTCGCAACGGAGGAGGCAGCGCGCCGGTGGCTCTTCGAGCGCTGCGTGCCGGGCGGCCATGGCCCTTTCACTGACCTACGCGGCATGCAACGCCGCATCCCGAGGTGATGACATGAGGGGAGACGCTCGATGCGCGTTATGTCCAGGCCTGCTGCTCGCTCTTCTCGCCGTTGCCGGTTCCGCCGCGGCGCAGGATAGCGCTCCGGCACCAGACGCCGGCGCCCCTGCCGCCCCCGCCCCCGCCGCGCCTGCCGCGCAGGACCCCAAGCCTGTGGACGGCTTTCGCGTCGGCGACTTCACCTTCAGGCCGGGCGGTCGCGTCAAGCTCGACATCATTCGCGACTTCAAGCCGATGGATAACGAGGACTCGTTCGACACGCGGGCGATCCCGATCGACGCCGGAGAGCGGACGAACTCAAACCTGATCGCCAAGGAAACGCGGTTGAGCATTGACATCCGCGGCCCGGCCGAAGGCCATGAGCTCCGGATGTACGTCGAAGGCGACTTCTATGGCTCCGGCAGCGCCTTTCGGATGCGGCATGCATACGGGACGTGGAGGGGGCTCCTCGCCGGACAGACCTGGAGCACCTTCATGGATGAAGACAATCTGCCGCGGACGATCGACTTCGAGTCGCCGACCGCAATGGCCATCATTCGTCAGGCGCAGCTGCGATACACGTGGAAGTTCGGCGCAGCGACCGCGGCGGTCGCGGTGGAGGACAACAAGTCCGCCATCAACGTTCCGGATGGCGTGGACGGCAGGGCGGAGTTCCCCTCGCCCGATTTCGCTGCTCGTTTACGCTTCGACTTTTCCAACGGTCACGTCATGACGTCGGCGTTTGGCGGCGCCGCGCGGTTTCGGCCGACTGGCGAGGATCCGGACACCGTGACGCTGTGGGGCTGGATGTTGTCCGCCAACTTCGAGACGGTTGGACGCGACACCGTCTACGGCGTCATCACGTTTGGCGACGGAATCGGCCGATACCGCGGCGGCACCGCAGCGGTGCCCGACTTCGACGGCCAGCTCCATGCGGTGCGCGTGCTGGCGTTCATGGCTGGCTACGAGCACTTCTGGGCGGAACGCTGGTCCAGCAATGCCGTGTACAGCATCGCCGAGGCTGACGACCAACCGTTCTTCGACGACGACTTCAACCGGGAGCTGACTTACGGCGCCGTCAATCTCCTTTATTGGTTCCTTGGCGACCGTGGGTGGATGGGTGTCGAGTACCTCTACGGCAAGCGAGCGGTATTCGGGGGATCACCGAACTCCGGCACGGCGCACCGGGTGCAGTATGCGGTTCGCTTCAATTTTCCCTGACGGCCGCGCTGGCCGCGGCGGCGTCGCTATCGCGGTGGTGCTCAGCGGCGTCCTCGCGGCCGCGCAATCGGGTGCGCCGCCAGCCGTCTACCGTGCCGGCACCGAACTCGTGGTCCTCCAGGTTTCCGTCAGCGATGCCCAGCGGCGGCACGTACCCGGACTACGCGCCGAGAACTTCACGGTATTCGATGAAGGGGTGCCGCAGCCGCTCGCGGTGTTCGCCACGTCGGACGCGCCGCTCGACGTCATGCTGATGGTGGATACGAGCGGAAGCATGGACGTTTGGCTTTCGGTCGCCAAGCTCGCCGCGGCCGATCTCGTGAGAAGCTTGCGCCCCGACGATCGGGCCGGCCTGATTCTCTTCGACGTGGGTGCGACCGTCGCCCATGCGCTCTCCGAGAAGCACGACAGCGTGATCGCGGCGATTCGCGCAGTGTCCCCGGGCGGCGCCACGGCGCTCTATGAATCCGTCTATATCGGATTGCACACGCTGGCGCAGAAGCGCCGCGCGGACTCCGCCGTCCGCCGCCAGGCGCTGGTCGTGTTGACCGACGGAGCCGACAACGCCAGCCATATTCCCTTCGAGCAGGCGCTGCACGCCGCACGAAGCGGCGACGTGACGATCTTCACCATCATGCCCGGCATCCCGCCGCCGGAGGCCGTGGTCACGCCGGCCGCCGAATGGCGCAACGCCACCGCCCGGTTCGAGATGCGCCGGCTCGCCGAAGACACCGGTGGGCGTGCGTTCGCCACGGCCAGTCCGGCGGCACTCACCGATGTGTACGAGCAGATCGGGAACGAACTGCGGGCGCAGTACTGGCTCGCCTACGCATCGAGTGCGGGCCGGCCGGGATTCCGCCGTGTCTCGGTTCGCGTGAACGATCCTCCGGGGCTGCGGGCGCGGACACGCAGCGGATATATCGCCGGGTCTTCGACGAGCGCGCGCTCGACGCCGCCGGCGGGGAGACAGTAACCGCCATCCCTCGGATGCGGGGACCCTTCGCCGATGACTGCGTTCTCACCGGTACTCTTGATCAGTCCTCACGGCGACGCCGCCCACGCACCGGCGGACGCCGCGGTGCACCGGCTTGGCGACGCGCTCCAGCAGCTGGGATATAAGGTCGTGCGCGCGTCATCGACCGACGAAGGGCTCTCCCTCGTCAACTCACATCCCGTGTTCGCGGCCGTCGTGCTCGACTGGGACCTTGCCGACGGGACGTGGTGTTCCCGCGAAGCTGCGCTCGCCATCGTTCAGGGCATCCGGGCGCGCAGCCGGCTCTTGCCCGTATTCCTGGCTGTGGATCGAGCGGTTCCTGCGTCGCTGCCGCTCGCGGTGGCGCGCGATGTCCACGGGTACCTGCATCCCCTCGCCGAGACCCCGGAGACGGCTGCCCGCCGCCTCGACTTCGCCGTACGTCAGTACTACGCAGGCCTGGTATCGCCGTACCTGCGAGCGCTGAAGCAGCAAATCGACGACGGTCCGAGCCTGTGGGGCGGGGCAGGGCACCATGGCGGCGAGGCATTCCGGCGGCATCCGGTGGGGGCGGAGTTCGAGCGGCTGTTCGGCGATCTGGCGCGCGCGGACATCGGCACGCATGTGCCCGAGCTCGGCGACTGGCTCGAGCACGTCGGCGCACCGGCGGATTCGGAGCGGCGGTCGGCGCGCGTCTTCGGCGCCGACTGGAGTTACCTCGTTCTTGGCGGGTCGTCCGCGGCAAACCGTATTGTCGTCACCGGCACCGTCGCGCGCGACGACATCGTCATCGTCGACCGGTGCTGCCATCGCTCCGTGGTGCATGGCGTCATGCTTGCCGGCGGGCGGCCGGTCTATATCAAGCCGCCGTGCAACGGCCTTGGCATGGTCGGGCCGGTCGCGCCCTGGTGCCTCGCCCCCGGCCACATCCGGGAGCTGATCGACCACAGCCCGCTCACGCGAAACGCCGCTTCGCCGAATCCGGTGCTCGCCGTGATCACCAACGATACGTACGACGGCCTGTGCTGCGACGTCGAGCGCGTCGTGTCGACGGTCGGCCAGGTCGCGCCGCGGCTGCATTTCGATGAAGCCGCCTTCGGCTACGCCCACGCCCATCCAATGTATGACGGACGACACGCGATGGGCGTGCAGACGGACGCACCCGATCGGCCGACGCTGTTTGCGGTGCAGTCCACCCACGAGATGCTGCCGGCGCTGTCGATGGCATCGATGATTCACGGCCGGTCGAGCCCGCGCGCGCCGGTGGAGGCGCCGGTCTTCAATCAGTCGTTCCTGATCCACGGCACGACCTCGCCATTTCATCCCATCCTTGCCTCGAGCGACATCGCCACGGCGATGATGGAGCTGCCGGCTGGCCGGACGCTCGTTGACGAAGCGATCAGAGATGCGATCGCGTTCCGCCAGACAATGGCGATGACACGCGCGCGACTGCTCGAGACATCCGGCACCGACGGATGGTTCTTCGACATCTTTCAGCCGCCCGCGGTCACACCCCCGCTGCAGGGAGAGACGGTGCCGTTTGCCGAAGCATCCGCCGAGATGCTGGCGGCGCACGCGTCGTGCTGGACGCTCAAGCCCGGCGAGCGGTGGCATGGGTTTGCCGATGGGGACGTGGATGCGGACCACGTGCTTCTCGACCCGATGAAGGTGACGATCATCTGTCCGGGTGCCGACGCGTCTGGGGTGATGACCCGCCAGGGCATTCCGGCGTGCGTGCTGACGCGGTTCCTCGAGGAACGCCGCATCGACGTCGCCCGCAGCGGCATGTACACCGCGCTCCTGCGGTTCGCAGTGGGACTCGATCAGGGGCGATGGGGCGCGATCATCGAGGCGCTGCACGAGTTCAAGCGCTTCTACGACGGCGGCGTCACGATCGGCGAAGCGCTGCCGAAGCTCGCCGGCGCGCATCCACGCTACGCGAACCTGTCGCTGCGCGCGCTCTGCGACAACATGCACGCGGCGATCACGGCGCTCGAGGTGCTGAGCCTTGGCCGGGAGGCCGTCCTCGGGGAGCCCCGTGTGGTGACCACTCCCGCCGCCGGATACCAGGAGCTGCTGCGCGGCCGGACCCGGACGGTGCCGCTCGGCGACGCCCCGGACCGGATCGCCGCGGTCATCGTCGTGCCAGCGGTGCCGGGCATTCCTGTCGCGCTGCCAGGCGAGCGGATCGGGCCGAGCGGATGTGCCGTCATCCGGTATCTGCGCGGGCTCGAAGCGTTCAACGGGACGTTTCCCGGCTTCGAATACGAGGTGCATGGCGTTGAACACGACGACGACGGCTCGTTCCTGCTGCGCGTGTTTGTCGACGATCGACGACGGTTGACCGTGGTGCCCGTCCGCGCCACCGCGCACGAGCGACGCAAGGCGGCGGGCAGCCGTTGAGATCCGGTTCAACAGGCAGCGGCGCGGATGAGCGAGACGCTGACGAGCACGATCCGCGTTGCGGCGGTCACTATCGTCGCCCTTGTTCCGCTCATCAATCCGGCGGGCACCGCGCCGATTTTTCTCTCGCTTACCATCGGCGTGAGCGATCGCGCGCGGGCGGCGCTGGCGGTGCGGATCGCCCGCAACGCCGCGGTGCTGCTTGCCGCCGCCACCCTCGGCGGATCGTCGATCCTGCTGTTCTTCGGGCTCTCGCTCGCGGAGATTCGCATTGCCGGCGGCCTGCTCGTGATCGCGACGGCGTGGCAGCTGATGCACACCGACCAGCGGCCCGACGCGGCGATCACGGCGCTCTCACGGCGTGACGCGAGCGACCTGACGCACGCCGCGTTCTACCCGCTGACGTTTCCGGTGACGATTGGCCCGGGCTCCCTGGCCGTTGCAGTGACGCTCGGCGCCGGCGCCGGCGACGCCGCGCGCATGGCGACGCTGCTGGGCGCGATCGCCGGCATCGTCGTCGTCTCCTGCACGATATACCTCTGCTACCGCTTCGCGGCGCGCGCGGCGAGGATGCTCGGCGACGCGGGAACACTCGTGCTCTGCCGGCTGTCGGCGTTCATCCTGCTCGCGGTGGGAGTGAAGATTCTTGCTGACGGTCTCGCTGCGCGATTCACCGCCGGATAGACATAGTGCGCATGTGACGCGTGCGCGATCGTGGATGCATGCGTCACTGCACGGCGATCGTCAGCGTGCTCATCCTGTTGATGCTGGGCGGCGACGTATCTGCGCAGTACTTCGGCAAGAACAAGGTCCAGTACCGCCGGCATGAGTTCCGCGTTCTCCAGACCGAACACTTCGATATCTACTTTCACCAGGACCGGCGTGAGGCGGTCGACGTCGTGGGCCGCCTCGCCGAACGATGGTGGCGCCGTCTGTCACGGTTCTTCGGGTACGAGCTGACCGGACGCCAGCCGATCGTTCTCTACAGCTCGAAGCCGGATTTCGATCAGACCTTGATCGTCCCCGGGCTGATCGACGGCGGCACCGCCGGCGTGACGGAAGGGGGACGGCGCCGGATTGCGCTGCCGTTTGCACCGTCGCTCGCCGACACCGATCATGTGCTCGGCCACGAGATCGTCCATGCGTTTCAGTTCGACCAGTTCCTTGGCGCCGGACCGCAGGGAAAGGGCGGCGAGCCGCAGCCACTGTGGGTGACCGAGGGTCTGGCGGAATACCTGACGCTTGGCGCGGTGGAAACGCATACCGCGATGTGGCTTCGCGATGCCGTGCGCAATGGAGCGCTGCCGCGGCTCGCCGACCTCGCCAAGCCGCAGTTCTTCCCGTACCGCTGGGGGCACGCATTCTGGGCATACGTCGGCGGACGTTGGGGAGACATCGCGGTGGCGGATCTGTACAGAGTGGCAAGCCTGTACGGCATGGCCGACGCGGTCGAAACCGTCCTCGGCATAACGGCCGACGACTTCGAGCGGGAGTGGCACGAAGCGCTTCGTGCCGCGTACCCGGGAGGAACGTCGGCAGCGGTTGGCCGTCATCTCGCCGGCGCGCGTCCGCTCGACGGAGCGATCAACGTCGGGGCGGCGCTCAGTCCGGACGGCCGCTGGATCGCCTATCTCACCGAACGATTGTTCAGCGTCGATCTCGTCGTCGCCGACGCCGAGCGCGGCCGCGTCGTGGCGACGCTGACCGACACGGCGGCGAATCCGCGCTACTCGAGCCTCCAGTACATCGGCTCAGGCGCCGCGTGGGATCCGCGCGGCGAGCGCGTGGCGATTGCGACGCTCACGTCCGGCCGGGCGGCGCTCTCGATCTTCCGCTGGCCCGGCGGCGCACTGGAGCAGGACGTCGTCGTCGACGGTGTCGACGAGATCTTCGGGCCGACGTGGTCGCCCGACGGCGCAACGATCGCGTTCAGCGCCATGAACAACGGGACGTCGGATCTCTTCGCCTTCGATCTCGAACGGGGTGTTCTGCGCCGCCTGACGGACGATCTCTACGCGGACTTGCACCCGGCCTGGGCACCCGACGGCCGGCGTATCGCGTTCGTGACCGATCGGTTTACGACGGATCTCAAGGCGCTGACCCCGGGAGCGTACCGCGTTGCGCTGATCGACGCGGCGACGGCCGCGGTCGAGCCTGTCCCGGCGTTCACCACGGGAAAGCACATCGCGCCGCAGTGGTCCCGTGACGGCGGCACGCTCTACTTCATCTCCGACAGCGACGGCACTCCCGACGTGTATGCGATCGATTTGCAGAACGGCGCGCTCACGCGTCTGACCACTGCCGACGGCGGAGTCTCAGGGCTGACCGGTTCCAGTCCTGCGCTGTCGATCGCGTCCGGCGTGGACACCGCGGCGGTGACGGTCTACGAAGGCGGTGTCTTCGCGATCCATCTGCTGGCGCTCGCCAGCGGTGCGCCGGCGACGGCAGGCGGCTCGCAGCCGCGGCTTCCTCCCACCGATGCCACCCGCCCGTCCATTGTCTTGGCAGACGACGACGCGGCCCCCGCGCCAGCCGAGGAATTTCCGGTAGCGCCGTATCGCGCTCGCCTGGCCGTCGAAGACATCGCGCAGGTCAGCCTTGGCGCCGGCGTCGATCCGTACGGGGCGATGGCGGGCGGCGGTCTCGGATTCACGTTGAGCGACATGCTGCACACGCATTGGCTCGTTGCCGCCGTGCAGATGTCCAGTCCGTTCGGGAGCGGCTTCAGCCTGCGCGATGTCGCCGGCTCTATCGGGTATCTCAATCAGGTCCGCCGGTGGAACTGGGGCGTCTTCGCGCACGTCATTCCGACGTACGTTGGCGTGCGGACCGATACGTCCGGTCTGCTGTCCTCATATACCCTCGTGCGTCAGATCGAACGTTCCGTGAGTGCCGGGGCGACGTACCCGTTCAGCCGGGCGAGGCGCCTCGAGGTGAACGCCAGTACCGCGCGACTCGCCTTCGACGAGCTGTCCGGGTTCTTCGGCGAGCTCTCCTGGAAGCCCGCGGCCGATCCGATGACGCTCGGCAGTGTGGCCGCCGCATTCGTGAGCGACACCAGTTATGCCGGCGCGACGAGCATGGTCAGCGGCGAACGGTATCGGCTGGAGGTCGCGCCGGTATTCGGCAGTCTCCAGTACTTCCACGTCACCGCTGACTACCGCCGGTACGTCATGCCTGTGCCGTTTGTCACCATTGCCGCGCGTGCACTTCACATCGGCCGTTATGGCAGTGGTGCGGAAGATGCCCGGCTGCCGTCGCTGTACCTGGGATATCCGTGGCTCGTACGCGGATTCGATATCGGATGGCACGTGAACGACTGCGTTGCGGTGCTGTCGGCGGGATGTCCCGAGCTGAACGATCTCCTTGGCAGCCGCCTCGCCGTTGGCAACCTCGAGCTCCGGCTGCCGCTCCTTCGCCCGCTCGGACTGAAGCGTTCGATGTACGGCCCGATTCCGGCGGAGGTCGCCGCATTCGTCGACGGCGGCGTGGCATGGCGCGGCTCGCCGGGCCTGCGCCGCGGTCCGGGTGCGCCAGCATGGAGCGCCGGCATCACCCTTCGGACGAACCTGATCGGCTTCGGTGTCGGCCAACTCGATATCGCCCGTCCATTCTCCCGGCCGGATGAAGGCTGGGTGGTGCAGTTCAACCTGTCCCCGGCGTTCTAGCTGTTGCGGATTCGCATCCGTGTCGCGAGCCCTGCTGGTGTCGCAATGTTCGCCGCCGCCGGATCGACATAGGCGGCGCGACGTCGCGGAGCGATGCTGACAGACGGCAGATGTTGAAGGCACTCGCGTACCACGGCGCCCTCGTCCTCCTCTTCGTTTGCACGAT
>Ga0247825_10000676_pt1 | contig 21843 bp, 16 predicted proteins | sample 13C_Vanillin_Day_FD_194413 | JGI IMG/M metagenome (GOLD analysis project Ga0247825, IMG submission 194413) | Soil microbial communities from agricultural site in Penn Yan, New York, United States - 13C_Vanillin_Day48 | ecosystem: Environmental > Terrestrial > Soil > Agricultural land | place...
CTTCCCGTCCAGGGGCAGCACATCCAGCAGCACGTTCAGTGAGCCGTCCTTGTTCACGAAGGCGCTCCCCGCCCGCACCCAGATGCTCCCGCCCTTGCCCTCCCGAATGGAGAACACCGCCAACCGTTTTCCTGCCGTCAGCATCTTCTTCTACCTCGCTCCTTCATTGGCCCGTGCCACCACGGCGCGGGTGCCTCACCGGCTTTGACCGCCTGAGGTCGCCCGAGCCATGAGCAGTTGTCGTGCCAACAGCGCTTCCCCTCTGATCCGCTGTGAGGAGCGCTCGTCACGAGCCCGCCGATCGTCCACCACCGTGGACGGTCGTGGACTGCGGTAGAGACGTGCTGAGTCCTTTGGGCCAGGGAGCCCGGTCCTTCGCGGGCGCCGGCTACCTCCTGGCGGACTTCTTCGCGGCGGTCTTCTTCTTCGCTCTCGTCTTCTTCGCTCTCGTCTTCTTCGCGGCGGTCTTCTTCTTCGGCGCCGGTGCTTCGGCCTCCTCCTCCTCGCGCGCCTCCTCCGCGACCTGCTGGACGACCTTCTCGTTCTGCTTCCGGAAGCGATCGAACATGTCCTTGGAGAAGAGCGAGCCGCCCTCTTCGCGGGCGCGACGGAACACCTCCTTCAAGGCCTCACGGTTGAGCTCCGGGTTCTTGAAGTACTCCATCGCCACGCGGCCCATGGCCCAGTTGGCGGCGAACGCGGGCGCCACCGTGAGGAGCGCGCCCAGGACGGGGATGAGCGCCTTGATGCCCTGCCGGGCCAGCAGGCCCACCCCCGCGGTGGCTCCCAGCTCGAAGATGAGCTCCCGCGCGGACGCCTTCGACACCCTGCGCCCGTAGATGTGTCCCACCGTGATCACCATGCCCGTCTGGATGGGCAGCGTCAGCACCACGTCCGTGAGCGGGAGCGGCGTGATGGCCACCAGCGCGGCCGCGTAGGAGCTCATGTTGATGACATCCCTGGCGATCTTGTCCCGCTCCTTCGCGGGCACCTTGCTGAAGTCCCGCGTCCGGATCTCATCCAACGTGTCGAGCCACGACATGATCGTCCTCTCCTGGGTTGTGCGCCGAGCATACCCGGATGGTGCGCCGTTGCGCGGTGAACAGGGCTGGCCCTGGAAACGGGCCCTGCTCGAAAAATCACGGTGACGGTAGACGCGCCTGAGCAGCGCAGGACAACCTGACTGGGAGGGGGTGGTCAGTCCCGGGGCACATGCACAGCTTCCGGCTTCGTTGCTGGGTGAGGAGGGTGGCGTCGTGGCGCTCAAGTTCTCTGTGATGGCCTCTCAGTTCGTGCGCGAGCGCGAGGCGGTGCTCAAGGCGGTCTCCTGGCCGGTGCTGGTGTGGGAATCGCCGCCGCCTCGGCAGGATCCTCACGCGCGCTTCGCGCGCTACACCCTGTCCAATATCCGCTTCCAGCGGCCCTCACCCACGGAGCCGCTCGTCCTCGAGTTCCGCAAGCGCACCTCCGAGAGCATGGAGATCACGCTCGGCCGCGCGCCGGACTGCGACATCGTCATCGAGGATCCCACGGTGTCGCGGCTGCATGCCGTGTTCCGCAAGGAGCCGCACACCGGCATGTGGCAGGTGGTGGACGCCGAGAGTCACAACGGGACGTTCCTGGCCGGAGTGCTCATCGTCCCCGGCCGGCCCACGCCGCTGTTCGAGCGGGCCGCGCTGCGCTTCGGAGCCGTGGAGATGTCCTTTCTGAGAGCCTCGGCCTTCGAGCAGTACGTCCAGGCCCGAGCGATGGGGCCAGCGCGCTTGACGAGCGTGGGCTGAACCCCCTAGAAGGACCGCGCCCTTGGGTGCCCACGTCGGGCACGCAAGAGGGAAGCCGGTGGAAATCCGGCGCGGTCCCGCCACTGTAAGTGGGCAGCCCTGTGAGTCAGGGCCGGGGTCCTCGGCAGTCCCCACTCTGGAGCCGCGCTCTGGGGGAAGGGGGAGGACTCCTTCTGGAGAGGCGCAGCGTGCGCGCTCACTGGAGCCCATGAGCCAGGAGACCTGCCCAGGGGTCCGGTCGTCCACCAGGCGACGCCGGTTGGCCTTCTCTCTTCGATGGAGAGAGCGGAAGGCGGAGCATGGGGCGGTCACTTTTCGCCGGGCCCGCATGGGCGCTGGCACTCATCCTGAGCGGAGTTGCTGGAGCCCAGCAGGCGCCCGTCATCGTCGAGCCCGAAGACGAGGACATCGTCGCGCCTGCGGTGCAGGTGCATGCCCCTGCCATGACCGAGCCGATGAGCTCGGCCGCCCAGCGGGATCCCAGCGGGGCGCTGACCGTCATCCACACGGAGGACTTTGGCGGGGCCGCGAAGGATGCCGCCGAGGTGCTCTCCACCGCCACCGGCGTGCAGGTGCAGGACAGCGGTGGTTATGGGCAGAGCAAGAACGTGGTCGTGCGCGGGGCTGCTCCCTCCGGGACGCTGCTGCTGCTGGATGGCATCCCTCTCAATGGTGCGGGCGGGATTGCCGATCTGTCCCGTGTGCCGCTGGCGCTGGTGGAGCGCTTCGAGCTGCTGCGCGGCGGTGCGGGCGCGCGCTATGGCTCGGGGGGATTGGGTGGCGTGGTGAACGTCATCACCCGGCGCCCGGGCTCCGAGGCGCGCGTGGCGGCCGAGGCCACCTATGGGAGCTGGAGCACGCAGCGCGGGTGGATCTCCGCGACGGGGCTGCTGGCGGGCGTCGAGGCGCTGCTGCTGGTCCATGGGGGGCGCTCCGAGGGCAACTTCCCATTCCTCTTCGACGCGAGCCCCGCGTTCCCGGGGGATCCACTCGTCGAGCGCCGCCGGACGAACAATGATGCGCAAGGCGCGGGCGGGCTGTTGCGGCTGCGGCACGCATCAGCGCTCGGCTTCGACGTGGATCTGCTGGGAGAGCTGTCCTTCGATGATCGGGGGCTTGCTGGTACGGCCACCAACCCGCAGACGGATGTCCGGCAGAGCACGGGCCGCACGGCGGTCAGCCTTCGGCTCTCGGGGGCGCACGACGGGGGGCTCGGCTCCGCGCGAGCCTGGTTCCGAGGGGATCGCTTCAGCCTGTCAGGCGGCTCCGTGGTGCTGCAAGCCGCTCAGACCCAGCGAGAGGGCGGCGTGGAGCTGGAGGCGCGCAAGCTGCTGGCCGGCTGGCATGGCGTGTCGGCGGCGCTGACCGTGGCCGCTGAGGACGTCACAGGAGTGGAGGGCGATGCGGTGGAGGACTCGCGCCCGGGCTGGTGGCGAGCCAGCGCCATGGTGATGGACGAGATGGTGCTCGCGGGAGGCCGCCTCCTCGTCTCACCCTCTCTCCGCCTGGATCGCGCGGGACCCTACACGCTGCTATCCCCGAAGGTGGGGGCCACGCTGGCGCTGCCCGCGGGCCTGGAGCTGCGAGCCAACGCGGGGCAGGCCCACCGCGCGCCCTCCTTTCTGGAGCTGTACATACGGCAGGGGCTGCTGCTGCCCAACCCCACGCTCCGCCCTGAGCGAGCGCTGTACGCGGACATGGCGGTGGCGCACCGCACGGAGCGCTCCCTGGCCTCCGTGGGTGGCTTCTACAGCCTTTATGAGGATCTCATCGCCTATGAGCTGTACCCGCCCTTCGCCGCCAAGCCCTTCAACTTCGCCGCCGCGCGCGTGGCGGGAGTGGAGGCCGAGGGCGAGTGGCGCCCCACGCCGTGGGTGGCGGGCACGCTGGGCTACACGCTGCTTGTCTCGAGGAACCTTCGGGACGATCCGCGCTACTACCTCAAGGAGCTGCCATATCGGCCGCGCCACAAGCTGAGCGCGCGCGTGTCTGGCGGTCCGCGCTGGCTCACGGGCCGCGTCGAGGTAGCGGCACAGTCCGCGCAGTTCACCAACCGCACCGAGGAGGCCGTGCTGCCAGGGCGGACATTCGTCCACGCCGGAGTCTCCAGCACCTTCGGACGCAGGCCCGAGCTGACGCTCTCCGTGGAGCTGAAGAACGTCTTCGACGCGCACGCCGAGGATCTCGACGGCTATCCGCTTCCCGGCCGCTCCGCCTACGTGACGCTCACCGCGGCGTTCGGCGGCCCTTCCCCCAGCAAGAGGATGGACTCACCATGAGCAGGTTCACAGGCATGAGACACCTGGCTTTCAGGAGCGGGGTGGCGGCAATGATGGTGGCGCTCGGGTCACTCCTGAGCGGCTGTCCGGAGGAGGGCACGAAGTGCAGCGAGGGCCTCACGGTTTGTGGCACCACGTGCGTGGATATCGCCAGCGCCGCTGATAACTGCGGCGCATGTGGAGCCACGTGCGGAGACGGGCAGATGTGCGTGGAGGGGGCGTGCAGGGCCTGCACCGCGGGTGTCTGCACCTATGACGTCGTCGCCACGTGCTTCAACACCGGCCAGGTGGTCGCCGTCCAGGGAAACTCGGGTGCCAAGGGTCCCAACATCCAGGTGGGGGATCGGCCGTTCACCGCGGCGCCCATGCAGGACGTGCTGCTGGTGGTGGATGCCGCGAAGAAGCTGCGGGAGGCTCGGATAGCGGACTTCGCCACGCTGCCCGAGGCGCCGTCCACGGGCGATGCGCCCAACCATGTGCTCGTCAACGATCCTTACGCGTATGTCATCAACTCCCTCAGCAATACGCTCCTGGTATTCGAGCGTAAAGCCCAGCCCGGCACGCTCACCGAGGGCACGCGCTTCCCCCAGGGGCTCCAGCTGGAGTCCGTGGCGAGCTTCGACTTTGGCGCCAACGCCAATCCGTTCGCCGCGGTCCAGCTCGGCTCGGAGCTCTGGGTTACGCTGTACGGCAACCTCCTCGGGGACGTGTCCGCTGGGAGTAAGGTGGCGCGTGTCAATGTGGCCAACCCGCGACAGCCCGCGCTGCTGTCCCAGGTCCCGCTCCCCTCGGGCGATTCGCTCCAGCCGTTCCCGGGCAGCAACCCCATCCCCACGCCCACGGGCATTGTCGTGCACCGCGGCCAGCTCTATGCGGCCCTCAACAACGCGGACCCAAACACCTTCGCTCCCGGTGGTCCTGGGATGGTTGCGCGGATCAGCCCGGATGGCACCAACGTGACGTATCTCTCGCTTGGGGAGCGTTGCCTCAACGCGGGCTGGCTCGCCTCCGTGGGGAGCAAGCTGGTGGTGAGCTGCGCCGGCAAGTCCATCTATGATGCCAACTTCAACCTCGTGGCCGTGGAGAGCTCGGCCCTGGCGCTGCTCGATGAGCAGGACGCAGTGGTGGACGTCTATCCCATCGAGTGCCCGGCTGCGAGCGGCTCCACCTGTGCCCTGCCATCCGCTGGCCGCTTCGCCGTGGTGGGCAACCAGATCCTTCTGGGTGACAACAACGCGGGCCGCATCTTCGTCGTCGAGGTCTCCGGCTCGGAGCTCGTCGGGAAGCGCACGCTCGAGCCCCAGAAGCCGCAGCCCATCCTTGCCTGTCCGAGCGACTCCGGCTTCTCCCTCGTCGGTGACGTCGTCGCCCTTCCCTAAACCCCTTCAGGTAAGTTGGTGACCGCCCCTGCCGGCCGCGCCAGGACCGAACTGGTATGACAACCAGACCAGTCCGGTCAGGTCGCGCGCGGTAGGGCCTCCTCTTCAGGGACATTCCTGCAAAAGGATTAGGAGCCCCTCATGAGAATCCGCCTCGCTCCGTTATTCCTGCTCGCCGTGCTGGGCCTCACTGGCGCGGCGGGCGCCGCTGATACGACACCCGGACCGCGTCTCCTCGGACCGAAGAAGGAGGGGAAGGTGCAGCGAGTGGTGACGCTCGCCCCCTCCCTGACGGAGATGGTGCTCGCCATGGGCGCTGGCGGCACGCTCGTCGGCGTCTCCCGCTTCGACGTGGACAAGGCCGTGGCGACGCTGCCGCGCGTGGGCGGCTTCGTGGATCCCTCCGTCGAGGCCGTCATCGCCCTCAAGCCGGATCTCGTCCTCGTCCAGCCAGGCCCCGGCAACCAGCGGCCCGTGGAGCGCATGGCGGAGCTGGGCGTGCCCGTGCTCCTGCTGCCCCTGCATACCGTGGCGGACACGCTCGCCGCCCTGCGCGCCGTGGGGCAGGCACTCGGCCGGGGGAAGGAGGCCGAGGCGCTCATCTCCCGCATCGAGGCCACACGCACTCGGATCCGGGAGGCGGCGAAGAAGCTCCCCGCACCGCGCGTGCTGCTCGTCTACGGCTTCGAGCCCCTGGTGGTCGCCGGGCCCGGCTCGTTCGCGGACGAGCTGCTGCGCGATGCGGGGGCTGTCAACATCGCGGCGGATGGTGGCTCCGCCTACCCCGTGTACTCCGTGGAGCGGGCGGTGCGTGCCCGGCCGGATGTGGTGGTGGACGCCGCGGATGTGGACGTGGGCAAGGAGAAGATCCAGGCTCTGCCCGGGCTGGCTGAATCGCGCTGGGTGCAGGTGCCCACCCTCGCGCTGCTGCAGCCCGGGTCTTCGCTGGGGCGGGGGCTGGAGGAGCTGTTCGGCTTGCTGCATCCCGGCGTCCAGCTCCGCTGATTGACTTTGCAACGGCCCGAGGAGCCCGGCGTGTTCGCGACGTGGAGGAGAGGGACGTGACGCGGGAGGGCAGGAGGTTGAACGCCTCGCGTGTCCTGGGCCTGTGCGCCGCGGGGCTGGCACTGACGGGCGTCGCGTTCGCCATCGCCACCCGCTTTGGCGAGCAGCCTATCTCGCTCTCCACCGCGCTCGGGGATCCGCGCTCCTCCGATGCTGTCATCTTCTGGTCCCTGCGCCTGCCGCGCGCCCTGCTGGGCGTCATCGTGGGCGCGGGGCTCGCCGCTTCTGGCGCCACGCTCCAGGGGCTCTTGCGCAACCCGCTGGCCGATCCCTTCGTGCTGGGCGTCTCCGGAGGCGCGGCGCTGGGAGCTACGCTCGCGCTCGCGTTCGGGTTGGCCACCGTGGGTCAGGTGGCCCCAGGGCTCCTGGGTGGCCTCGAGCGCCTCTCGGGTCCCGCGCTGCTCGCGTTCGTTGGGGCAGGGGCGTCCGTGCTCTTCGTGCTCACCGCGAGCCGAGGCCACTCCGCTCGCGCGCCCTACGCCGCGCTGCTGACCGGTGTTGTCTTCAATGCCTTCGCTGCCGCCGCCATCACGCTCATCAAGACGCTGTCGGACCCGGACCGATTGGGAGAGATCCTCTACTGGCTGGCCGGAACGCTGGGGTATGAGCGAGGTGCCACGCTCGGGCTCGCCGGGCTGCTCCAGGCCGTTACCATTGGGGTGATGGTGGCGCTCTCGGGCCGGCTCAACCTGATGATGCTCGGGGATGAGGACGCCGCGGCGCTCGGAGTTCCCGTGGCGCGCACGCGGCGCCTGCTCCTGCTGGCCAGCAGCGCCAGTGTCGCCGGTGCTGTCGTCCTCACCGGCCTCATCGGCTTCGTGGGCCTCATCGTCCCGCACCTGCTGCGGCTTGCGTTCGGTCCGGATCAGCGGCTGCTCGTGCCGCTCTCCGCCTTGGGGGGTGCCGCGTTCCTGGTGCTGGCGGACCTGTTGGCGCGAGTGTCCTTCGCCCTCTTCGGCAGCGAGCCTCCCGTCGGCGTCATCACCGCGCTGCTGGGCGGCCCGCTCTTCATCGCCCTGCTGTACCGGCGTGGGCAGGGCATGGGAGCTTGAGACCCGCCGGAGTGAAGGGCCGGCTCACCTGGGCAGGCCGCACCGGATCCAGGTGAGGATGGCGCGCCGCTCCTCGCTCGTCATGGAGACCCCTGCATCAGCGGGCGGCATGGAGCAGTCGCGCACGTTGGTGCGAATCGTGTCCTGCCAGTCCGCGACATGCCCATAGTCCGCCAAGGACCAGGGACCTCCCGGTTGCCCGGCGTGGCAGATGACACATCGCTGGTCGAAGATCGGTGCCACATCCGCGTATCGCGGCGCGGGGTCCGGGCACGCGGTGGGAGCCGGCATAGGGCACGTGTATGGCATCTCCCCGGGGCCCGTCCCGCCATCTGGAACCTGGGTCCCGGCGTCCACCTCGTTCAGAGGAGGCGTCGTGCCTCCACCTCCACATGCCAGCACCAGGAGGCAGCCGCCGATGAACGCCCACGAAATAACAACATCCTTGAGTCTGTCACGCATGGAGCCAAGCGTAGTTGAGTGCGCACGCAGAAGGCACCGCTCTACGGCTCATCGAGAGCACCTTGCCCCGTCTCGACAACCGCGGGGACCGCGCCGCGAAGGTGTGCGGGCTGACAACAGCCACCCCTTCGTGAGATCACCAGCCTCGCAGTTGATTGAGCGGAGTCCAATGATGCGCGGCGAGGGTGACCCCTACTTCTATCTCATGATCCCTCACGCGAAGGCGCTGGCGTGCGCGGCCTATCAGGAAGCGCGAGCGCTTCAGCTCGATCCAAAGAGGCCGGAGTGGAAGCTCTTCTGGGAGGATGAGGACGCCTGGTACCACACGGCGTTCGGCGTCCGGCTCATGCCTGCGGAGCTCGCGGAGTTGGTGACACAGGCTGAGCTCACGCTCGGATTCGATGACGCACACGTCGAGGTCTTGCGCTCGGTCGCACGTGCCGCCGAGTCGGTGCGAAGCGAACGGGAGGCCAGCGTTGACTTCCAGTTGTCACCGATCGTGGCGGCGTTCGATGCGCTCTACCGTGGCATCACGGTTCTCACGCCGAACCACCAGCGGCTCTTCTTGCGCCTGCTCCCCCGGCACTACGACCTCATCGGCGAGACGTCGCACACAAGTCCGTTCGGTTGGTTCGCTCAGGCGGTCGAAGATCTGCAAGCGCATGCGTCGTGCTCGCCCTGGGCTCGTCTCGTCTACTTCGAGCTCGTGCTGGGTTGAGCAGACCTTCGAGCCCGAGGCCATGGAGCCTCCTCCGACGTGGCGCAGCGGCTGACTCAACACCGAGGTGCTGCTGGCGCTTCGCCGTCACGTCACTTCCTGCCAAACAACTCGCCCCCGGAGCAGACGGCGCCTGGCTCAGATCCACGCGCTCTACGGCCCGTCATAGTCAGAGACGGGCTGCCATCAAGACGCCAGGTGGCTGGGGACTCAAGACGGCTTCTTCAAGCCGAGCACTTTCATCCGATACGACAGCGTTCGCACCGGCATCCCCAGCTTCTTCGCGGCTTCCGTCCGATTCCAGCCGGTCGAGGCGAGGGTCTCCTCGAGCATCCTGGCCTCGAACTGGTGCACCTTCTCGCGGGCCTGCTCTGGCGTCTCCGGAGCGGCGGTCTTGCTCGGGCCTGCTTCGGGGCGGCGCCCTCCTGTACGCACTCGCGCTGGCAGATCCTCCTGCCCGATGAGTACGCCCTGCGTGACGACCACCGCGCGCTCGATCACATTGCGCAGCTCGCGCACGTTGCCGGGCCACGAGTAGGTCTTCAGGAGCCCGTGCGTCTCCGGGGAGATGCCTTGAACCTGGCGGCCATTGGACTTGTTGGCCGCGTGCAGGAACCTCCGCGCCAGCGGCTCGAGCTCGTCCAGGCGATCACGGAGCGGTGGAATCTCGATGACCACGCCGCTGAGCCGGTAATAGAGATCGGACCGGAACGTGCCCTCCTCCGCCATGGCCTCGAGATCGCGGTGCGTCGCCGCCACGATGCGCACGTCGACTTCGATCTCACGGTTCGAGCCCACGCGGCTGAAGGCACCCACCTCGAGGACGCGCAGCAGCGAGGCTTGCGCAGCGGGTGGGAGCTCGCCGATCTCGTCCAGGAAGACCGTGCCGCCATCGGCCTCCTCGAACACGCCCTTCTGTTGTTGCAGGGCTCCGGTGAAGGCTCCCCGCTCGTGCCCGAAGAGCGTGCTCTCGACCAGGTCCTTGGGGATCGCCCCACAGTTGACGCGGACGATGCGGCGGCCCTTGCGCGGGCCGCTCTCGTGGATGAGCTGAGCGAGCACCTCCTTGCCTGTGCCGGTCTCGCCATGAAGGATGACCGGGAGGCGCGAGGTGGCGACGCTGGCCACCGTCTCGAGCACCGGCCGCATCGCCCGGCCAGCGATGATCGCTCCCTCTGGGCCCTCCTCCCGGGCGGGCAACGCAGCCGGGCCGCTCTCCACGGGTTGTCCGGGCGAGGCCCGGTGGGCTGCCTCGCGAGCGGCTTCGAACAGCTCGTCCGCGGTGCCGCCGGAATCCGGGTAGAGGGCAACGCCCACGAGCAGCTGGGGGCTCCCGCCAGCGCGCGAGGCGGTCATGGCCTGGGCAATGCGATGGGCCTCTTCGGCGCCAGTCTCCGGGAGCAGCACCTCGAGCGCGCTGGGGCCGTAGAGCGCCATGTGATCGACCGGGCGGAGGTGACTGCGCACGGCTTCGATCCAGGTGCCATCCTCCGGCTCTGGCGTGGGGGTACCGCCCTGGGAGAGCACGCGCACCAGCAGCAAGGTGAAGGGGCGGCGAAACTGCCGGGCGCGCGTGAGCTCCTTCTCCAGGTAGTGGCGGAGCAGCTCCTCCCGGACGAGGCCCAGGGAGTCCCCCTTGGCGCCGAGGGCTTGCACCTGGAAGGCAACGCCGCCCAGGACGATCTCGTCGCCGATCATGAGCTCGACACGGGTGACGCGGCTGCCGGCGAAGAAGGTGCCGTTCTTCGAGCCGAGGTCCTCCACCAGCACCCGGGAGCCGGAGAGGAGAAACCGGGCGTGCTCTCGCGACAGGGTCGGGTCATCGATGCGCAGCCCCACCTCCGGAGCGCGCCCCACGATGAGCGGCGCATTCGGTGAGAGCAGACGCGTCATCGGGGTTCCAGCGGGGTTCGAGCTCAACGCGACGCGCAGCCTGACTGACGGCTGGTACGCACGAATGAGGTGCCCCTCCATGCTCGCGGTCTCTTGGGCATCGCCCTGCGCTGATGGGTCCTTCGGCATGAGCTCCCTTCCAATTCGCGGGCAGAGTTGCTGTCACGGCAGGCGCAGATCGAAGCCGACCCCAGCCTGGGCTGTGAGGGCCACACTCATGACGTGAAGAGATCCCCTCCACGTCATATCATGAAGGCCTAGCCAGTGCCTCCGCGAGGAGACCTGTGCGGGCGCTTGCGCAGAGACCAGGCCAGGGCCAGCAAAGCCCAGGTGACGGGGTAGGCAGGAGCGGTGGCGCAGCTCCAGCCGTAGTTGCCCTTGGGGATGATGAAAGAGGACTCGGCGGAGGTCGTGTTGCCTGCGGCATCCGTTGCGGTGGCCTTGATCGTGTGGGAGCCAGTCACCAGCGCCACGGGCTGCATGAGGGCCCATCCTCCCGAGGCATGGGCCGTCGTGCTCCCCACGGCTGTACCATCCACAATCACATTGGCTTGCGCTACCCCAGGGAGGCCATCAGCCGCACGGCCTCCTCGTATCTGGCCCAGCCAGCCCCGTCCTCGATGTCCGCCACCGCCGCTGAGAGGAGCGCGCGGGCCTCCTCGCGCTGCCCCGTCTCGAGCAGATTTCGGGCAAGGTGCATGGAGTTGTAGAGGATCTCGATACTCACGCTCTGACTCTGGGCGAGCGCCAGGGCCCGGTGGTAGAGGGCACGGGCTCCTTCCCGATCGCCGTCGCCGGCCAGCAGATCCGCCTTCATCCGGAGGAGGGCGGAGGTGGCCGTCTGGTCCTGCTTCCCTTCGGAGCCGGTGAGCGTTTCCTCAATCAGCCGCTGCGCCTCGGCGTTGCGTCCCACCAGCATCAACGCCTCGGCTTTGCAGCTGGCCCAGTAGGGGCGGGCCGTCCACTGCCCGTTCACCTCGATGAACCCGAACCCCATATCAATGGTCTTCAGCCTCCCCTCCACGTCCTTGTCGCCGCAGTGCAGCCGCGCGAGCCCGTGACTGATCCCGGCGAGCATCTTCCAATGAAAGAAGCCGTGCTCTGTCGAGAGCTGCAGTGCCCGCTCGGCCTCGGCTGCCATCCGGGGGTAGTCACCCAGCATGTGGTAGGTGATCAGCGTCAGCAGGGACGCGACGGTGCTCCCATAAGGGTCGCGGAGCTGCTGCACCCATGCGCGGGTCCGCTCCACGTAGCGGAGCGCTTCTCCCACCCGGCCCAAGAACATCTCGATGTGTTGGAGGCAGGTCAGCGCGAACACCGCGTGGTCTTCTCCGAGGGTCTGGACCATCTCCAGGTGCTGATGGGGATCGTAGATCTCCAGAGCGCGCAGCAACCACTCCCGGGCTTGCGTGAAGCGAGCGCTGTAGAAGTAGGTTGTACCCCGCGCGACATACGCCACGAACCGCCACGGGCCGAGGCCCGGGTTCTTCTCGGTCAGAGCGAGCAGCTCGTTCGCGTAGCGCTCCGTCGCGTCGAGCCGCTCCCCTCGCACGTTGGTGTGCAGAAACAGGGAGAAGACCACCATGAAGGTCTCGGGGGGATCTCCCAGTTGGTGGCACAGCTCGCGCGCGCGGAGCCCGTTCTCCTTGACTTCAGGGACAGCGTACCCCCTCGAGTTCACGAGCGCCCCGCCCAGAATGGTACGGAGCTCCAGCTCACGCCGTGGCGCCCACCCTGTCTCGGGGTCCCTGGCGGCGAGCTCGATGCCGTGCGAGAGCAGTGCCGCGGCCTCGATAAAGGCCGAGCGCTGCATCGCGCGCTGGCCCGCCTGAAGAAGACAGGAGGTCGCCTCGGCATCGAGCCTCGCCCGCTCGAAGTGCCACGCCAGGGTCTCCGGCTGCTCCTCGGCCATCTTGGGGAAGTCGCGCTGGAGGGTGCGCGCGACGCGCTCGTGGAGCTCGCGCCGGCGGGCCTTGACGATGGAGTCGTACGCCGTGTCCTGGATGAGCGCGTGCTTGAAGATGAACGCCGGGCTCCGGAGCCGGCGCTTGCGGTGAACCAGGCTGGCGTTCACGAGCGCATCCAGGTCGTCGCGAAGCTCGTGCTCCTCGAGCGGGAGCAGGGCGCTCAGCAGCTCGAAGCTGAACTCCCTGCCCAGGACCGAGGCCATCTGGGCCGTCTCCTTCGCCCGGCCGAGCCGGTCCAGCCTCGCCGTGAGCAGGCCGCGGAGCGAGCTGGGGATGCCGAGCGTGTCGAGCGGGCCGGTGAGCACCAGCTGGCCATCGCGCGACACGAGGGTATTGGACTCGAGCAGCGCCCGGACGAGCTCCTCGACGAAGAGCGGAACTCCATCGGTGCGGGAGGCGATTCGCTCAACCGTCTCCGGGGACAACGGGACGCCACCGCTGACCGCCATGGCCATCCGCGCGATATCGGACTGTCCCAGGTGCCCCAGTTGCAGGGCGAACCCCGCCGAGGAGGACCAGTGTGGCGTGAACTCGGGCCGGCCCGTGAAGAGCGTGAAGACACGGCCCGAAGAGACCTCGCGCACCAGCGCCGCACACAGCTCCAACGTGGAGGGGTCGGCCCAGTGCAGATCCTCGATGAAGAGCACCACAGGCGCCTTCTCGCCCAGCTGATGCAGCAGGGAGAGCACCGCATTGTGGGTCAGCTCGCGCTGCTTCTGGGGGGAGACCGCCAGCGGCGTGAAGGGCGCGGGCAGCGGCAGCGACAGCAGGGGTGCGAACAGCGGCAGGACGTCGGCCAGCTCAAAGCCCTGCTCCAACAGCAGCGCCTTCAACCGCTCCAGCCTCGCCTCCGTCGCGAGCTCCCGAGCCGGATCCAGCAGGCGCTCCAGCAGCTCGACGATGGGGTAGAGCGGGCTGTTGCGGGCATCCTGGGCGCAGCGCCCCTCGAGGTAGTGGTGAGGCTCGGAGCCGATCTGCTCGCGGAGCGCGCGGGTGAGCCGTGACTTGCCGATGCCTGGCTCCCCGGTGACGAGGACGGCCTGGCCGCTGCCACCGCGCACCCGGCCCCAACGCTCCAGCAATGCGTCGAGCTCCTGCTGGCGGCCGACGAGCGGGAGGTCCGAGGTGCCCGCGTCCATGGCGCCTTTCCTCAGCAGGTAGGTGTTCCCGTCCCCGTCCACCGTGCCATGGCCCTCGAGCGTGAACTGGCCGCGCAGCAGCCGCTGAGTCTCGCCGCTGACCAGAATCTCCCCAGGCTGCGCCTGCGCGCTCAACCGGGTCGCCACCTGGAGCGTCGCGCCTCCGATGCTTGGGGTATTGCCTCCTGGGGTCGCGTGATCCCGTGTGATGATCAAGCCGGTGTGGATGCCGATGCGGACCTCCAGCCGCACCCGGTGGCTGGCCGGAGGGCTCATGCCGTGTTCGTACACTTCCGCCACCATCGCCAGGGCGGCTCGCGCTGCGCGCCTGGCATCGTCCTCCTGCGCGGAGGGGTAGCCGAACAGGAAGAGGACGGTGTCGCTCAGCGAGCCTCCGACATGCCCTCCGAACTTTTGCGCCAGGGTGGTGCAGATCTCCTGTCCCACGCCGAGGAGCGAATCAAACTCGTCCAGGTCGGCGCTCCGCGTTTCCTCACTCACCACCGAGAGCGTGCAGCACATGGCCGTGACCTGCCGCCGCTCGCCTTCACCCGGACGGGGGATGGAGGCCGGGGCTGGCATTGTCATTGTGGGATTAGGAGGGGCATCGAGAGGCTCGGTGCTCTGACCGTCGATGCTCAAGGAGCGGAGGTCGCAGGCATCGAGCTCTCGCAACAACCCCTCTGCGGTGACGTCGCGCGCCTGGGTCACCTTCTCGGTGACACGCCTCAGGATGCGCCCGAGCGGGCTGTGGATGAGCCACTCGGGGATGGGGATGGGCTCAGGCGAGAGCTGCTTGAACACGGCTTCCGCCGCGTTCGCACCGCGGATGGGGCGTTCCCCTGTCAGGCACTCCAGGAAGATGAGGCCCCAGGCATAGAGATCCGAGCGGGCCAGTGGCGGCTCGCCACGGAGCTGCTCGGGAGCGGCGTAGGCCGGTGAGCCGACCCACTCATTGCTCCGGGTGATGCGGGCTTCGTCGACCCGTGCATCCTCGGTCAGGGCGCTGATGCCGAAGTCGAGGATGACGGCGTTTCGCCGCGCGCCGGTGGGAATCATGATGTTCGCCGGCTTGAGGTCGCGGTGCACCACCCCCGCCGCGTGCGCGCACGCGAGCGCGTCGAGCACCTGGCTCATGAGGTGGCGCGCCTCCAGGGGCTGCAGGCGCCGCTCGTCCCGGAGGATGGAAGCGAGGTTCTTGCCCGGGATGAACTCGAAGACCGAATAGACCACCCGGCCCTCGGCCTGCCCGGAGTCCATCAGGCGGACGATGTTGGGATGGTGGAGCCGGGCACACAGCCGCATCTCGCGTTGGAAGCGCGCGATGAGCCGCTCCACCTGCGCATCCTCGCGATCTTCCGGGATGCGCAGCACCTTGACGGCCACCATCTGTCCTGTCGCGAGCTGCCGGGCCCTGTAGACGTCCCCGTAGCCCCCCTCGCCGATCTTTTCGAAGATCTCGTACCGGCTCCGGAGTGCTGCCCCGAGCGCCACGGATTCCAATCGAGCCGCCATGGTCCCCTGGTTTGGGTCTCCATCGACCTAGAGGGGCAAGAGGGTAGCGTGTGAAATAACTGGTTGCAAAATGCAACCGGTTTGAATTAGGACGTCTCACCATGTCACTCGCGCTCTATGGTCATCCTTTCTCCTCGTACACGCAGAAGGTGCTCATCGCGCTGTACGAGAACGGCACGCCCTTCGAGTTCCGCTGCCTCGGGCCGGATACGCCGCAGCACGCGGCGGAGTGGCTGCGGCGCTGGCCGCTGCGCAAGTTCCCGCTGCTCTTGGACGGCGAGCGCAACATCGTCGAGACCAGCATCATCATCGAGTACTTGCAACTCGTGCATCCCGGGCCGGTGCGCCTGTTGCCCGCGGACCCAATGGCCGCGCTGGACGTGCGCTTCCTCGACCGCTTCTTCGACCTGCACGTCATGAACGCGGCGCAGCACGCGGTAGACGGTGCGCTGACAGGTGACCCGGTGAAGCGCCAGGAAGGACAGGCGCTTGCTACGCAAAAGCTGGAGCGCGCCTACGCGTGGCTTGAAGGGCAGCTTCCTGGCAGGACCTGGGCCGCTGGCGCTGACTTCACGCTGGCGGACTGCGCGGCCGCGCCCTCGCTGTTCTACGCGGACTGGACGCACCGGATTTCCGAGGCGTTTCCCGTGCTGCGTGCCTACCGCGCGCGGTTGCTTGCCCGCCCATCCTTCGCCCGGGCGGTAGAGGAAGCGCGGTCGTTCCGGTCGCTCTTTCCCCTCGGGGCGCCGGACCGGGATTGAAGCCCCGCTCCGCCGAGCAGGAGCAAGACCCAAGGCCTTGCGGCCTGCCACGAGGAGGGACTGGCTGAGCAACCTTCTTGCCGGGTCCGCTCAGAACCCATGGAGGTTGCTCGGGAGTCAAGGGATCAGCAACGTTGCACACTCAGCGCAGCAGGACGCGAAGAGCCCTGGATCGCCAGACCTGAGGGGATAGCACCCGCGCATGCACGTCCGAAACTCACTGAGGCCCTGAGCCCCCACCTGCTCCTCCTCCTTGAACGAGGCCAGGGGAACACGCTGCAGTTCCTTGCCAGTGGCCAGATCACGGACCACCACGTGGCCACCGTCGATGCCGTACTCCACCGTCCGGCCATTCTTCGTGAGTTGCTTCATCTCCATCTGCGGTTCTCCTCGAGAATGTTGGAGCGTCTGTGCTGATCGTAGGCGAAGGGGAAGTCGATCCACAGAACCCCTGGGGTCAGCCCTCGTGACTCAGTACGTCTGGAGCCGGAACGCGTGACGCACGTGGGTGGGGTAGGTGGTGTTCGGCTCGTTGAACCTCCAGCCCTTCACCGCTTGGAGGATGCAGTTGGCGAGATCGGGCTTGCCCGTGGTGTTGCCGGTGACCTCCGCCTTCTGGACATCGCCCGCCTCGCCGATCTCCCACTCCACCACCACCTCGCCCTGGATCGTCGATGACCAGGAGCGTGCGCTCTCGAAGCAGCTATTGACCTGGGAGAGGTTGCGGCGGATGACCGCGAGGTGCGGCTCCTCGCGATACTGGGGAGCCTGGACGGGCAGGGGGGTGCCATAGTCCGGCCTGCTGGGCTGTGGCTCCTCTTGATCGTGGGGAGGCGGGTCCGGCCGCTCCTCGGAAGGCTTGTCCGGAGGCGGAGGCTTGGGCTTCGTGGGGCGAGGGGGGAACTTCGCGCTGCCGCCGCCCCTGGGACCCATACCGGGCGGGGTGTTGTTCAGCGAGAGCGTCAGGAACGCTATTAGCACCACAGGGGTCATGACGTTCTGTCTAGCACAGGCGGGGGCCTCGTAACCCGGAGGGGAAACCCGAACTGGTGGCTCCCGGTTGGCAACAGGCCGCTTCGTGGCCGATCGTTGCGGGCATGACACCCAAGCTGCCCGGGTTGCTGGTCCGCTACATCCAGCAGAAGCGTTGCGTGGTGTTCGTCGGCGCGGGCCTGTCCGCGGGCGCCGGGCTGCCCACCTGGGGCGCGCTGCTCCTCAAGGGCATCGAGGAGCTGGTCGGCTCGCTCCCTGAGGGAGAGCTGCATCAGGAGGAGCTGCGGCGGCTCGTCGAGCGGGGCAAGCTGTTGGAGGTAGCGGACTTCTGCAAGGAGAAGCTCGGCGGTGCCTACCACCAGCTCCTCTCCGATCAGGTGCGCGGGGATCAGGCGGAGCTGCCCCCCACGCATGATGTGCTGATGCAGCTGCCCTTCAGCGCGTGGGTGACGACCAACTACGACAAGCTGCTGGAGCGGGCCTACTCGAAGGTGAAGGGCGGCTTCCCCAAGACGCTCACCCACAAGGACACGGAGGCGCTGGGCCGGCTGCTCTTCGATGACGGGCAGTTCATCCTCAAGGCCCACGGCGACATCGATCGGCCCGAGACGGTGGTGCTCACCTCGCGCGACTACAGCGAGATCATCCACGCCAACCCGGCCTTCAACGAGATCTTCAGCGGCCTGCTGCTCACCAAGGCGCTGTTCTTCGTGGGCTACTCGCTGTCGGATCCGGACTTCCGGCTGCTGATGGATCGGCAGCTCACGCACTTCAAGGGCTTCGTGCCCGAGCGCTTCGCGCTGATGACGGGCGTGGGGCCGGTGGAGCGGGATGTCCTGTGGCGCACGGCGCGCATCCAGGTCATCTCCTATGAGAACGCGAGCAGGAAGCACGCGGAGGTGCTCCAGTTCCTGAAGGACTTGCAGGCCGCGGTGCTCCCAAAGCCGGCGCCGCAGCCTCGGGCCGCGCAGGTGAGCGCGAACATCCCCATGCCAGCGCCCACGGCGCCGCAGCCGGGGACGATCCGCTCACAGAATGTGCCCGCCAGTTCCCCCTCTTCTGAGGCCCAGTGGCTTCACGAGCCGTTCTCGTCCCCTGCCCCAGCAGCGGGGCCCGCAGGTGCGAGGCTTCCAGTTGCAGGTGAGATCACGGAGTCCGCGGACGATGAAGGAGTGAACGAGGCACCGAGCGTGGCCTCGCACCATCTCTTCGTCGAGCAGGTGGAGAGGAGGGTTCAGCTTCGGTTGATCCGCGGAGATGCGAAGCAGGAGGTGCAGGGGACCGCATCCACCAGCCTGAATGAGGATGTGTGGCTGTCCCTGAAGCAGGCCGTGGAGCGGAGCACGAAGTCCAACGCCTGGCTCTATGCCCACCTCACCGAGCGGCTCTTCCAGGAGCACCTGCCGCGTGAGGTGCTCAAGGCCTTGGGGGATCCGCTCTCCTCGGCGCAAGCGCCGCTGGTGTTGCATGTCGCCCCCAAGCTGGCGCGGTTCCCCTGGGAGCTTCTGCCTCTCGGGGGAGAGGCGGTGTGCCTCGATCGGAAGCTGGTCCGCGCGCCTGCGGGTGTCCCGGCCCAGGTCCGTGGCGCTCCCTCCATCCGTGCCCGTCCCCGCATCCTCTTCATCGAAGGGGAGGGGAAGCTCGGAGGCGGCGGGCCGCATGAGGTTGAGCACCTGGCTGGGCTCTATCGAGCGGACGACTTCGTCTGCACCGTCCTTCAGGGCGACCAGGCGACGTTCGAGCGAGTCATGGCGGAGCTGGTGGCGGGGAAGGGTGAAGAGCTCCCCGATCTCGTTCACTACACGGGAGAGGTGGGGCTGATGGGGACCGAGCTCTACCTGAAGCTCCCGGGCCTCATGGAGCTGTCGGTGGGGGCCCTGCGCTCCGTGCTGAGCCGGGGGCGGCTGCCCATTCTGGTGATGAACGCTCCCTCCTCGGCCTTCGCCCCCTATGGCTTCGGCGTCTACCCGGTGGACGAGGAGTACCAGCGCCTGCCCGTTCCCACCGCCCGGACCGCCATCTTCGAGGGGCGCGAGGGGTTCATGGAGCAGGCGATCCGGCTGGGCGTGGGCGCCTTCGTAGGTGCCTTCGACAGGCCAGGCGCCGAGGCGGGCACTGCCTTCATGGCCACGCTGCACCGGGCGCTCGCCACGGGCATCCCCATCGCCGAGGCCGTCCTCGCGGCCCGCAAGGAGGCACACCGGCGGTTTCCAAATGATCCCACGGCCCTCCAATACGTCCTCAGCGGTGACGGGGACCTCCAGCTCTGGGACTCGCGCCGCGAGGATACCCAGGCTTGACGCAGCGCAGGATCTTTCCCTGCCGTCTCTTTGAGCCAGGCCTGTAATCGTCCAGATCGGCTCGGAGAAGCACACTGAAAGACGGGGCGCTCGTGTAAGCTCCGCACACCGATGTGGCAGATCATCATCAACGGCCCGGGCTACTTCGACACTCCTTACGATCTGCCTGAAGGGGCGACCAGCCTCGGTCGAGCGGACGAGAACGACATTGTCCTCGGCGGGGACCTTGTCTCCCGCAAGCACGCGCGCCTGCTCGTCGAGGGGGACGCGCTGCGCATCGAGGATCTGGGCAGCCGCAACGGCAGCCGCGTCAACGGCGCCCCTCTTCAGGGCACTCGGCCGCTGGCCCCCGGTGACGTCGTCACGCTGGGGGAGAACACCCTCTCCGTCCGTCAGCCGCACACCGTGGAGAGCGCCGCCACCGAGATGGTGGATCTGGGCGCTGGAGGTGTGCGCCGCTTCGGCCTTGGGGTGGACGTGTCCCCCGCGGTCATCCTCGCCAAGAACGTGAAGGACCTGGACGTTCTGCGGGCGCTCGACAACTTCGAGCCCATCCCCTTCGATCAAGCTCCCGCCGGCAGTGTCTCGCCCGTCGGCACGGCCAACTCCCGCGTCTCCTACGAGACGCTGGTCATGCTGCTGCGCACCGCGGAGGCGCTGGCCACCGCCGAGACGCTGACCGCCTTCCTCGAGTCCGCCATGGACCGGGTCCTCGAGCGCACTGACGCCACCACCGCCGTGGTGCTGCTGCGCCACCCTCGGGGCGCCCTGGTGCCTGCCGCTGTGCGTCATCGCGGGAAGCTGGCCAAGGGCGAGGTGCCCGTCTCGGACGGCATCGTGGAGGAGGCGCTGCGTCAGGGCAGCGCGCTCGCCGTGGGAGATGTTCGCGATGACCGGCGCTTCGCTGGCCGGGAGAGCGTCATCCTCTATGGGGTGGACCGGGTGCTCTGCATCCCCATTGGCCGTGAGCCTCCCTTCTCCGGAGTGCTCTACGTCAACACGCCCGCCAACGCGGAGACCACCCTGGAGCTCATGCTCGACGCCTGCACCGCCGTGGCCCATCTGGTGGCCAGCGGGGTGCAGCGCTTCACTCCCCAGCAGCAGAAGGACGCCGGGGGGCTGGGCCCGAACCTGCGTCGCCTGCTGGAGCGCTACCACCCGCCGGAGGTGGCCGAGCGCCGCGCCGCGGAGGCCCAGCGCACGGGTGGCCGGCTGCCCGCGCTGGAGGAGCGCTCCATCACCGTGCTGCACACGGAGATGGTGGGGTTCGGGGCCCTGTGCTCCCGGATTGGCCCGGTGCGCGCCTCCGCCGTCCTCAACGACTTCCACGCGAAGATGTGCGGCATCATCTTCAGCTTCGAGGGCACGTTGGAGACCTTCCTGGGCGAGTCCGTGCGCGCCCTCTTCGGCATCCCCGCCGCCAAGCCGGATGATCCCGTCCGGGCTGTGCGGACCGGGTTGGCGCTGCGGGCGGACTGGCTGCGGACCATGGCCCGGCGGCCTGCGGACGAGCGGTGCGAGCTGCGCATCGCGATCCATACGACCAAGGCCCTGGTGGGCATGATCGGCCCAGAAAACCGCCTGGATCTGTCCGCCGTGGGAGAGGGCGTACCCGTGGCCGGGTGGCTTGCCTCCACTGCCTCGCCAGGTCAAGTCTTAATAACTGGGAAAACTCTGGCCTCCATTGGGGCACGCTTCGACGTGCTGCCTCTGGGAGAGCGGCTGATACGGCCTCCCAAGGACAAGGTGGCGGCCTTCGAGGTGCTCGAGGAGGACGTGCCCGCCGTCACCAATCCGGGGCTGCACGGTCCCAGATAGGGTCGAGCGCCTGACCGGTTGGGTGCTTGTCATCCGGATGATCGGTTGAAGAGAGGGCCCAGAAACGGTTTGAATACGAGGATCGTGGGCCGGCTCACCGCATGACAACCGCTTCCTCCACAGCCCGGCTGCGGCCATTCAGGCCTCAGCCGTTCGGCAGGTACACCCTCCTGTCTCATCTCGCCACGGGCGGGATGGGGGAGATCTACCTGGCGCGGCTGGAGGGAGTGCAGGGCTTCGAGAAGCTGTGCGTGATCAAGAAGATCCTCCCGCAGCTGGCGGAGGATCATGAGTTCGTCGACCGCTTCGTGGGCGAGGCGCGCACGCTGGTGAAGCTGAGCCACGGCTCCATCGCGCAGGTGCTGGACATGGGGCTGCACGAGGGCGAGGCGTACATGGCCCTCGAGTACGTGGACGGCAAGGATCTGCGCAAGGTGGCCGGGCGCGTGCGCGACAGGCAGACCCCTCTGCCGCTCACCTTCGTGCTCTTCGTGATGGGGCGCGTGCTGGACGCGCTGGCGTACGCGCACCGCAAGAAGGACGACGAGGAGCGCGACATCAACCTCGTCCACCGGGACATCTCGCCGCAGAACATCCTCATCTCCTACGAGGGGGAGGTGAAGGTGATCGACTTCGGGCTGGCCAAGAGCCGGCTGTCGGCGGCGAAGACCAACCCGAGCATCATCCTGGGCAAGTTCCTCTACATGTCGCCGGAGCAGGC
>Ga0247825_10000677_pt1 | contig 21831 bp, 12 predicted proteins | sample 13C_Vanillin_Day_FD_194413 | JGI IMG/M metagenome (GOLD analysis project Ga0247825, IMG submission 194413) | Soil microbial communities from agricultural site in Penn Yan, New York, United States - 13C_Vanillin_Day48 | ecosystem: Environmental > Terrestrial > Soil > Agricultural land | place...
GGCAGCAGCCCGCGGGTGCCGCGCCGCCAGCGCGATTCGCCGTAAACGCGTTGCGCGGCCCACCGAGATCCTGGCCATTCTGATACTCAAACTCGAGCTGCTCTTCGTAGGTACGGCCGGCAGCCGCTGCACGTTCCCGGCGTTTCTGGGCTTCCTCGACGGCGCGCGTGTTCACGCGCGGCGCGATGTAGTTGCGCGGGAGTCCTGCTCCACCCGATCGCGCGGCGGGATCGGCGCCCGCTTTCAGCAGGACGGCAACCGCCTCGGGGTGACGCTGCTCGACAGCCCACATGAGCGCCGTCGTGCCGCGCACCGGCTCGCGTGCGTTGACGTTCGCGCCAGCTTCCACGAGCAGCCGGATGCTTTCGGGATTGCCGTTGCGCGCGGCGAACATCACCATCGTCTCGCCGTTGGGACCGAGCGCCTTCGAGTCGGCTCCCGCCTTCAACAGGCGATCGACGATCGCCGGGTTGCCATACAGCGCGGCCATCGCCAGGGGCGTCATGCCTTCGCGGTTGGCTGCGGATTTCGCACCCGCACGCACCAGCAGATCAACAGCCTCGACGCTGTTGCGATACACGGCCCAGTGCAGCCCGGTGGCGCCGTCGCTCTGCGCCGCGTTGACGTCCGAACCCTTCTGGATCAGCCCCCGTGCCGCGGCCAGATCGCCGCGTTCGATGGCATCCGCAACGTCGGATCCGGCCGCGCCAACAGCCGCAACGACGCACACGGCAACCGCGAAAACGCCAAGCAGTCTCCCTGCTCTCATGACAGTTCGTTCCTCAGCCTAGAAGGATAAACCGGCGGGGTGGCAAAACGGCCCAGCCGAAGGGTCAGCTGGCGGGCGATTTCGTAAAACTTTTGTTAACCGACTACCGTTTCAGAGCCGTCTCCACGAGGTCGCCCAGCTGTGCCGCCGTGTACCGGTTCCCCTCGATGTTGGCAACCAGGACGCCTTGCCGGTCGATGACAGCGGTGCGAACCGAATGGCTCATCAGGCCTTCATCCGCGAAAAAGTCCACACCGAAGAGACCGCACACGCGCTCGACATCCGCCGCATTGCCGGTCATGAAGTGCCAGGTCTTCGCGTCCGCTTTCCACTGCTTCGCATACTGCGCCAGCACGTCGGGCGTGTCGCGCGCCGGATCGAACGTGATCGTCAGCAGCACCAGGTCACGGCCCATGCGTTCCTTGAATCGATCGCGCACGACGCCGAAGTGGTTCGCCACGCGATAGCAGAACTGCGGCAGCACGCAGCTGGTGTAGATGAAATTCACGCCGACGACTTTCCCCTTGAACTGCGCCAACGACACCGGCTGCCGGCTCTGATTGATCAGCGTGAAATCAGGAACGGCCTGGCCGATGCTCAGCGTCTTCCTGTCGCCGCCGGTGAGATTCGCCAGCAACCGCAACCGCCGTGCGGCTATCGGATCCTGCTCGACGCTCTGGTAGCGGATCGTCTTGACGCGCTCGATGTACCCGACGTCCTTTGTGAGCACGAGCGTGAACGACACAATCGTGCCAGGCACAAGGCCGTTCAGCTCTTTCACATCCCGAACCTCGAACGGCATCGTCATCGCCGGCATCACGCCGGAGACCGCATCGTGGGAAATGACGACGCTTTTTTGCGAGGCGTCTACCTTGAGCACCATCCCGCTCATGGAATGACGCACAGGCTGCTGGGCGACAACTGAGATGGCCATCGCCGCCAACAGCGCCAGCGTCAGGCCGGCGCAATAACTATTTGGACGTTCCATTGACGTTCGACACGCGCAGAGGCAGCGGGCCCCTCTGCAGCGGCTTGTAATTGTCGGCGAACTCGGTCACCTCGATGAACTGGTTCTTGCCGACGTTCGAAAAGCGCTGTCGCGTATTGCTGGTCGGCCACCAGACCTCGACATCGACGTTGCGGGCGTTCGCGCCGAGGCCGATATGCTGCTGCAGCGGCGACGCGCCGAACGATCCGCCGGGACTCACGGTCCGGTGAAAGCTCCGCCGTCCGGAGGGGCCGTCCACCGTGACGATGATTCGCGCCCCAATCGCCGCGCGGTTCGATTTGACCCCGACGAGCTTCACCGTCAGCCAGTCGTTGCGGTGGCCGGGATTCTCGAAGAGCCGCAGGGCATGGGCATCTCCAGGCGTTGCGCCGCCAACCTTGAACACGATCTCCTCGTCGCCATCGTGATCGAGATCCGCAAACGCCACGCCATGGCCCTTGTGCAGCTCTCCGGTTCCCGAAGAGCTCGTGACATCGACGAACGACTTCCCGTCCTTGTTTCTGAACAGCTTGCTCCCAACGATGGCCGCGTACGACGGATTGCCGGTGCCGAGGTACAGGTCGAGGAAGCCGTCGTTGTCGATGTCGCCGAAATTCGCGCCCATCACCATCATCACGCGATCGAGACCGACCTGGCGTGTGACGTCCTGAAAGCTCCCATCCCCCAGGTTCCGGTACAGCTTCAGCGTGTTGCCGTTGCGCGGCATCTTGAGATACGCCCGCGCGACTTCATCAACGGACGTCACGAACGACCCGACGAAGATGTCTGGATAGCCGTCGTTGTCGTAGTCGAAGAACCAGGTCGGAAAGCCCTGTCCCGGACCGGGAACGCCGGCGCCTTCTCCGAGCTCGGTGAACGTTCCGTTCCGGTTGTTGTGATACAGGAAGTTCGTGCCGCCCAGGTTCGAGACGTAGAGATCCTGCCAGCCGTCGTTGTCGTAATCGGCCGCCGTCACGCCCTTGCTGAACGCGCTCTTGTTCACGCCAGCCTTCTCGGCGATGTCCTCGAACGTCCCATCGGGCTTGTTGCGGAACAGCTGCGCCGGGCTGCTCTCGTTCCCGACAAACAAATCGAGACGGCCGTCGTTGTCGATGTCCACCCAGACGGCAGCCTGCGTGCCGGACACCTTCATGAGCCCGCTCGCGGCCGTCACGTCCGTGAACGTTCCGTCGCCGTTGTTGCGCAGAAGCGACTTGCGCTGCGGCGTTTCCCACGCGCCACGCAGCACCAGGATGTCGAGGTTGCCGTCGTTGTTGTAGTCGGTCTGCACCATGTTCAGGCCGCCGAGCTGGGTGTGCAGACCGGCCTTCTCCGCCTGATCGACGAACCGTCCGTTGCCGGCACGCTTGAACAGGCGCATCGCATCACAGCTCAGGATGCTGGACGTCACGACGTCGAACCGCCCGTCGTTGTCGAAGTCGTCCACGATGACTCCGCCAGACGCCGAGAACGACTCGAGGCCGGACTGCGTGGAGACATCAACAAACCGGCCGACGTCTTCGGTGGACTTGAACGCGTCAGGTGGAATCAGCTGCGCCTTCGGCACCTTGTCCGGGTACGTGCCCTGGAACATGTGTGCAACGTTCAACAGCCAGCGCACTTCGAGCTCGTCGGGGTTTCCCTTCAGATAGCTCGTGAAGTACTCGATCGCCTTCGCCACGTCGGCGTTGTTGCCCAACTGGCCGGTGAGGTGATCGGACAGCAGGCAGCGCTCACCGGGGGCGTGGAAAAAGCCGTTCTCCATCTCCGCCTTGTGGAGGTGAGCGACCCCGAGCGCCTGTTCCATCTGGGGAAGCAGATCGTTGGCGTCCGACACGGCAATCCTCCGCCCTTGTTCGAATGCCTCGATGGCCTCCTTCATCTTGCCTTCGTACGCGTGCAGCTGACCTTTCAGGAAGTAGGTCACCGCCAGATCGATCGGCGTCGTGGCCGTCGATCCGCCCGTCCCCGCCAGTGTCTTCGCCACGAGCCCCTGCGCCGACGTAAGCAGCTGCGTGCGCAGCTCGCACAGTGTGGGCAAGTTTTCATCGGCGTCCGTCCGGCCGCGCACCTGCCGGAGGCTCAGCACCGTTTCGATGTAGCCGGAGATGTCGAACACGTACTTCACGCCGCCGCTGGCCGACAGAGCGTTCGCAAAACCGCTTCCCATGATTCCGGAGTCAGTCGAGGACTGGCCACCAGCGCTGGCTTCTTCCGAAGGGACAATCTTCAGGATCGCAAAGCCCGTCGGCACCCGCACGACACCGCTCAACTCGCCACTGCGCAACCCTTCGAGGGCAGTGCGCAGTTCGCCTCGCAAGTCCGTAATCGCGACCGGACCGATCAGGCCGCCGTTGCGCCCCGTCGCGTCAACCGACAACCGCTGCGCGAGAGCCGGGAAGTTTTCGCCTGCGATCAGCTGCTCGCGGACACGCTGGGCCGCGTCGGGAGACTCGACGACGATGATGCGGAAGAGGATGGTTTGACCCTGTGGGGCCTGGGACCGCACTGGCACCAGGGCGGCGACAAGAAGCGCCGTCGCGATGAGCGCCAGGCGGGTATTCATCTGGAGGTTCCTGAAAGACACACTACGGCCAAGGATGCCATGAACGAGCGGGTTAACGTTCTCTTAACGCGGACTTAACATGTTAGTATCCCGCCGGTTGTGGCTCCCCTGCTCCGACGCGCACCGTTCCACGACGAACGGAAGGCGTCACCTCGGCGGGCATTCGTAGCAAGCATCGCTATCGCCATTCTGGCGATTGGCGGGATCGGCACGGCTGCGCGCCAGCGGGCACCGGGCCCCGCTCCCTCCACATCATCGTTTCGTGACGTCGCCAGTACGGCCGGGCTCGATTTCGTCCACGTCAGCGGCGCCAGCCCGGAGAAGTTCTTCCCGGAAATCATGGGCCCCGGCGGGCTCTTCCTCGACTTCGACAACGACGGATGGCTCGACGTGTTTCTCGTCGACGGAGGGTCATTCGCCGACCCGGCTGTCGCCAAACGCGCGCATCATCGGCTGTATCGAAACCGCCGCAACGGAACCTTCGAGGATGTGACGGCCCGCTCGAACATCCGCCACCGCGACTACGGAATGGGCGCGTGCGCCGGCGATATCGACAACGACGGGCTCATCGACCTCTACATCACCAACGTCGGGCCGAACGTCCTGTATCGCAATACAGGCGACGGGCGGTTCGCCGAAGTCCCCAAGGCCGGGGGCGCCGATTCGGCGCTGTGGAGCACGAGCTGCGCCTTCGTCGACATCGATCGGGACGGCGACCTCGACCTCTTCGTCACCAACTATGTGGACTTGTCGCGCGACAAGGACAAGGGTCAATCGCGGGACAAGAACCAGTTCTGCGGGTTCGCGGGTCCGCCGGCCGTCCGCGACTACTGCCATCCGCTCATCTACGACCCGCTGCCGAGCGTGCTCTACCGCAACACCGGCAAGGGCACCTTCGAGGACATCAGCAAGCAGGCCGGCGTCGCTCCCTATCTCGGAAACGGCCTCGGAGTGGCCGTCAGCGATATTGACGACGACGGCTGGCCGGACGTCTTCGTGGCCAACGACAGCACGCCGAACTTCCTCTTCCACAATAACAAGAACGGATCGTTCTCCGAGATCGCGGGCCTGGCCGGGGTCGCCGTGGCATCAGATGGCAAGGCGCGGGCCGGCATGGGCACCGCCTTCGGCGATTACTCGAACAGCGGGCGGCTCGGCCTCATCGTCACCAATCACGAAACCGAGATGCACAGCCTGTTTCAGAACCAGGGCGGCAACCTGTTCGCCGACGCCACAATCCGCAGCGGCGTCGGACCGGCGACGCGGCCCTACGTCGGCTTCGGCGTCGTCTTCTTCGATTACGACAACGACGGGCGGCTCGACATCTCGATCGTCAACGGGAACGTCATGGCCAACGTCGCAAAGGTCCGGGCCGGCGGCAAGTTTGCTCAGCGAAAGCTCCTGCTGCACAACGCCGGGGAACGCTTCATGGACGTCACGAAGCAGTCCGGTCCGGGATTTGGAATCGAAGGCGTGGGCCGCGCGCTCGCTGCTGGCGACGTGGACAATGATGGCGATCTCGATCTGCTCGTCACGAACAACGGCGAACGGGTCAATCTGCTGCTGAACGACGGCGGCAACACCGCCAACGCCATGCTCGTGAAAGTGATCGGCACGAAGAGCAACCACAGCGGCATCGGCACGAGACTGACGCTCACGGCCGGCAAGCTGAAGCAGGTCCGCGAGGTTCAGTCCGGGTCCAGCTACCTCTCTCAGAACGATTTGCGCGCGCACTTCGGGCTCGGCCGCGCGCTGAACGCCGAGCGTCTTGACATCCGATGGCCCGACGGTTCGACGGAGGCTGTCGAGAATCTCCCCGCCAATCACGTCGTCACCATTCAGCAGGGAAAGGGCATCATCAATCGGACGCCGTTCGTGCGTTGAGGCGGCAGCCGGTTCAGCACCACCATGAGGGTCTCCCGCCTCGTCTTCCTGTTGCTGGTCGCGGCGATTGCGGTGCCATCGCCGGCAGCCGCGCAGAGAGACACGTTCCTGAAGGCGCTGGTGCAGTTCCACCAGACGCTGCGAGGAGCCTATGGGGACGAAGGTCCGCAGCTCACCGCGCATCTGGACACGATGGCGGCGGCGCTTGCCGCCTGGGACAGCGAGATCCGCAACGCGGAGAGCCAGCTCCGCGCCCGCGCGAAGGGCACTGACACTGCCGCTGCCCTGCAGGCGCACACGATTCTGGCGTCGCTCTACCTCGAGCGCAGCCGTTTCGACGACGCGCTGCGTGAGTTCGAGGCCGACATACAGATCGATCCCGCGCGCGCCGCGTTCCATCGCTACAAAGGGCTGATTTACCAGGGCATGGCGCGGCCGGCAGAAGCCGCTGCCGCCTACCGGACCGCGTGGCTGCGCGACCCCAACGATCCTCAGAACGCCTATCAACTCGTCGTCCGCCGGGCGTCCACGACGACAGCGGCCCAGCTTGCACAGGCGCTCGCAACGCTGGTGCGAGTAGAGGGCGAGCTGGTACGCCGTCAGCGGTCGAGGGCCGATTCGCCTTTCAGGACGATTCAGGCAATCGACGACGACGCCGGCGCGTCGATCGCATTTGTGCCCCCGGCGTATATCCGCGGATTCTCGCTGCTCCAGCGCGGAGCGTATGGGGAAGCTCTGACGGTGCTTCGCGCTGCGGTAGCAGCCGATCCTCTGGTCACTGACGGTGCGTCGCGTTCCGAACCGATGGCGCAGGGTATCGCCGCACTACGCCAGGGCATGGTGGATGCCGCGCTGGAACGCCTCGAGGCCGCCGTCGCACGCGCCGCAGATTCATCAGAGGCACATCGGATTCTTGGCACGGCCTACGGAATCAATGGTGACGCCGCGAAGAGCGTGCAGCACCTGCGCGATGCCACGCGGCTGAATCCGCGCGATGAGCGGGGCTGGCTCGGGCTCGCGCGTGCGCTCGAGGATTCCGGCGAGCTTCCAGAGGCCGTGGCCGCGCTTCGCTCAGGTATGTCCGCGCTGCCGGACTCCGCATCGCTGCGCTGGCGTCTGTATCTCACATCGGCCAAGCGGCAGCGCACCGACGAGTCTGACCTCGCGTTGCTTCCGCTCGTTGATCGGCTTGTCCTGTTCGCCGGCAAGGGTGAGTTGTACGGCCAGCTCGCGAGGCTCGCTCAGGCGCACCTGGACTACGAGCGGGGCGTGGCCCTGCTCGAGCAGCGGGTGACGCTCACCCCGAACAACGCGCTGGCGCACAAGGCGCTCGGCCTGGCGTACGTCGAGCAGGGACGCGAGGACGCTGGCTACGCGGAGCTCGTCACGTCGCTGCTGCTCGATCCGCTCGACACCGAAACGCTGACGGCGCTCGGACAAGCGCACCTGGCGGCGGGCCGCACGACGGAGGCGATTGCGGGGCTGGAACGTGCGCTGGCGCTCGACTCGAGCAACAACCAGGCGCTGCACGCGCTCGGCGAGGCGCTGATCCGGGCTGGCAGAACCGCTGAGGGACAGCAGCGCCTCGAGGAATCAGCGCGCCGGCGGGAACAGGATGTCGAGGATCAGCGAAGCCGGCGCACCGCCGCGGTGCTCACGCTCCAGGCCGAGGAGCACATGGCGAAGGGGGAATACGACGCCGCGATCGACGCCTGGAGGCAGGCGATCGCGATCCGGCGCGACAGTGTGGGCCCGCTGCGGATGTCCGATGCGTTGATCAAGGCCGGACGGCTCGAGGAGGCGGCCATCCTCCTGCGCGCGTCGATCTCATCGACGGCGCGGCCGGAAATGCACAGCCGGCTTGCGGAGGTCTATGCCGCGCTCGGCCGGACCGAGGAGAGCGCGGCTGCTCGCCGCGCCTCCGTCGAAAAACGGCTGCAGGAGCTGGCTACAGCAGCTGACCCCTGACCCAGTCGATCTCGCGCGTCACGTACTCGACGATGTCGCCGGTCTTGAGATGGTCCGGCAGTACGTCCCACGTATAGGTCTCGATCTCGAGGTGCGTCGAGAGCGGCGTCTTCTTGTGGAACGCCAGCGCCTGCTCCAGCCCGAACCGCGTCGTCCCGAATCCGTGGCCCAGCTCGGTGAGGAACACCGGCACGTGGAAGTGGGTGCGCCACTCGCGAGGCCCGGGGGTCTTGGACCAGTCTTCGAACGCGTCCTCGAGGTTGAGGAACCACGTCATCTTCCCGTCTTTCTTCTGGCACGTCTGCGACAGGTAGATCGTCTTGGCGAACGTCTGCAGCGCGTCCACCTTTTCTTGCGTGACATCGGGGATGTACATCGACGCCGCTTCCTGCAGCTTGACGATCTGCACGCCGTTGTCCACGAGCTTCTGTAGCGACGCCGGGATGTCCTCGTAACCCACCGACTGGTGGCCGATATCGAAGACGACTCCGGTGTAGTCCTTCATCGCCTGGGCCGCATCGGCCTCGTTCAGCCCAGTCGCCTTCGCCAGACGCTTCGCGGTCTCGCCCGAGAACAGATACTTCTTGAAGTAGGTGATCGTCTCGTCCGTCGTCTCGAGATAGCAGCGCGGCTCCGGCTCGAGACCGAGCGTGACCGTCTTGCCGGTCTTCTTTTTCAGGTTGACGAGGTGGGCGACGACATCGATGACGTTGGAGGTATAGGCCTCGACCACGTCGTCTCCAGTGACCTTCGGCTTGAAGCCGAGCGGCGCGCTCTGGATCGACGGGTTGATGCCCTCGGGCGCGAGCTCGGCGAGGAGGTTGGCCACCTTCTTCGTGTATTCGCGGCGCTCCGGCGTTGCCCAGTCCGGCTCGTAGACGTCTTCCTTGATGACCTGCTTCTTGAACACGCCATAGACGAACGCGTTGGCGGTGTAGAGATACAGATCGTTGTCCTTGAAGAACTGTTTCAGGTCGGCGACCTTGCCCGGCTCCTGCGAGAGGAGCTCGGCGGAGGGGGCCGACGTCCGCAGGCAGACGCCGAACTTCTCACCCGGCGCGACGCGCGCCTTCACCGCCGGCAGATAGGTATTGACGCTTTTCCAGAGCTGCTCCCAGTTGTCGGTCTGGTGGACAAGCGTCGAGTACGTGAGGTGGCCGAGGCCCTTCCCGAGATCCATGTCGCTCCTGAATGAGTTCTAGATTTTCTCGATCTTCCCTGACTCCGCCGACCTGACGACCGCTTCTGTCACGGCGGCGCCGTGCACCATCTCGTCGAGCGGAATCGGATACGCGGGGCCGCCTTCAGCGGCCGCGGCAAACGCCTCGAGCGACGCGCGCGTCACGTCGAGCTTCGCCGCTTCCCAGGTTTCTGCGGGGCCCTTCGCCGGCTGGAACTTGCAGCGGCCAAAGAGCGTGGTCCGCCGTTCCTCCGACGACGCGCCGGCGACGTGCGTCATGCCTTCCAGGCGCACCCAACCCTTGGACCCGAAGACCTGGAAGCTGAAGCCCGGACCGGTTGCGGTCATCGTGCCGAGATAGCCGGACATGCCGGCCTTCATGCGGAAGAGCATCGAGGTCGTGTCGTCGGAATCGACGGCCACGACACGGCGGAAGCTCTGGCAATAGACCGTGTCGATCTCGCCGCAGAGATCGATCATGCCGTCGATGGCGTGCACGCCCATTGGCGTGAGGCCGCCGGCCGGCGTTTCGTCCCGCTGCGCGCGCCACGCGTCAGCCTTCAACGCCAGCGCATTCGGAAACGTCATCGTCGCTTCGATGTGCAGGATGGTGCCCAGGTCGCCGTTCCGGATCTGCTCACGGAGCTTCGTCATCTCCGGATGGAAGCGCCGGTTGTAGCCGAGGCCGAGCGTGACCCCCGCCTTCTTCGTCGCGGCAACCGCCTGCTCGGCTTCCGTCTTGTGAAGGGCGAACGGCTTCTCGCAGAAGACGTGCTTGCCGGCCTTCGCCGCGGCGATCACCTGCGGCGAGTGCTGCGAGTGGGGCGTCGCCAGCACGACGGCATCGACGTTCGGATCCGCGAGGATCGCCTCGTAGCTGTCCGCGTAGGCCACGCCCTGCTGCTTCGTGAACGCCAGGTAGTCGTCGGATTTCGTGCGCGACGTCGCCGCCACGAACTGGATCTTGTCGCTCGTTCCCTGGACGGACTCGATCAGTGTCTTGCCCCACCAGCCGAGTCCGACTTGCGCTGCTCTAATCACATCTACTCCGGGTCCGGCTGGAGCCGGACACTACGACTTGATCCTCAACAGAGAGAACTTTGGATCCGCCCCGAGCGATTCGGTCGGCGGCAGCCCGAGTTCCTTCTTGACGATGTTCGTGCCCTGGACCAGCGACACCATCTTGTAGAAGGCGTGCCGGCGGCTCATGCCCTCGCGACCCATACCGCAGTCCGACGACACGATCAGGCGCTCGGCCGGGATGACCTTCAGCGCTGCCTTGATCACGTCCGCGACTTCCTGCGGCGTTTCGACCTGCAGCGTGTGGTGATCGATTGCGCCGACGACCACCTTCTTCTCGTTGATGATCTTGCCGACGTCCTCGAGGTCCAGGAGGTTCGAGCTCTTCATCTCGAACGTAATCACGTCGGCATCAACCTGATTGAGCAGCTCGAGCGCCGGCTTGTACGACTGGACTGAGCCGAACATCCGCTGCTGCGACGGATTGCCCCAGCAAGTGTGGCACCAGACCTCGGTCTTGGCGCGCAGCCCCTTGACGGTGTTGTTGAACACCTTGAGCATGAACTCGGGGTTGATCACCTTGTCCACGACGCCGCGCGCCGCCAGCAGGTGAATCTGCGGCTCTTCCACCTGGATCACCGAGCAGCCGGCGTCGGCGAGGTCGTGCAGCTCCTCGTTGAACGCCTCGCTGAGCGCCATGATCCGATCGGGCAGGTTCTTGTAGTACTCGTCCTGCACGGCGAACGCGACCAGCTCGGGGGTCACCGTTCCGAACTTCACCGGCTTGGTCGTCATGCGCTGCGCGGCCTTGAACATCTCCGCGTACTGCAGTTCTCCGCGAGTGATGGGTCCGACGATCTTCGGCATCACGCGCGCTTCGAGGTAGTCGTGCAGGATGTGCCCGCGCGGAAACCCGATGCCACCCGCCCCGACGGTTGCCAGCTTCGGGTGCGCCGTGTCGAAGCCGCCCATGTGATTGGGTGGATAGCTCGTCCAGCTCTGGCCGCCGATGTCCTGGTTGAACCGGCAGTCGCCGTCAGTGACGATGTCGAGGCCGGCCACTTCCTGTTCGGTCAGGTAGACCGACAGCGCATCCACGTACTGTTCGCGGAAGCGCGAGATCACCATCGCGTCGAGGAACGACCGGTTCCCCAGGTTCTCGGTGTACCAACTCGGCCGCGGCAGCGAGCCCGTGATCGTCGTCGGCAGAATCTTTCCAGCAGTCGCTTTGAGCATTACTTCGTCCCCATCAGTTCGCCGCGGACCGTTCGCGCGCCTTCTGCGAGGGCCTTCAGCTTCATCTTCGCCACCATGCGCGCCAGCGGCTTCATGCCGCAGTCCGTGCTCAGTGTCAGCTTCTCCGGCGGCACGCCCGCCGCCAGCACTTTTCGGATCCGGTCCGCCACCTGCTGCGGCGTGTCCACCATGTTCGTCCGGATGTCCAGCACGCCGCACTGCAATCCGACATGCTTCGGCAGGTTCTTCATGAAGTCGATGCCCTTCATCTCGCGATTGGCGAAGTCGAGCACGAACTCATCGATTCCCTTCGTGTCGAAGAAGTACGGCAGCACCGTCTGGTAGCCCTCCGGGAAGTTCCCGCTCAGGATGTCGTTGCCCCAGGCGTTGCCGAAGCAGAAGTGCCAGCCGATCTTCGCGTCCACTCCTTCGCAGCACTTTTCGATGACGTCGCGGATCCACGTGTAGTCGTCCTTGTTGCCCGTAAACAGCGGCAGCCAGGCGCCCAGGTCCTCGATCTGCAGATACTTCGCCCCGGCCGCGACCAGGTCCTTCATCTCCGCGTTGAAGATCGGCACGAGCGCGTAGCTCAGTTCCCGCGGGTCCTTGTAGTGCTTGAAGTAGACGTGCCACGCGAGGTTGATCGGCCCGGCGCCCACCGACACCTTCACCGGCACTTTCGCGTGCTTGGCCGTGACCTTGTACAGATCCGCCAGCCGGATTGGTCCGCGGCTCACCGGCCCGCTGTTGATGACGCCGCCCCAGTCGTCCAGCAGCTCGATCACGCGGTTGCGGTCGGTGGCCCCCACCGTCGAGGGATGCACTTCGCGCGCGTGTTCGAAGCCTGGGATCCGCTCGTACATGTACCAGCAGAACGACCCGATCACCCCGACGTAGTCGTCGTACCACATGTTGCCGTCGGTCACGATGTCGAGGCCTGCTTCTTCTTGATCGCGCACCACCGTCGCGACGGCGTCGTCGTACGCTTCTTCGTGCTGCACTTCCTTGAACGCCACTCGGATATCCCGCCCCAGCAGCTGCTGCTTGAACCACTGCGGGCGCGGATACGACCCGACCATCGTGGTCGGCAGAATGGTGTCAACGATCTTCTTCGTTGCCATGAGTCCTCTATGTCTGGGAAAACGGTGGACCAGAAACCCCTAGCTTATCGTACGGATACCGCCTGGATGTCACCCCCAGAGCTCGCGTGACGCCAGGCGCGCGCCCTCCGCAAGCGCTTCGAGCTTCGCCCACATCACCTGCGGGTGCACGCGCTGGATGCTTTCAATCTGGGCGAATCCGCAGTCTGTCCCAGCGATGACATTTTCGCGGCCCACCAGGCCCGCAAACCGCACGATCCGGTCCGCCACGAGCCGCGGGTGCTCCACCGTCATCGTGTGGTGCGTCACCACGCCGGGAATCAGGATTTTTCCAGGCGGCAGCGTAACGTCCTGCCACACGCGCCACTCGTGCTCGTGACGCGCGTTCGCCGCTTCAATGGAATAGGCGCCGGCGCGCACCTGCAGCATCAGGTCGACGATGTCCGACAGCGCGGCGTCGGCGACGTGCGGCACGTGCCAGCTGCCGAAGCACACGTGGTAGCGAATCCGGTCCTCGGGAATGTTCCGCAGCGCGTGGTTCAACGCATCGACGCGGGTTTGCGCCCATGCCCGATAGCGGGCCGGGCTCTCCTGCACCAGCTCGTCGTACATGTTGGCGAGAAGCGCGTCATCGACCTGCAGCACGAACCCGGCGTTGACGATCTCGAGGTATTCCTCGCGCAGCGCCTCGGCAATCGCAAAGATGTAGTCGCGATCGCTCGCGTAGTACTCGTTTACGGCTTCGTAGCCTGTGCTGGCTGGCGCGACGGCGGTCAGAAAGCCCTCTGAGGCCCCGACCGCTGCGAGCGCCGCCGATGCGTCGGCGATGCTGCGCTGGAGGCTGTCGTGCCCGGTGTAGGTAATCGGCCCGACGCAGACATGGCCGGGTGCGCTCGTGACGCCGCGCGGATAGTGCACCTTCATCACGTCGCGGAACCGGATCCGATCGCGGCCGAGCCAGACGGCGTCGAAAAGACGATCGGGGCGAGCCTCGAAGCCGGTCAAGCGATCGAGCACGTAGTTGGACCAGCTCGACTTGCCGTACTCGCCGTCGTTGACGATGTCCACGCCGGCATCCACCTGGCGGCGGACGACGTCTTCGGTCGCGCGTGCGAGCGCATCGCGGTAGCGGCGCTCCGCTTGCGGGTTCTCGCGAACGGATTTGCCTAAGTCGACGAGCTCGGTTGGCCGGATGAGGCTGCCGACGTGCGTCGTGAGGATCCTGGTGTCGCTGCGCCTCAAATCACTCAGTGTCTTTCTTCGACGCGCAGGTTCAGCAGCACCACGGCGGCGATGAGCGATCCCAGGCCCATCAGCAGCGAGACGGTTGGCAGTTCGTACGACGCGAACAGGAATCCGGCAATGATCGGCGCCAGCACCGATCCGCCGCGGCCGACACCGACGGCGAAGCCAGTGCCCGAGGCGCGCACGTGCGTCGGAAACGCCTTCGCGAAAATCGCGTACATTCCTGTGATGGCCGCGTTGGTACAGAAGCCCGCCACCATGCAGATGAGAATCAGCTTCGTGAGGTCCGCCGGCGAACGGCCGAACAGCGTCACGGCGATCGTCGACAGCAGCATCACGGTAATCGTGAGGGCCTTGAGGCTGAAGCGCTGCGAGAGCAGGCCGAGCACTGTCCCGCCAGTGGCACCGCCGACATTCAACCAGCTGAGTACGTAGCCTGCCGACGACGGCGCGAAGCCCATGCCGACAACGATGGTCGGCACCCACTTCACGATGTAATAGAACGTCGTGATGTGGAAGAAGTACGCCATCGTGCAGAGCACGGTGACGGTCAGCAGCGGCGCCTTGAACAGGTCGCCGCTCGATCGCTTCCGCGCATCCGCCGAGACCGCCGGAAGCTCCGTCACCGTCCCATGACCGATCGCGCGCAGCGTCTTGTTGACCTTGTCGAGCGCGCCGGCCGGCTGCTTGCGGGTCAGCCAGTGCACCGATTCGGGCATCAGGAAGAACACGGTCGGAATCATCGCGACCGTGACCGACGCGCCAAAGTAGAAGACCGAGCGCCATTCGTTGAGCTCGAGCCCGGTTGACGTGATGAAGCCGCCGAGCGCCGCGCCGACCGGATACCCGATCGACATGATCGCGACACTCAAGTCCTTGCGCCTGGCGTTCGAGAACTCGGCGACGACGGCGTTGATCGCCGCCAGCATGCCGCCGATACCGAGACCGGTGATGATGCGCCAGACCGCGAGATCGGCCAGACGATTGTCCACCTCGTAGCCGAGCAGCCCAAAGAACGGCGTGACGAGCCCGCCGAGAATCCCTGTGGACGTCGTGGCCATGAACATGCCCGTCGCCATCACAACGAGACACCCGAGCACAGTCGGGCGCCGGCCGATTTTGTCCGCGAGGCTGCCGAGGAATATCGAGCCGAACGCCATGCCGATCAGCTCCATTGACAGCACGAAGCCGAGCGCCACGCGGGTGATCTGCCACTCCGCCATGATGCCGGGCGAGGCGAAGCTGATCGACAGCACGTCGAAGCCGTCGAGGGCGTTGAGGGCAATCGTGATCGCTACGATGAGCACCTGGCGGGTGGTCATCGGGGACTTGGCAATCAGGTCGCGCGGGTCGGTCATAGGGGGTGGATTCTATACGTTCGAGTCGTTCGATTCGTGCGAATCGTTCGAGCCGTTCTCTGAAGAACGACCCGAACGACCGAACGATTCGAACCCCCGAACGAATCGAACGTTTCGAACGATTCGAACGATTCGAACGATTCGAACGATTACATGGGTGGTCTTGAGGGCGGCCGGTAGCCCGACTCCCGGACCACCGTCGAGTACGGAACCGCGCTGACGGTGACCCGGATCTCGACCTGCTTGTGGCGTTCGACGGTGGTTTTTCCGCTGCCGCCGTTCTCCTCGCCCCACACGAGCATCAGGTCGTCCCCGATCTTGACGTCTGGGTCGACGACGCCCAGCGAGAGCATCGAGCGCTCGTTGTAGCTGATCCCGCTGAACATCGAGAGGCCGACGACCTTCCCGCTCTTCGTCACCGAGTCGTACGACGACGAGGCGTAGTTCGAGAGCGGCAGGTCGATGTACTTGTAGTGGTCGGTTCCGGGACGGAACAGCGAGCCGAACACCTTCTCCACGTCGTCCGGGTTCCAGGCAAAGGTCACCTTGCGGCGCTGCGGTTCGTTGGCGCGCTTCTCGAGCGCTTCACGGCCGATGAAGTCATGGTCGAACTTCACCATCACGCCGTAGCCAAGCTCGTACGGCGTCATGTAGTAGTCCTCGATGTTCTTCGAGACGAAGCTGCCGCCGATCGACGCGGTACCTTCGTAGCCGTTGGCGGGGAGCCACTCGCGATACTTCTTCATCTGCTCGCCGGTGTAGACCGCCGGGAGCGGTGAGGGAATCCAGCCCGACTCGAGCGTGTTCGTCGCATACGCGCGCGACCCGACCGCGACGAGCCCGAACTCTTCGCCGGCCGAGAGGATCGCGTCGCGAACCTTCTCGCCGTCAGCGTATGGACCCCAGATCTCGAGCCCGGGCGCACCGGCCATGCCGTGGCGCAGCGTGCGGATCGTCTGGCCACCGATCGTCATCGTCGACATGTTGAAGAACTTCAGGTCGGGCAGGGAGGCGCCATGCAGCTTCTCGATGACCTTCCACGCGTTCGGACCCTGAATCTGGTAGCGGTAGTGGACGCGGGTCACGGGCTTCCCGCCCGGGCGCGAGGGCGAGCGATCGTCGCGGCGCACCTTGACGTTGAAGCCGCCGGTCTCGGCGTGGAACTGCACCCAGTTGACCGTCGGCGCGCGTCCGACGAGATTGAACTCGTTTTCGGCGTGGTAGAACATGATCACGTCGCCGATCACGTAGCCGTCGTAGCTCAGGGGCGCGAACTGCTTCGCCTTGTCGGGCACGAATCCCTTGAAGGTGTTGCTCGCCAGGTAGTTGAGCATCTTGAGGGCGTCAGGACCCGTGACGAGCAGCTCCGCCATGTGATGGGACTGGTCGAACAGCACCGCTGATTTGCGCCACGCCGCCTGCTCGTCCCGCCAGTTCGTGAATTCCGACGGCACGACCGGATACACGTACGCCCCAATCTTCGAATTCCGCAGGAGATCCACGGGATTCTTCACGGTCTGTAGAAGCTGCTCGAGGTTCTGACTCATATCTAATCGTTACTCCTGTTCGAAAAACGCAGTGGCCAAACATGGGATTGTGGATCATCACGGGCTGAAATCGGAATTCCCGCAGCTGCCGAACCTGCCGGGGACGCCGTGGCGGAGGCGTCAAAGGTGGCACGTCAGGTCCTGAGCTGAATCTCGCTTCGAGCGTCCGGCCGGCCAGCAGGCTGACGTAGCTCAGCAATACGGCCGTTTCGACCGAATTCCGGGTTGTAAATTTTGTAAACGGGACGTATCTTTCGTGCCGCTGCGCCAAGACGCGCACGCGACCTATGCGTGGTCCGTGAGAGCGGGGGTCCGCGTAGCAGTCCCTGCCGCAGGGAAGTTGCGGCTTTTTTTTAAAAGAGAGAGGCGTATGCGTCCACTCAAGTACCTCGCGCTACTTGCGGTGTTGCTCGTTCCGTCGTCCGCGTTCGCGCAAGCCACGCTGACCGGAACAGTCCGTGACAACTCTGGATTAGTTCTTCCTGGCGTCACGGTCGAAGCAGCCAGTCCCGCGTTGATTGAAAAGGTCAGAACCGCCGTCACAGACGCGTCCGGGCAGTACCGGATCGTTGATCTGCGGGCCGGCGTTTACACCCTGACCTTCTCCCTTAGCGGCTTCAACGTCGTGAAGCGGGAAAGCATCACCCTTGCCGGTACTCAGGTTCTGAACATCCCGATCGATATGCGAGTCGGCGGGATCCAGGAAACCATCACGGTCACTGGTGAAACGCCGGTCGTAGACGTGCAGAGCGTCAGGAAAGAGGTTGTGCTCGACACCGAGGTCATCCAGGCGATACCGGCATCGCGCGCAGCAGGGGCACTGCTGAACGCGACACCGGGCCTTACGGTTGACAACAACGGAATCGCCCTCTCCCCCACTATGACCTTCTTCTCGGCAAATGGCGGCGCCAATAACGAAGGGCGCATGGCCGTGAACGGTATGACCGTTGGCGCTGCGCGGAGCGGCGGCGTGTCGTCGTATGTCTATGACGCAGTCGGCGTCGAGGAAGTTGCGGTCCGTGTCGGCGGTGGCCTCGGCGAAACGGACACCGGCGGCCCGATCATGAACATCATCCCGCGATCGGGGGGGAATTCGTTCCGCGGCACGGCGTTCCTCAGCACGGCGGGCGACTGGTCGCGCGGCGACAACCTGAACCAGCGGCTGCGCGACATCAACATCACCGAGACGCCCGGCATCATCCAGGCGCACGATGCCAGTGTCTCGGTCGGCGGTCCGATCCTCCGCGACCGTCTCTGGTTCTTCGGGCAGTACCGCAATCTCGACACGCAGACCGCGGTCGAGGGCGTCACCGCCAACGCGAATGCAGGGCTGGCGAACCGCTGGGACTGGATGCCGAGCGCGACCAACGCGCGCCTGGTGCAGGACCGGCAGATGGGCATCGCCCGCATCACCGGACAAATCGGCAAGAGCCGCATCCAGGGCAACTACGAGTATCAGAAGCGCTGCGAGGGCACGCCACTGACCGTCGGTGGCCAGGGCTGCCATAACCGCGGCGAGGACTGGGTCGGACTCGGCACGACGACGCAGTCGCCGGAAGCGACCGGCACGGCGGCGCGCGGCTACTTCGAATGGCCGTTTCACCTGACCCAGGCGCAGTGGACGATGCCGGCCACGAACAAGCTGCTGCTCGAAGCCAACGCCACGATCTTCCGCTACAACCCGGCGTTCGGCTTCCCGCCGCCGGACGGCATCACGAACCTGGTCGCGGCATCGCAGCAGTCGACCGCGCTCCGCTGCGTGGCTCCCGGGGTGATGTCCAACCCGGGCTGCAGTGAAGCAGCGGATCCAAGCACGCTGCGCTGGGCGCCGGCCAGCAACTACGCCTACCGCTCGCTCGAGCAGTGGGGCTACGCCGAAGGCGCGACCAACAGCTACAACGCGAGCGCGTCGTATGTCACCGGGTCGCACAACATCAAGGCCGGTTATCAGTACTACTGGCTGCGTCAGCTCGACAACACCATCGCCGCCGAGAACCAACTCGCCTACCGCTTCAATGGGGCGAGTCCGAACGCGGTGACGTACCGGCTGCCGGAGTGGAGCCGCAACTCGATCACGCAGCTGCACGGCGTGTTCCTGCAGGACCAGTACACGCGCGGCCGTCTGACGTTCTCCGGCGCAGTCCGGTGGGACCGGGCAAGCAGCTATGCGCCGGTCGAAGGCAACGGCGTGTCGATGCCGTCGAAGTTCAACGCCCAGACCATCAGCATCGAGAAGACCCCCGGCGTGGACGCCTACAACGACATCAGCCCGCGCGTCGGCGTCGGTTACGACGTGTTCGGCACGGGCCGGACGGCGCTGAAACTCCGGTGGGGCCGCTACCTGGCATTTGCATCGAACGACGCGCCGTATACGTCGACGAACCCGGCGGCCACGCTGGTGGCCACCGTCACGAACCGGCAGTGGACCGACTCGAACAACAACCGGGTCGTCGACTGCGACCTGCTGAACATGGCCGCGCAGAACACCACGGCAACCGGCGGCGACATCTGCGCGGCGGTGACCGGAAACACGGCGAACTTCGGCAAGGTCGGTGCGGCAACGATTGTGGACCCGGAACTCCTGGGCGGTTGGGGCGTGCGCGCGCACGACTACCAGACCGAGATCACGTTGCAGCAGGAAGTCCTGCCGCGCGTGTCAGCGGAGGTCAGCTACGTCCACCGCACCTTCCACGGCTTCACGGTGACTGACGACCTGAACCGCAACTACCAGACCGCTTGGTCCAGCTACACGATCACCGCTCCGACGGATCCACGCCTGCCGGGCGGTGGCGGGTATCCGATCACGCAATACGTCGTGAACTCCACCACGGCGGCCCAGAACTTCCTGACCCGCGAGAGCCGCTACGGCACTGACGGGAAGGAACGCGACGCTTACTATGACGGCGTGAACTTCAACGTCAACGCCCGCATGGCGAATGGCTTGTTCGTGTCGGCTGGCACCCAGACGGGGCGCCGCGTCGATGATCGGTGCCACGTGGTGGTGAACTTCAACAACGGCACCACTGGCCCGAACCCGCGGGGCTGTTTCGACGCCGATCCGTGGACGACGACGATCCGCGGGCTGGGCAGCTACACGATCCCGAAGATCGATGTGCTCATCAGCGCGACGGTGCGCTCGCAGACCGCGCTGGAAATTGGGGCCGACTGGGTGATCCCGAACAGCCAGGTCCAGGCGGCGAATGGCGGCGTCCTGCCCCCTGGGCTCACGGCCACGGGTAATTCAACGATCGACCTGACCGATCCCGACCACCTGGTGTTCGCGGGCAACCGCCGCACGCAGGTAGACATGCGCTTCGCCAAGGTCGTCCACCTCGGCCGTACGCGCACGGACATTGGCATCGACCTGTGGAACGTCTTCAACACGAACTACGCGACAGGCTACGAAGACGACTACACGGACGCAAGCGGCACCTGGCTGAACCCGAACGCGATTTACCCGCCGCGGTTCGTGCGACTGAACTTCACGGTCGGCTTCTAAACACGAAGGACGCGAAGTAAGACAGGGCCCGGCGTCGCGCATGCGGCGCCGGGCCTTTTCTGTCAGGTGCGTCAGCGGACGGCGCCTGGGCGGGAGCGAAGCTCCTGCAGGCGCTGGTCGCGATACACCTGGCGTTCGGTCGCGCTCTGCTCGGTGCGGCCACGTGCAGCAAGGACCTCGAACAAGCGGCGGTGGGCCTCGGGCCCGCCGCCGAGCGAGATCGCCGTCCGCAGGGTGGTCTCGGCCTCCTCCAGCCGCTTTGCGCCTACGAGCGCCTCCGACAGCCGGAGATGGTGTCCCGCGTTGTCCGGATCCAGCGCGATCACGCGACGCAACAGATCGATCGCCTGGGCGTACTCTCCCTGCTGCATGCTGAGCGTGGCCTGAGAGCCAAGCGCGCCGAACGTTCGCCGGCGGCGCTGTTCCTCGACCGCGCCCGCCTGCGCGTGGGCGCCCTCCTCGATGCGCGCGCGCCCCTCGGTAGTTCTCCCACCCTGGATCAACGCGTCGCCAAGGGCACGCAGGACCTCGCCGTCTGACGGCTGGGTCGCGACCGCCTTTTGCAGCGCGTCGATGGCGGCCCCGTACTGACCCGCCGCGAGGTGCACACGTCCGAGAGCGGCCAGGGTCTCAGCGTCATCGGGATCGAGCAGCAGCGCCATCACCAGCTCGGCGTAGCCGGCCGCTTCACGGCCGTCCTCGACGTACGCGTGCCCGAGCGCGCTGTGCGCGAAGGAGTTGTTCGGCGTGAGCACCACGCGCTGCTCCAGCAGGCTGATTGCCCGCTCGTACTCCAGGTGCGACTTCGCAAGGTCGGCGACGCGGCCGTACATTTCGCCCTTGCCCGCCAACATCACCAACCGGTCGGCAACTGCGATCAGCTCGGCGTCCGTCTCGTCGCTGCGCTGCAGCCTCGGAGACAGCGTGGAATGCAGCCATCGCTCTGCGCCTGCCTCCGGCAGCTCGGCGATCGAGGTGCGCAGCACCGCCGCCGCTTCCTGTGCGTTGTCCATCTCATCGAGCGTTCGCGCCAGCGTGAGCGACGCGCGTTCGTCGCGTGGATTCAGCATCAACGCACGGCGCAGATGCTGCTGGGCCTCTGCCATGTCGCCGTTGACCGAGTACGCCGTGCCGAGCACGCGGTGTGTCTCGGACGAATCCGGTGCCAACGAAGCAGCTGTTTTCAGGAACTCGATCGCTTCCCCGACGGCCCCCTTCCGTAAAGCCGCAATGCCACGGGACGTCGGCTCCAGCCGCAACGCGGGATCGGCGACCAGTGGATCCGCAGCAACCGCGGCCTTGAGAGCAGCGACGCCTTCGTCGAATTCACCGCTCAACAGCAGACCGAACGGACGCGCGTACGCTGCAGGGGAAAATGGCATTGCGCGGCCGACGTCATCGTTGATGGCCGAGACAATCGGAATCGGCGGCGTCAGCCCTCGCCGGACGCCGCGCAGCACGTCGCCCTCGA
>Ga0247825_10000678_pt1 | contig 21825 bp, 22 predicted proteins | sample 13C_Vanillin_Day_FD_194413 | JGI IMG/M metagenome (GOLD analysis project Ga0247825, IMG submission 194413) | Soil microbial communities from agricultural site in Penn Yan, New York, United States - 13C_Vanillin_Day48 | ecosystem: Environmental > Terrestrial > Soil > Agricultural land | place...
TCGGGCTGTTCAGGTTTACAGCTTCGCCGTTGGTCCGGAGCAATGGAATGAAATTCCCGATCCCCGTTCCCCGGTCCCCCATCCCGTCCAGCGCAGTAACAATCTCGGGCACTTCGCCCGTCCCCAGCACGGCGTCGATCTCCGGAATCTCCGCGCGCAGTTCGTCGCGGTAGCGCTCCGCCATGCAGCCCGTCACGATGAGGCGCCGGCAGGCGCCGGACTTCTTGTGCTCGGCCATCTCGAGGATGGTGTCGATCGACTCCTGCTTGGCCTTGTCGATGAAGGCGCAGGTGTTGACGATGAGCACCTCGGCGTCGGCGGCGTCGCCGGTCAGCTCGTGTCCCTGCTGCTGGGCGAGTCCCAGCATCACCTCGGAGTCGACGAGGTTCTTCGGGCAGCCGAGGGACACCATTCCAATTTTCATAAGGGGGCGGACCCCTTAGGATACAGGTACCGCCATGCCGACTTCCGACCACGCCGACGTTTCCGCTCTCCTCAGAGGCAAATCTTCGATTGGCAGCCGCGTCACCGTGCGCGGATGGGTGCGGACGAGGCGCGATTCCAAGGCGGGACTCTCGTTCGTTCACGTGCACGACGGGTCGTGCTTCGACCCGATTCAGGTTGTCGCGCCGGCGCAGCTGCCGAATTACCAGGACGAAGTCCTCAAGCTGACGTCGGGCTGCGCCGTAATCGCCACAGGCACGCTGGCGCAGAGCCAGGGTCAGGGTCAGACGGTTGAGCTGCAGGCGGATGCCATCGAGGTGATCGGATGGGTCGACGATCCGGAGGGATACCCGATCCAGCCCAAGAAGACGTCATTCGAGTACCTGCGCGAAGTCGCACACCTCCGCCCACGCACGAATACACTCGGGGCGGTCGCGCGCGTCCGCCACTGCCTGAGCATGGCGATTCACCGCTACTTCCACGAGCACGGATTCTTCTGGGTTCACACGCCGATCGTCACGGCCAGCGATGCCGAGGGTGCGGGCGAAATGTTCCGGGTCAGCACGCTCGACATCGCGAATCTCGCCGCGCTGCCGCGGACGCCTGAGGGCCGCACCGACTTCAGCCAGGACTTCTTCGGGAAGGAGGCGTTCCTGACCGTCAGCGGGCAGCTGAACGTCGAGACCTACTGTCTCGCGCTCTCGAAGGTCTACACGTTCGGCCCGACCTTCCGCGCCGAGAACAGCAACACCAGCCGGCACCTCGCAGAGTTCTGGATGGTCGAGCCCGAGATCGCTTTTGCCGATCTCGCGGCCAACGCCGACCTGGCGGAATCGTTCCTCAAGTACATCCTTTCGGCGCTGCTCGACGAGCGTGGCGACGACATGAAGTTCTTTGCCGACCGCATCGACAAGGGCTGCATCGCACGCGTCGAGGCGTTCGTGAATTCGACGTTCGAGCGCCTGACGTACACCGACGCCGTCGCCGCCCTCGAGAAGAGCGGCAGGACGTTCGAGTTCCCGGTCCGGTGGGGCATGGATCTGCAGTCGGAACACGAGCGCTGGCTGACCGAGGAACACCTCAAGGCGCCGGTCATCGTCATGAACTACCCGAAGGAGATCAAAGCCTTCTACATGCGTATGAACGACGACGGGAAGACCGTGGCGGCGATGGACGTGCTGGCACCGGGCATCGGCGAGATCATTGGCGGCTCGCAGCGCGAAGAGCGCCTCGACCATCTCGATCGACGACTCGCCGAGCTGCAGCTCGATCCCAGGGCCTACTGGTGGTACCGCGATCTGCGGCGCTACGGCACGGTGCCGCATGCGGGCTTCGGGTTGGGTCTGGAGCGGACGATCATCTACGCGACCGGGATGGCCAACATCCGAGATGTCATCCCCTTTCCCAGGACACCAGGCCATGCTGCCTTCTAGCCGGCGGGTCCGCCGGCGATGGCTTCAGTCTCTGGCGGGACCCGCCCCACAGGTGTCCTGCAGATAGCTGTGGGCCGGGTTCCGCGACACACAACGGAGACACTGTCGCGGACCCGGTATTTAGAAAGTCACGAAGGTCTTTTCGAGTCGCTCGCGAGCTTTGACAGATCTCCGCAGCACATCGACCGGATCGCCGGTGTCGCCGACCTCCAGCATGAAGATCCCGTCGTAGCCGATCTTCTGTGTCGACATCATCGCCGCGTCCCAGTCGATGGTGCCGGCGAACGGGACGAGGTGGTCGTCGCGTCTGCCGCCGTTGTCGTGCACGTGCGTCGTCAGCAGGTGTCCCGACAGCGTTTCGATCGCCTCGCCAAGATCTCCCATCAGGTGCGCGTGGCCGTAATCGAGGCACACGCCCACATCGAGTCCCTCGAGATCGTCTTCGATGAGATCCCGCAGATCCGACGCGCTCGACAGCGGATTGGGGATCACCTCGATCGCCACGCGGACGTCCACCGCCGCGGCCAGCGCCACCAGCTCCTCGACGCTGCGTCGCCCCGCGTCGCGCCGGTTGTCGGCGCCGATGGCTTCGCTGACCGGAACACCGAGGTGCGTCACCAGGAAGCGGAACGGCACATGTTTCGCCAGCGCGAGCGCCGCCTCTGCTTCCGCGATTGCCGCCCGGCGGCGCGCGTCGTCCGACGAGGCGTTCGAGAAGGCGCCGACCCACTTTCCGTCGCGGAGCGCTGCGAACGCGGGCGCATGCACCGAGTGCAGCTCGAGACGGGTGTCGGAGAGCCACTCGGCGAGCTGTGCCCGCGCGGCGTCGTCGTGATAGTCGAAATGGGCGCGCGTGGCAAAGAGCTCGACCGCGTCGAACCCGTGCGCCGCAACGTGGACGAGATGATCGCGGGTGAGCCGATGCTCGTGGAACAGGTGGGTGGAGACGCCGAATCGCTCCATCTGACTATTGTCGCAGTTCCTCGAGATGCTCCGCGAGCAGGTCGTGCAGTCGACCGAAGCGCGGGTAGCGCTCGAGGTTCGCGCGCACGTAGTTCAGCGTGCGCGGCATGTATTGGATGTACACGGGATTGCGGCGCGAGATCGTCTGAAACCCGAACGTCCCGAGCGCCTTCAGGTTGCGCTGGATGGCCATCAGATCGAACCGGCGCCGGAAGTCCTGGGCATCGTGGCCCTGCCGCTGCAGTGCCAGGAAGAACGCGATCAGGTCGTCGACCTCGTCTTCGGTCAGATCGACGTATGAGTCGCGCAGCAGCGACACCAGATCGTAGCTGTCCGGTCCCATGCGCGCGTCCTGGAAATCGATGATGTAGAGCTGCTCCTCATGCAGCATCAGATTCCGGCTGTGGTAATCGCGGTGGCAGAGGACCCGCGGCTCGGCGGCGAGCTCGTTGACGATCGTCGAGAACTCGTCAGCAAGCGCCGCGCGCGTAGCCGCCGGGAGGGCGATGCCGCGATACCCTTCGAGAAAGTTCTTCGCGAAGAAGTCGAGCTCCCACGTCAGCTTCGCCACGTCGAACGAGATCGCATAGGGCGGGTACTCCCCGGATGCCATCTCGGCGCCACGGCGCTGCAGCGTCTCGATCAGCGCGACCGCCTGCCGGTAGAGCGCCTTGTGTTCTGTCGGCGTTGCCGCGCCCAGGTGCGCCTGCAGCGTGACGTCGCCGAGATCCTCGAGGCTGATGATCCCGAGCTCGTTGGAATACGAGAGGATTGCCGGGATGGGCACCGGCAGCAGGCTGAGGAGGTCCGCCACGCGCACGAACGTCATCGACCGGAACTCGATCGGGCCCGGATGCACGGCGAGAACCTGCGAGCCGTCGTCCGGAATGTAGATGCGGAAGTAGCGGCGGTCCGACGCGTCTCCTGTCAGCGGAACCACGCGCGCGCCGGTCAGCCCGCGGTGGTCGAGGAATTCGTCGATGCGCGCGCGAATCTCCGCACCGTCATCGGTGCGCCGCTCGGCATTCACAGTGAACATACCGCCAGGCCGTCGATCACCCGCTCGCCGGCTGCCAGCTCCCCCGCCGGCATGCGCAGCGTGACGCCGTGCCATGACGTATCCGCCGGCACGACGACACCGTCGGCCACCACGCACTCTCTCAGCATCGCCCCCGCTTCCACGACCACATCGTCCCACAACACGGAGCGTTCGACTCTGGCACTAAAGTCCACCCGGCTGTTCGCTCCCGCGTACGGCAGGCCGTCCCGATCCACGAGCGTCAGCGCGGTGTGCAGGTAGTCGGCAGGCGTCCCGATATCGAGGAACTCCGCCGCGGTCCGGAACAGCCGGATGCTTCCTGGTTGCGCCGCGCCAAGCGCCGGATACAGTGCGCGCACCTCGTGTGGCGTTCCGGCGGGGACCGACGCAAACGCACGTGGCACGGCGACCTGAACGCCGATGAAGTGAAACGACGGCTGCGGCGATCCGCGCGGAACGAAGCCGGTGAAACGCCCCTCGGCGTCGGCCGCAATGCCGCTGTATTTCTCCGGTTCGGTATTCGGAACGACGGCCATCGTCACCAGCGCACCGGACGAGTGGTGATCGGCAACGAGCGCGGCAAGATTGACGTCGGTCAAGGTGTCGCCGTTCACGATCAGAAACGATTCGGAGGGCACCCCGTTAGGGGTGCCTGCCAGCAGCGGCAGCGCCCGGCGCGGTCCGCCCGCCGAGCCGAGCACTGGCGCTTCCCACGAGTAACGCACATGCACGCCGATATCGCCGCCATCGCCGATCGCGCGCGTCAGCGTGTGCGGCAGGTGATGCAGGTTTAAAACCGCGTCGCACACGCCCGCGCGGCCAAGCCAGCGCAGGATTCGGCGTGCGAGCGGTTCGCCCCCGAGCGGGAGCGCGCCCTTGGCGCGTACGAAGGAGAGCGGCTGCAGTCGCGTGCCGAGTCCGGCCGTCAGCACCAGCGCGGGAATCATGGATTACGTCGGACCGAACAGCATGTGATCGCCGCGAAGCCCGAATTCATGGCGGCGCTTCATGAACAGGCGATAGTACGAATCGACGATGAAATCAGCAGGCGAGCGCCCGAGCGCCGTCGTCATCGCGTGGATGGCCTGTTCGCCGCCTTCGAGCTCGACGTAGGTTCCAACCGGCGTCTCGTCGATCGCGATGACGACGTCGGTGGCGGAAAACTCTTCCCGGTACTTCTGATACCGGAACCACGGCCGCAGGCCGAGCACGTCGAAGGCGTGCTTCACCGCGTCGCCCTTTTCGACGCGCGTCTCGTGCTCCTCGCGAATCTTCATTTCGCCGGGCTGCACCGGTCCCTTGACCGTCAGCGTTGTCGTGTCCGGCCCGTCGTTCCATCGCTCGGTGCGAAGGCGGACCACACATCCCTTGTGGCGGAGCGTCTCGTCCGGCGTGTCGTAGAGAGAGTCGTCCTGAAGACGCCGTGGATGCGCCGGTGCGGCGCCGAGCGCCAGGACGGCCGCCCGCGCGGCGCCCGTGGTGGGGAAGAGGAGTTTGACTTCGCGCTCGACCAAAAAAATAGCCTCAGGAGGCATCGTACCTCCTGAGGCCTGAGCCCTGATCCCTGGGGCCTGCTTATTCCTTCGTGACGGTCAGGAACATCTCCTGCGGACCATTGCGGAACGTGCGGATCACCCGCAGGTGCGCGGTGCCGCCGGCCGGAATGTTCTTCAGCTCGCGCTCCGCGTCGGCCGCGGTGGCGACCGGCGCCGCGCCCACTCGGGTGATGACGTCGCCGCGCTGCAACTGATCGTTGTAGGCCGCGCTTCCCGGCTCCACCTCCCTGATGATCGCGCCGCGCGTGTTGTTCGGCAGGCGCAGCTGGCGCACGGCCTCCGCCGTGACGTTCTCGATCGTGATGCCGAAGCCCTTCGGCTTTTCCGGTTCCACCCGGCTGGTCTCGGGGGTCGCCCGGCGAGGCGTGCGCCCGCTCTCCTCGTCGAGATTGAGCTCCTCGACGGTGATGTTGAGCGTGCGCTGCTGCTTGTCGCGCAGCACGCGCACCGGAACCGTCGTCCCCGGCTTGGTCTTCATGACCAGCTGGACGAGATCGTTGCTGCTCTTCACCGGCTGGTTGTTCCACGCGAGGACGACATCGCCGAGATCGAGGCCCCCCTTATCCGCCGGGCCGCCCTCGGTGACAATCGTCACCAGCGCGCCTGACTTCTCCTTCAGGCCGAATGATTCGAGCGTCTTGCGCTGGACGTCGCGCACCTGAACCCCGACTCGCCCGCGAGTGACTTTCCCAGCCGAGCGCAGCTGCGGCAGGATGTCGCGGATGGCGTTGCTCGGAATCGCGAAGCCGACGCCCATGTTGCCCTGCGACAGACCGGTGGTGGCGATCGCGGTGTTCACGCCGATGACCTCGCCGCGAAGATTGATCAGCGGACCGCCTGAGTTGCCGGGATTGATTGCCGCGTCGGTCTGCAGGACCTCGGCGCGGCGCGAGTCCGCGAGCTCGAGCTGGTTCGGCCGGTTGCCGCTGATGACGCCGACGCTGACGGTGTGATCGAGGCCGAACGGGTTGCCGATCGCCATCACCCAGTCGCCAGGCTGCATCTGTGCCGAGTCGCCCCACTTCACCGTCGGCAGCTCGTGTGACGGCTTCTGTGTCAGCTGAATGAGTGCGCTATCCGTCAGCTGATCGCTGCCGATGACTTTCGCGTCGTACTCCTGATCGTCGTCTTCCCCGTAGAGCGACACCCTGATCTTGGTCGCGCCGTCGACGACGTGGTGGTTCGTCAGGATGAGCCCCGACCTGTCGATGATGAACCCGGTGCCGGCGGCGCGCACCAGCTGCTCGCGCGGCTCCTGACGACGCGGAGCGTCATCGTCGCCCTGGCCGCGACCACCGCCGCCGCCACCGCCGCGCCCACCGCCGCCGAAGAACCGGTCGAGCAGGCCGTTGGGATCGTCGCCGAAGAACTCGCTGAGGTCGCGCGTCTGCTGCAGCGATTCGGTCCGGATGTTCACGACGGCAGGGGAGACCATGTTGGCGACCTCCCGGAACGTCGTCGCGGTGACCGGCCCGGTGATCGGCGCGCTGTTCACCGCCGGCGCGGCGGTTTGCGCCGAGCTCTGTGACGCCAGATCGAGACGGGAGGCCAGTACCATCCCGACCATCACGCTCGCGACCACGGCGAGCAGAAGATAGAAGAACGTAGATTTGTTGCGGTTAACCATCGGAGCCTCCAAGAACCCTCCTCGTACTCAACGACATGCCTCTTAAAGCCATGTCTCTTAAAGCAGTGTCACGATGTTCGTCTGGCGCTCGCCGGTGACCACGGCATCGCGTTCGCCGCGATACACGTTGATCTCGGTGCGGACGCCGAAGCGTTCGAAATACAGACCTGGTTCGATCGTAAAACCTGTCCTGGGGACGAGCCGCCGCTCGTCATGCGTCTCGTAGTCGTCGAGATGCGTCCCATTACCATGGACGTTTTCGCCGAGGCTGTGGCCGGTACGATGCAGCACATATTGTCCGTAGCCACCAGTCTCGAGCACCTGCCGCGCCGCGCGATCGACCTGCCATCCGCGTAAGTCTTCCCCGGCCGTCGCGCGCTCCTGCACCAGCCGGACGGCGGTATCACGCGCGTTCACGATGGCAGCAAACGCCGCGGCTGGTTCCGCCGGCACCTGACGCGCGGTCGCGCCCACCCAGGTGATATCAGCAAAAACAGCACCCCGCTGTGCCTTTTTCCCCCACAAATCGAGCAGCAACACCTCATCGGCCGTGATCACCTTGTGGGTTTCGGCAGTCGGCAGGTAGTGCGGGTTCCCGGCGTTCGGCCCGACGGCCACCACGGGCGGCGCGTCGCTGACGAGACCCTCTTCCTTGAACCAGCCAACCATCAGCTGCTGCAGATCGTATTCCGTCTGTCGGCTCCCACCTGTCAGCGCTCTAGAGGCCTCCTCAAACGCCTTGTCCTTGATTCGATACAGCGCCGCGGACGCCTCCTGGTGGAGGGCCAGCTGCTCCGCCGACCAGGTAGCCTCGAACTGTTGGACGAGATCTCCGGAGGAAACGATTTCCACCCCCCGTTTCCGGACGGCCTCAGCAGTGCCGGCGTCCACCCGGGACACATAAGGAATGGCGCAGTCGGGCGAATACTCCATCGCCACGCGGCGGGTCTGTTCCAGCAGGGCCGTTAAACCGGCGTCGAGCTGCTGCCGGCCGGCGTAGACCGTCCGGCTGCCCGGGAGGTGATCGAGGTTGTGCTGCTCGATGGCGTGCACGAGCGCCCGCGGTTCTCCCTGTGCCGGAATCAGGTAGTACCAGCGGCGGGTCGTCATGTGCGCCCCGCCGGACAGGCCGGTCAACTGCTGCGCGATCGGATTCGAGCCGTGGAAGTCGTACAGCAGCCACCCGTCGAGGCGGTCGGCGGTGAGTGCCCGTTGAATCGCAGGGACATCCAGGGGCATTAAGTCAGTATAAGAGAGCTGGCCCCAGGAATCAGGCCTCAGGCCTCAGAAGGCCTCAGGATTGCAGCAAAATGCCGATGGTGTCCGCGACCGAGATGAGTTCTACCGGCCTTTCGCCGCGCCTGGCGGCGTCGCTGGCGTACGCCGGATGGTGGGTGACGGGGGCAATCCTCTGGTTCGTCGAACGCCGCGACCGGAGGATCCGGTTTCACGCCGCGCAGTCGCTCGCCGCGTTCGGCATCGTCGCGTTGCTGATCCTCGCCTTTGGCGCATTCGCGCTCGCGTCGCTGTCGCTGCTGCCGGCGGCCTTCAATCTGTTTCTGTGGGCCGCGATCGCGACATGGGCAGGTGGCATCGTGCTGTGGTTGGTCGCGCTGTGGAAAGCGGCGACCGGACACGCGTGGCGCATCCCAATCGCCGCTGATCTTGCCGATCGGCTCGTGTAGCAGCTATGAGCTGAACTTCGGAACCTGCTTCGGTTTCACCTTGCCGTTCGAATGCGCGAACATGGTCATCTTGCGCACCCCGGGGGCCGACATGTCAGCATGGCTCGGACTCTTCAGTGTCACGTCGACGATGTCTCCGGGCATGAACGGCTTGAGCACACGGAACGATTGTGAGCCGCTGATCGTTTCGCCCTTCGCGTTGTACCAGTATTCGTCCACTTTGAAGCCGACGAGCGGTCCTGGCGACACGTTCTTCACCTTGAACGTCGTGACAACGAGGTTGCCGTCGCGTTTCGTCGCACCGGGCGTCATCTCGACCGCGGCTTCGCCCTTGAACGGGGTGACGAACTTCGTGCCGGCCGCGGGAGCCTGAGCGAAGGCGGCGGCGCTTGCGGTCAGAAACAGAGCGCCGACGAGGAGGACGAGCGTTTCTTTGCGAGCGATCATGGTGATCCTCCAACAGCCCTGAGTGAGTCGACGGGCAGAACCGCGCACATTATAGGCGCGATCACATCTCGCCGTTCCAGTCCTCCGGTTCGGGGTTGGCGGAACGGAAGATTTCCAGGTGCCACTTGCCGCCGCCCCACGGCTCGATGACCTCGGTGGCGACGACGTCCACCAGAATCTCCGCAAACGTGCGCCCTTCCGGGTCCCCTTCGAGGTGGTAGGCCGCCTCGTCCCAGCCGAAATTCGGATACAGGATCATCGACAGGAACAGGTCGTAACCATCGTCGACGACGATGATCTGACCGCAGGGGCGTTTGATGGTGGAGTGGTAGATCAGGTACTTCTCGGCGCTGTGCGCGCGGATGTAACGCTTCAGCGCGAACTCCCGGGCGACGATCTCCTCGACGGCAATCTTCTTTTCCCAGCAGTCGCGGCAATAGCGCTCCTCGCCGCGCGGCTCCGACACTTCTTTCGCGCCGCACAGCGCGCACTTCGACTTCGCCACCGTCGCCTTTCGGGCCATGGTGGCAATTATAAATCCAGGCTCAAACGATCCCGATGGTCTGACCCGGCGTGTAACCCGGAAGCACGCGTGCGATCGCGTCCTTCGACAGCCCGAGATGGCTGGTGACGATTTCGTTGAACACGTCGCGGAAGTCGGTGGTGATCGCGAGATCGCGGCCCTCGAAGCGCTGGTCGGTCTTGAGGCCCGGCCACTTCCCGTAGACCCGGCCGCCTTTGACCGGTCCGCCGATGATCATCATCGCGTTGCCATGACCATGGTCGGTGCCGCGGTTGCCGTTCTCCGCGGCCGTGCGGCCGAACTCCGACATCGTCAGGATCACGGTGTCTGACAGACGCTCGCCGAGGTCGGCGGCAAGCGCCGCAAGGCCGTTGGCCAGGTCGTCGAGCCGCTGCGCGATCTGTCCCTGCGTGCTGCCTTCGTTGGCGTGGTGATCCCAGTTGTTCGATTCGGCGAAGGCGACCTCGAGGCCGATGTCCGCCTTGGCGACACGGGCGATCTCCTGCAGCGCCTGCCCGAACGGCGAGCGCGGATACTCGACCGACGGCCGATACGGCGTCCCGATCGTCCGCAGCGTGCGCATTGCGTCGAACGCGTCTTTCGCCGTCCCGCGGAGCAGCGGATTGTCGGCTTCCGAGAACGCGCGCTCGAACGATTGGCGCGAATCCATGCCGCCGCGCACCTCGAACGTATCGACGTTGCCGAAGGTGAGCGACGGCGCTTTGCCCTGCATCGCGCGCGGCATTTGCCGCGCCACGGCGACGCCGCGAAGCGGGCTCGGATCGGCTGCCGACGCCTGCAGATAGCGATTGAGCCACCCGTCGCGCGTGCTCTTCACGCCCGGCGTACCGCTTTCCATGTAGTCCTGCGCGTCGAAGTGCGACCGCGTGCGATCGTGCGAGCCGCTGGCGTGCACGATGGCCAGCGACTTGTTGTCCCACAGCGGTTTCAGCGCGCGCATCCGCGGGTGCAGGCCGAAGAACTCATCGAGGGCGATGGCGCCGTCCTGCCCGCCGGGCCGCGGCACGGCAATCGTCGGCCGCAGCCGGTAATAGTCGGCCTCGCCGAAGGGCACGATCATGTTGAGGCCGTCCACGGCGCCGCGCTGGAAGACGGCGATGAGCAGGCGGCGCCGTCCCGTTGCCGCTTCGGCCGCGCGCGCCAGGAACGACGGCGCAAAGCCAAGCGACAGCATGGTCATCGCGCCGGACTTGAGGAAGATGCGTCGCGAAGTCATGGCTAGTGCCTCTGAAATGCCGGGCCGCCGATTTCCGCCGCGCGCTGCGGCGCCAGTTGCTGCGCGATGTTCATTCGCGTGACGAGCGCGCCCGCCGACACCCACGTTTCCGCCGTGTCGTCGTATCCCGTCGGCGGCTGACACATGTACGGCGCCATGCCGAGCTGCTGCAGCGCGTTCAGCATCGGACGCGGATCGCGTACGTCGCGGCCGGTCGCACGTACGCCGCTGACCACGAACGCGAGCGGCGTCTTCACTTTCGCGTTCCGGTGCTCGGCGGCGTAGAACTCAGGCGCGGTCACGAGCGTGCGCACCACTTCGCGCAGGTCGCCCTTGGTCTTGGTGAACGTGGCGGCCACCTTGTCGATCAGCGCGGCCGGCGGCTCGTCGTTGACAAACCGGCGCACCAGCTTGGTGGCGATGTGCCGTGCAGTCGACGGGTGAGCGGCGACGATGTCGAGGACACGCTCGCCGTCTTCGATGCCACCGCCGCCGCGGATGGTGTGACCGAGCACTTTCTTCTCGCCGCGATCGTGCAGTGCCGGAGTGAACCGGAAGCCGCCGTCGATGCCGTTCGCCAGCGTCCATCCCGTCAGCGCGCGGGCGACTTCGACGATGTCCTGTTGTGTGTAGCCGCCGTCAACGCCAAGCGTGTGCAGCTCCATCAGCTCGCGTGCGTAGTTCTCGTTGAGTCCGTTGCGGCGCGGCGCCTGCTGGTTCTGCGGCGGCATGTCGTTGCCCGGCCCACCCAACCGTCCACGACGGCGGGCGCGCTGCACCTGCTGTTGCATCTGCTCGGCCGCCTTCGGGTCGGCGCTGAGCCAGTTATCAAGATAGAAGAGCATCGCCGGGCTTTTCGCGGTGGCGCCGAGCAGATCGCGGAAGCTGCCCCAGATGTGTGGCCGGATGGCTTCCTGCTCGTACTCGGGGATGTAGGTTGCGGTGCGCCCCTTGCCGGCAAAGACGTTGAAGTGGTTGAACCAGAAGTCGACGAGGACTTCTTCGAGCTGCCGTTCGCTGTAGACGGCGCGCGTGAGCTTCTGCGCGGCGAGCGCCTGCACCGACTGGCGGCTGAACTGCCGTGCGCGGCGCTGTGCCTCCATGCGCTCCTGTTCCGACAGATTGCGCACCGCAACGCGGCCGATGTCGTCCGGACGATCGGGAAGCGGCCGCAGCCGTGTCGCGAGCGCGGCGTCGTCGATGGCCGACGGGTTCAACTGCTGGTCGAGCCAGCGCGTCAGTCCCAGCCGCTGCACCTCTTCCACCTGTCCGGGCCGCGGCCCGAACGTCAGGCGGTTCAGAGCATGTTCAACAGCCGCACGATCGCTGGGGACGTCTGCGCCGGCGGTCAGCAATGCACTGTTCTGCATCGCAACCAGGGCCGCCAACCCCAACACCAGAGCTATTGGCCGACGGAAATGAGCTCTCAATTCAGTCCTCCCGGAACGGGCCAGGTTGCCACTACCAAGCTTAGACGGGACGAGAGGCGTTTGGGGATATATGCGCCTGTGAAGAAATTATGTCAACGGGCCACCGGTTCACCGCTCAGGGCCGGCAGATACATATTCCGGACGTATTCCTTCACCATCCGCCGGGCGCTGAAGCGGGGGAGAACGGTCCGGATCGACTCTTTCACGATCTGCAGCCACTGCCGCGGAACCCCGTTCGCGTCGCGGGCGTAGAAGGCGGGCGCCAGCCGCTTCTCGAGCAGCTCGTAAATCGCCTGCGCGTCGGCCCAGTCCTGCGCGCCGTGGTCGTTCGGGTCGGCCTTTCCCTCGATGAGCCAGCCGTTGTCACGTGCAAACCCCTCGGCCCACCAGCCATCACCGATGGACATGTGCGGCGTGCCGTTGATGGCGGCCTTCATGCCGCTGGTGCCGCTCGCCTCCAGCGGCTTGCGCGGGTTGTTCATCCATACGTCGCAGCCCTGCACGAGGAAATGGGCGACGTGGAGGTCGTAGTCGTCCACGAAGCCGATGCGGCCGCCAAACTTGGGATCGAGCGCGCGGCGGTAAATCTGCTGCAGGTGATGCTTGCCCACATCGTCCGCCGGGTGTGCCTTGCCGGCGAAGACGAGCTGGACGGGGCGCCCCGGTGCCGTCAGGATCCGCGCCAGGCGATCGGAGTCCAGGAAAATCAGCTCGGGACGCTTGTAGCTGGTAAAACGCCGCGCGAAGCCGACCGTCAGGGTGTTGGTGTCGAACATCGTCCCGGCGGCGGCAATGCGCGGCGCCGGAATCCCTTCAACCGTCCACCGCGTGCGCACCCGCTCGCGAATGAAATTGAACAGGAAGGCGCGCAGCGCCTGCCGCGCGGCCCACAGCTCTTCATCCGGGATCAGCATCACGCGATCCACGACCGCGGGATCGTCGTGACGATCGAGCCAGTCCGCCCCGAGGTACTTCTCGAGCAAGGCGGAGATTTCCGCGGATATCCATGTCGGCACGTGCACGCCGTTGGTAATGAATCCAACAGGCAGATCGTCGGGCTGCCGATCCGGCCAGATCGGCCGCCACATCTGCTTCGTCACCTCGCCGTGCAGCTCGCTGACGCCGTTCACGGCGCCGCTCGTTCGCAACGCCAGCGCCGTCATGTTGAACATCGGACCGCCGCCGTTGTCGTAGTGCCCCAGCGCCAGGAATTTCTCGCGATATGCACCAAGATCTCCCCAGGCGCCGGCGAGGTGCGTTTCCACCAGTGAGAACGGAAAGGCGTCGTGGCCCGCGGCAACGGGCGTGTGCGTCGTGAAGACCGTGGTGCGGCGGACCTCCTCCAGCGCGTGATCGAAGCTCCAGCCGCTCTCGCACAGATCGCGAATACGCTGCAGGACCACGAACGCGGCATGGCCTTCGTTGAGGTGGTAGACCGACGGCACGTGGCCGATCGCCTTGAGCACGCGTACGCCACCGATGCCGAGGATGATTTCCTGCTGGACGCGGGTTTCGCGGTCGCCGCCATACAGGCGTGCCGACAGCTCGCGGTCCCAGGGCGCGTTTTCCTCGAGGTCAGTGTCGAGGAGATACAGCGTGACGCGGCCGACGCGGACGCGCCACACCGCGACGAGCACGGTCCGGTTGCCGAGCGGCACAGCGGTGATCGCCGGCTTGCCCTCCTGGGTGATGGCAGGCTCGATCGCCGCTTCCTGCCAGTTCAGCTTCTCGTACATCTCCTGCTGCCAGCCATCGGGCGAGAGGCCCTGATGGAAGTAGCCCTGCGGGTACATGAACCCGACGCCGATGAGCGGCACGCCGAGATCGCTCGCCTCCTTGCAGTGATCACCGGCCAGCACACCAAGGCCGCCCGCATAAATCGGCAGCGACTGGTGCAGGGCGAACTCGGCGGAGAAGTAGGCGATCGACTTTCCGTGCAGTTCGGGGACCTCGGTCTCGCACCAGGTCTGCTTCGCGGAACGGGCGTCGTCGAGGCGGGCGATGCTGCGGTCGTAGTTCGCCAGCCACTCGGCGTCCTTCATCGCGTTGGCAAGCGTGTCCGGCGGAACGATCTGCAACATCCGCACAGGGTTGTGCGCGGTCTGGCGCCACAGCGGGTAATCGAGCGTCCGGAAGACGTGGCGCGCGTCCGTATTCCAGCTCCACCAGAGGTCGTGAGCGAGCTCTTCGAGCCGGTTGATGCGATCGGGTAACTGAGTGGCCATAGACGACTGTTAAACCGTTTCCATACCAATGCTGCCACGGAGTCACCGAGGCACGAAGACGACAATTACGTTGCATTCAGGTTCCGTGACTTCGTGCCTCCGTGGCGTCGGTCACAAGTGCGGCGAACTTCGTCAGATCGATATTGCCGCCGGAGACGACGGCAACGATGCGGCTGCGCCCCCTCGAGCCCTGCCCTGAGCGAGCGTCAGCGAGTCGAAGGGCAGCGGCAACGGCGCAGGCCGCTGCGCCCTCGGCGATCACGTGACAGCGCTCGGCGACGAGCCGCATCGCGTCTTTCACCTCCGCGAGCGGCACGACGATCGATTCGTCCACCAGCCGTCGCAGCAGCGGCCACATCGTGTCGAGCACCGATTTGGCGCCGGCGCCGTCGACGAACGTCGGCTGCCAGCCGTCGAATCGGCTGGGTGTGCCCGTCGCCAGCGACACCGAGAGCGGGGCGCCGGTTTCCGGCTCGGCGGCGACGATCGTCACGTCGGGCTTGAGGGCGCGAATGGCCGACGCCACGCCGCTGATCAACCCGCCGCCGCCAACCGAGGCGACGACGGCGTCCACGTCGGGCAGGTCGTCGAGAATCTCGAGTCCCATCGTAGCGTTTCCGGCGATGAACCGGTCGTCGTCGAACGGATGCACGAAGTGGCCGCGCATGCGCGGCGACGAGTGCGATTGCGCCGTGGCCCAGCACTCGTCGTAGCTGACCGGAATGATCGACGCGCCGAGCCGCTGGATGGCATCGAGCTTTGCCTGGGGCGCTGTATCCATCACCATGACGGAGCACGAAGTTCCCGCGTGCCGCGCGGCGAGCGCGACGCCCTGCGCGGCGTTGCCGGCGCTCACCGTCCACACACCGTCGCGCAATTCCTCGCGCGTCAATTGCCGGACCGCATTCCACGCGCCGCGGATCTTGAAGGAGCCAACGGGCTGAAGCGTTTCGAGCTTGAGGAAGATCTCGGATCCGCCGATGCGCTGACTGATGGCGTCCGGCAGCGGCAAACGGACGAGTGGAGTGCGAACGGCGACGTCATAGATGGAAGCCGCGGCTGATTGAATATCGCTGAGCGGAATCTGCCGCATCGTGTCGTCTATGGGGATGACCTAAAGGAGTCCGCATCGTAGCAGGATCGTGTATGCTAACAACACCATCCCATGGCTCGAAACGCCAGACCAACGGCCGCGAAACGTGAACGCGAAAAGGCTCTGCTCGAGCGCCGCCAGCAGAAGGCTGCGCGTCGTCTGGATGTGAAGGAAAAGAAACATCAGGCCGGACCCTCGACCGGTGGTGGCGAGGATCCGGACATCGCTCACATCAAGCTCGGTCCCCAGCCGCTCGCCGACTGGCAGCTCGACGAGCAGGAAGAATAGAACGTTCGAACCGTTCCGTACGAACGCGAACGATCCGAACGTCTCGAACGATCCGAACGATCCGAACGATCAATTCGCCGCGAAGCAGTACAACAATCCCGCACCACCCGTCGCAACCAGCGACTTCTGGCTACAACCGCTCGACTTGTGCGCGGCGTTCCACGACGAGTTGTTGCCGCCCGTCCGATCGTGATGGCCGAGCCACACGCCAGGCCCCTGACCGCGTGCCGTGCCTTCGGTCGGATCCTGGCTGGTCGTGTAGTTGCTGCAGGTCGTGTCCACCGTCTCGCTGGCGCGGGCGCGGCCATGCGAGTCCGAGCCGGTGATGATGTCGTGCTGGTTCGGCTTGTCGCCGACGCCGGCAATCGGCATCGAGTTCTCGTCCAGGGCGTTCGTCTTGTTGATCTGATTCCGGTCCCGTTCGATGTCGCCGTGGAGATCCGCGACGTTGTTGGCGATGAGCGCACCGCGCGCGTTGTGCCACGGGCCGGCGCCAATGCGGTCGCGTGCGTTCACTGCCGGCTGTCCGCCCTGCGCCGTGGCGCTCAGATACGCCCGCCACGTTCGTCCCTGCGGCGTCGGAATATTGGCCGCTTTGGCGCGCTCCGCGCAGTAGGCATCGGCGCCGGCCAGCCCGCCGTAATTCGCGCCGTCACCCTTGCCGACGCTGGTGATGAAGAACGACGTCGGCTGCGGCGCGCCGCGGCCGCCGCCCTGGCCTCGCCCGGCAGGCTGCTGCGCTCCGGCGGCGGGTGCCTGCCCCGCCGGCGGCTGCTGCGGCGCCTGCGCGAACGCCACCAATGATCCGATTGCGGCGAACGCGATCGCCGCGGTCACAGAATTCATCCTTCGCATAGACCTCTCCTCGATGAGAAATCCCAAACCCCAAACCCCAAAACCCAAGACCCAAGACCCAAGAACAGTGCGCTTGAGGGGGCGTAAGGTAGCACGGGCGTAAAATCGCCGCATGAGTATTCGATCCATTGCTGTGCTTTCGTTATTGGTCGCAATCACCGCCGCTGCCCTCGCCGCGCAGCAGAAACCCGATCCGCGACAGCAGCCGGGGGCCCCCATCACGGTCTTCGCTCCGGAGCAGCACGACCTGTACGACGGGCATTTCGTCATCTCCGCCAACCGGATCTACATGGTGGGCGGACTGAAGGATCCCGTCGGCTGGGATCACATGGACAACGCCGGGAAGAATCTTCGTCCGGCGAGCGGGACGGCTGAAATCGACGTGGACGAGATCAGGAACACCGGCAAGTTCGAAGCGCGTCTGAAGATTCCGGAAGGCGACCTCGTGCTCGCCATCGACAAATTCAACGAGTTCAATCCCTGCCAGAACGGCGGCATCGTCGCGTATCTGCACGAGCACGGCAGCGATTCAGGATGCGGCGACAACAACTGGCCGAAGACGTTCGTTTATCTGGCCGGCTGGGGCTTCGGCCATGCGGCGTTGAACGGCAAGCCGCTCTACGACAACTACGAGATGCACTTCATGGTCACGCAGGGCATTCGTGACCGGAAGACGCTGCGGGTGAACTATCCGATGGCGAACAAGAAGGGTGTCGCGGGCGAGGTGAATCCGGCCGCACAGCAGATTGACTTCTACATCCGCAGCCCGCAGCCGAACCCGAAGAATACGCCGGCACGGGAAGTGTTCATGCACTTCTTCGGGATGGAAGTGACCTGGAAGTAACCGGTGATCGGTTGTTCACACGTCCAAGTGCCTGGTTCGTGTTCAGGTTCGGTTCGAGGTTCGCCTTCCAGGTTCTGACTGCGGCGCTCGTGTGCTTCGCGGCGACGGCCGCTCAGGGGCAGACGCGCGATGCGGAACTCCTCGCGCGCGTGGGCGATTACGTCGAGCGCTACTACGCGCGGGCGCAGACGATCGTCGCCACGGAGACGGTGGTCGTCCAGCCCGTGTCGCGAAGCCTCACAGACGAGGGACCGCCGCGGCGGGTCGTCAACGAAGTGCGGATCGAGTGGGACGCACAGGGCGCACAGCCGCGCGCCGTTCGCGAGCTGATTGGCGCCGGCGGTTCTCGTTTCGGCCCGCGCGATCAGGACGCGTGCCTCGATCCGCGATCGTTCACGCTCGAGCCGCTGGCCGTTCTGCTCGCCTCGAATCGCGACAAGGTCCGCTTTTCCGTCGGCCGCGTCGAGACCATCGCTGCCGGCCGCGCGCAGCGCATCGACTACGAGCCAAAGACCGCCGAACCGCCGCGCGTCCGGTGGGACGGCAAGTGCGGTTGGGTTGATACGTTCGGGCGCACGCGCGGTCGCATCTGGGTCAATCCGGTCACCGGCGCCGTGCTGCGGTTCGAGGAACGTCTCGGCGGCCGTGTCAACCTGCCGGGACCGGAAAGCGATGCAAACGCGCCGGAGTTCGTCGCCGAGCGCGCGGACACGACGATCGACTACAAGCTCTTCGCGTTCGTAGACCCCGACGAACTGTTGCTGCTGCCCGCGCGCGTCGAGTCGGTCACGTTCATCCGCAACTCGGCGGTGCCGCGCGTACGGGTGACCCGTACATTTACCGAGTATCGCCGGTTCCTGACCGCAGGACGCGTTCGTCCATGACGCACGTTCACACGATCGCACATAATCCCGGCACATCCTGGAGGCAGAAGTGGCTGTGACACAGACGAGCGACGCTGTGGATCGCGACGCGCTCATCGCGCGGGCACGCGCGATCAGACCGGTACTGGAGCGCAACGCGGCACAGACCGATTCGCTCCGTCGCCTGCCGGACGAAGTCGTCGGCGCCCTGCGCGACAACGGCCTCTGCCGCCTGATGGTACCGAAGCGCTTCGGCGGATCCCAGACGAGCATTCGCACGTACATCGAGGTGATGGCGGAGATTGGGCAGGGATGTGGGTCGACCGCGTGGGTGGCCAGCCTCATCAACGTCTGCGAATGGCTGGCCGCCTTGTTTCCGGATCGCGCGCAGCAGGACGTCTGGGCGCCCGATCCGGACGCCTGGATTGCCGGATCGCTCGCGCCAAACGGCACCGCCGTTCCGGTTGACGGCGGGTGGCGAGTGAGCGGCCGCTGGCCGTGGGCGTCCGGCAGCCTGCACGCGCAGTGGGTGGCCTGCGGCATTCACATGGCCAACGAGCGCGGCGAGATGACGAACCTCGGGCTGTCGCTGATGCCCATTGGCGACGTGACGATCGAAGACACCTGGTTCATGGTCGGCATGAAAGGAACCGGCAGCAACACGATCGTCGCGAAGGACGTGTTCGTCCCGGACCACCGCTTCCTGCCCTACCCGCCCGCATTCGAGGGGCGCTACCGGACGGAGCACGTTGACGAGCCGGTCTACCGGGCCGCGCTGGTACCGGTAACGGTGCTGATTCTGGCCGGGTCGCAGCTGGGCGTCGCGCGCGCCGCGCTCGACTACGTGATGTCGAAGGGCAAAGGGCGCGGCATCACGCACACGACGTTTCAGCGTCAGGCGGATTCATCAGGATTCCAGATGCTGGTCGCCGAGGCGGCGATGAAGATCGACACCGCGTATCTCCACGCCGGCCGCGCCGCCGATGATCTCGATCGCGCGGCAGACGCCTCGCGCCACCCCGATCTCGTCGAACGCGCGCGTGTGCGAATGGATACGGCGCTGGCCGCGAAGTACGCACGAGAGGCCGTGGAACTGCTGGTGCAGGCCCACGGAACGTCAAGTCTGGCCGATCACAACCCGCTGCAGCGGATGTGGCGTGATGTCCATGTCGCGAGCCATCACGCCATCACCGAGTGGCAGGTCAATCTCGAGGTCTACGGCAGAGCGCTGCTCGGCGTCGAGCCGAACATCACGCACCTGATCTAGCGGTCTATTCGGCTTTGACTCCTTCGGCACGTGGGCCTTTCGGGCCCTGTCCAGGGGTAAACGTCACGCGCTGGCCTTCGCGCAGCTCGTCGAACCGTGTGCCCACGCACGCCGACTGGTGGAAGAAGTACTCGGTGCCGTCGCTCGCCGCAATGAACCCAAAGCCTTTGTCCGTAATCCGCTTGATCGTGCCGTTCGTCGTCGCCATCGTCGATCCTTTCGTCGCTGATGAGCCGGGGGATATCAGCGTCCCTACTATTGTGAATTGATCGCACACATCGCGCCGAATTAAGTGTCATGCTCAGCTAATTTGAACGGCTGAGCTCGATCGAGGATGGCTGAATGATTAAGGCAGCTTTTATCGCGGTTTCCGCGATTGTTCCGGTTTTGCCCGCGTTCGCCCTGCAGGCCGGCCTCCCGGCGCAGTCGAGCCCGCCGGAATGGACGCAAGAGCAGGCGCCCTTTCGAGTCTTCGGGGACACCTACTACGTGGGCACGCGCGGTGTGAGCGTAGTCCTGATTACTTCGAATAAAGGCCACGTCCTCATCGACGGCGCGATGCCGGAGTCGCCGGCGATGATAGCCGACCACATCCGCAGAATCGGTTTTCGCGTCGAAGACGTGGAGTTGATCGTCAATTCGCACGTGCACTACGACCACGCCGGTGGCATCGCCGCGCTACAGCGCCTGAGTGGAGCACAGGTTGCGGCTTCGCCATCGAGCGCCGCGGTATTCAGAAGCGGCAGGTCCGGGCCGGATGACCCGCAAGACGGACTCCTGCCGCCGATCGATCGCGTTCGAGACATTCGTGTCATTGCTGATGGGGAGGTCCTGCGAGTGGGATCGCTCGCCATTCAAGGACACTTCACTGGCGGCCACACGCCTGGCGGGACGAGCTGGACATGGAGGTCCTGCGAAGGCGCGGACTGCCTGAACATCGTTTACGCGGACAGCATGACGGCTGTCTCTGCCGACTCGTTCAAATTCAGCAGCAGCACGACCTATCCGCGGGCCGTGGCCGATTTCGAGAAGAGCATCGCGTTTCTGCGGAAGACGCCGTGCGACCTCCTGCTCACGCCGCATCCGGAAGCGTCGGGGCTGTGGGGGCGTGTCGCGAAACGGGATGCCGGCGACAAGAACGGGCTCATCGAACGTGGCCACTGCAGTCGCTATGCGAACCGGGCGGAAACAGGACTGCGCACGCGATTGGCGCGCGAGAAGACCCCGTAGTGTCCGCCTTTAGGCGGACCTCGTCTTGACGATCGTCACGATCCAGCCGACGAACCCCAAAACGACAAACGGATATGCGAAGAAGGGCAGCGGCGAGGAGGTTGGCACCAGATGTGCGCCGGAAGCAATCCTTCCGGCAACGATCGCGAACAGCACGGCAGCGACTGCGTGGATGGCGCGCACCCATTGCGCCAGACTCGCCGACAGGCTGAGCATCAGCAGCCCCGCCGACCACAGCGCGACGCCGCCACCGAACGATGGCACGCTCGCATCCAGTCCTGCCGCAGTACCGGAGATGAGCAGGCTTTCGCCGAGCGCAAAGACCAGGAACCCGGCGGCGGCAAGGTCGTCGCCGCTGCGGAAGAATCTCACCGCGAGCAGCGAGGTCGCGACGACGACGCCAACGCCGTCGATGGTCCAGAGGATCTGGCGCAGCGAGTCGCTGGAGACAAGCGTGCCGCCGACGCCGAGCGTGGCCCCGAGGTTCAGGCCGACGACGGCAATGATGTCGTTACGTCTCTGCTGCGTCACGGGGCCCGAACGCTATCACGCCACAGCCGGATGCTATACTTTGATGTTCCTGCCCTTGTCACGGATGCGGAAGTGGCGGAATTGGCAGACGCGCTAGCCTCAGGAGCTAGTGGGCGCAAGCCCATGAAGGTTCGAGTCCTTTCTTCCGCACCAACCTTCGCCATGCGAAGGTTGTCTCGCCGTAGCGCGCAGCGCGAAGGCGGACCGTTCCCCTCCCTGAGAGCTATTGCCGTCCCCCCCCTTGG
>Ga0247825_10000679_pt1 | contig 21802 bp, 15 predicted proteins | sample 13C_Vanillin_Day_FD_194413 | JGI IMG/M metagenome (GOLD analysis project Ga0247825, IMG submission 194413) | Soil microbial communities from agricultural site in Penn Yan, New York, United States - 13C_Vanillin_Day48 | ecosystem: Environmental > Terrestrial > Soil > Agricultural land | place...
GCCCCAGCACCGCGGCGCCGACCGCGACGGTGAACATCGTCGTCTCCGCCGCCTGCCGGCGCTTGTCGGGGTAGGTGTGGGCGCCGTCGGGGACGCAGAACGGGATGATCACCTCCGGTGCGTCGAACAAGATGTTGCCGCGGGCCACCCGCGCCGCCACCGCGTCCGCGCTCATCCCGTCGGATGTCAGGTCGGTGCGCCATTGCTCCCGCATCCGGGTCAGCAGGGCGTCTCGGACGGTGCGGGTGCGGACCCACACGAACCGGACCGGGCGGGTGTGGTTCGGTGCGGGCGCGGTCAGGGCGTCCGCGATCGACGCCCGCACCGCATCCGGGTCGACCGGGTCGGTCGAGAACTGGCGGACCGAGCGGCGCAGCAGCAACGCCTCCGCCCGCCCCAGCTCGACCGATTCGGCGGTGCCGAGCCAGAACAGGTCCTCCGCCCCCGGGCCGGATGACGTCCTGCGCTCTCGATCCGTCGTCCTTCGGCCGGAGTCCTCGGATCACGGCGACGGGGACGCTGCCCAGCTTGCCCTTCACGAGATCGCCCGCTGCGGCGATCTCGTCCGCCATCGCCACCTCGGTGACGAACAGTTCATTGCCCCGACGTCCACGCCGTTGGTGCGGATGCGCTCGAATGGCTGGCGGGCGCGCTGAACACGAGTGGGCACGCCGCCGCCGACTTCTACGAGGCGGTCCGGTGACTACTTCGCGACGTGAGCACCTGGTCGTACACGCACTGCTCGGGAGTCATGGCACGACTGTCACCGCGCGCAGGCACGAGTTGACGATCGACGAAGCGCCGCGATACGGCGGGCACGATTCCGGCGCAAATCCGGTCGAGCACATGCTCGCCGGTCCTGCCGCTGCCTCGCTGGTAGTGCTTCGGCTGCTCGGCGAGGTCGCGTTGGCCGAGTCTGCCACGCTCACAGTGTCAGCGAGCGTGAACGTCGGCCGCGTCATGGGAACCGATGACGGCGCCGCCATCGAAATGATTCGTCTGGACTGGCACGTGGCGAACGCCGAACACGCCGAGCGCTTGCGTGCGGCACTTCCCCACCTTGCGAGGCGTCGACCGGGGCAAGCTCTGATTGATGCTGCGTCCATATCCACGGAAGGGGTGTCCATCCGCGAGTTGACGACTGCGGGCGAGTAGCCAGGTGGGCCCCCGTGGCTCTTCAGAGATCGAGAACGAGGTCGGTTTCGGGTTGCGAGCAGCACAGGAGAGCCGTGCCCGGCGTCGGTGGCTCCAGGGGGTCCGGTCGGTATCGAACGGTCCCGGAGTGGATCGGGGTCTGGCAGGTGTGGCACACGCCGGTGCGACACGACCAGCGGGTCGGAACGTCGCAGGCTTCGGCGAAATCGAGGACGGTGCTGTACCCGTCGCTCCATGGCGCGGTGAGTCCGCTGCGGGTGAAGGTGATCCGCGGCCCCATGCCGGCGGGGCCAGGGGGCTGGTGCGGCGGAGCGTGGGCGGCGTCGGTCAGTCCTGGGTTGATGGCCGGGAGTGCTCCGAACAACTCGGTGTGGATACGGTCGGAGCCCACCCCAACACGCGTGAGTGCTTCGCGGACGGCGGCCATGAACGGGATGGGACCGCACAGGTAGGCGGTCGCGTTGGTAGGCAGGGCCAGGACGCCGAGGGCTTCGCGGCCGAGGCGGCCGGAGACGGCCGGCGGATCCACGACCGCTGCCGGGCCAGGGGCTGTGTAGTAAACGTGTTCATGCCCCCGGTCGAGGCCGGCCAACAGCTTGTGCGCTTCGGCCGCGAAAGCGTGTTCGACGGCCGAATGAGCGGTGTGCAGCCACCAGATGTCGCGCTTGCTGTGGGCTGCGGCGAGTGCATGCAGCATCGCCAGAACGGGGGTCACCCCGACGCCGGCCGAGAGCAGAAGCACGGGCGTGGTGTCGTCGCGGTCTTCGGGAAGGACGAAATCGCCACGCGGAGAGGCGACGTCGACGGTGTCGCCGACACGCAACCGCGTGTGGAGATAGGTGCTGACGAGGCCATGGGTCTCGCGTTTGACGCTGATGCGGTACTCGTTGTCCGACGGGGTGGCGGACAGTGAATAGTTGCGCACCGGTGGAGGGTCGGCGGCGCCTGCGACGCGGAGGGTGAGGTACTGGCCGGGTTTCGGCCGGGTCAACGGGGCATCGTCGTGTGGTGCCAGGTAGATCGAAGCAACGGTTGTGCTTTCGGCGACGATCCGTGAGACGCGCAGCGGCCGGAAGCCGGCCCAGGCGTTCGATTCGGCGCCGGCGGGCGGCTCGCCGGCGCGCGCCGGGTGCTCTGCGGCGTCGAGCAGATCACGAAACGATCGCTGCCAGCCGGGGCTGAGCGCGGGGATGTCCACTGCTTTGCGGAGTTGGCCGATGTCCCGGTCGGGTAGGTACAGCAGCGCGTCGACGGCGGCGACGCTCATGCGGTGCCGGCCGATCCGGGTGCGGACGATCTCGTCGCCGGCCTGCACCTGCCCTTCGGTGATGACCCGGAAGTAGAACCCGGGCCGATGGTGGGCGACGAGCAGCGCCGGCATCTCGGGTTCACCCAGGCGCATTCCGACCCGATAACAGGTGACGCGGGGCTGAGTGACCTCGAACGCGGCGTCGCCGATGCGATAACGGTCACCGATGTGCACCTCGTCGTCGGGTAGGCCGTCAACGGTGAAGTTCTCACCGAATTGGCCATATTCGAGATCGTCGCGATCGAGATGCCGCCGCCAGAAGTCGTAGGACTGACACTGGTAGACGAGCACGGCACGAATTTCGCCGCCGTGGCCCTCGAGGTCGCCTTGACCGTCGCCGTCGATGTCGAGCGTGCGGGCCATGCGTGGACCGTCGACGGGGTACTTGAAGATGCCCGTGTGGACGGTCCGGCCTTGCCAGGGCACGTCTTTCGGCATACCGACGTTGAGCGACTGCAGGCGTGCCATTGTGCGACCCCTTACTGTTCGCGCGGAACAGGTTGCCGGAGGTGCCCATCGTTCGCGCCCCGGTCATCGCGATGAGCAGCTTCGTCATGTCGCAGAACATCCTATATCCAACTGTGATCTGCGCCACTCCTGACCGGTCCGATAGTCATGAACCAGCTTTCCGATCGACATCCGCGGCCGCGGAAGGACGCCGGGTCTGAGCGGATCGGTGGATCGGTGTGCGTTGCGGAACGAGCACGGTCAGGATGGCACCGACGGCGGCCGGCGCCGCGAAAGCCGCCAGTTTCCAGTTGGTTCCGGTCCCGATCGCGACGGGAACGCCACCGTAGGTGGGGCCGACGATCGCCCCGATCCGGCCCACACCTAGTCCTGTGGCACGGCTCCACGCAGGGTAGTGACCGCCGATGAACGTACTGAGAAGGATCTGGGTGCCGGTCGTGCCGACTCCGGCGAGCAACACCAACAAGTAGACGACTGCCAGTTTGATCCCGTATCGGTCAGCGAGTACGGCACCGCCGAGGGCACCGACGGCGCCTCCGAGGTTCCGGGTCAGGAGGAAGGACAGGGACGGGCCCAGAGGGTACCCGGCCGATCTCATCAGAGACGTTTATCTGAACGACGAACGCACTCCTGGAGTGTGTGAACGCCGCGAACCGGACCCGTTCGCCTCGTCGCGTACGTGGGTTGCCGGCGGGCCGAGGACCTCCTCCTGTGGGCGCACACCTGACGACGGTGACGCGATGTGCACAGCCCCGTGACCTTCGCGACCAGCTCCGGATCGGTAGAGAACTTGAACGTCTCACTGCGCCAGGGCCTGACACCGCACTGCGGCTGGTGCCCAGCGGATCATGTCGGGCGCGACGCGGTACACGGAGCGATGGCCAGACCTGCACAGGGCAATCGCCAACCGCTGAGCCACCTGGTAATACCGTGCCCGTATCGTCCCGGGTGGCTCTGCGGCGGCGACAAGGCAAACGCCGGCTCGGCGGCCCTGCCAGCAGGCAGCAGGCAGCAGGCAGCAGGCAAGAGTCCCCTTGGAGTGATGTTAATGGTTGTGCATAGCGCTGTGATTGCGGTGACCTTATCTTCTAAGGGATTTCGGCGTGCCCGGCCGAGGAGGTCTACCCGTTTGCGCGCAGCCCCGCCATCGATTCCGCGGATAGTTTGCAGCGGTTGCCGACAGGCCAAGAGGCCCGTGAAGCTGGCGCATCCGGCCTTCCTGTTGGCGATAGCCACGGCACTCGGCCTCGGGCGCGAATCGCTACGCCATACACACAGCGACCTCGAAGAGCCCGGTTGCGCCCATCCCTCCGCCGACGCACATCGAGAGACGGCGCACCGGACTCTCCGTATCGGCGCGAGTATCCGGCGAGCTTTTCGACTACGACCGTCCTCATTTATCCACGGCGGCGAGCGTATGGTGTCTCACTCCCCCGTCGCGCGTGCGCGCTGCCGGTGATAGAACGCGAGGAGCGAACGCGAGTGGGGAAGTTCGAGAAGCCCTCTCCCGCAGAGAGAGTTTACCTACCATAGCAATGAGCGGCGCCCACTCGTGCACACCGATTCGTAGGCGATCAGACCGCCGGCTGGCCGATCTTCGAGGACCTATCCGAGTCTCGCGGGACGCGGGAGAGTTTGTCTCCGCGCCGCCAAATACCCGCGATCGAGAGAGTAGCTGTGATCTCCTCCGTGGGATCACCCTCGACCAGAAGTAGGTCAGCCTGAAGACCCGGTGCGATTCGGCCTCGGTCACTGAGACCGAACCGTCGGGCGGGCAATGACGTCGCCGCGCGCAGCGCCTGCACTGGCGACAGACCTGCTCGGACGAGAAGCTCGAGCTCGCCGTGCATGCTCACTCCGTGCGCCGTGCCGACCACACCAATGCCTGCCGCATCAGTGCCTGCCAAGATGTCCACTCCGGCTTCGTGCATCCGTCGTGTTGCTTCAATCGCATGGCCTATGGATCCCGGGGAGCCCAGCTGCCAGCATTGGCACAGATTCTCCCGCCACGAAGCCGGGATGAGTGGACGGGCTCTGTCGTCGTTGGCGAGGTGAGTCCCATCGATGTCACTCGCGAGGGAACCAACCGTGCTGAGTGTCGGCGTGATGAAGACTCCAGCATCGAGCGCCTTCGCAATGATCTCGTCTGTGGGCGGGCGATCGAAGAACATGTGCACGAGTCCATCGACACCGGCGCGAAGAGCCTGCTCCGCACCGGCCAGTGAAGTGACGTGCGCAACCGCCATCTTCCCGTGGTCATGTGCCGCGTTTGCGATGGCCCGCGCCACGTCCTCACCGAGGGTGGGGACATCGTGCCCGAGCGCAGTACCGTCATCGATGAGAAGTTTGATGTAGTCCGCGCCCTCCGCCACACGTGCGGCGACAAACGCGGAGGCATCATCGAGGGATTTCACCACCGGATACTGCTCAGCGAAGTAAGTTCCGATCATCATTGACGGATGCCCACCCAACACGGTGGCGCCGATGGATGCGGACCGCACATCGGCGAGGTCGTTGCGTTCCGCGGCGTCACGCCGCTGCCCGTCCATCCATTCCGGGCAGGAGAACATGTCGAGTTCCGTTGTCACGCCGAACAATAGGGCGTCTTTCAATGATGGCGGCTGCGCATGAGTGTGACTGTCGATCAGTCCGGGAAGCAGAGTCTTGCCCCGCCCGTCGACGACCTCGATCTCGTCAGTCGAGTCGAACTCTGCAGTGACCGCCTCGATCAACCCGCTCCTGACGTGGACCGTCGAGCGCTCGACAACCTTCTCTCCGTCAAAGACCCTTACATCCCTGATTACGAATTCTGTGCGAGTCATCGCCCCTGCCATCCTTGGTCGGTACATCTACATTGATGTAAGATATTGAACAAGGACGTAAACGATTGTGTCAAGGGCCACACCCGGGAATCGCGTCCTTTCGGATCCATCGCCCGGACGCGCGGTGCCCACACAGCCAGTGCAATCTCGCCGGCGGAGCCGCACCGGCCGCGCACAACTATCGCGAGGTCGCATTTCGGCATCTGGGCGATACCAGAACGCCACCCGAACAACCACATGCCACAACGAACACGAGCAGAAAGCAGGATGCGATGAACGGGAATCAACGAGCCGCAATCGTCACTGGCGGATCCGCAGGAATCGGGCTGGCGATCGCCGAAGCGCTCGCAGACGAGGGCTACAACCTGACAATCGTCGCGCGAGACCAGAGCAAGCTCACCGAGGCTGCGACCCACCTGCGCGGGCGTGGCGTCGAGGTCCTGCCGGTGTCCGGAAATCTGGCCCATAGCGCCGACTGTGAGGCCGCCGTGGCCTCGCACGTCCAGCAGTACGGCCGCACCGATGTCCTGATCAACAATGCCGGCCTGGGCCTGAGCGGAAATATTGCCGACTTGGCGACGCCGAAGCTTGACCTCCATTTGAATCTGAACCTTCGGTCCGCTTACCTGCTGATGCAGAGCTGCATTCCGACACTGCAAGTGGCGGGAGCCGAACACGGTAAGGCGTTGATCGTCAACGTGAGCTCGATCTTCGGCAAGCTGCCGCGGGCAGGAGTGGCCGCCTATTCGATGACCAAAGCGGCGATGATCGCCCTGAGCCAGTCGGCGCACGGCGAACTCAGCCGTCTCGGCATCCAGGTCACCGCCATCTGCCCGGGACTGGTCGAGACACCCGGATCCTCGTGGATGGAAAAGGACCCCAGTGCCATGCTGCCGCCCTCGGACGTGGCCGAAGCGGTGCGATTTCTTCTGCGCACCTCGCCGCGGTGCGCAGTTCCCGAAATCACGCTGACCACCCCCGGGCCCGACGTCCACTATGTCGACCTCCCGTGGACCTGACAGGCCCTAGCTGCCAGAAGGCTCCTGCACCGTCACCCCGGCTTCGGGGTGACGGTGCAGGAGCAAGATCCGCCGGGCGTGACATTCGAACTCGGCGTCGGCCTCATTTCCCGCACGTAGGGCAAAAGCCCTGCCGGATGGCGGGTTTCAGTTGACTTCGAAGAGTCCGGCTGCGCCCATCCCGCCCCCGACGCACATCGAGATCACGACATACCGAGCGCCTCGGCGTTTACCTTCGATGAGGGCGTGGCCGACCAGGCGGGCGCCGGTCATCCCGTACGGATGACCGATCGAGATTGCGCTGCCGTTGACATTGAATCGGTCGGGGTCGATGCCGAGATGATCGCGGCAGTAGACGGCTTGGGAGGCGAATGCTTCGTTGAGTTCCCACAGACCGATGTCGTCGACAGCGAGGTTGTGCTGCTCGAGTAGTTTCGGGATCGCGAAGATCGGTCCGATTCCCATCTCGTCCGGTCCGCAGCCGGCCACGGTCATGCCGCGGTACACGCCGAGCGGTTCGAGACCGCGGCGTTCGGCCTCCTTCGCCTCCATCAGAACCGATGCCGAGGCACCATCCGAGAGCTGGGAGGCGTTGCCGGCCGTCACGCTCGACCTGTTCGTCACCTCACCGTCGAGAAGGACCGGGCGCAGTGCGGCGAGCCCGGCCGCAGTGGTGGAGGGACGGTTCCCTTCGTCCCTGCCCAGCTGGACGGGTACGTTCCCATCCTCGGTGGTCTCGAGGCTGTCGAGGGGAACGATTTCGGCGTCGAAGCGGCCCGCGGCCTGCGCTGCGGCGGTTCGCTGCTGGGACAGCAGCGCGAACTCGTCCTGACGGTCTCTGCTGACCTTGTACCGTTCGGCCACGATTTCGGCCGTGTGCAGCATCGGCAGATAGGTGCTCGGGAGGTTCTCGACCAGCCAGGGGTCGGTGGCGCGGTATCGGTTCTGGTGTTCGTTCTGGACCAGGGAGATCGACTCGACGCCGCCGCCGATCGCGATCTGCATGCCGTCGCCGACGATCTGCTTGGCGGCAGTGGCGATGGCCATCAGCCCGGAGGAGCATTGCCGATCGATGGTCATGCCCGGCACAGAAGTGGGGAGCCCGGCGCGCAACGCGGCCTGGCGGGCGATGTTGGTTCCGGACGAGCCCTCCTGCATGGCGCAACCGAGGACGACGTCCTCGATCTCCTCGCCGTTGATTCCGGCTCGTTGCGCGGCGTGGGCGATCGCGTGTGCGGCGAGCTGCTGGGGCTGGGTGTTGTTGTAGGAGCCTCGATACGCCTTGCCGATCGGCGTGCGTGCGGTCGAGACGAGGACGGCTTCCCTCATGTGGTGCTCATTTCTGGACGAAGTCACACGGTGATGGTTGGTGTGACAGTTGGTGACGCCGGGCTCGCAGGGTCAACGGGCAACTGTGCCGGCTCGGGTGGCGGAGTCGACGAAGTGCTGAATCTGGGCGGTGGTGCTGTCGGTGCCCGACTGCACGCTCGAGTCGCTGATCTGCGGCCAGTGGCGGGCAACATCGTCGGGGGTTCTGGCATCGGCGGGGAGGAAGACGCCTTGGGATTCGAGCATGCGGCTGACCGCGAATGTTCCACCGCCTGCGCCGAGGATCGTCTTGGTCGGCGCGTCCGTGGACACCAGGAACAGTGCGCCGGGTGTGATCGACTCCGGGGTCAAGATTTCGGCGGCCGTGGCGTCGAAGATCGATTCGGTCATGTGGGTCGTCGCGAGCGGTGCCAGAGCATTGACGTGGATGCCCTTGGATCGGCCCTCGATGCCGAGCACGTTCATCAGCCCGACGAGCGCGGATTTTGCTGCAGCGTAGTTGGCCTGCCCGAAATTGCCGTAGATTCCGGAGGCGGAGGTAGTCATCAGGATTCGGCCGTAGTTCTGAGTGATCATGTGTTGCCACACGGCCTTGCTGCAGTTCACGGCGCCCATCACATGGACGTCCAGGACCGTGCGAAAGTCGTCGAGACCAGCGTTGCGGAAACTGGCATCGCGCAGGATCCCGGCATTGTTGATCAGGATGTCGATTCGTCCCCAGGCGGAGAGAGCGCGGTCGACCATCGCAGTGACCTGCGTGTAGTCGGTGACGTCGGCGTGGTCGGCGATCCCCGAGCCGCCGCGGGCGGTGATCTCGGCGACGACACGGCCCGCGGGGGTGTCCGGAGTGTCATCGGCGGAGCTGACCTCGGGGGATCCGCCGATGTCGTTGACGACGACATGGGCGCCGCGGGCCGCGAGGGCGAGGGCGTGAGCGCGGCCGAGTCCACCGCCGGCCCCGGTGACGATGGCGACCTGTCCGGCGAAATCGATGGTCATGACACAGCCTTCCGGTCGGCGGGCCCGGCCGCAGGGGTGAGGGTGGTGGTCGTATCGCCCGTGGCGCGGCGCGGTACCAGGAGGGTCACGACGGCTCCGACGACGGCTGGCAGCGCGAAGGCGAACAGCTGCCAGGTGGTATCGGCGCCGAGTGCAACGAAGAGTCCGCCGTACGTGGGGCCGATAATGGCACCGATCCGCCCGACTCCCAGTGCCATTCCGAGTCCGGTGGCCCGGCAGGATGCGGGGTAATAGGTACCGATGTAGGTGTTGAGCAGGATTTGGGTGCCCGTGGTGCCGAGCCCGGCCAGCATCACCAGCAGGTAGATCACCGCAAGTGGTGGGGCGGTCGCTATGGCCAGCAGCGACAGTGCGGCGCTGAGGAAGAAGGCGACTGTGACGGGTTTGATGCCGTACCGGTCGGCGAGCGTGGCACCGATGAGTGCTCCTGCCGCACCGCCGACGTTCAAGGCGAGCAGGAAGGACAGGGCCGCTCCCAGCGGGTAGCCGGCAGATTTCATGAGCGCGGGAAGCCAGGTCGCGACGCCGAACAACACGAGAAGGCAGACCAGGGTCATCGCCCAGAACAGCAATGTCGCGAGGGTGCGCTCGGTGCCGAAGAGTGCGCGCAGCCCGCGTTCGGGTGTGGCAGCGGGTTCCGGCCCGGAGATGGAGTTGAGGTCGGCGGGGAGGCCGAGGTGATATCGGTGAGCGATCGCTGTGGCAGCGTCGTGCCGGCCCCGGGAGGCGAGATAGGCCGGTGATTCCGGGAGGTACCGGAGCATCACGGGCAGGAACATGAGTGCAGGCACCATACCGGCCAGGAACATAGCCCGGAACCCGTACTCGGGCACGAGCCACAGCGAGAGCACCCCGGCAAGTATCCCGCCGATGCTGGTGCCGACGAACCCGAGCGCCACCGACCTGGCCCGGGCGCCCGGGGCGGCGAACTCGATCAACGTCGCTGCCGCGGTGGGCATGAGGACGCCGGCACCGAGACCCACGACAACCCGCCCGATTCCGAAGACCGCGGGGGTGGGCGCGATCGCACACACGCCCATCGCGGCGGAGAACACAAGGACGGCGGCAAGGAGTGTGCGGCGGCGGCCCCATCGGTCGGCGACGGCTGCGGCGAGCAGAGCGCCGACCAGCATGCCGACGCCGACGAGTGAGCCGAGCATTCCCACGTCGGTTGCGTCCAGATTCCAGGGGGCGTAACTCAGCAGTGACGGAACCACAGTTCCGAACATCAGAAGGTCATAGCCCTCGAGGACCAGTGCCATGAGGCAGAGCCCGACGACGGGCGCTGAGGGAGGGATACGAACAGACATTTGTTGTCTCCGCTCGGAGAGGGAGTGGCCCCGCCTGCGCCGCTGAATGTGGGCCAGGCGGGGCCACCGGGGGGCTGGGGAATGTCTAGGCGAACCGGGCCGCCAACCAGGTACCGATGTCGGCGGCGGCCAGGCTGGCGCCGGTGGGGTCGCCATCGCGGATCGGGCCGCCGAAGTGGGTGCCGGCGACGCGGACGTGGGTCTTGTCCGCCGATCCGAGGGCATCGACCATGGATGTGGCGTCCTCAGGGAAACAGGCCTGGTCGCCAGTGAGTTCGACGAACAGGGACGGCGCGGTGAGAGCAGGGGCGCAGCGGAGGAAGTCGGCGTTGCTGCTCAGTCCCGACCAGGTGGACAGCCAGGCGTCCGGGGTGACGAAGCGTCCGAAGCCGACGAGTCCGTAGTTGGTCAGGTCCGGCCTTCGGCCGAACAGTGACCCGTAGGGCCGCTCGTTCGGGCTCAGGGACAGGTCGGTGAACCGCAAATCCGCGTCGGTGCGGTACACGGTGAGGACGCGGGGTGCGAGCGCGGCGCGGTGATCCGCCGGGTCGGAAGTGCTCTTGTAGCGGCGACGCGCGTCGGCGGCTTCGTCGACGCGTCGCCGGGCGAGTGCGTCGATGCGGGCAATGCGCTCACGCTGCGCCGCCCGGTAGCGGGTGATGAACTCGGGCGAGTACGAGGAGCTGTGCGGCGGTTCGGCGAATCCGTTGGCGGGATCGAACGGGTTCAACCGCGGATCAACGGACAGGGGGTCGGCCTCGTCGACGACCGAGGGGTCGATCAACCGCTGCAACAGCGCACCCTGCCCTGGGTGCGGCGCCATGAACACTGCTGCATCGGGCAGCGGCATCTGCGCGCCCGCCAGGTCGATGGGCCGGCCGGCGGGGGTGCGGGTCAGCCGCTCCCCCGCCGGTAGTCCGGCCTGCTGGTGGTAGAACGCGAACAGCGTTCCTCCTCCGGAATGCCCCAGGGTGACGACGTGCTCGAAACCCCTCTCCCGCAGGAACACCTGCCCGGCCCCAGCATCGAGCAGGGCCTGCTCGTGCACCAGGGAAATGTCGTTGTTGACCGATCGGGTGCCCTGCGTCCACACCGCGTACCCCCGCGCGAGCAACTCGGGCACCAGCACGTGGTGGGCCAGGTCCTGGCGCGGGTGCATCAGTGCGACGACGGTGCGGGCTCCGGGGACCACGCGCAGGACCCCGGAGATCTTCGCTCCGTCCGCGGTGGTGAGTTCGTGCACCGAAGTGACGGTTGTGTCGGGGGCTCGGGCGGCGTCGATGTACCGTCCCGCGCCGAGCCGCTGAGTTTGTTCGGTCATCGCGGCTCGATTCGCATGGCGTCCTTGTCCCACTGGGTGATTCGGGACCGGTGCAGTCCGGCGACGCTGCTGTACCACACCGCGTGGCGGGCTTTGGTCGCCCGTCGGTCGATCACGATGGGGGCGTCGGAGACGATTCGGTAGTACGGTCCGACGCGATCGATCATCACGGCCGGGTCTTGTCCCGCGACTGCGGCGATCGGAGTGTTCTCGGGGACATCGAGGACGAACAGCGTGGTCATCGGTTGCTCACCATTTCTTTCTCGTCCTGCTTCTGCTGCCAGGCCTCGGCGCGCTCGACGATCAGCTCTGCCTTGCGGGTGAGTAGTGCGGCCATGCTCGGTTCGGGGCCGGACACGACGTCGACGAGGGCGTCGATGGTGATGTTGGCGTCGAGGTCCTCCTGTGGGGTGACCGGGCGCAGCGCCCGGGTGATTTCGATCATGTAGCCGTTGGGGTCGTGGGTGTAGATCGACTCGATCGTCTCGTGCTGGATCTGCATCTCGACGGGCCATTCGCTGCCATCGAGGCGCCGCCGGTATTCCATCAGGTCGTCTTCACTGTCGACGTGGATGGCCAGGTGGCGGGAGCGGATGAAGAAGATGGGTACGTCCTCGGTGAAGCGAGAGTACGAGTCGCCCTGCGGGCCTCCGTCGAACGGTTCGAGGCCGAAGTAGTAGAAGAAGGCGAGCCGGTCGTCGTTGCCGATGTCGAAGAAGAAGTGGATGAAGTCGGGGTGCTTTTCCGGGCCCCAGCCGGCCGCGCAGATCGAGTGCACGACGGGGAACCCGAGAACGTCGCGGTAGAACTTGACGGTCGCGGCGGGGTCGAATGTGGGGTAGGCGACGTGGTCGACGCCTTTGACCGTGTGTTTCTGTTCGGACATGTTGAACTCCAATGGATTCAGGGCTACTGAAGGGCAGCGGCCGGAGCATCGGCACGCAGGAGACCACCGGCTCCCGGGATGTCGACCGGAAGGCCGAGGGCTCGCAGCAGGCTGTAGACGCCGGCGGTGGCGGCCGAGAGCACCGGCAGTTCGAACTCGTCTTCGGCGGCCTGGACGAGGTCGAGCGAGGGCATCTGGACGCACGCGGAGATCACCAGCGCGTCGGCTCCGGTGCGGTCGAGTGATCGAGCGGCGTCCATGACCCGGTCACCGGGGATGCAGCCGACCTCGGCGTTGTCGGCGACCTCGAGGGCGCGCCAATCCGATACCTGAATTCCTTCGGCCTCGATGTAGGCGACGACCTGCTCGGCGAGGGGACGCATGTAGGGGGTGACCAGGACGATTCGCTTCGCGTCGATCGCGTGGAGTGCTTCGACGAGGGCGCCCGCGCTGGAGCGGACTACCGCGTCGGAACCGCCGGCCGCCAGTTGCTCGGCGACCAGGCCTTCCACGCGCTGGTGCTCCCCGGGACCCACTGACATCAGGGCGACCAGGCACGCATAGAGGATGGCGTCGACGCCCGCGTCACCGAGTTCGAGGATGCACCGCTCCCGTTGAGCGTTCATCGCTCGCAACTGTTCCGGCGACACGGCCTGCATCCGCATTCGGCTCGAGTGGAACGAGAACTGTTCGTCCGCATGCCGGTTGAGCAGTGTCGGCATTTCCGTCTCGACCGTCACATTCGAACTCGGCACGACGAGCCCGATGCGGTGAATGCCCATGAGGTAGCCCTTCTGATCTGGAACGCCCGGGCGGTGGTTGCGAGAGCACCACCCCGGCTTACGTAGATTTACGTTCACGACGAGTATTCGACGCCAATGATGATTCGTCAAGCCCCGCCGGACGGCGGACGCGATCTCGATGCCAGAACAACGTGCACACACCGTCGGCCGCCAGCATGAACGCGCGCGAGGAAGGATGATCCGATGACCACATGAGCGGGCATTCGCATGGGATGGGTGGGCGGCGGCCCCTGGTCCGCGCACGTTCCGCGACGAGGTCCGGTTCTCCGGTTGGACGTCACCGTCTTCGTCGACGGCACAGGACACCCGCAACCGGTCTGCACTCCGCTCGAAGATCGCCCCACCGCACACCTGAACCGACTGGTCTCAGTCCACTCACTTTCGTGTCGCTACTCACATTCGACACTTGACATGTCACCAGACACGTCGAATACTCGACATTGACGTAAGGAGTGTTCGAGGATGACCTCACCCCCCGTCGCATTCCCCCAGGACGAAGGAGCACAGCGGCAATGGCATATGTAATCGGAGTGGACGTCGGTGGCACGTTCACAGACGCGGTATTGGACGACAGTGCCGGCACTGTTCTCGCCGCCAAGGCTCCCTCGACCCCGCCCGACTACTCCCTCGGCGTCATCGATGTTCTCGAGGCACTCGCCGAACAACTGGGATGCCCGGTCGAGGAGATGCTGGCCGACACGCACCACATCGCGCACGGCACCACCTCGTCACTCAATGCCCTCGTCATGGGCAACGTGCCCCCAGTCGGCTTCCTCACCACAAAGGGGCACCGCGACTCGATCTACATCATGAACGTGGAGGGCCGGTATCTGGGAAGCTCACCGGAGCAGCTGCAAAATGTCATGGGGCAGAGCAAATCTCACGGTCTCATCCCGAAGAAGCACGCCCTGGAGGTGACCGAACGACTCGACCGTGACGGCAATGTCGTCGTCGCCCTCGACGAGGAGTCTGCCCGAGAGTCCATCCGTGTGCTCCTCGCCGAGGGAGTGTCGGGGATCGCGGTCTCACTGTTGTGGTCGTTCCGCAATCCCGCGCACGAACAGCGCATTCGCGAACTCGTCCACGAGATCGACCCGACGATGTTCGTCTCCCTGTCGAGCGAGGTGAGCCCCCGGATCCGCGAGTTCGCCCGCAACGCGACCACCATCATGAGCACCCAGATCGGCCCCGGGCTCCGGGACTACCTCGGCGAACTGGAATCGAAGCTGCGCGAGCGAAACCTCGCCGGACCGCTGCTGGTGATGCAAAGCAACGGCGGAGCGGTCGCCGCCGCGGAGGCACCGAAGAACGCGATCAGCACCGTCGGATCGGTGCTGACCGGTGGCGTGGTCGGGGCGGTATCCCTCGGCGGGCAACTCGGCCATCGCAATATCATCGCGACCGACGTCGGCGGCACCACCTTCCTCGTCGGCCTCGTCGTCGACGGCGATCCCGTCCGCTCCTCCAGCACGATCATCAACCACCATCCGATCAACGTGCCCACCCTCGAGGTACACGCCATCGGATCCGGGGGCGGCGCCATCGCCTGGATCGACGCCGGCGGCAACCTGCAAATCGGCCCCCACAGCGCCCAGGCCGTCCCCGGGCCCGCCTGCTACGGCCAGGGCGGCACCGAACCCACCAACGCCGACGCCAACCTGGTGCTCGGGATCCTGCCCGAACGGGGCCTGCTCGGCGGCCGCAAGCCGCTCGACAAGAACCTCGCGCGGGAGGCGATCCGCGCCCGAATCGCCGAACCCCTCGGACTGTCGATCGAGGACGCTGCCGCAGCCATCTACGCAGTCCAGAACGCCCAGACCGGCGACCTGTTGCGCAAGACCGTCGTCGAGGCCGGACATGACCCGCGTGACTTCGTCCTCTACGCCTTCGGCGGGTCCGGCCCCGCCCACTGCGCGGCCTACGCCGCCGAGGTCGGCGTCCGTGAGGTCATCGTCCCGCTCGGCCAGGTCGCCTCCGCGTTCTCGGCATACGGTCTCGCCTCGTCCAACATCGTCCTCGCCGCCGAATTGTCCGACCCGGCGGCCATGCCCCTCGATCCCACCCGCGCCGATCGAAACTTCACCCAGTTGGAGAACCAGGTGCTCGAACAACTGAACCGGCAGGGTTTGACCTTCACGCGCGTCGAGATCGAGCGTGAGATCGACATGCGCTACAGCATGCAGCTCGCCGAGGTCGCCACCCCGATTCCGGCCGGAAACCTCGACGCAGAGGAGATCGCGCGGGCGTCGGATCTGTTCGAGCAGCGGTACGCCGAACTCTATGGAGAGGACAGCGGATTCCGGGAGGCCGGCATCCAAGCGATCACCTACCGGGTGCGCGCCACCGGCATCCTGCCGTTCTCCCCCACCCTGCCGGAACTGAAGTCCGCGGACTCCGCTGATGCCTCCGCCGCGAGGATCAGCACCCGCAAGGTCTGCCTCGACGGCAAGCTCGGCTACGTCGACACCGACGTCTACGACTACAGCAAGCTACTCGCCGGACACGTCCTGCCCGGCCCGGCCATCGTCGAGGTCCCCACGACCACCGTCGTCGTCCCCCACGGCACCACCGGCACCGTCGACCGCCTCGGCAATCTCACCATCGTCGCCCAGTAGGAGCACCACTCATGACCGCACAGATTCCCGGCTCCGAAGTCTTCTCGAGCCGACCGATCGACCCCGACGCCCTCTCGCGATCACTTCCCCCGGCACTGGAAGTCCATACCGTCACCCAAGAGCAGATCGACGACCTCGACCCGTTGACCTACGAGGTCATCCGGCACCGGCTGTGGTCGGTCACCGACGAGATGGGTGAGGCACTCAAGCGGATGTCCGGTTCCCCCATCGTCACCGACGCCAACGACTTCGACTTCGCCATCAGTGACGAAATCGGCCAGGAAGTGCAGGTCGGCCTGTACAACACCATGCTCGTCGGTGCCGTCGACCTCGCCATCTACTGGACCCTCCAGCACCGCTCGACCAACCCGGGTATCACCGAGGGCGACATGTTCCTGTGCAACGACCCCTGGGTCGGCGGTGGACTGCACCAGAGCGACGTGATGGTCTACCAGCCAATCTTCCACGAGGGCAAGCTGTTCGGGTGGACCAGCGCCATCTGTCACGAACCCGACCTGGGCGGATCCGGGCTCGGCTCGTTCGACCCCTCCGCCCAGGACGTGTTCTCCGAGTCCCTGCCCACCCCACCGATCAAGGTCGTCCGCGACTACGAACTCCAGCGTGACGTCGCCGACGCCTGGGTGCGGCGCTCGCGAGTGCCGATGCTCGTCGGACTCGATCTGCGCGCGAAGATCGGCGCCAACACCGTGGGCCGCAACCGACTGCTCGCGGTGATCGAGCAGTACGGTGCCGACACCGTCAAGGCCGTGATGAAGCGGATGATGGCCGACGCCGAAGGGCGCCTGCGCGGCAAGCTCGCATCACTGCCGGACGGCACCTGGAAGGCCACCGGCTACCAGGACCAGTCGCAAGTCGGCGACCGCGGAATCCACAAGATCACCGTGGCCATGACCAAGACCGCCGATCACCTCACCTTCGACTTCACCGGCACCGACCCGCAGACCGGCGTCATCAACTGCACGTACGCCGGCATGCGAGGCGGTGTGATGCTCGCGATCCTGCCGATCCTCGCCGGCGACATCCCCTGGTCCGCAGGCGGATTGATGCGCTGCTTCGATCTGGTCGCCGAGGAGGGCACCATCAACAACGCGACGTTCCCGGCGGCGGTGAGCCGTGGCCCGATCGGACCGGCGTGGCTCACTGGCACCCTGATCGCCGAATGCCTGTCGCAGATGCTCGACCGGTCGGTCGATCTCGGCAAGAGCGTGCAGGCCGCGTGCTGCGGCACGTGGGATACCGCGGTGATCGCCGGACTCGACGAGCGACCCGAACAGTCGGTGCCGTTCCTCAACATCATGATGGAGCCGATGGCCGGCGGCTACGGGGCACGCCCCACCGCCGATGGCATGGACACCGGTGGCCTCTTCTGCATCCCGATGGGCCGCATCCCGGACACCGAGATGACCGAATTCCTCTACCCTCTGCTCACCCTGTGGCGCCGCGAGGAACCCGACTCCGGCGGACCCGGACGCCAGCGCGGCGGTGTCAGTGCCTCCATCGCCATCACCCCATACGGCACCAGCCTGCCGATGGGCCTGGTGCTGGCGTCGGCGGGCAAGGCCGTCGCCCAGAACAACGGTCTCGCGGGCGGATACCCGGGCAACACCGGCGTCGAGGTCCTCGCCCGCGGCACCGACATCGTCGAACAGTTCGCAGCCGGCCGTATCCCCGACGCGCTGGACGATCTCGGCGGTGGCCGCGAGTTGGGCGCCTGCTACGCGGAGAGCTACGTGGCACCCGGTGAGGTTCTGTACATGCACTGGCAGGGCGGCGGCGGCTACGGCGATCCGCTGCTGCGCGACCCGGCCGCCGTGGCAGCCGACTTCCGCGAAGGCAAGGTCACCGAACACGGTGCCGAGACCGTCTACGGCGTCATCCTCTCCGACGGAGACGCCGATGATATCCGGACTTCGGATCGGCGGGACGAGATGCGCTCTGAGCGCCGAGACCGCTCCGGGACCACTCGGTCCGATGCGCCCGTGCTCGACCTGGCCGGAGCTCGCAGGCTCGACGACAACCTGGCGGAGGTCACGGTCGGAGACACCCGCGCGATCGCCTGCGCCCAGTGTGGACGTCTCCTCGGCGACGACAAGAACAACACCACGCTCGATCTCGCCCGGTTCGAGGGCCCGTCGTCGACCGCCGGCCCACAGGTGACCTCCGACCCCGCCGAGTATGTCGACACCCCGGTGGTTTTCCGGCAGCTGTGCTGCCCCGGCTGCTGGACCGCCATCTACTCGGGCATCGTGCCGGCTGATCACCCCGACCACGCCCTCGACCTGGCGCGGCTTCTGCCCGCGGTGGCGGAGCGGTGATGTGCCGGACAATTGCGATCAGTACCAGAAGAGGAGGACAAAGGTGACATTCTCGGACTGGGGTGGGCGCCTCGTTCCGTTCCCCGAGGATCGCGCCCGCCGCTACCGCGACAGCGGTGAGTGGAGCACCGATCCCACCGGGCGGCGGCTACACCAGGTCGCCACCCGGTTCCCGGACCGACCGGCCGTGATCACCGCCGAAGGGCAGATGAGCTTCGCAGAACTCGATCGTCGCACGGACCAGATCGCGGCCGGGCTGATCCGGCTCGGCCTCCAGCGACTCGATCCCGTCATCTTCCAGCTCACCAACCGTCTGGAGACAGTCCTCGCGTGGTACGGCTGCATCAAGGCCGGGCTGGTCCCGGTGGCGACGCTGGCCGCGCACCGCATGCACGAGATCGGACACATCAGTCGCAAGGTCGGCGCCGTCGCGCACCTCGTCGAGGCGAATCTGCCCACCTTCGATCTCGTCGAGTTCGCCCGCGAACACGCCGACGGCCATCCCACCATGCGGCACATCATCACCGTCGGCGATGCGGAGACCAGCGACCGGGACGACGTGACTCGCCTCGAAGATCTCGGTCTCGAGATCGATCCCCACACAGCGCACGGCATCGTCGAGCAGGTCGCAACACACACCGACGCCTGCGACGTGGTTGCGTTCCAGCTCTCCGGTGGCACCACCGGAGTTCCCAAGGTCATCCCACGCATCCACGCCGAATACTGGAACAACGCGCTGCTGTATGCACAGCGACTCGGATGGGACGAGAACAGCCGGGTCGCACATCTGATCCCGATCATCCACAACGCCGGCATCTCGTGCGGGCTCCACGCCGCGCACTCGGTCGGCGCCTGCCTGGTCCTGGCCACCGCTGATGCTCCGACCGCCTTCCAGCTCATGGCGCGGACGAAAGCAACCGAGGTCCTCATCGGGCACGGCCACTACCAGGCCGTGCTGAGTCCGGACTTCGACCAGGCTGGAGCCTGGCTCGAACGCGTCATCCTCTCCGGCGCCAAGGTTCCGCACGAGCTGTTCGAGCGCGTCGACGACGGAACCGGACGCTGGGCCGGGCAGTTGTTCGGCATGGCCGAGGGCTTGTTCACAGTGACCCCACTCGACGCCCCCGCAGAAGCCCGACTGACAACAGTGGGTACGGCTATCTCGTCCGACGACGAGATACGCATCCTCGAACCCGGCACCGAGAACGAACTCGGCGACGGGGCGGTCGGAGAACTGTGCTGCCGAGGCCCCTACACGCTCCCCGGTTATTTCGACGCCCCGGACCACAACCGGGACGCCTTCACCTCCGACGGTTTCTACCGCACCGGGGACCTCGGCGCGATCACGGTGATCGACGGTGCACGTTATCTGTCGATCGAGGGTCGGATCAAGGATCTCATCAACCGGGGTGGTGAGAAGATCAACGCCGAAGAAGTCGAACTGCTTCTGCTCGAGCATCCCGATATCGCACACGCGGCGGTGGTCGCCATGCCCGACCCCAGGCTGGGAGAGAAGACCTGCGCATATCTGGTGTCGATTGACGGAGAAGCTTTGCCGCTACACGACATTCAGGAGCACTTGGCGCAGCTCGGGGTCGCCAAATTCAAGTGGCCCGAACGGCTCGAGTGGGTGACGACCTTGCCACACACGAACGTGAACAAGATCGACAAGAAGCGACTGCGCGCCGAGATCGCAGCGAAGGTGGCCGACGAGGCCGACTCACGTCGCGTGGGTGCATAGATCGGTAGTTCCACCGCACCTCAACACCTTCGGGGCATGCCTGACCGGGCATGCCCCGAAGTCCGTGAACGCGGCGGCCGATTCCCTGTCCCCTCACGGAGACAACCAAGTTGACCTTTCGACGTATACGTAGAATAATTGACAAATACGTCACAGAGAGTGGAGTTCGTCATGAATCTCGAGCGAGTAGCAGTACTGGGCGGTGGACCGGGCGGCCTCTATGCCGCAAGGCTGATCAAACGCAGCCATCCGAATGCCGAGGTGACCGTCTACGAACAGAGCCCCCCGGATCAGACATTCGGTTTCGGCGTCGGCCTGGCGTCTCGCACCCAGCGGAACCTGCGGGAAGCCGACCCGGCATCGCTCGAAGCCATTGTGGCGGCCGCGCACGCCCACGAAATGTCGATGCAGGTCGGCGATCAGATCGCCCGGCTGGCACACGGTGATCTCCTCGCTATCGCACGCACCACCTTGCTCGCGGTCCTCCAGCAACAAGCCCAGAACGCCGGGGTGCATATACATTTCGGCGAACGGCGTGAAGCACCAGAGCTCGATGCGGACCTGATCATCGCCGCCGACGGCATCAACAGCGCAACCCGCACGCAGATGTCCGATACCTTCGGGCCCCGCATTGACACCGGCGCCGGCCTCTACCTGTGGTGTGGAACCGACTTCGCGCTCCCCAGCGCCATCTTCGTTCCGGTCACCACCGAGCACGGCACCTTCGTCGCGCACGCCTACCCGTACGCCGCGGACCGCAGCACCTTCCTCATCGAAACCGACGAGGAAACATGGCGGCGGGCAGGATTCGATGTCTCCACCGACCGGACCGCCCCCACCGACAGCGACGGGTTCGCCCTCGAGTACCTGCAGGACGCGTTCGCCGACACCCTCCAACACCACCGGCTGATCGGAAACCGCACCCGGTGGACGCGCTTTCGCACCATTTCGTGCGAGCACTGGCACAGCGGCAACGTCGTACTCCTCGGCGACGCCGCCCACACCGCGCACTACTCCATCGGCTCAGGCACCAAGCTCGCCATGGAAGACGCCATCGCACTCGACCACGCCCTCACCGCCTCCCCGAACATCGACGACGCGCTCGCGGACTACGAACAGGCTCGCCGCCCCGCCGTCGAATACCTCCAGCGCATCGCGCACCGCAGCGAACTCTGGTGGGAGTCCTTCCCCCAGAGGATGGCACTTCCGGTCGAACAGCTGCTCATCGCCTACATGACCCGCGCCGGAAAGGTCAGCCTCAACCGATTCCACGACACCGCGCCCACGCTCGTGCGGAAGGGCCTGGCGAGCTACGCGGACGTGCCTGCCGACGCGATCCCCGACACGGACATCACGGACTGGACAATCGGGCAACCCCTCGACCACGGTGACTGCCGATTCGAGCATCGGATCGCACCGGCGGACCTGCGCGATGCCACCACCACCACAGTGCTCGACATCGACTTCGACTCCGCGTGGGGCCCGGAGGCCACCGCACTCGTCGAGACTGCACCAACCGCGCGAACTCTCTGGCTCACCGGCCCATCCACCCGCTCATCGCTGCTCAGCAGGCTCGATTTCGCCGAACGTCTCGGTCACCACACGGACGCAGTCGTCGTCGTCGAGGCCCCCACTTCCTGCCGCGCAGATGTCGCAGCAGGTTTGGCC
>Ga0247825_10000680_pt1 | contig 21779 bp, 17 predicted proteins | sample 13C_Vanillin_Day_FD_194413 | JGI IMG/M metagenome (GOLD analysis project Ga0247825, IMG submission 194413) | Soil microbial communities from agricultural site in Penn Yan, New York, United States - 13C_Vanillin_Day48 | ecosystem: Environmental > Terrestrial > Soil > Agricultural land | place...
ATGCGCGCTTCTCGTTCTTCCGCTGCCGGTTCTCCGAGCTGGGGCAGGTCCTCGGCGAGCGGCGCGTGCAGGGCATGCTCTTCGATCTTGGCGTGTCCTCGCCGCAGCTGGAAGAAGCGGGGCGCGGGTTTTCCTTCCGCGCCGACGGCCCGCTCGACATGCGCATGGATCCCACCGCCGGCGAGTCGGCAGCGCAATGGCTCGCCCGCGCAGAACAACAAGAAATCACGGAGGTGATCCGGGACTATGGCGAAGAACGGTTTGCTAAACAGATTGCAGCGGCGATTGTTGCTGCGCGCGGCCGCGAGCCACTCCTCCGCACCCGCCAACTGGCCGATCTCGTGGCTCAGGCGGTCCGCACACGCGAGCCGGGCCAGGACCCGGCGACGCGCACCTTTCAGGCTCTACGGATTCACGTCAATCGGGAGCTTGAGGAAGTGTCGCTGATGCTGCCGCAGGCGCTCGCAGGGCTCGCCGCCGGCGGCCGCCTGGCGGTGATCAGCTTCCATTCGCTGGAGGATCGCATCGTCAAGCGCTTCCTCAGCCGCGCCGCGCGTCCCGAAGTGCCCCGGGAATTGCCGCTGCGCGCCAGCGAAATGCCACAACCGACGCTCAAGCTTCTCGGCCGGGCCATCAAGGCTTCCCGCGAGGAGATCGAGCACAACCCCCGCGCCCGCAGCGCCACGCTCCGCGTGGCCGAGCGCAGCGCGGTCCCCTATGACCCTGTACCACATCGAATCGAGCCCGGCGCGCGGTGGCGAAACTGAACCTCCTCCTCCTCGCGGTTCTCGTCGCCTGCGCGCTCGGGCTCGTCACCTCGCAGCACAACGCGCGCAAGCGCTTCTCCGGGCTCGAGCGCGAGCACGCGCGCGCGCGTGAGCTCGACGTGCAATACGGGCGCCTGCAGCTCGAGGCTAGCACCTGGGCGCTGCATTCGCGCGTGGCGAAGATCGCCACCGGCGTGCTCGGCCTGCGCGCCCCGGAGCCGCGCCGCCTGCGCGTGATCGCGCGCCAAGAGAGCCGGTGAGCGCTGCCGCGCAGGGCCTGGTCAGGCTGCCGGTCTGGCGCGCCCGGGTGGTGCTGGCGCTGCTCGTCGCCGCTTTCGCGGTGCTCGCTGCGCGCTCGATCTACCTGCAGGCGATGAAGACAAGCTTCCTGCAGGAGAAGGGCGACGCCCGCTATTCGCGCGTGATCGAGATGCCCGCCACGCGCGGCCGCATCCTCGACCGGAACGGCGATGCCCTCGCGGTATCGACGCCGGTGAAGTCGATCTGGGCCATCCCGGCCGACGCGCCGGCGACACGCGCCGAGCGCAGGAAGCTCGCGGCCCTGCTCGGCGTGAGCCTGCGCGAGCTCGAACGCAAGCTCGGCGAGACCTCGCGGGATTTCGTCTACCTGAAGCGGCAGGTCTCCCCCGAGACCGCGGACGCCGTCGAGCGGCTCGCCATGACCGGCATTCACCAGCACGTCGAGTTCCGCCGCTACTACCCGGCCGGTGAAGTGACCGCTCACCTGCTGGGCTTCACCGGCGTAGATGACGCTGGCCAGGAAGGTGTCGAGCTCGCGTACCAGGCAAGCCTGGGCGGGCTGCCGGGCAGCAGGCGGGTCATCAAGGACCGGCTGGGGCGGATCGTCGAGGACGTGGAGTCGATTCGCGCCGCCCAGGCCGGCCGCGACCTGGCGCTTTCGATCGACAGCAAGATCCAGAGTCTCGCCTTCACGGCGCTCAAGGGCGCGGTCGAGCAGCACCGCGCCAAGGCGGGCGCGCTGGTGGTGCTCGACGTGCACAGCGGCGAAGTCCTCGCGCTCGCCAACGCGCCGTCCTACAACCCCAACAACCGCGCCCGCCTCACCGGCACGCAGTTGCGCAACCGCGTCATCACCGATCTCTTCGAGCCGGGCTCGACCCTCAAGCCCTTCACCGTCGCGCTGGCCATCGAAAGCGGAAAGGTGACGCCGCGCACGCTCATTCCCACCGCGGCCGGCCGCCTGAGCCTCGCCAACTATACGATCCGCGATGTTCACCCGGCGGCGGCGATGAGCGTCTCCCAGGTGCTGCAGAAGTCCTCCAACGTCGGCGCGGCCAAGCTCGCGCTCGCCCTGCCTCGCGAAGCGATGTGGGACCTTTTCCGCCGCGTCGGCTTCGGCGCGGTGCCGGAACTGGGGTTCCCGGGAGCCGCGGCCGGCCGCCTGCGCCATTACCGTACATGGCGGCCGATCGAGCAGGCGACGATGGCCTACGGGCACGGCATCTCGGTGAGCCTGATGCAGCTGGCGCGCGCCTATACGGTTTTCGCGCGCGACGGGGAATTGGTACCGGTTACGCTGGTCAAAACTGGCGCGCCGGCGGCAGCCGAGAAGGTGCTTTCGGCGGAGGCCGCGCGCGCGGTCCGCAGCATGCTCGAGCTCGCCGTGCAGCCCGGCGGGACCGGCCCCCGGGCGCGCATCATGGGATGGCGGGTGGCCGGCAAGACCGGCACCGCGCACAAGCAGGAAAACGGCGCCTACGCTGCCGACAGGTATCTCGCTTCCTTCGTCGGCTTTGCGCCAGCGTCGGCGCCGCGTCTGGTGGTGGCCGTGATGATCGACGAGCCCTCCGCCGGGGAGCACTACGGCGGCATGGTCGCCGCGCCGGTGTTCGCGCAGGTGATGCAGGGCGCGCTGCGCCTGCTCGGCGTGCCGCACGACGCGCCGCTCGAGCCGCTCGAGCTGCCGGGCGAAGGCGAAGAAGCGAAGGAGAGCACGTGACGGGATGGGTGCCGTGGAAACCACGCAACCGGAGCTGTTCGCGCGTCTCGCTGCCCAGGGAGCGATGATCGAGCGCCTTTCTTCCGACAGCCGCCGCTGCGCGCCGGGAGCGGCCTTCTTCGCCTATCCCGGGGAAAAGGCGGACGGTCGCGCGCACATCGCCGAGGCGGCGGCGCGCGGTGCGGCGGCGGTGCTCTGGGAGGAAGAGGGATTTTCCTGGCGGCCGGAATGGCGCGTGCCGAACGCGCCGGTGGCCGGGCTCAAGCAGCGCGCCGGCGCGCTCGCGCACGCGTTCTACGGCCGCCCCTCGGAATCGCTGTGGGTCTGCGGCGTGACCGGCACCAACGGCAAGACCTCCTGCAGCCATTGGCTCGCGGCGGCGCTCGGCCGGCACGGCACGCGGACCGCCGTGATGGGCACGCTCGGCAGCGGCTTCCCCGGCGCGCTGGCCGCGCTCGACAACACCACGCCCGACGCGCTCGAGGTGCACGCGTTGCTGAAAGCCCTGTTGCAGAAGGGCGCTGCGGCCATCGCGATGGAAGTCTCCTCCCACGGGCTGGTGCAGGGCCGCGTCAATGCCATCGCGTTCGATTGCGCCCTGTTCACCAACCTCTCTCACGATCACCTCGACTACCACGGCTCCATGGACGCGTACGCGGAGGCCAAGGGGCGCCTGTTCGACATGCCTGGCCTGCAGGCCGCCGTGGTGAACCTCGACGACGTGGCCGGCGTGCGCCTTGCGCAGCGCCTCGCCGCGCGCAAGGTGAGGACGATCGGCTACAGCCTGGCGCCCCTCGTCGGGCCGCTGACCGGCGAGTATCTCGCGGCCGCGGCCATCGAGGGTGCGAGCCTGCGCATCGACTCGAGCTGGGGGCGCGCCAGCGCCCAGGTCAACCAGCTCGGGCGCTTCAATCTCGCCAACGCCCTCGGCGTGCTGGGCTGCCTGCTCGCCTACGGCGTGCCCTTCGACGAGGGCGTCGCGGCTCTCGCGCAGCTGCCGAACGTCCCGGGCCGCATGCAGCGCGTGGGCGATCGGCCGCTGGTGGTCATCGACTACGCGCATACGCCCGATGCGCTGGAGAAGGTGCTGCACGCGCTGCGGCCGGAGGCCGAGGCGCGCAGCGGGCGGCTCGTCGCGGTGTTCGGCGCCGGCGGCGACCGCGATCCGGCCAAGCGGCCGCTCATGGGCGCCGCCGCGGCGCGGCTCGCCGACCGCGTGCTGCTGACCTCCGACAATCCGCGCAGCGAGGATCCGCTCGCCATCATCGCGGCGATCCGGCGCGGCGCCGGGCCGGCCGCCGAAGTCGAGGCCGACCGGCGTCGCGCCATCGAGCAGGCGGTCGCCGGCGCGGCGCCGGGCGACGTGATCCTCGTCGCCGGCAAGGGGCACGAGAGCTATCAGGAAATCCGCGGCAAGCGCGAGCCTTTCTCCGACGAAGCCGTCGCGCGCGCCGCGCTCGCCGCACGGGGAGCGCGATGATGAGCCTCGCCGACGCCGCGGCCGCCATTGGCGCGAGGACGAGCGGCGGCGACGCGCGCTTCGAGGGCGTCTCGACGGATACGCGCAGCGTGCAGGCGGGGGAGCTCTTCTTCGCGCTGCGCGGCGAGCGCTTCGACGGGCACGCCTTCCTCGAGCGGGCGCAGGCGGCGGGCGCCGTCGCCGGCGTAGTGGACAGCCGCTACAACGGCCGCTTCCCGTTCCCGGTGGCGATCGTCGACGACACGCGCCGCGCGCTCGGCGACCTGGCGCGACACTGGCGCGGCCGCTTTTCGCCGACGCTCATTGCCGTCACCGGATCGAACGGCAAGACCACCGTCAAGGAGATGCTCGCCGCCATCCTCAGGCGCCATGCGGGCGATGCGGCCGTGCTTGCCACTGCCGGCAACCTCAATAACGACATCGGATTGCCTCTCACGCTGCTGCGGCTGCGCGCGGAGCACCGGTGGTGCGCCATCGAGCTGGGCATGAACCACAAGGGCGAGATCGCGTATCTGGCGAACGTCGCTCAACCCACCGTGGCGCTGGTCAATAACGCCCAGCGCGAGCACCTGGAGTTCATGAACTCGGTGGAGGAAGTGGCCGCCGAGAACGCCAGCGTCTATGCAGCGCTTCCGGCGTACGGCGTTGCCGTCATCAATGCCGACGATGGACAGGCCGCGGTCTTCCGCAAGGCGGCAGGGCAGCGCAGGGTGGTGGATTTCGGGCTGGACACGGCGGCCGCGGTCACCGGCCGCTATACGCTGAAGCACCTGTCGAGCGAGATGCACATCCGCCTGCCCGACGGCGAGGCGTCGACGACGCTCGCCATCCCGGGGCTCCACAACGTGCGCAACGCGCTCGCCGCCGCCGCCTGCGCTCACGCCGCCGGCATCGATCTCCCGAGCATAGTGAAAGGACTTGCAGCATTCCGGCCCTATGTCGGCCGCCTTCAGGTGAAGCAGGCGGGCGCGACGACCGTCATCGACGACAGCTACAACGCGAACCCGGACTCGGTGCGTGCCGCCATCGACGTGCTCGCCACCTGCCCGGGGCCCACGGTGCTGGTGCTCGGCGACATGGGCGAGGTCGGGTCGCAGGGCGCGCAGTTCCACGAGGAAGTCGGCGCGTACGCGCGCAGCAAGGGCATCTCGAGCCTGCTTGCCCTTGGCGAGGCGACGCGCCAGGCGGTCGCGGCGTTCGGCCCCGATGCTCGGCATTTCGACAGCGTCGAGGCGCTGGTCGCGGCGATCCGCGGCAAGACGGTCCTCGTGAAGGGTTCGCGCTTCATGAGAATGGAACGAGTCGTCGCGGCCCTGACCGGTGCCGCGCCAGGAGGGGGTCACTAATGCTTCTCGAGATCGCGCAGTGGCTCGCCAAGGACGCTCGCGTCTTCAACGTCTTCAACTACATCACGCTGCGCGCGGTGCTCGCCTGCCTCACGGCGCTCGCGGTGTCGCTGATCCTGGGTCCGTACATGATCCGCAAGCTCACCGCCTACAAGATCGGCCAGGCAGTGCGCGACGACGGCCCGCGCTCGCACCTCACCAAGGCCGGCACGCCGACCATGGGCGGGGCGCTCATCCTGGTGTCGATCTGCCTCACCACGGTGCTGTGGGGCGACCTGTCGAACCGGCTGCTCTGGGTCGTGCTGCTCGTCACGCTCGCGTTCGGCACCATCGGCTGGATCGACGACTACCGCAAGGTCGTGCACCGCAACCCGAAAGGGCTGTCGGCCAAGGCGAAGTTCTTCTGGCAGTCGGTGATCGGCCTCGCCGCCGCCGGCTACCTCGCCTACCTCGCGCAGAGCATGCCGGCGCTGAACGAACTGATCGTGCCGTTCTTCAAGCACGTCGCCTACCCGCTCGGCACGGTGGGCTTCATCGTGCTCACGTTCTTCGTCATCGTCGGCACCTCCAATGCCGTCAACCTCACCGACGGCCTCGACGGCCTCGCGATCATGCCGACAGTCATGGTCGGCAGCGCGCTCGGCATCTTTGCCTACGTCGCCGGGCACGCGGTGTTCTCGAAGTATCTCGGCCTGCCGCACATCGCCGGCGCGGGGGAGCTCGCCGTGATCTGCGGCGCGCTCGCCGGCGCTGGGCTCGGCTTCCTCTGGTTCAACGCCTATCCCGCCGAGGTGTTCATGGGCGACGTCGGCGCGCTCGCGCTCGGCGCCGCGCTCGGCACCATCGCCGTCATCGTGCGCCAGGAGATCGTGCTGTTCATCATGGGCGGGGTTTTCGTCGCCGAGACGCTCTCGGTGATGCTGCAGGTGGTGTACTTCCGCTGGAGCGGCGGCAAGCGCATCTTCCGCATGGCGCCGCTGCACCACCACTACGAGCTCGAGGGCTGGAAGGAGAGCCAGGTGGTGGTGCGCTTCTGGATCATCACCATGATGCTGGTGCTGTTCGGCCTCTCGACGCTCAAGCTCAGATGATGCGCGAGCCGCTTTCCCTGCTGGAAAAGCGTGTGCTGGTCCTCGGGCTGGGCGACACCGGCCTGTCGGTCGCGCGCTGGGTGGAACGTCAGGGCGGCCTCGTGCGCGCCGCCGACACCCGCGCGGCGCCGCCGCATGCGGGCGACTACCGTGGCGAGCTGCATACGGGTCAATTTTCAGAATCACTTCTTGAAGGTGTGGATCTGGTGTGCATCAGCCCGGGACTCGCGCTCGACCAGCCGGTCGTGGCCGAGGCGCGCGCGCGGGGCATCCCCGTGCTCGGCGACGTCGAGCTCTTCGCCGCGCACGCTGGCGCGAAAGTGCTGGCGGTCACGGGGACGAACGGCAAGAGCACGGTGACGGCTCTCACCGGCCACCTGCTGCGCGCCGCCGGGCTCGACTGCGAGGTCGCGGGCAACATCGCGCCGCCGGTGCTCGAAGCGCTGATGCGGCGCCTCAGCTTGCATTCGGCGCCGCCGGCGGCCTGGGTGCTCGAGCTCTCCAGCTACCAGCTGGAAACCACCTGGTCGCTCGAGCCGCACGCCGCGGCGATGCTGAACCTGAGCGAGGACCACCTCGACCGCTACCGCGGCCTCGACGAGTACGGCGCGGCGAAAGCGCGCGTCTTCGCCGGCACGGGCGTGCAGGTCCTGAACCGCGACGATGCCCGCTCGATGGCCATGGCGCGCGCCGGCCGGCGGGTCGTCAGCTTCGGGCTCGATGCGCCGCCGCGCGATGGGGACTTCGGTGTCGTGGGCGGTTCGCTGGCCGAGGGCCGTGCGCCTTTTCTGCCTGTGGAGCAGCTGCCGATCCACGGCCTGCACAACGCCGCCAATGCGCTGGCCGCGTCCGCGCTTGCCCGCACGCTAGGCCTCTCGCACGAGCAGCTTGCCCACGGACTACGCACCTTCCGCGGCCTGCCGCACCGCCTCGAGCTCGTCGCGCAGCGCCACGGCGTCGACTGGTACGACGACTCCAAGGGCACCAACGTAGGCGCCACCATCGCCGCGCTGCGCGGGCTCGGCCGGCCAACGGTGCTGATTCTCGGCGGGGAGGGCAAGGGGCAGGACTTCGCGCCGCTCGCCGAGCCGGTGCGCCGGTTCGCGAGGCAGGTGCTGCTCATCGGCCGCGACGCGCCCCTGATCGAGAAGGTCATTCCCGGCGAGCGCTGCGCCTCCCTCGAAGAGGCAGTCGAGAAGGCCGCACGCGCCGCGCGACCGGGCGACGCGGTGCTGCTCTCGCCCGCATGCGCGAGCTTCGACATGTTCCGCGACTACCGTCACCGTGGCGAGGTCTTCGCCGCCGCGGTGCGCAGCCTGGCATGAGCCGCACCTACGTCTTCGCGCGCAGCGCGCCGGACGCCGAGTACGACCGCTCGCTGGCGTGGGCGGGGCTGCTCCTCGCCGCCGCGGGGCTGGTGATGGTGTACTCGGCCTCGATCGCCATCGCCGAGTCGAGCCGCTTCACCGGCAACAACTCCGCCTGGTATCTCACCCGCCACGCGGTATTCCTCACCGCCGCCCTGTGCGCCGCCATCCTGGTCTTCCTGGTCCCCGCACGCATGTGGCAGAAGGCGGCGCCGTGGCTGTTCCTCGTCGCGGTGGCGCTGCTCGTCGCCGTGCTCTTCCCGGGCATCGGCCGCGAGGTGAACGGCGCGCGCCGCTGGCTCGACCTGAAGGTGATCACCGCGCAGCCTTCCGAGCTCATGAAGCTCGCCGTGGTGCTCTACGCGGCGGACTACACCGTGCGCAAGCACGCGGTGCTGAAGAGCTTCAAGCGCGGCCTGCTGCCGATGCTCGGCGTGATGCTGCTCGTGTCGTGGCTGCTCCTGCGCGAGCCGGACTTCGGCGCGCTGGTGGTGATCGCGGTGACCACCTTCGCCATCCTTTTCCTGGGCGGCATGAACGGGCGGCATTTCGTGGCGCTGGTTGGCATGCTCGGCGCCGGCTTCGCGCTGCTCGTGCTGTCCTCGCCCTACCGCATGCAGCGCATCTTCGGCTTCCTCGATCCGTGGTCCGACCCGCTCGGGCGCGGCTACCAGCTCTCGCATGCGCTCATCGCCTTCGGGCGCGGCGAGCTCCTGGGCGTGGGCCTCGGCGGCAGCGTCGAGAAGCTGCACTACCTGCCCGAAGCCCATACCGACTTCCTGCTCGCCGTCATGGCGGAGGAGCTGGGCTTCGCCGGCGTGGCGCTGGTCATCGGCTTGTTCGCGTGGATCGTCGCCCGCGCTTTCGCCATCGCCCGGCAGGCGGCCGCGCACGAGCGGCATTTCGCGGCGCTGGCGGCGCAGGGCATCGGCGTGTGGATCGGCTTCCAGGCGCTCATCAACATGGGCGTCAACATGGGCCTGCTGCCGACCAAGGGGCTGACGCTGCCGCTCATGAGCTACGGCGGCTCGGGGCTGCTCGCCAATTTCGTCGCGCTGGCGATTCTCCTGCGCATCGACTGGGAGAACCGCCAGCTGGCCCGGGGTTTGCACGCATGAGCCGCTCGATCCTCATCATGGCGGGTGGCACCGGCGGGCACATTTTTCCCGGCCTCGCGGTCGCGGACGAGATGCGCGCCGCCGGCTGGCGGGTGGTATGGATGGGGGCACGCGGCGGGATGGAGGAGCGCCTCGTGCCGCCCCAGGGCTACGAGACGGCGCTGATCCGCGCCCGCGCGGCGCGCGGCAAGGGCCTGGTGCAGAAGCTGCTCCTGCCCGCGAACCTGCTGCTCTCGTTCTGGGAAAGCGCGCGCCATTTGCGGCGCCTCAAGCCCGACGTGGTGCTCGGCCTGGGCGGCTACGTGGCGTTTCCGGGCGGGATGATGGCTTCGCTCCTGAATCGCCCGCTCGCCCTGCACGAGCAGAACGCGATTGCCGGGCTCGCCAACCGCGTGCTCGCCGGCATCGCCGACAAGGTGATGGTGGCGTTCCCGGAGGCGCTCAGGCGCGCCGAGTGGACGGGAAATCCGGTGCGTGCCTCGATCGCGGCGATCGCGCCGCCCGAGGAGCGCTACCGCGGGCGCGAGGGTCCGCTGCGGCTTCTGGTCGTGGGCGGGAGCCTGGGCGCGCAGGCGCTGAACGAGGCGCTGCCGAAAGCCCTGGCCATTCTGCCGGCGGATTTTCTGGTCGTGCATCAATCCGGCGAGAAGCATCTCGAGACCCTCAAGCAGAACTATCGCGCGGCGGGCGTGCAGGGCGAGCTGGTTGCCTTCATCGACGACATGGCGCGCCGCTACGCCGAGGCCGACCTGGTGATCTGCCGCGCCGGCGCGGTGACGGTCGCGGAGCTCTCCGCCGGCGGCATGGCGAGCGTACTGGTGCCGTTCCCGCACGCGGTCGACGACCACCAGAGCGCCAATGCGCGCTTCCTCGCCGACAAGGGCGCGGCGCTGCTGCTTCCCCAGCCGGAGCTGACCGCGGAAAGACTCGCATCGTTGCTGCGCTCGCTCGACCGGCCGCGACTGCTCGAGATGGCGCGCAGGGCGCGCGCGCTGGGAAAGCCCGACGCCGCCCGCATCGTCGCGCAGCGCTGCATGGAGCTTGCCCGATGAAGCACAAGGTCCGGCGCATCCACTTCGTCGGCATCGGCGGCTCGGGCATGTCGGGCATTGCCGAGGTGCTGGCGAACCTCGCCTACCAGGTGAGCGGTTCGGATCTGGCCGCGAACGCCGCGACCAAGCGGCTCGCCGCGCTCGGGGTGAAAGTCTTCTTCGAGCATGACGCGCGGCATGTCGAAGGCGCCGATGCGGTCGTCGTCTCGAGCGCCGTGCAAGCCGACAACCCGGAGGTCGCGGCGGCGAGGGAGCGTCGCATTCCGGTCGTGCCGCGCGCCTTGATGCTCGCCGAGCTGATGCGTCTCAGGCAGGGCGTGGCCATCGCCGGAACGCACGGCAAGACCACCACCACCAGCCTCGTGGCGAGCGTGCTCGCCGAGGCGGGGCTCGACCCCACTTTCGTCATCGGCGGCAGGCTGAACGCCGCGGGCTCGAATGCGCGCCTCGGCGCGGGCGAGTTCATCGTCGTCGAGGCCGACGAGTCGGACGCTTCCTTCCTGCACCTGCAGCCGGTGATCGCCGTGGTCACCAACATCGACGCCGACCACATGAGCACCTACGGCCACGACTTCGGGCGCCTGAAGCAGGCTTTCGTGCAGTTCCTGCAGAACCTGCCCTTCTACGGCTCCGCGGTGCTGTGCGTCGACGACCCGAACGTGCGCGCGATCCTGCCCGAGGTGTCGAAGCCGGTGCTGACCTACGGCACGGCCGAGGACGCGGCGGTGCGCGCCGAGGCGATCGAGCACGATGCCGGCCGCATGCGCTTTCGCGCGCGGCGCGCGGGCGGCCCGCCGCTCGAGGTGACGCTCAATCTCCCCGGCCGCCACAACGTGCTCAACGCACTCGCCGCCATCGCCGTAGGGACGGAGCTCTCCATCGAGGATGACTTCATCGTCAAGGCGCTGCGCGAGTTCCGCGGCGTCGGACGGCGCTTCCAGAACTACGGCGCGGTGCGGCGCGAGGGCGGCGGCAGCTTCACGCTCATCGACGATTACGGCCATCACCCGGCGGAGATGGCCGCGACCCTCGAGGCGGCGCGCGGCGCCTTTCCGGGACGGCGCATCGTGCTGGTGTTCCAGCCGCACCGCTATACGCGCACGCGCGATCTCTTCGAGGACTTCGTGCGGGTGCTCTCGAGCGCCGATGCGCTGCTGCTCGCCGAGGTCTACGCCGCGGGCGAAGCGCCGATCGTCGCCGCCGATGGCCGCTCGCTTGCCCGGGCGCTGCGCGTGTTCGGCAAGGTGGAGCCGGTGTTCGTCGAGGACATCGCGCAGATGCCGGCGGCGATCCGCCGCGTCGCCGAGGACGGGGACGTGGTGCTCACGATGGGGGCCGGGTCGATCGGCAACGTCCCAGCCCTGCTGACATGAACATGAACGAACCGCTCAACTTCCAGGGGCTCCGGGGACACCTAAAACGCGACGAGCCGATGTCCCGGCACGTGAGCTGGCGCGCCGGCGGGCCTGCGGAGCGCTTCTATGTGCCGGCGGATCTCGACGACCTCGCCGCTTTCCTGGCGCGGCTGCCGGCCGAGGAGGCGCTGCTCTTCGTCGGGCTGGGGTCGAACCTGCTCGTGCGCGACGGCGGCTGGCGCGGCACCGTGATCATGATGCACGCGGCCAACCGGCGGCCGCGGCTCGACGGCGGTCGCATCTACGCGGAGGCGGGCGTCGCCAGCCCCAAGGTGGCGCGTTTCGCGGCGCTCAACGACTTGGAGGGCGCGGAGTTCCTCGCCGGCGTGCCGGGCAGCGTGGGCGGCGCGCTCGCCATGAACGCCGGCTGCTACGGCGGCGAGACCTGGGACATCGTCGAGCGCGTGCTCACCATCGACCGGGGCGGGCGCACCTTCGAGCGCCGCCGCGAGGACTTCGACATCGGCTACCGGCATTGCGTGCCGAAGACGCCGCGCGAGGAGTGGTTCGCGGCGGCGTGGTTTCGCCTCGCGCCGGGCGACGGCGCGACCTCGCGCGGCATCATGAAGGAGCTGCTGGCACGCCGCATCGCCACGCAGCCGCTCTCCCTGCCCAACGCGGGCAGCGTGTTCCGCAATCCCGAGCGCGACCACGCCGCGCACCTCATCGAGTCGTGCGGCCTGAAGGGCTTCGCGCGCGGCGCCGCGCGGGTGTCCGAGAAGCACGCCAATTTCATCGTCAACCCGGGCGGCGCGGCCAGCGCCGCCGACATCGAGTGGCTGATCCAGCACATCCAGCGCATGGTCTACCAGATGAAGGGCGTGGTGCTGATTACCGAAGTGCGCATCGTGGGGGAGCCGGCATGAGCTTCGGCAAGGTTGCCGTGCTTCTGGGCGGCAGGTCCGCCGAGCGCGAGGTGTCGCTCAACAGCGGCGGCATGGTCCTCAAGGCGTTGCGCAGCCGCGGCGTCGACGCGCACGCCTTCGACCCGCGCGAGCGCAGCCTGGAAGACCTGCTCAAGGAAAAGTTCGCCCGCGTCTTTATCGCGCTGCACGGCCGATTCGGCGAGGACGGCACGCTGCAGGGCGCGCTCGAATGGCTGGGCATCCCCTATACCGGCAGCGGTGTGCTCGCCTCCGCACTCGCGATGGACAAGTTGCGTACCAAGCGCCTGTGGCACGCCGAGGGTCTGCCCACTGCGGCGCACGAAGTGCTGGGCAAGGACACGGATCTGACCGCGGTGGCAAAGAGGCTGGGGACTCCGCTGTTCGTGAAGCCCGCTTCGGAGGGCTCGTCGGTCGGCATGACCAAGGTGCGCTCGGCAGCCGCGCTCGAGGAGGCCTACGCGCTCGCGGTGAACTACGACCCGGTGGTGATCGCCGAGAAGTTCATCGACGGCCCGGAGCTGACCGGCGCGGTCCTCGGCGACGAAGTGCTGCCGCTCATCCGAATCGAGACCCCGCGCGAGTTCTACGACTACGAGGCGAAGTACATGGCAAACGACACGCGCTACCTGATCCCGGCCGGGCTGAGCGCGAAAAAGGAGAAGGAGCTACAGGCGCTCTGCTTGAAGGCGTTCCGCGCGCTCGGCTGCCGCGGGTGGGGGCGCGTAGACCTAATGCTCGACAAGCGCGGCCGTGCGTACCTGCTGGAAATCAACACCGCTCCGGGCATGACCGACCATTCGCTGGTGCCGATGGCCGCGCGCGCGGTCGGCATCTCCTACGAGGACCTGTGCCTTCGCATCCTGGAGGGTGCCCATGTGGGGTAACCCGCGCCTGCTCAACCTGGCGGCCGGGTTCCTGGCCGGCGTCGCGCTGCTCGCGCTGTCGGCCGGTGCCCTGCATCTGCTGCTTCGCTCGGAGATGTTTCCCCTGCGCAGCATCGAGCTGACCGCGCCGGCGCGGCATCTCACCCGGGAGCAGGTCGAGGCGGCGGTGCGCGGGCGCCTCGCCGGCAACTTCTTCGCCGTCGACGTCGCGACCGTGCGCGCGGCCGTGGAGGCGCTGCCGTGGGTGCGCCGCGCGGCGGTGCGCCGGGTCTGGCCGGACCGGCTCGAGGTCACGGTGGAGGAGCACGTCCCGCTCGCGCGCTGGGGGGACGGCGAGCTGGTGAACATCCACGGCGAGCGCTTCGCCGGACGCACCGACACGGTGCTGCCGCTCTTCGTCGGCCCGCCCGGGGCCGAAGGCGAGGTGACGCGCCAGTACCTTCGCTTCGCCGCCGCCGTCGCGCCGCTCGGCGCCGCGCTCGAGCGCGTGGTGCTGACGCCGCGCTTTGCATGGCAGCTGCGGCTTGCCAACGGCCTGCACCTGATGCTCGGCCGCGATGCCGACCAGGCCGACGCGCGGTTACGCCGTTTCGTGGCGATCTATCCCTCGGTGGAAAAGAAAAAGCAGCACGAGTACGTCGACCTGCGCTATCCCAACGGCTTCGCGCTGCGCCTGCCCGACTCCCGGAGCTGACCGCCCCATGCCCAAAGAGAACAAGAACCTCATCGTGGGCCTCGACATCGGCACCTCCAAGGTGGCTTGCCTGGTGGCGGAGCTGCGCGCCGACGGCTCGCTCGAGATCCTCGGCATGGGCGGCCACGAGTCGCGCGGCCTGAAGAAGGGCGTGGTGGTGAACATCGAGGCGACCGTGGCCGCGATCCAGCGCGCGCTCGAGGAGGCGGAGCTGATGGCCGACTGCAAGATCGCCTCGGCATTCGTCGGCATCGCCGGCAGCCACATCCGCAGCTTCAACTCGACCGGCATGGTGGCGGTGAAGGACCGCGAGGTGAGCGCGATGGACGTCGACCGGGCCATCGACACGGCGCGGGCGGTCAACATCCCCACCGACCAGCAGATCCTGCACGTGCTGCGCCAGGAATTCATCATCGACGGGCAGGAGGACGTGCGCGAGCCGATCGGCATGTCGGGCGTGCGCCTCGAGGTGAAGGTGCACATCGTCACCGGCGCGGTCTCGGCGGCGCAGAACATCGTGAAATGCGTGCGCCGCTGCGGCCTGGAGGTGAACGACCTCATCCTGCAGCCGCTCGCCTCTTCGCGCTCGGTGCTCTCCGAGGACGAGAAGGACCTCGGCGTCTGCCTGCTCGACATCGGCGGCGGCACGACCGATATCGCGGTCTTCACGCACGGGGCGATCCGCCACACCGCCGTGATCCCGATCGCCGGCGACCAGATCACCAACGACATCGCCATGGCGCTGCGCACGCCGACCGCCGATGCGGAGAACATCAAGACGCGCCACGGCGTGGCGCTGCGCCAGCTCGCCGACCCCAACCAGATGATCGAGGTGCCCGGCATCGGCGAGCGCGCGCCGCGCTCCATGTCGCGCCAGACGCTCGCCGAGGTGATCGAGCCGCGCGTCGAGGAGCTGTTCTCTCTCGTGCAGCAGGTGCTGCGCGAATCGGGCTTCGAGGAGCTGCTCTCGAGCGGCGTGGTGCTTACCGGCGGCTCCTCGGTGATGGAGGGCATGGTCGAGCTCGGCGAGGAGATCTTTCACATGCCGGTGCGCCTGGGCGCGCCGCGCTACGGCGGGGGGCTCGCGGAAGTCGTGCGCACCCCGCGCTACGCGACCGCGGTCGGGTTGCTGATGGAAGGCATGTCGCAGATGCAGCACGGGAAGCTCTCGCGCCAGAGCGGCTCGGTGAAGGCGGTGGTGGCGCGCATGAGGGAGTGGTTCCAGCGCAATTTCTGATGGTTCAACCGGCAAGGAGACAACAACATGTTCGAGATCGTAGACAGTCAGGTGAGCGGCCCGATCATCCGGGTCATCGGCGTGGGCGGCGCGGGCGGCAACGCCGTCAACCACATGATCGAGCAGGGCGTGGAGGGCGTCGAGTTCATTGCCGTCAACACCGACGCGCAGGTCCTGGCGCGCAACCGCGCGCGCAACCAGATCCAGCTCGGGAGCAGCGGGCTCGGGTCGGGCGCCAAGCCCGAAGAGGCGCGCGCGGTGGCACTGGCAGACCGCGAGCGCATCGAGGAGGCCGTGGCCGGGGCGCACATGGTGTTCATCACCGCGGGCATGGGTGGGGGCACCGGCACCGGCGCGGCGCCGGTGATCGCGGAAGTCGCGCGCTCGCTGGGCATCCTCACCGTGGCGGTGGTCACCAAGCCGTTCACCTTCGAGGGCTCGAAGCGGATGAAGATCGCCGAGCAGGGGCTCGAGGAGCTCGTGCCCCACACCGACTCGCTGATCGTGATCCTCAACGACAAGCTCGAGGAGGTGCTGGGCGAGGACGTGACGCAGGAAGACGCCTTCCGCGCCGCGGACGACGTGCTCAACAACGCGGTCGCCGGCATCGCCGAGATCATCAACAACCCCGGCCTCGTCAATGTCGACTTCCAGGACGTGCGCACGGTGATGTCGGAGCAGGGCATGGCGATGATGGGCTCGGCCGTGGCGAGCGGCATCGACCGCGCGCGCATCGCGGCGGAGCAGGCGATCGCCTGCCCGCTCCTCGAGGGGGTCAACCTCGCGGGGGCGCGCGGCGTGCTGGTGAACATCACCGCCTCCAAGCCCAGCCTCAAGCTGCGCGAGACGAAGGAAGTGATGAACATCATCCGCGCCTTCGCCGCCGAGGACGCCACCATCATCTACGGTGGGGTTTACGACGACGGGCTCGCTGACGACCTGCGGGTGACCGTGGTCGCCACCGGCCTGGGCATGGCGCAGGCGGCACGGCAGCCGAAGCCTCAGTTGGTGGTGTCGCAGAAGACCGGCACGGACAACCTGCCCGGTCCCGGGCACGTCGACTACCAGCAGCTCGACTCGGTGCCGGCGGTGATCCGGCGAAACCGCGCCTCTACCGTGGAGGCCCTGCAGCAAAGCGGTGTCGACAAGTACGACATCCCGGCCTTCCTGCGCAAGCAGGCCGACTAGGCGCGATCGCAAGGCGCGAGGCGCCCCGTCCCTTGCCGGGGGGCGCCTCGCCGTGCCTTGTAGAATCCGCTTGTAGAATCCGCGTCCCATGCTGCGCCAGCGAACCCTCAAATCCCTGATCCGCGCCTCCGGCGTCGGCCTGCACACCGGCCAGAAGGTGCGCATGACGCTGCGCCCGGCGCCGGTGGACACGGGCATCGTCTTCCGCCGCGTCGACCTCGCCTCGCCGGTCGACATCCCGGCGCGCGCCGAGCTCGTCGGCGAAGCGCGGCTCGCATCCACCCTGGTCAAGGGGGATGTGAAAGTGCATACCGTCGAGCACCTCATGTCCGCGTTCGGCGGCCTCGGCGTCGACAACGCCTTCGTCGACCTCGACGCGCCCGAGCTGCCGATCATGGACGGCAGCGCCTCGCCCTTCGTGCTCCTCATCCAGCAGGCCGGCATCGAGCAGCAGGGCGCGCCGAAGCGCTTCCTGCGCGTGACGCGCCGCGTCGAGGTCGCCGAAGGCGACAAGTGGGCGCGCCTGGAGCCCTATGAGGGCTACCGGCTCTCGTTCTCCATCGACTTCCGCCACCCGGTGATCGAGAAATCGACGCAGTCGGTCGCCGTCGACTTCGCCGAGACCTCCTACCTGAAAGAGATCGCGCGCGCGCGCACCTTCGGCTTCATGCACGAGGTGGAGAACCTGCGCGAGAGCGGCCTCGCGCTCGGCGGCGGGCTCGAGAACGCCGTGGTGCTCGACGAGTACCGCGTGCTCAACGCCGAGGGCCTGCGTTTCGCCGACGAGTTCATCCGCCACAAGCTCCTCGATGCCGTCGGCGATCTCTACCTGCTGGGCAAGCCGCTGCTCGGCGCGTTCAGCGCGCACAAGTCGGGCCATGCGCTCAACAACCGGCTGCTGCGCGCCGCGCTTGCGGATGCCGGAGCGCTCGAGACCGTCAGTTTCGACCGCGCCGAGGATGCCCCGGCGGGCGTCACGCGCCTGCTCACCCAGTACGGCTAGACCCGCCCGCGACGGCGCAGCAGCCGGCCCAGGGCGTCGCGTGCCGGCGAGGCTGCCATCCGGTCGTGAAGAGCCCGTAAGGAATCGAGCGTAGGTGTGGATAAAGTCGCGGTTTTCTGCGATGCAACAACCGCTTGCCGTGCGCTGTTTGGTTGCACCCTGATGGAAACTGAATTAACCTGCCAGCGACGTTCGGACAAGAACTGGCTCAGGGTAGGGGCGAGGAGCCTGAGTTTGGCGCCCGCCGCGGCATTTGCCGCGATCAGCACGACGTCTCCCTCCCGGTAGTTGGCCACGCGGACCTGACGGGCGAGGTCCGCGGGAAAAAAAACCTGAACCAACCCGGCCAGTGCGCGCAGATCCCGCGCTTTTGCGAGCACCGGTTGGAGGTCGCCCTCGGCCGAAAGGACGCGGCCGAGCTTTTGTAGTCGCATTGGGATCGTGTACTTGGGAGGGATTGCTTGCAGATTATCCTAATCTCCGACCGTCTGGCGAAGGCGAGGTCGGTCAGCTTGTCCCTGCGCCACCTGGTGGGCAGCGCGATGCTTGCGCTCGCCCTGGTGGTGGGCGCAACGGCCGGGCTGTACTGGCTCACCCTGCGCTATGCGGCCGAAGTGCCCCTCCCGGCGCTGCAGCGGCTCGTCCTTTCCGCCCAGGAGGCGGAAGCCGAGCGCTCGCGCGCTTTCGTGCAGCAGAACCTGAACGCGATGGCCGTGAAAGTGGGCGAGATGCAGGCGCAGCTGACGCGTCTGGACGCCCTGGGTGAGCGCCTCTCCGCGCTCGCCGGCGTCAAGGAGTTCCGCTTCAACGAGGCCCCCGGGCTCGGCGGCGCCGCGCCGACGCTGATGCCGCCGCAGAACCTCTCTCTTGCCGATTTCAGCGAGAAGCTGACCGTGCTCTCGCGCCAGGTCGAGAACCGCAACGACATGCTCGGCGTGCTCGAGGCGCAGCTCTTCGAGCAGGCGGTGAAAAAGAAGCTGATGCCGACCATGATGCCGGTCGCCGCGCCTTACAACGCCTCGGGCTTCGGCCGCCGTGTCGACCCGTTTACCGGGCAGTGGGCAATGCACGAAGGCATCGACTTCCTCGCCGATCTGGGCTCACCGGTCGTTGCGGCCGCCGGAGGCGTAGTCGTGTTCGCCGGGTTGCATCCGCAATACGGCTACATGGTCGACATCGACCACGGCAACGACCTCGTGACGCGCTATGCCCACTGCTCGAAGCTCCTCGTCCGGGAGGGCGACGTAGTGCACCGTGGCCGCAAGATCGCCGAATCCGGCTCGACCGGGCGCTCGACCGGGCCGCACCTGCATTTCGAGGTGCGTTTCCGCGGGGTGGCGCAGAACCCCGCCAAGTTCCTCGTGTCGAACACGCAGCCGGCCGTCGCACGGGCCAAGTAACACCCCGCTTTTCCGGATAAAATCACGGGCTTTTTCAGGGGTTTGGACGGGCTATGCCGTCCGCCCCGCCCATGCTCGCAAAAATACTGTCCATTCTGCGCACGATCCTGGAAGCGGTCATCCGTATACCCGCGCGGGTGTTCGGAAGCCGCAACCAGCGGCTGCTCAAGCAGTACTCCCACGCCGTCGCGAGCATCAACGCGCTCGAAGCCGGGCTCGCGGCGCTTTCCGACGAAGCGCTGCGCGCCAAGACCGGGGAGCTGAGAAAGCGCCACGCCGAGGGTGCGACGCTCGACGAGCTGCTTCCGGAGGCGTTCGCCGTGGTGCGCGAGGCGTCCAAGCGCACCCTGCGCATGCGCCACTTTGACGTGCAGCTCCTCGGCGGGATGGTGCTGCACAACGGCAAGATCGCGGAAATGAAGACCGGCGAGGGCAAGACGCTGGTCGCGACGCTGCCCGCCTACCTCAATGCGCTCACCGGCAAGGGCGTGCACATCGTCACGGTCAACGACTACCTGGCGAAGCGCGACGCCGAATGGATGGGCAAGATCTTCAACTTCCTCGGGCTGAGCGTCGGCGTGAACCTGCCGCAGATGGACCCCGACGACAAGCGCAAGGCCTACGCGGCGGACATCACCTACGGCACCAACAACGAGTTCGGCTTCGACTATCTGCGCGACAACATGGCGATGCACGTCGAGGAGCGCTACCAGCGCGGCCTGCACTACGCGATCGTCGACGAAGTCGACTCGATCCTGATCGACGAAGCGCGCACGCCGCTCATCATCTCCGGCCAGGCCGAGGACCGGACCGACGTCTACCAGCGAATGAACCAGGTGCCGCCGCTGCTCACCCGCCAGAAGCAGGAGCGCAAGCAGGGCGATCCCGAGGTGCCGGGCGATTTCTTCGTCGACGAGAAGAACCACCAGATCGTGCTTTCGGAGGCGGGGCACGAGAAGGCCGAGGAGATCCTCTCGCGCATCGGCCTGCTGCCCGCCGGCGCGAGCCTCTACGAGCCGGCCTACATCAACCTGGTGCACCATCTCTACGCGGCGCTGCGCGCGCATCACCTCTTCCACCGCGACCAGCACTACGTGGTGCAGGCGGGCGAGGTGATCATCGTCGACGAGTTCACCGGCCGGCTGATGCAGGGCCGGCGCTGGTCCGACGGGCTCCACCAGGCGGTGGAGGCCAAGGAAGGCGTGTCGATCCAGAACGAGAACCAGACGCTCGCCTCGATCACCTTCCAGAACTACTTCCGCATGTACGGCAAGCTCGCCGGCATGACCGGGACGGCGGATACCGAGGCCTACGAGTTCCAGCAGATCTACGGGCTCGAGACGGTGGTCGTTCCCACGCACCAGCCGATGGTCCGCGCCGACCGCCAGGACCAGGTCTACCGCACCGGCAAGGAGAAGTACCACGCGGTCATCAAGGACATCCGCGACTGCCACGAGCGCGGGCAGCCGGTGCTCGTGGGCACGACCTCGATCGAGAACTCGGAGCTCCTGTCGGGGCTCCTGCAGAAGGAGAAGCTGCCGCACCAGGTGCTCAACGCCAAGCAGCACGCGCGCGAGGCGGAGATCGTCGCCCAGGCCGGGCGGCCGAAGATGGTCACCATCGCCACCAACATGGCCGGGCGCGGCACCGACATCGTGCTCGGCGGCAACGTCGAGAAGCAATGTGATTTCGTCGAAGCAGATCCAAAATTGGGTTTGGAAGAAAAACAACAACGCATCGAGACGCTGCGCGGGGAGTGGCAGGCGCTGCACGACCAGGTGGTGAAGGCGGGCGGGCTGCACATCATCGGCACCGAGCGGCACGAGTCCCGGCGCATCGACAACCAGCTGCGCGGCCGCTCGGGCCGCCAGGGCGACCCCGGCAGCTCGCGCTTCTACATGTCGCTCGAGGACACGCTGCTCAGGATCTTCGCCGGCGAGCGCATCAACCGCATCATGGTGATGCTGAAGATGCCCGAGGGCGAGGCGATCGAGCACGCCATGGTGACGCGCTCCATCGAGAGCGCGCAGCGCAAGGTCGAGGCGAGGAACTTCGACATCCGCAAGCAGCTGCTCGAGTACGACGACGTCGCCAACGACCAGCGCAAGACCATCTACGCGCTGCGCAACGAGCTGCTCGAGTCCTCCGACGTCTCGGCGCGCATCACCGACCTGCGCGCGGGCGTGCTGGCCGATCTGTTCCGGGTGCATGTGCCGCCTGAGAGCGTCGAGGAGCAGTGGGACATTGCCGGGCTGGAAAACGCGCTCAAGGCCGAGTTCAATCTGGAGCTCCCGGTGCGCGGCTGGCTCGACAAGGAATCCGAGCTCGCCGAGGAGAAGGTGCTCGAGCGCATCGTCGCAGCCGCCGACGCGGCGTACGGCGCCAAGGTCCCGGCAGGCGCCGAGGACTCGTTCCGGCAGTACGAGCGCTATGTCATGCTGCAGATCCTGGACGCGCACTGGCGAGAGCACCTCGCGGCCCTCGACCACCTGCGCCAGGGCATCCACCTGCGCGGTTACGCGCAGAAGAACCCGAAGCAGGAGTACAAGCGCGAGGCCTTCGAGCTCTTCGGCGCCATGGTCGAGGCGGTGAAGCTGGAGGTGATCAAGACGCTGACCGCGGTGCAGATCCGCAGCAAGGACGACGTGAAGCCCGACGACGAGTCGCACGTCGAGAACGTCAGGCCCCAGCATCCCAGCCTGGGCGGCATGGAGGGGGCGGAACCCGATTACGGCAACGGCGACGTGGCGCTCGCCGAGGCGGCGACGAAGAAGAAAGCCCAGCCGGTGGTACGGCACACGCAGAAGGTCGGCCGCAACGATCCCTGCCCCTGCGGCTCGGGCAGGAAGTACAAGCACTGCGACGGTCG
>Ga0247825_10000681_pt1 | contig 21770 bp, 19 predicted proteins | sample 13C_Vanillin_Day_FD_194413 | JGI IMG/M metagenome (GOLD analysis project Ga0247825, IMG submission 194413) | Soil microbial communities from agricultural site in Penn Yan, New York, United States - 13C_Vanillin_Day48 | ecosystem: Environmental > Terrestrial > Soil > Agricultural land | place...
CGGCCATGTCGCTGGTCGTGGGCCACGGCGGCCACGGCACGACCATGCAGGCGCTGGCGCACGACCTGCCCGTGCTCGTCATGCCGATGCACCCGTTCCTGGACCAGCCGATGGTCGGCGCCAGCGTCGCCGCCGCAGGAGCCGGGGCGGTCGTCAAGCGCTCGGCGAAGCCGGACGTGCTCGCTCCGGTGCTCGCGGGCCTGCTGGACCCGGGCCCGCACCGCGCGGCCGCGGCCCGCCTGGGCGCCGCGATCCGGGCGATGCCGGGTGCGACGAACGGGGCGGACCGGATCGAGGAGCTGCTCAGACGAGAGCCGCGAGCGCCGGAGCGAGATCACCCCGCGACTCGACCGTGACGTCGGACAGCCCGAGCCACCCGGCGAGGTCACGGAGCTCGGCGGCCAGCTCCTCGGCGGTCTCCGCGGGCGCACCGGGCTCGGCGTACGCCGCCTTCACCAGCAGGAGACCCGACTTGCGGTCGGCCTTGAGGTCGACCCGTCCGACGATCCGGTCGCCCAGCAGGAACGGCAGCACGTAGTAGCCGTGCACCCGCTGGGGCGCGGGCACGTAGATCTCGATGCGGTAGCGGAAGTCGAAGAGGCGCTCGGTCCGCTCGCGCTCCCAGACCAGGGGGTCGAAGGGGCTGAGCAGCGCACGGGCGTGCGCGCGGCGCGGCAGCCGGGCGTCGCGGTGGAGGTACGCCGGCCGCTTCCAGCCGTCGATGGTGACCGGGAGGAGCTCGCCGTCCTCGACGAGCTCGGCGATCGCAGGCCCGGCGTGGCGGGTGTGCATCCGGTAGTAGTCGCGCAGGCACTGTGCGGAGGCCACGCCGTGGGACCGGGCCGCGCGGCGGACCAGCTCGCGGCTGGCCTCGGCCGGCGACGGAGTCTCGCGAGCAAGGATCTCGGCGGGGATCACCCGCTCGGGCAGGTCGTAGAGCACCTCGAACTGGCTGTTGCGCCCGGCGATGGCGAGGTCACCGACCGTGAAGAGGTAGTCCAGGACGCGCCGGGTGTTGGACCAGTTCCAGCCCCAGTGCTCCTTGGTCCGCGGCAGGCCGTCGTCCAGGTCCCGGGCGGTCGAGGGACCGAGGTCGCGCACCTCGGCGATCAGCTTCGCCTCGAGCTCCGGGTCCTCCTCGACGATCCCCCACTTGCCGCGCTTGGCGCGGTGCTCCTCCATCCGGTGCTGCATGACCGGCCACAGCTCGACCGGCATGTACGCCTGGACGTGCGCCCAGTACTCCACGATCCGCCGCGGCCGGCGCTCGGCCGCACGGCGCAGCAGGTCGACGTCGTACGGACCCATGCGGGAGTACAGCGGCATGTAGTGCGCTCGCTGGAGGACGTTGACCGAGTCCACCTGGAGCACACCGGTGCGCTCCAGCGTGCGCTGGAAGGTGCGCATCGTCGGGGCGGCGTGCCGCTTGTCGAGGAACCCCTGCGCGGCGAGCGCGACGCGGCGGGCCTGCGCGGTGCTCAGCGACTGCATGGCGGGAGCGTACGGCGGGCCGCCGACAGTGGTCGCCGTCGGCGGTCATGTCGCCGGGTTTCGAGACGCGTCACGCAGCCCTTCGCAAGCTCAGGTCTGCGTCGACGCTCCTCAACCTGACTTGCTTTCGTAGAGCCGGCCTCGTTCCTCGGCCGGCTCTACGGCAAGTCAAGCAGCTTCTCGCGGACGGCATACATGACGGCCTCCATGCGGGAGTGCAGCTGGAGCTTCTCGAGGATGTTGCGCACGTGGTTCTTGACGGTGTTCTCGCTGATGAAGAGCTGCTTGGCGATCTCGCGGTTGTTCAGCCCCTTGGCGACCAGGCGCAGCACCTCCAGCTCCCGCTCGGTGAGGCGGAGGCCGGGGACGTGCTCACGCTCGGGGCGCGACATCTGCTTGAACTCGTCGATCAGCTTCACCGCCATCGACGGGCTGATCAGGGACTGTCCGTCCGCGACCACGCGGACCGCCTGCGCGACCTCCTCGATGGAGGAGTCCTTGAGCAGGTAGCCCGAGGCGCCGCTCTTGACCGCCTCGTAGAGGTCGGCCTCCTCGTCGGAGACGGTGAGCATGATGATCTTGGCCGACGGCACGGCGTCCTTGATCGCCAGGCAGGCCTCGATGCCGGAGCGCTTGGGCATCCGGATGTCGAGCAGGATGACGTCGGGCGCCGCACTGGCCGCGAGGTCGGTGCCCTCGATGCCGTCGCCCGCCTCGCCGATGACCTCGATGCCGGGCTCGACGGCCAGCAGCATCGTCAGTCCCCGGCGGAAGAGCTCCTGGTCATCGACGACGAGAACCCGGATCGGCTCGGGCTCTACCTCGTTCTCGTGATCGGCCACGTGCGCATCATGGCACGTACGGGGCCCTCATGGGACCCGTGCGGGGCAGACAACGCCGAGGCGGGGTGACCCGATCGGGCCACCCCGCCTCCGCTGGCGGCTCGCCGACGCCTCAGTCCCTGGCGCCCACGTCCAGGGAGATCACGCCGTAGTCGTAGCCACGACGGCGGTAGACGACCGCCGGACGGTCGTTCTCCTTGTCGACGAACAGGTAGAAGTCGTGCCCCACGAGCTCCATCTCGTACAGGGCCTGGTCAAGGGTCATCGGACTGGCGGGATGCGTCTTCTCACGGACCACGAGGGGGCCGTCACCGGTCACGGCGATGGGACCGACCTTGCGCTCGGTGACCGTCTCCTCCTCCTCGCTCGTGAGGGCCTGGAGCTGACTCTCGGCGAGCGCCTGACCGACCGACACGGGCGCGTGCCGGCCGCGGTGCACGCGACGCCGGTCGGCGGCACGACGCATCTGGGCGGCCATCTTGTCCAAGGCCAGGTCCAGCGCTCCCATCTTGTCCTCAGCGGCAGCCTCCGCCCGGATCACCGGGCCCTTGGAGAATGCCGTGAGCTCGAGCCGGACCGCGCGGTCGTGCTGGCGCGGGTTGCGCTCGCACTCCACCTCCACCTGGACGCGCATGATGCGGTGGTCGTGCTTCTCGAGTCGCGTCAGCTTCTCCTCGACATGACTCCGGAACCGATCCGACAGCTCGCAGTGTCGACCCGTGACCACAACTTCCATGTGAACCTCCCGTTGCTTGGTTGGTTTCTTCCAGCCCCCGCTAGTGCCCTCAGGTGGGCACCCCGAAGCCCGGGTCCGTGAGGACCCGTGGCTCGCGGGTGGATGGAGCCCGTCCGGCCGACCTGGTCTTCGACCCCACAATCGCCTGCTGAGGGGTTCGCAGCTTCTCTGCCACTACTGCCCTTCTCCCGCCGACCGCCGTGTCTGACGACGGGGACGAGGCAGGACTTACGACTAAGCCGCACCGTGATCGGCTTCCCCGGCGGGTGACCCCACCGGGGAGAGCCTTACGTGGACCGTTTCGCCTGCGACTGGCATCGGCTTGCCCTCGTGACGCCCCGGACCGGGGTGCCTCGACGACGCAACCACGGACCCGGACGGACTCCATGCACCGACGCTAGTGGGTGTTCTGGCTGGGCGAAACCCTGCGCACTGAAGATTCGCTGTGACCCGCGAGACCACCCGGCGCCCACCGCCTGCGGGTCGCCGCCACGGCCGCCACGGCCGTCACCTGCAGCCCCACGGACTCCAGCGCACGCTGGGCCTCCCGGGCCGTCGCACCCGTGGTGAGGACGTCGTCACAGACGACCAGCGAGGCCCGCGGCCACCGCTCGCCGAGCCGGCGCAGCGCCGCCGAGGGGCAGTGCATCGATCCCGCCAGGTTCGCCGCCCGGGCCTCGGCACCCAGGCCCGCCTGGTCGACCACACCGGGCCGGGTGCGCAGCAGTCGCCGGACGGCGACGTCGCGTCCGGCGGCAGCCAGCCGTGCGGCGGCGCCCGCCGTCAGGGCGTACGTCGGGTCGTAGCCGCGGGCCCGGACGCTGGCCGGCCGCGACGGCACCGGTACCAGCACGACGGGTCCCCGTACCGGGGCCAGCGCCGCAGCGGCGGACCGGGCCAGCAGCAACGCCAGGGGGTCACGCAGCGCGAGCAGTCGGCGCTCCTTGTGACCGACCACCATCGCCCGGACCACCCCGTCGTACGGCCCGGCGGCCCACGGCGTCACGAGTCCCGGAGGCACCGGGCTCGGCCACGCGGGCCGGGCACCGGCCGGCAGCAGGGCCTCACACCGGCCGCAGAGCACCCGGCCGGGCCGGGCGCAGCCGACGCAGCGACCTCCGAGCAGCAGGTCGGCCAGCGCGTCGAGGAGTCGCACGCCGTCGATGCCACCAGAGTCGGCCCCCGACCTCAAGGCCGGTCGCGCGTCCTGTGGACGAGGGTCAGCCGACGTACCCGAGCGAGGTCACACCCGGTTCGAGCGTGGCGTTGCCACCCTCGGAGCTCGAGAGGTCGATCAGGTTGGACCGCGTGACGGCGTACAGGCTCTCGGCCTCGACGGGCGAGCTGGCCAGCGACAGCACCCGGCCACGCAGCGTCGTGGCCAGGCTGTCGAGGCCCGGCGGCGACCCGTCCACGGCGATCGTGCGCACCTGCGAGAGCTCGCCGGTCAGCACGTGCAGGACGGCGATGGTGGTCGGGTTCTGCCAGCCGATGTCGCGGATGCGGAGCCGGCCCGCGCCCTCCCACGAGATCCGCTGGGCCGGGGTCGCGCCCAGCACCCTGCCCTGGTCGTCGTGGCGGATCCGGCTGACCATCAGGGTGTCGCCGCCGCTGCGGTGGACCACGGCCGCCAGCCGGGACCCGTCGCGGGAGACCAGGAAGCTGTGGACCGACCGGCCGCTCACCCCCGGCACGTCCACGATCGTCGGGCGGTTGCGCTCGACGTAGGACACCCGGGCGCCCTGCGGCGTCCGGTCCACCAGCCACAGCCGGTCGGAGAAGTCCCAGGCCGGCCGGAGCAGGTCGGTGGCGCCGCTGACGACCTGCCGCACGTCCGCGGCCGGTCCCCGGACCGGCCCCAGCAGGACCGTGCGGCCGTCACGCGACACCCCGGCCACCTGTGTCGCGTCGAGGTTCACCCCGATCGAGCGGAGGCCGTAGGGCCGCTCCCCGAACGGCCCGTCGACCGCATCCAGCGCCCCGGCGGTCCCGGAGACCAGCCGGCCGTCGCGCAGGCCGTAGAGCAGCGAGCTGGCCTGGAAGCCGGTCGGGTCGTACGCCGCTCCCTGGTCGACGCTGACCTCGCTCACCCCGCCCGGGAGCTGGATCTGCTGGCCACCGATCGACACCCGCAGCGCCCGGATCGCCGGCTCCTGGCGCAGCGTCCACGCGAACTGGGCGAGCATCAGCTCGATCGCCTGGGCCGTCTGCGGCCCCGCCTCCCCCTTCAGGGAGATGTCGGCGACGCCGTCGGCCGAGACCGGCACCGAGAGGCCGAAGGTGAGGCCGGGCGGGATGAAGCTGCGCGAGACCCGCTCCAGGCCGGGGTGGGGGCCGCGCAGCAGCCCCCTGATCAAGGTGGTCGCCAGCTGCTCGCCCCGCGGCACGAAGACCGGCTCGGGGACCAGGATCTGCGCGGTCGGGTCGAAGAAGTAGAGCGAGACCTCGCGGAAACGCTGCTCGAACCAGGACTCCGGGACGATCAGGGCGTTGGGCGCCTGCGCGATGCGGTACTCGCCGTTCTCCATGGTCATCGGGAACTCGACGACCTGGTCGGAGTGCGGCAGCCGGCCCCGCCAGGCACCCCGGGCGTCGAGCTGGTCGGCGCCGGTCAGGGTCACCGACACCCGGGAAGCGCCACCACGGGGGCGCGGCGGCGAGGCGTCCGCGTAGGTGATGGTGCGGCTCTCCGGGTTCCACGACGCCTGGGCGTCCTTGGTCAGGAACTGCTTGGCCACGTTGGTCTGGACCGGGGTCGCGGTCATCGCGTCCAGGAACCCCTTGACGATCTCCGGCGCGGACGCGCCCTGCTGCGGCGGTCGGGGGTCGATGAAGATCCCGGGCTCGTCGTCGAGCGCTCCCCCGGACTGCGTCTCGACCACGGGGCCGCTCTGGGGCATCCGGACGCAGCCGGAGACGGCCAGTGCCAGGGCGAGCAGGAGGACGGCGACGAAGCCGGCGCGGCGGCTCACGCGACGGTCTCCTCGGCGTCGACGGGCACCAGCGGCAGCGGGCTCTGGCGCAGCGGCACTCCCGCGCGCCGGGGCAGCGTCAGGCGGAACTGCGCGCCCTGCCCGGGGCGGCCCCAGGCCTGCAGCCAGCCGCCGTGCAGGTGGGTGTCCTCCAGCGAGATCGACAGGCCCAGCCCGGTCCCGCCACTGGTGCGGGCCCGGGCCGGGTCGGCGCGCCAGAAGCGGTTGAAGACCATGGCCGCCTCCCCCGGAGCCAGTCCGACGCCGTAGTCGCGGACCGCGATCGCCGCGGAGTGCTCGTCGCCGGCCACGTGCACCACGATCTCCCCGGCCCGCCCGCTCGTCTCGGCGTGGTCGATCGCGTTGGTGAGGAGGTTCCGGACGATCCGCTCCACGCGGCGTACGTCGGCCTCGGCCAGGCAGGGGTGATCGGGGGCGCTCACCACGACGGCCACGCCACGCTGGTCGGCGAGCGCCCGGGTCACCTCGACGACCCGGTGGGCGACGTCGACCAGGTTGACGTCCTCGGCCTCGAGCACCGCCGCCCCCGCGTCGAACCGGCTGATCTCGAGCAGGTCCACCAGCAGCATCTCGAAGCGGTCCAGCTCGGTCTGCAGCAGCTCCGCGGCGCGGCCGGCGGCCGGGTCGAAGTCGTGGCGGGCGTCGTGCAGCACGTCGCTGGCCATCCGCACCGTCGTCAGCGGGGTGCGCAGCTCGTGGGAGACGTCGGAGACGAAGCGGCGCTGCACCCGGCTGAGCTCCTCGAGCTGGCGGATCTGGCGCTGGAGGTTGCTCGCCATCTGGTTGAACGAGGTGGCGAGCCGGGCCAGGTCGTCCTCACCGGAGACCCGCAACCGCTCCTGGAGCTGGCCGGCGGCAAGCCGCTCGGCGACCCGGCGCGCCATCCGGATCGGGGTCACCACCTGGCGCGTGACGAGCCAGGTCATGCCGGCCACGAGCACCAGCAGCAGGATCGCCGCGGTCAGCAGCGCCCGGGTCACCAGCGCCAGGGTCTCCTGCTCCTCGTCGAGGGGGAAGAGGTAGTACAGCGTGTACGTCGCGCCGTCCGACGGCAGCTTGACCTGGGACCCGACCACGATCCCCGGCTGCACCCGGGTGACCCCCTCGGCGTCGGCGTTGCGGATCTGGGTGTAGGTCCAGGCGGTGGGCGCGACCTCGTCGAAGTGGCCCTCCAGCGAGGCCGGCACGCTGGAGGTGTCCAGGCCCGGCGTGGACTCCGCGCCGCCGTCCGCGATCCGGCCACCGCTGTCCCCCACCGGGCCCGCGAGCACGACGCTGAAGCCGCGGGTGGCGCCGCGCTGGATGATCGGCTCCACCAGGTCGCGCTGCTGCGAGGCGGAGTCGATGTCGGTGCCGGGCGCGGCCGCGAGCCGGGTCCGCGCCTCGGTGGTCTCGTTGTTGGCCTCGGCGACGACCGCGGTCACCCGGTGGTCGAGCAGGCCCTCGCGCGTCTGCTGCAGCAGGAACCAGCCCACGATGCTGACCACGACCGCGGAGAGCACGACGGTGCTGGCCACCACCCGCGCCTGGATCGACCGGCGCCAGAAGGTGAGGCCTCGCCGGAGGCCCGCCGGGAGGCTGCGCGAGGGGAGGGCGCCGGATGACACGGACTCAGGCGTTTCCGGCCTTGTACCCCACGCCCCGCACGGTCACGACTATCTCGGGGTTCTCCGGGTCGTGCTCGACCTTGGACCGGAGCCGCTGCACGTGCACGTTGACCAGCCGGGTGTCGGCGGCGTGCCGGTAGCCCCACACCTGCTCCAGGAGGACTTCGCGGGTGAACACCTGCCAGGGCTTGCGGGCCAGGCAGACGAGCAGGTCGAACTCGAGGGGCGTCAGGCTGATCGGGGCCCCCCGCCGGGTGACCGAGTGGCCCGCGACGTCGATCGTCAGGTCACCGATGGACAGCGACTCCTGCGTCGGGGTGTCGTAGCGGCGGACCCGGGCCCGGATGCGCGCGACCAGCTCCTTGGGCTTGAACGGCTTGACGACGTAGTCGTCGGCGCCCGACTCGAGGCCGACCACGACGTCGACCGTGTCGCCCTTGGCGGTCAGCATCACGATCGGCACCCCGGACTCGGCCCGGATCTCCTTGCAGACATCGATGCCGTCCTTGCCGGGCAGCATCAGGTCGAGCAGCACGAGGTCGGGCTTGTAGTCGCGGAACTCGTCCATGGCGAGGTCACCGCGGGTGCACATCCGGCTGTCGAAGCCCTCCTGACGCAGCACGATGGTGAGCATCTCCGCGAGGGAGGCGTCGTCGTCGACGACCAGGATGCGCCCCTTCCAGGCGTTCTCGGCCGGCGGGCCAGCGGGCTGGGTCATGGCTCAATCTTGCCAGTCGGGTGTCCGGAATGTGGGGAGAGATGCGACGAGGCCGCCCGGAAGGTTCCGGGCGGCCTCGTCGAGATCCCGGACAGCGGTCCGGGAGCGTGGCTCAGTAGCGGTACTCGTCGGACTTGTACGGGCCGGCGACGTCGACGCCGAGGTACGACGCCTGGTCGTCGGTCAGCGTCGTCAGCTTCACGCCGAGCGAGTCGAGGTGTAGGCGTGCGACCTCCTCGTCGAGGTGCTTGGGCAGCACGTAGACGCCCACGGGGTACTCCTCCGGCTTGGTGAAGAGCTCCACCTGGGCCAGCACCTGGTTGGTGAAGGAGTTCGACATCACGAACGACGGGTGGCCGGTCGCGTTGCCGAGGTTCATGAGGCGTCCCTCGGACAGCACGATGATGGAGTTCCCCTTCGGGAAGGTCCACACGTCGACCTGCGGCTTGACCGTCTTGCGCACGACGCCGTCGTACGACTCGAGGCCGGCCATGTCGATCTCGTTGTCGAAGTGGCCGATGTTGCCCAGGATCGCCTGGTGCTTCATCTTCGCCATCTGGTCGACGGTGACGACGTCCTTGTTGCCGGTCGCGGTGATCACGATGTCGGCGGTGTCGAGCACCTCGTCGAGGGTGGAGACCTGGTAGCCGTCCATCGCCGCCTGCAGCGCGCAGATCGGGTCGATCTCGGTCACGATGACCCGGGCACCCTGGCCGCGCAGCGACTCGGCGCAGCCCTTGCCGACGTCTCCGTAGCCGCAGACGACCGCGACCTTGCCGCCGATCAGGACGTCGGTGGCCCGGTTGATGCCGTCGATGAGCGAGTGGCGGCAGCCGTACTTGTTGTCGAACTTCGACTTGGTCACCGAGTCGTTGACGTTGATGGCGGGGAAGAGCAGCGAGCCTTCCTTCATCATGTCGTAGAGCCGGTGTACGCCGGTGGTGGTCTCCTCGGTCACGCCGCGGATCTCGTTGGCGATCTTGGTCCAGCGGTCAGCGCTCTCGGCGAGCGAGGCCTGCAGCACCTCGAAGATGATCTTCTGCTCGTGGCTCTTGGCCGTCGCCGGGTCGGGGGCCTGGCCGGTCTTCTCGGCCTCGACACCGAGGTGCACGAGCAGGGTGGCGTCGCCGCCGTCGTCGAGGATCATGTTGGCGAACGCGCCACCGGGCCACTGCAGGATCTGCTGGGTGCACCACCAGTACTCCTCCAGCGTCTCGCCCTTCCAGGCGAAGACGGGGACGCCCTGGGGGTCCTCGACGGTGCCGTTCGGGCCGACCGCGACGGCGGCGGCCGCGTGGTCCTGGGTGGAGAAGATGTTGCAGGAGGCCCAGCGCACCTCGGCACCGAGGGCGACCAGCGTCTCGATCAGCACCGCGGTCTGGATCGTCATGTGCAGCGACCCGGCGATCCGCGCACCGGCGAGCGGCTTCGAGTCGCCGTAGCGGGCGCGCATGGCCATCAGGCCCGGCATCTCGTGCTCGGCGAGCTGGATCTCGGTGCGGCCGTAGTCGGCCAGGCTGAGGTCGGCAACCTTGTAGTCCATCAACTGCCCCCTGTGTCCGGGTGTGGCTCTGGGTGTGCCTTCGAGATTAGAACGACACCGGGTCAGACCAACAATCCTCGACGCCTGCCGCAACGAACACGGATCGGGCTACCTCACTTCGGGGATCAGTGCCCCGCGGCGGCGGGGGGCTCCGGGCGCTCGGCGGGCACGTAGTCGCTGCGGTAGATGTCCGGCTCCAGGTAGATGACCTGGGCGGTGGGCTCGGCGGCGCGCACCGCCTGCTCCGCCCGGTCGATGGCGTCGGCGACCTGGTCGGAGGACGCCCCGGTCGGTACGCCGATCTTGGCGGCGACCAGGAGCTCCTCGGGCCCGAGGTGCATCGTCTTCATGTGGATGATCCGCTCGACCCCGGGGGTGGCCTCGAGGGCCTCGGCGATGCGGCGCTGCGCCGGGACGCTGGCGGACTCCCCGAGCAGCAGGCTCTTGGTCTCCAGCCCGAGCACGACCGCCACCGCGACCAGCAGCAGGCCGATCAGCGCGGTGCCGACGACGTCGTAGTAGAGGTTCTCGGTGACCAGCGAGAGCACGATGGCGACGAACGCGAAGGCCAGACCGACCAGGGCCGCGAAGTCCTCCAGCAGGATCACCGGCAGCTCGGGCTGCTTGGCCCGCCGGATGAACTGCGGGAACGACGCGCCGCCCTTGATCTTGTTGGTCTCGAGGATCGCCGTGCGGAAGGAGAAGCCCTCCAGCACGATCGCGATGCCGAGCACCAGCGGCGGCACCCACCACCAGCGGCTGTCGAGGATCGAGTCGGCCGGGTGGCCGTGGGCGGCGTGGATCTCGTGGTACTTGTGGTAGGCCTCGTACAGCGCGAACAGGCCGCCGACGCTGAACAGCACGATCGAGACGATGAACGAGTAGACGTACCGCTCGCGGCCGTAGCCGAAGGGGTGCTGCGGCGTGGCGTCCTTCTGGGCCTTCTTCCCACCGAGCAGCAGCAGCACCTGGTTGCCCGAGTCGGCCACCGAGTGGATCGCCTCCGCAAGCATCGAGCTCACCCCGGTCAGGAAGAACGCGACGAACTTCGTCACCGCGATCCCCAGGTTGGCGAACAGCGCGGCGACGACCGCCTTGGTTCCACCCTCTGCAGACATGCGCGGAAGGCTATCTGGTCAGGTGCCCCTCCGACTCGGCAGCGGCCTCGGTGATCTCGACCGCGGCCACGACCTCCGGGGCCTCCCCCGCAGCCACCTCGGCGCTCACCGCGGTGAGCGCCACGGCGTGGCTGACCCGGTGCTCGGCCGACCCGAAGGGGTCCACCGCCAGGTCCAGCCGGCGGGCCAGCGGCGTCCAGGCGAGCAGCAGCGCGAGTCCGACCGCGCCGAGCGTGGTCACGACCAGCGACACCGCCTGGTGGCCCTCCGCCCAGTCGGGGTAGCCGGCGTAGTACAGGGACTTCACCACGAAGCCGTGGAAGAGGTAGACGACCAGGGTCCAGGCGCCCATCCGGGTGAACCAGCCACCCCGGCGCGGCACCAAGGCGAGGAACGCCCACGCGCCGAGGGTCCCGATGAGCAGCAGCACCGCGCGGGTCAGGAACGCCCGGCTGTCGCTGACGTCGAGCTCGCCGTAGGTCGAGCGGTAGTAGAGCCACTCGGTCTGCGCCCAGGTGTCGGTCCAGGTGGTGAGCACGAAGATCGCCACCAGGACCACGGCACCGGCGACCCGGGCCGGCCCCCGGCGGAGCAGCTCCAGCCGCTCCGGGGTCGCCTTGAGGCCCATCACGAAGAACGGCAGCAGCCCGAGGACCCGCGCCATGTCGAGCGTGTCCCCCGCCCGCAGCCCGGCGACGATGCTGATGACGACGGCCACCGCCACCCCGCCCCACATCGGCTTGAGGACCGGGGTCAGCAGCCGCCAGAAGAAGAGGGCCGAGAGGTACCACATCGGCCAGTGCGGATCCTGGAAGAGACCCGCGAGCTCCTCACCGCCCACGTAGATGCGGAAGAGCGCCAGGGCCAGCTCGAAGACCAGGTACGGCACGACCACGCCCTTGAACAGCCCCCACATCCGCGTCGAGGTCCACGCGAAGGAGCGCGACAGGTAGCCGGTGACGAAGACGAACGCCGGCACGTGCCACGCGTAGAGGAAGTCGTAGAGATGGTCGTCGACCACGTTGTGCGGCAGCAGCGTCCACGAGTGACCGACGACCACGAGGGTGACGAGCGCCATCTTGGCGTTGTCGAACCAGGGGTCTCTCGCGCGCGGGGGTGCGGTGCGGGTCGGGAAAGCCACCTCGAGAACCTACCCACGACGTGAGGGAGTTAGTCCTGCACGAGTCCCAGCCCGAGGTACTCCGCGGCGTAGGTGCCGCTGAGCAGCAGGGAGGCGTAGCGGGCGACCTCGGTGGCGGCGTCGGTGGTCACCGTCTCCACCCGTACGCCGCGCGAGGCCGCGGCTGCTTGCAGCCGGCTCCGCTGCTCGCGCACGACCGGGTCCTCGGTGCCGTCGTCGAGCACGAGCAGCATCGGCCGCAGGTCACCCCCGCCCTCGGTGAACGGGTCGTCGAAGACGTCCCGGGCCTTGGTGGCCTCGAGGACGGGCAGCAGGTGCTCGGCGTCCCCGGCCAGCGCCGTGCGCCCGCTGGCCCGGCGGATCGACTCGGCCACGCGCCGGGCGGCCCGGGCCGCGAGGACCGACCCGCCCCAGACCAGCGGCGTGCTGTCGGCGAGCGCGATGGCCAGCATCTTGGCCGGGTTCACCGCGAGGTCGCGGTGCGGCGAGCACGCGATCGCGACCGAGTCCAGTGCCTCGGCGACCACCTCGGCGTCGGCGCGCGGCCCCAGCCCCACCCGGTCGAGGTACTCCAGCATCACCACGGCGGTGGCCAGCTGGTCGCGGGTCACGGTGGGCAGCAACGTGGCCCACCGGCCCACGGTGTGCTCGGCCACGAGCGAGCCCGGCGGGCACGCGACGACGACCTGGCAGCCACGGCGTACGGCCTCGGCCACCGCGGAGGCGGTCCCGGTGTCAGCACCGTCGGGCGCCAGCACCACCACGAGGTCCAGGCTCCCGGCCCAGCCGGGCAGCATCGGACCGGGCCAGGCCACGAACGGCACGGGGCACCAGGGCTCGAGGACGGCCCGCAGCAGCCGGGAGTCCGGGCCGGCGGCGATCACCGCGCGCGGTCGGGCCAGGTCCTGGCTCCGGGCCACGGCCTCGGCCGCCGCGGCCGAGGCGTCGATCGACTCGCGGCGCACCCGGGCGCCCGCCTCGGCCAACGGCCGCAGCGCGGCGTCGCGCGCGGACAACACTGCCTCGTCGTCGAGGCGGGACTCGTCGAACCAGGTCGCCATGACTGCCTCCCAGGACCGGTCAGGCCGGCTTGCGGGCCTCGTCGACCAGCAGGACGGGGATGTCGTCGCGGACCGGGTAGGCCAGGCCGCAGCCGGTGCACACCAGCTCCTCGCCGGTCGGCTCCAGCGAGGCGCGGCACTTCGGGCAGACGATGATCGCCAGCAGCGCGGGGTCGATGTTCATGGGCGTTCTCTCCTGATGATCGCGAGCACGGCGTCGCGGACCTCGACCATCGTGGCCTGGTCCCGACCTTCGGCGTTGAGCCTGAGCAGGGGTTCGGTGTTGGAGGGCCGCACGTTGAACCACCAGTCGCGGTGGGTCACGGTGAGCCCGTCGAGCCGATCGGTGGTCACGCCGTCGAGGTGGCCGTAGGTCTCCTCGATCTCCGCCACGACGGCCCCCTGGTCGGCGACGGTCGAGTTGATCTCACCGCTGACGACGTAGCGCTCGTAGTCGCCCAGCAGGTCCGACAGGGTGCGGTCGGTCTCGGCCAGGGCGGCGAGCGCGTGGAGCGCGGCGAGCATCCCCGAGTCGGCCCGCCAGAAGTCCCGGAAGTAGAAGTGGCCGCTGTGCTCGCCGCCGAAGATCGCGTCCGTCTCGGCCATCGTGGCCTTGATGAAGGAGTGGCCGACGCGGGTGCGCACCGGCTTCCCGCCCAGCTCGGTGACGATCTCGGGCACCGCCCGGCTCGTGATCAGGTTGTGGATCACCGACGCTCCGGGCTCCTTGGCGAGCTCCCGGGCGGCGATCAGGGCGGTGAGCGTGGACGGCGAGACGGCCGCGCCGCGCTCGTCGACGAGGAAGCAGCGGTCCGCGTCGCCGTCGAAGGCCAGGCCGACGTCCGCGCCCTCGGAGAGCACGCGCTTCTGGAGGTCGACGAGGTTGTCCGGGTCGATCGGGTTGGCCTCGTGGTTCGGGAACGTGCCGTCGAGCTCGAAGTACATCGGCACCAGCTCGACGCGGTCCTCGCCCAGCCGCCCGAACACCGCGGGAGCCGTGTGGCCGGCCATCCCGTTGCCCGCGTCGACGACGACCTTGAGCCGGCGCCCCTCGACCGGTACGAGCGTGAGCAGGTGCGCGGCGTACGCCTCGAGCACGTCGTGGCTGGTGATCGTGCCCTGGCGGACACTGGTCGCGGCGCCGCCCGAGGCGACGGCGTCCCGGATCTCGGCGAGGCCGGTGTCCAGGCCGACCGGCTGCGCCCCGGCGCGGCACATCTTGATGCCGTTGTACTGGGCCGGGTTGTGGCTGGCGGTGAACATCGCCCCGGGGTGCCCGAGGTGGCCGGAGGCGAAGTAGAGCTGGTCGGTGGAGGCGAGCCCGACCAGGATGACGTCGGCGCCCGCCTCGGCGGCGCCGTCGGCGAACGCTCCGGCCATGCCGGGCGAGCTGGGCCTCATGTCGTGACCCACGACGACGGTGTCGGCGCCGAGCACCTCGACGTAGGCGCGGCCGGTGGCCCGGGCGAGCTCCTCGTCGAGCTGGTCAGGCACGACACCGCGCACGTCGTACGCCTTGAAGACGGCGTCGAGGTTGGCGGGATCCAGAGCGCGGGGCATGGCCGGAGCCTAACGGTCGTCCGGGCTGCGACTGGTCAGTCGGTGCTCAGGACCCGCAGGTGACCGCGCCGACCGACCTCGCGGCCGGTCTCCTGCGCCGGTGTGGGACGCACCGGAGGAGGCGTCGGGCGGGCCGCCTCGCGCACCGCGTCCGCGAGGGCGAGGAGGTCGTCGCTGGAGGGGCCCTGGGCTGCCGGGTCGGGGGCCAGGCGCAGCACCTCCCACCCTCGCGGGGCCGAGAGCCGCTCGCTGTGCACGTCGCAGAGGTCGTAGGCGTGGGGCTCGGCGTAGGTCGCGAGCGGGCCGAGCACCGCCGTCTGGTCGGCGTAGACGTAGGTCAGCGTGTTGACCGCGGGACGGCCACAAGCGGTACGCGAACAGCGGCGGACGGGACTCACGCGGGAGACGGTACCCGCCGGGGTGCCCGGCCCCGATTAGGCTCGCGGCGTGAACGACGCCAGCTCGCGACCAACCCCGTCACACCGGCGCCGGGACCGCCGTGGACGAGGCATGCGGGGGCCGGCCGTGGTCCCCCGGGACCCCCGCCGACCGGAGCTCCGGACCGCCCGTGAGCGCTTCGACGACCTCGCGCTGGGCATCGTGACCGACATCGACGAGCGCTGGCAGGACCGCCTCGGCCTGGTGGAGTACGCCGTCGAGGACGCGCCGCAGGTCCCCGACGACTGGGACTCGGGGACGGTGCCGCTCTCCTCGCTCGTCCGGGGCTCGGGCGCGGACCCGACCCGGCTGGTCCTGTTCCGCCGACCCATCGAGCACCGCTGCGAGACCCGGACCGACCTGGAGGCCATGGTGCTCACCGTGGTGGTCGAGCAGGTCGCCGAGCTGCTCGGCATCGACGCCGAGCTGGTGGACCCGAGGTACGAGTCCGGCGACGACTGACGCCTAGGAGAGCCCGGGACGGACGTCGGGGACCAGCCCGCTGACGACGGGGTCGACCAGCGGCACGACCGCGGCCCCCTGCCCGGAGACGATCACGGACCCGGTGACGCTGGTGTTCTCGGGGACGACCGTCACCAGCGTGGCCCGCGGGGGCAGGGTCACGACGGCGCCGCGCCCCGGCCGGAGGTCGGCGCGGGTCCGGTCAAGCTCCTCGCCGGTGGCGGAACGGGACACCACGGTGACCGCGCCGACGCCCCGGGCACCCGCGAGCACCACCCGCTTGGCGCCGGACGGCACGATCGCCGAGGCGCCGTGCCGGATCGGCGGCGCACCGACCGCGTGGGAGAGGTCGCCGTCGGCGAACGTCCGCAGCGTCGCGGTGACCGGCTGGCTGGACGTGATCTCGAGCCCGACCACCCCGTCGGCGATGGCGGACTGGAGCGCGTCGGTGAGCGAGACCCGGGCCACCCCCTGGGGTGGCACGCGGATCTCGTCGAGGCCCTCGGGGGCGAACACGGAGTCCTCGCTGACGAACTTGACCTGGGCGCGCACCTCGTCGTCGCCGCCGTTGGCGAGCGTCAGGAGCCGGCCGCCCGCGCCGCCGCCGAGCCCGAGGAGGAAGTTGTCGGTCGCCGGCTCCTGCTGGCCCGGCAACCAGTCCTGGCTGGCCTGGCCGCGGCCGAGCTCGTCGGAGCTGTCCAGCACCGAGTAGGCCAGCCGGCCACGCGAGGTGACCACCTGCAGGGCCAGCTCGCCACGCCGGGGGGCGACCTCCCCCAGGTCGAGCCGGAGGCTGCTGTGCCCGGGCACCCGGACTCCGCGCAGGCGCGGGACGTCGACCTGGCCGGTGCCGGCGTACACGGTGACGTCAGCGACCGCGGGACCTGCATCGGGGTTGACCAGCTCCAGGACCGAGTCGTGCCGCACCGCGGCGCCGACTCCGGTGAACCACTGGTGCGGGCTGGTCGCCGGGCACGCGGTGGACGCGAGCTCGCCGCTCCCGAAGCGCGCGCCGAGGAGCCCGGGTGCGAGGTCGTCCTCACCGTCGACGGCCACCGGCCCGGTGCCGGGACGGATCGTGGTCACCTGGCCCTCTTGCAGCCGGGCGGTGTCCTTCTCGGCGCCGGCACGGACCTCGACCTCGCCGCGAGCGCCGTCACTGACCGTCGAGAGGTACGCCGCCGGCGCACCGGGGAGCGCGGAGGGACACACGATCGTGGCGCTCTTGAGGCTGGTCCTCGTCGGCGGGTGCTGCTCGTCGACGGAGTCGCCGCCGCGCACGAGGAGCAGCGCCCCCACGGTGAGGAGGGGCAGCAGCACCGCGAGCACGGTGGTGGTGTCGAGTCGGACGCGGCGGCCGGACAGGCGGCGTCCCGGGGTCGTCTGGCTCATCAGCGTCGCCTCCGCTCACTGGTCGGCACGCACAGCACGGCGATCACCACGATCGCGATTCCCTGCAGGACCAGCAGGGCGATCCGCAGCCACGACCGGGGACCGTCCACGGCCGAGGGGTCGAGCGGCCGGTCGACCTGCCAGGCGCGCGTCGACCGGTCCTCGGCGCTGGCCTGGACCAGGCCTCCGGTGGCGTCCAGGGCGGAGGCGACGTCACCGTCGGCGGGTGCCGGCAGCACGACGTACTCGATGCCGGCGTCGGCCAGCGCGTCCACGACCTGGGGGGTGGGTCGGGAGGCCAGGGCCCGCACCGACCGCGTGAACCCGGTGTCCTCGCCGGACAGGTCGATGATCTCGTCCTCGCCCAGGGTCACGCCGTCCCCGCGGCGCACCGAGTAGGTGAGGCCGTGGTCGACGTCGCCCCGGATCACCAGGATCCCGTGGGCGTCACCGGTCATGGAGCTCTGCACCATGTAGGCGGGGATGCCCTCCCCGGCGGTCTCGTCGAGCCGGTCGTGCCCGCCCACGACGAACCAGCCCAGGCCCAGGAGCGGCACCAGGGCGGCCACCGCGATCAGGACGGCCGCGACGCCGCGCCGCCACATCGGGTTGCCGGTCGCGCCGGGGTCGACCAGCGACTGCGCGCCGAGGGAGGCGGCCACGACGAAGGCACCCTGGAGGATCACGACGAGGAAGCCGAGGCCGGCGTGGGTGGAGGTGGCGGCCAGGTCGAGGGTGACGGCACCGATGGCGGCCGCCGTCACCGCGGCCACCGCCGCCACGATCCAGCAGACCAGCACCGGGATGCGCGTGGCGCGCGGGATCATGGCCAGCACGCCGAGGACCGCGAGCACGATGCCGAGCCAGGAGGGAGCGCCGAGGTCACCCATGCGACCGGCGAGCAGGTCGAGGGTCTCGACCGTCGCCACCGGCAGCCGGCCCGCCTCGAGGAAGAGTGCCTCGCCGGCGCCGTTCAGGAGCGCGGGGATCCACCACGGCGACAGCAGCAGGGGCACCGCCCCCAGGGCTGCGGCCGGCGGCCCCCAGGCCGAGCGGTCGCGCACCGCGCCGCGCACCACGACCGTCGCGGCCGCGGTCACGATCAGGCCGAGCAGCAGGGCGAAGAACCACAGGCCGGGCGCGAACGCCGTACCGAGGGCGAGCAGCAGGGCGGTGCGCCAGGCGGCACGCCACCGGCGGTCGGCCTCGGGGTCGGCGAAGCCGAGCGCCGCGTGGGCCAGCCACGGCAGCAGGGCGGCCACGACCACCGTCGCGAAGCGGCCGTCGCCCCAGGCCCCGCTGACGACCGGGACGAGGGCGTACGTCGTCGCCCCCCACAGCAGCAGCCAGCGCGGCGAGCCCGCGGGTGACGCGAGGCGTCCGGTGACCCGCAGGAAGCGCCACGCTCCCCACAGCCCCAGGGGCACCACCAGCACGAAGATCGCGGTCACGACGGCCGAGGGGCCACCGAGCAGCGAGCCCAGCACCGCGAACGGGAGCACGTAGGGAGGAGCCGGGACGTCGGTGCCCTGGCCCAGCGGGTGCCAGGACTCGGCGTACAGGCGCCACCAGTCGCTGGTGCCGCCCTGCGGGACCGGCGAGAGGCCGCCGCCGGCGAGCGAGTCGAAGGCCGAGCGGGCGCCGACGAGGGCGAGCACGACGAAGAGCGAGATGACCAGCGCCACGGGGTTGGTGAGGAACCGGGCCACGAGCCCGGTGTCCTCGGTGAGCATGTCCTCCTCGGACTGGCGCGCGGGCTTGCGCGCCGCCGCCTGCGGCTGGGCCTCGGCCTTCGCCGCGCGACGACGCTCGGCCACGTCCTGGGCCTGGTTGGTCGCGGCGGTGAGCAGGTCGCCGAGGAAGTCGAGGCCGTGGCGGTAGGGCAGCCAGGGCGGCGCGAGGAGGGGGCGTACGTCGGCGGTCGTGACCACCTGCCTGCGCTGGCGGGCGCGACGGGCCGCGAGGATCTCGCGCGGTCGCGAGTAGAGCGAGACCAGGGCCGCCAGCTCGTCGAGCGCCTCGCCCACCGACCGGACCAGCAGGAAGCCGACCATCCGCAGGATGGTCCCCACCCCCAGCCGGAGCAGCTGGAAGGGCAGCAGCCGGGAGCGCGAGTTCGCGAGCAGCGTGTAGAGCGCGGCGCGGCGCTCCTGGTAGTGGGTGTGCCGACCGGTCAGCGGGGTCCGCCGGATCCCGCGGTGGGCCGCCTCGGCGTGGAAGACCACCGCCTGCGGCACGACCAGGGTGCGGTGGCCGGCGGCCGCGGCACGCCAGCCGAAGTCGACGTCGTTGCCGAAGATGGGGAGCTGGTCGTCGAAGCCACCGAGCTCCTCGAGGACGCGGCGGCGCACCAGCATGCCGGCGGTGTTCACCGCGAGGACGGTGCGGACCTCGTCGTGCTGGCCCTGGTCGTACTCGCCGCGCTCGAGGCCGGTCTCGCGCCGACCGGTGCCGGAGATGGTGACCCCCAGCTCGAGCAGACGCTTGAGCGACGGCCACTCACGCAGCTTGGGGCCCAGCACGTCGGCGTCCGGGTGCTCCTCGGCCGCCGCCAGGAGCGCCGCGAGCGCGTCCGGCTCGGGGTTGGCGTCGTCGTGGAGGATCCACACCCACTCGCAGTCCGCACCCGAGGCGGCGAGCTGCTCGAGCGCGAGCCCGACGGCGCGGGGGAAGGAGGTGGACCCGGGCGCCCGCAGGACCTCTCCGAACGCGGACTCGAGAAGGTCCGCGCTGCCGTCCTTGCTGCCCGTGTCGACCGCGACGACGCGGTCGACCGGTGCTGACTGGCTCTGGAGTCCCGAGATCACCGCGGGGAGCCAGCGCTCCCCGTCGTGGCTGACCAGCAGCGCGGCGACCGTCGTATGCACGACCGAGAACACTAACGGTCAGGCCCTGGCCCGAGGTCCCGCCGGGGGTCCCCGGAGGGCCGTGCGTGTGCGCCCCGTCACCGGGGCGCGCCACTCACACGACTCAGACTGCGCGCTTCTTCAGCTTGCGGCGCTCCCTCTCGGAGAGCCCTCCCCAGATGCCGAAGCGCTCGTCGTTCATCAGTGCGGACTCGAGACACTCGTCCCGCACCTCACATGTCAGGCAGACCTTCTTGGCCTCCCTCGTCGACCCTCCCTTTTCCGGGAAGAACGCCTCGGGGTCCGTCTGTGCGCACAGCGCACGGTCCTGCCACCCCGCTTGTTCGGCGTCCCCGTCGAGGAGAAAAAGTTCTCTCACGCCCATCGCCTTTCGACCCGGTACTGCACCCATCCCGCATCCCCTTCGCGGATGCCGTCCCTATCGGATCGACCCGGGACAACCTGCGAAGAACACTGTGGGAATTACATGCCTGTCGTACACCTGAAGTCAAGCGCGCGTCTGCTATAGAGCGCAACCACCCGAACGGACTATTGCCCACGGGACCAATGGCCCCGTGCGCAAAGATAGGCACATGCGCCACATCACGGTCCTCTCCGGCGGAATGGGCGGCGCCCGCTTCCTCCAGGGCCTCCTCCACGGCATCGCGTCCGGCAGCCTCCCCGGTGTGGCGGAGGACGCCTCCGTCACCGTCGTCGCCAACACCGCCGACGACCTCTGGGTGCACGGACTCAAGGTGTGCCCGGACCTCGACACCGTCATGTACACCCTCGGCGACGGGATCGACCTCGAGCGCGGCTGGGGCCGCCGCGAGGAGACCTGGAGCGTCAAGGCCGAGCTCGCGGAGTACGGCGTGGAGCCGACCTGGTTCGGCCTCGGTGACCGCGACATCGCCACGCACCTGGTCCGCACCCAGATGCTGGACGCCGGCTACCCGCTCTCCGGGGTGACCGAGGCGCTGTGCCGCCGCTGGCTCGGCGCGAGGCCGGGGCCCGGCGTCCGGCTGCTGCCGATGACCGACGACCGGGTGGAGACGCACGTCGCGATCGCCGACGCCGACTCGCCCAGCGGCCGGCGGGTGGTGCACTTCCAGGAGTACTGGGTGCGCCTGCGCGCCCAGGTCCCGGCCGAGGCGGTGCTGTTCGTCGGGCTCGAGGAGTCCAGCCCCGGGCCCGGGGTCATCGACGCGATCACCGACGCCGACCTCGTCGTGCTGCCGCCGTCCAACCCGGTGGTCTCGGTCGGCACCATCCTCGGGGTCCCGCGGGTGCGCGAGGCGCTCGGGGCGACCCGGGCTCCGGTCGTGGGGCTCTCCCCCATCGTCGGCGGCACCCACGTCCGCGGCATGGCCGAGCAGATGCTGACCTCGATCGGTGTGGAGGTGAGCGCGGCCGGTGTCGGGCTGCACTACGGCTCCCGCAGGGACGAGGGCGTGCTCGACGGCTGGCTCGTCGACGAGCGGGACGCCGACCAGGTGTCGCGGCTCACCGGCGCCGGCATCGCGTGCCGCGCCGTACCCCTGATGATGACCGACCTCGACGCCACCGCCGCCATGGCCGCGGCGGCCGTCGGCCTCGTGGCCGGATGAGCGCCGTCCCCGACGGCGGCCCGTCCGCGAACCGGGTCAGCGTCCTCGCCCCCGCCGGCGTCCCGGAGGTCCGGCCCGGCGACGACCTGGTCGCCCTGCTGCTCCCGCTGGTGGAGCTGCACGACGGTGACGTCGTGGTGGTCACCAGCAAGGTCGTCAGCAAGTCGGAGGGGCGGGTGCGGCGCGGCACCCGCGAGGACGCCCTCCCCGCGGAG
>Ga0247825_10000682_pt1 | contig 21769 bp, 30 predicted proteins | sample 13C_Vanillin_Day_FD_194413 | JGI IMG/M metagenome (GOLD analysis project Ga0247825, IMG submission 194413) | Soil microbial communities from agricultural site in Penn Yan, New York, United States - 13C_Vanillin_Day48 | ecosystem: Environmental > Terrestrial > Soil > Agricultural land | place...
AGAAGAGCTGGGCGCTGAGTCCACAACGGCGGGCACCTTCGGAGGGTGTCAACTTCACTTCGTCTAGCCAATCGGTCAGCAGAACATGGAGGGGCTTCATGTCTGCTAGTATCCTCTGCTCTTTACTGGTTGTAAATAGTTTTTGCATTTTGGCCTCTAAATAGCTAGACATGGTTTCAAGAAAGCTTTACGATGCGTTTGCAATGGAGGAGGCAGGACATGGTTGAGGGATCTGTCGAGGAACGAGTTGCCCAAGCTCTCGAAAGATGGAAGGGACACATCCTCATGCCGGCCCCGCGCAAGGCTTCCCGCGAACGAACCTTCGAGGCCATAAAGCGAGACGTTATGGATGCCCTCAAGGACCCGCGGGCGCTCATGGAAGAAATTCTGAAAGAACGGACGGCATCATGACTTCCCAAAGAACGACCGGGGCCACGTCCCTGAAGACGCAGCCCCAGCCTTGCGAGGCTTACAGCCCCCCGTCCCTAAAACCTCGAGTAGTACAACCCGTCGTTTCTATAGCGCGGGTTAGTGCTCCGATCCTCTACACGCCCGTCCTGACCTGCGGCCACTGCAAGGGCACGACGTTCGCGATGCGCGACGGGCAGACCGGGCGCCGCTACCGATGCACGAGCTGCGAGAAGCGCGCTGATACGGCTTCTTGCAGTTGCGGCCATGGATACGGGGCGCATGCAGCGGGAGGTTGTATGGGAGTTCTCGACGGAGGCGGTCTTTGCGACTGTCAACTGCGAGGCTCGAAGTGAACGCCGCCACCCAGCCGCGAAACGGTGGACAGTTCATCGTTGTTCGCCAGGATAAGGCGTATCTAGAGGATGCTCTCAGTCGGTTCTTCGACAAAGTGTCTTTCGAGGAGAACGGTTGTTGGCTGTGGACATCCGGCCTTGACCTCCACGGCTACGGCAACTTTCGCCTTCCGCACACTACCGCCCGAGCCCATAGGTGGCTCTACTCGTTAGTAGTCGGCACCCCGAAGAATGTCCTCGACCACCTCTGCCGTACTCGCCATTGCGTCAACATCGATCACTTAGAAGACGTGACGGTGCAGACCAACACGGTCAGAGGCATCAACGCGAACGCGAGTAAGACGCATTGCCCACAGGGGCACCCTTACGACCTCGCGAACACCTACATCCACAGCACAGGACGGAAGTGCCGGACCTGTACTAACGAGAACGCACGGCGCTATAGGCGCGAAAAGGCGGTGTCCCCATGATCCCCCTGATCGCTGGCCTGCTGATAGGCGCATCTGCGGGCATGTTCATCGCGTGCCTGCTGGTGGCGGCGAAGCGCGGGGAGCCTGACATCGAGTCGATCAACACGGCGTATGTGAAGGGCTACCTGGACTGCGCCCGCGACAAGCAGAGGTCGTCATGAACGACCAGCTTCCGCTCTTCCCCTACGCCGGCCAGGTGCCGCACGCCAACACAGACACGTCACGCGCTGCCGCGGTAGCGCTCGAGGAGAGGCTGGGCGACTGGCAGGCGAAGGTCCTGCTCTCGCTGCTGGAGTCTCCCGCGACGGATGAACAGCTTGAGGAACGTCTGGGCTGCGTGAGGACGCGCACTGCCCGCCCGCGTCGCCGTGAGCTAGAGATTGCGGGCTTCGTGGAGGACTCAGGCGAACGGACAGAAGGTTACGCCGGACGACCACAAATCGTCTGGAGGTTGACCGCGAAGGGTCGCGCGAGGGGTGCGGCATTCGCTTCAGGGGGTGGGCCACCCCGTGGGTTGGGATAGCAGAGGAAGCCATCACGACCCGGCACCGGCTGCGAGGTCGGAGTAGTTCTAGGGAGGTAGGTCAAATAGAGAGCAAACGAGAAGGGATTTAACAAGGGGCCTGGGGGGAGCGCCAACTTCCTCCAGGCCCAACCTCAAGGAGTGCAGGAGCATTTTAGCAATGGATGAAGAAAGTTTCAATCGAACACAACGAGCGCAGGACGACGAGCTGAACCGAGTGCATTACGTGCTCTGCCTGACGGTGTACCTGCCGGCCATCGTGTTCGCGCTGCTGTGGGCGGTGACGCAGTGACTGATACACAGACCCTCGAAGGCGCGGTGGCGCTGCTGCGGGAGTCCCTAACGCACAGCACTAGCAGGGATTGGTTGGAGCGTACTGACGCCTTCCTCGCCCTACCATCCGTCTCCCCAGACCTCCCTGCTGACACGCCGGGAGAGGGGCAGGCTCTACTGCTGCACCCGTTGTCGCTAGTCCGACAGATCGCGCTGGAACCACAAGCCACGACGCGCATCGAGAGCATGGCGACGCAGGCAGCATCTGTTATCGACGCCTACCTGAACGCCCTCGCCTCGGCCCCTGCGCCGTCGTCTGATGCGCTGAGGGATGAGTCTGTAGCGCTCCTCTCAGTCCTAGACGCTGAAGGCTTCGATGGCGACCGCTCAGCCGTGAACTATCACCGCAGCCGATTGCGTGCTGCCCTCGCCGCAGAGGAGGCGCGTGATGCCTGACCTCGCGATGGTTCACGCAGGCAACGTCCTGGCTGACGACATCGAGGCGCTGTACGGCCCTCACTTCGCCTCGGCAGAGCGATACGGCGACTACACCTACCTGGCAGTAACCGTGAACTGGAACCCGCCTGCGTGCCTGCCAGAACGCGTCGAGGGCTTCTCGATTGCCGACGAGCCGCGACGGGATTGGCCGGCGCCTGACCTTAGCAAGCAACAGAGGCTTCTCTGATGCAGTGGACGGATGAGGCGTTGGCCCTCTCATACCGTCTGGCAATTTCTTTGGGCCAGTACGAAGCGGGGACGATCCCCAGCGAAAAGGAGAAAGCAAAAGTGAAAGTTACGATGCGCAGTTCTGGTGTTCCAGGCATCCACGTCCCGCCTGGTACATACCCCGTCACGGTGACGGAACCGGCACCCGTGCCGGACACGATTGTCTCAGGACAGTACGGCACGTCGAACGTGATCAGATTCACGTTCGCCCTCGACGGCATGACCAACGACGACGGCGAGCAGCTACTGATCGATGCGATCGCCAATCACAACCTCTCGCCCTTGTCGAAGCTCAACGAATGGATCAACGCGCTCGGCATGACTCCCGCCGTGGGTGACGAGGTCGACCTCGATGACCTGGTGGGGTGTCACGCGCTCGCTCAGATCATCGACAACCGTGGCAAGGACGGGCAGGTATACAGCCGCGTCGACAAGGTTGTTGCGGCACCCAAGACACCCGGCAAGGCGAACGGCGCCAAAGCCGCTCAGAAGGCTCCTACAGCCTCCGAGACGCCTTCAATGATCACGCCCGAGTACGCCATCGATTGGACGGTGTTCTGGGCAGCGTGCAAGGCGGCGGGCATCGCCAACACGGAAGTCGCGAAGGAAGTCGATGGTCTCGACAACCTCAAGGCGATGGACCCGACCGACGTGGTCGAGCTGTACGAAATCCTCAAGGGCCGGCACGAAGGCGTCGCAAGCCCTGACGACGTGCCATTCGAGGGATAGGAGGCACCTTTACATCTCTCCGCGATTCGAGGCGACGAGGTGTCGCCCGTCGCGGTTCCGGTTCGTGGGCACTTGGTGGCGCTTACGAGCCGGGGCCGCGGTGATAACCCGCTAACAGAAGCAGAGGAAGCGATGACGAGCTCCCCGTCCGTCTGTGCGTACTGCGGTGCTACGGCGATCCACATGGATCACGTAGTCCCGAAGTCCCTACAGCGCAAGTACCACCAGATCAACGGCAAGAAGCTACGGCTCGAGCTCGCACACACGGTGCCAGCATGCGGGCGTTGTAACTGGTTCAAAGGAACGCGCCGCCTCGTACCGCCGTCGTGGGAGCACCACGTCCCTGAACTGAATGACATGTTCTCAGGCGCCCCCTTCCGCGTCTGGCGTGGCGATGTCGCTGAACCCGCCTATTCGGAGGTACATCGTCAATGGTGAACGTGCACCTCGTGCTGCCCTTCCCGCCTCGTGACCTTTCCCCCAACGCACGCCCTGACAGGTTCAAGAAGGCGGCAGTGATCAGGGACTACCGCGGCCAGTGTCGCATCGATGCACTCGTGGCGCGGAACCGCAAGACGATAGCCCTCAAGGCGCCAGTGAAGGCGTGGGTGACGTTCGTATGCGCCGGCCAACTGTGGGACCAGGACAACGCCACAGCGAGCCTAAAGGCGATGTGGGATGGGATTGTCGACTCAGGGCTGATACCCGGCGACTCCCCTGATCTGTTGCACGTCGAGACGGAAGTGATCAAGGGCGATAAGGCGTCGGTCCTCGTGCGATTGGAGGGGTCATGACCGCCATCCGCTGCGCCGTCGTCTGCCCGCCGTGCGACCTTCCGCTGGTCGAGGGCGATCACTACTGCCTGATGCACGCGCACTACTTCCGGGTGTTCCTCGCTGACCCCTACTGGCGCGACCACGAGCCACCGGAGCCGGAAGCGCCTCAGATGCCCCTTGACGCTGCGTACCTGCGCCGGGAGCCGGGGCGCAAGGGAAGGGGAGCATGACCGCCCGACGCTGCGCCAGATGTCACGGCAACCTGTTTCCAGACGAGGACGCATGGACGTGCCTGCAATGCGGCCGCTCCGTGACGTCTCAGGTGCCCTTAGATCTGCCCGAGGCACGGCTAGGACATCCCGGCCGGCAGATCTCAGACGACGTGATCGACGCGATCTTGCAGTACGTCGCGCGCAACCCTGGACGCAAGACGGTGGTGATCGCGGAGGGGCTGAAGGTGTCCCGCAGGACGATGGGCCTGCGGTTAACCAAGCTGCAGGAGTTAGGGATGTTGATCAACGAGGGGCTAGGCGGCACCACCGACCCTTACCGCTGGTTTCTGGCAGACGTAGAGGAGGAGAGCGCGTGAGGAACACCATCCTCTGCGGCGACGCCATCGAGCAACTGCGCACGCTCCCTGATGAGTCGGTGCACTGCGTGGTTACGAGCCCGCCTTATTGGGGCTTGAGGGACTACGGCACGGCGACCTGGGATGGCGGCGATGAGGATTGCGAGCATAAGCAGGATCGACAGCCGCGCAACGAACGACCGCGCGAAGGGCTCCAGGGTGGCACTGCCACCATCGACGCTGCGGAGCCGTCCTACCGCGACGCCTGCGGCAAGTGTGGCGCCCGACGCATCGACAACCAGCTCGGCCTCGAGGCCACGCCTGAGCAGTACGTCGAGAACATGGTCGCGGTGTTCAGGGAGATCCGGCGGGTGCTGCGCAAGGACGGCACCGTGTGGCTCAACCTCGGCGACTCTTACGCCTCGGCATGGTCGGCGGGTTCACGTCGCTCAATCGTTGGGCAGACGATACCGCCACCGAAGGACAGCCGCGGGCGAATGGGCGATGGTCTGAAAGAAAAGGACCTCGTAGGCATCCCGTGGCGCGTGGCCTTTGCGCTACAGGCTGACGGCTGGACCCTTCGCAGCGATGTGATATGGGCGAAACCAAATCCCATGCCCGAGAGCGTCACGGATCGCCCTACTAAATCACACGAATACATTTTCATGTTCTCGAAGGCGAAGTGGACTGGAGCCCCGCGTCGGCAGTTCGCAGACATCAGCGACCAGGATGCGCGCTGGCTCGCGCTGTTTCTCGATACCGAAGGGAACATCACGGTCAAGCGGACAGAGCGGCCGTCAGGGAACCACTGGTACGGCGCCCAAATCGCTGTTGCAAGTACCAACTACGGGTTGCTCGCTGAGGCTCGGCGCATCATCGGTCGCGGTGTCATCATGGAGCGACCGGGCACGAACGCGCCCATGTTCTACTACCAGCTTTCAAATAGGCAGGCTGCCGACCTACTCCATCGCATCTATCCCTTCCTCATCGTCAAGAGTCGGCAGGCACGCGCCAACATCTACCTACAGGACGCACTCGGCACTACTGGGAAGAAACGCCCTGGCGGGTTCCGCGACCCCAAATGGTCGAAGGAACTGGAGCGCATCTGGTGTCTCAACAAGGAACTGAACCACTTCGGCGATCCTGATGATGCGTGGATACCTGAGCCGAAGTACGGCAAGTGGGACTCTCAGACCTACTACTACGACGCCGACGCCATACGGGAGCCCGCGCAGGATTGGGGCACACGAGACCGCAGCAACTTCCGCGGCGGCACTACCGACCCGTTGCTCAAGCACCACGGCTTCACGAACGGCAACCAGGCAGAGACCGGCCGCAACAAGCGCACGGTCTGGGAAGTCGCGACGCATCCTTACCCCGAGGCGCACTTCGCCACCTATCCCGAGGAACTGATACGCCCCTGCATCCAGGCGGGCACGTCTGAGTACGGCTGCTGCGCTGACTGTGGCGCACCGTGGGAACGCGTGACGGATCGGACGGCGATGGTTCTAGACCGCAGCAGCCGTACCCACGCGATGGGCCGCACACGCACCAGCGGGACGATGATCGAGCCGCCTACGAGCACGACGACCGGCTGGCAGCGTACCTGCAAGTGCACCACGTCGCGCATGAACGCAGCCATCGTCCTCGATCCGTTCTTCGGCTCAGGCACCACGGGCTACGTCGCGGCGGTCTGTGGGCGCGACTGGTTAGGCATCGAGTTGAACCCGGCGTATGTCGAGCTGGCCGAGAACCGGCTGCTGAAAGTGAAGGCACGACTGCTATGACCGACCCGTACCGCTGGTTTCTGGCAGACGTAGAGGAGGAGTCGGCGTGAACGACTACCGATGCGACCACGACCCTGCGGCCGTGTGCTGGCTCTGCAGCGACCAGGTGCCGTGGTGGGCTGAGGCGCGCGAGAAGGCTGGCTTGGGACGCGCTTTGTTGCGTCCATCCCGACGTTTGCACGAGGGGCCCGTCTACGCACGCGAACGGCCTACCTGCGTGGATTGCGGGCGAACCGTGGTCACCGGGCCGCGCTGCATGTCCTGCGCGTCGTCGTCACGTGAAGAGGTCAAGGCAGAAGCGCTCATGGCGCGGTCGATGCCGCTGGGAAAGCGATACGGGTAGCGATTAGTCAGAGGGGCATAGGAGGAAGCACATGGAACAGACCGCACCCGCCGCGGTCGTGACAAGGAACAGAGGTAGGCCCGTGAGGTGTGAGTGCTGCGATGAGCGCATTCGTACTGGCATACGGGGCTACCGGATCGCGCGACTCGCGGTAGGCGATCAGCCGAACAGCGGGGAGTTCAAAGCGTGGCTCTGCGAGGGCTGCGGGAACAAGGTTATGCGGGCCATCAACAGAGCAGCGGTAGGGGTGGCGTCGTGAGTTGGATAGAGAGCCATCAGAGCCTGCTCACGCACCGCAAGACACTGCGCCTCGAAGCGTTGCTGCACGTCAACCGCTACCAGCTCATCGGGCACCTGCACGCGCTCTGGTGGTGGTCCATCGACAACGCACAGGATGACGGGCTGCTAGGTCAGGTGCTTCCTGAAGAGATCGCAGCCGCTGCCGGCTGGCCCACCCGGAAGGCGTCGGCGTTCGTCAACGCGCTCACCGCGTCGGGCTTCCTGGACGAGGACGATGGCGACGGATTCCGCCTGCACAACTGGTACAAGTTCGCTGGAAAGCTCAACGAAAAGCGCGCGAAAGACCGCGGAAGGAAGGCGGAAATCCATCGGAGTTCCATCGGATTTCCAGTGGAAGTCGCAGGCACCGACCGACCGACCGACCTAACCAACCTAACCAACCTAACCAACCAACCTAACCTAACCGACCTACCGACCAGGACGGTCGCTCGGATGGAGTGGGAAAACAGGGTTGGGTTCTTGAGTAGCGAAGACTCCAAAGAGTTCAAGGGCTACGAGGCAACGGTGCCCGAAGCATGGATGCTGGAGGCCATCGACCTCACCGTCGATAAGGCTGACCGTCCCTCGTGGGCGTACTGCCGGTCCGTGCTCAAGCGCTGCCTCGAGACGCAACAGCCACCGAAAGCGCGAACAGGCAAGGCACACCAGGAGACGCCTCATTCAGTGTCTGAGGTGCTGGCACGCAAGAAAGCGAGAGTCGGCTAGTACCGGCGAAGCAAGGAGGTTTAAGGGATGACAAGACGCGACGGTGGATTACGAGACGGCGCCTGACGCCTACCTCGCAGCGATTGCGAGACGGCGAGGGGTGCCTGAGATGTGGATTGACGACGTAGTGCAGGAGACACGAATCCGGATGTGGAAGTACCCGCACATAAAGGCCAGCGTGTGCGCCCGGACGGCAGCGGCGGACTACTTCCGAGCGCAGTCCCGTCGTGTCGAGTCCATGCCTTACCCGGTAGGCTTCGACTCCCCTTATGAGCGTGATGAGCAGCAAGGCCGCGAGGCGTTGGCGGATGCAGGTGTACTCGTGAACAGGCTCCCGCCATTCTTGCGAGCTGAGGTTCGCCGGATGGAACAAGGTCTCCCAGCCGGCACAGATCGGCAGCGCGTCTACCGCGTCAAGGCACGCAAGCGACTACGTGAGATGCAGGCTCTGAGACCCGACTAGGCAGTGGGGCGTCATGCCCTGACGAAGGAGAGAGACGATGGCACCAACGAAACGATACGCATTGATGGACGACCTGCGAGGAGTGATCAACAGGCACAGTCGCGAGAACGAGAGCGACACTCCCGATTACCTCATCGCTGAGTACATGCTCGGATGCCTCGAGGCGTACGAGAGGACGGTTGTGCTCCGAGACAAGTGGCACGGACGCGAACGCCCGACCGCGGCCTCGTACCACGTCGAAGCAAAGGCGAGTAGCTGATTTGGTCCACCCGACTTGCGGTGCTAACGATCCTCGTCAGTATCACCGCAATCGGGCTAGCGAACACGAAGGAGAGCGATGACACACAAAACACAAGTCGATTACCTGAAGTACGCACGGCAATTGCTGGACGAAGCAGCAGCGTTTCCGGCGTCCCAACCGCAGGCGTGGATGTCGAAGATCGAGCACGCCTTAGCGATGACGCTCTCGCACCTGGAGGGCATGGAGGCGGTGACGAACAGCCAGACCGTTGCGCAGGAGACGACGCCATCGGTCGAGTGCCCGAACTGCACGGCGGCGAACAACCCGGACAACCGGAACTGCGCCCACTGCCGAGCGTCACTGTTCGGAGTGACGCAGGAGACGACGACGGATGCGCCGGCGTGCCCGGCGTGCCCAGCGTGGCCGAGTGGGAAGCACTTCTACCAGACGCCGGAGGTCTCCCAGCAGGACCCGCCGTGGTCGATTACAGTGGCCTGCCTGTGCGGGCTGAAAGTGGTCTATCAGCCGGAACTGAAGGGCAAGTAGATGCTGCACCCCCGCCATCACCAGCCCCGCGTCCTGTTCCAGTCGCCCCCGTCGCGCCCGCCCAGGCTACGGGTGGAGACGCGCTATTCGCCGCAGGGTTTCTTGACCACGGGGGAGACCCGGCGCTCGTGGATCACCTGCTGCTTAACGTGGGTCCGTGCGAAGGTGGCCCGACGTTCCGCAACGACTACGGCAACGGCTATGTCTCGCGATTCCAGTTTCACCCCGGCAGTTGGGCGACGGCTGCAAGGCATACGGGACTCTCGGACGGCTGGAACCCGTACCACGTTGGGGCGAACGTTGCCACCTGGCTCAAGCTCATTGGAGTTGCAAACGCTGGTACGACGTCAGGCTGGCCTCATTGCTGGTGGAGCTGATTGGGATGACTAGCGCTTACGGTCTCGGCGTGCCTTCTCTCGGCAGGCGTGAGAACAGTACTTCACGTCCTGGCGACCGACAGCAGGACGCCCGCACACTAGGCACGGGCGGGTCGTCTTCGGCCGGGGCTTGTACTTACGCGGCATTAGCCTGCGTTGGTGCAAACGATATAGAAGCGGTCCCGTTCCATGCGGACCTCGTAAGTGCGGTGGGGGTACTTGGCGGACAGTTCGGCGATCTTCGCCTTGACTGCCTTGTTGGTCTTGAAGGTTCCGAGGGAGGTCATGCGGTTGGTCATAGCTCAGGTCCTTTCGTCGTAGTAGAGGGGCGGCGGCTGCTCTGTGCGCTCCTTCGGATTTTTAAGTGCCCTTCCGGGACCCCGACTGCAACTTCACTGCTGGTCGCGCCGCCTGTCTACTGGGGTCAGTATCCGTCACGCGTGACACATAGTCAACCCCCTTTTCAAACTATTTTTCAAGAAAGTTTCGAGGTGCCCGGTCCATGACTAACCCTCCCGACCATCCCTCAGACGCGCAGAGGCCGCGATGGGAGCAGAAGGGGCCTTACGGTGAGCACGTAGAGCACCCGACGAAGGGCGGGTTTCGGTGTGCGTCTCCAGAGGCGGCGCGGTGGGCTATCGAACGTGACGCCATCATCGCTGCCCACAACGCCGACGCAGCGCTGAGGGAGGCGGTCGAGGCGCTGGTCTGGGCGAACCTCTACGAGCGCGACGTGATGGAGACCGACGTGCTCAAGGACTGGGCAGAGTTCAAGGCCGAATACGCCGAGAGCGAGCACTGCGGTGACTGCACCCGGCAGGCCCAAGCGTGCATGCGTTGCCACTGCGACATGGTGATCGCTAGAGCCTCAGCCCTCCGCAGCCCTGCAACTGGAGAGGCGCCATGATCCCGCAACTGCCGTGGCCTGACGCGCTATGGGCAAGCGTGCTGCTCCTGTGGTTCGTCTGTGCGCTGTTCTCCTGGTACGTGCATGAGTTCCTGGGTCTGCCAGCGCTATGGGAGAGACGACGGCGATGACTAACCGCCTCGTGCGCTGGGTACACGTCGGCTGCGACATCGAGGTCCGCATGCAGGACTACGGTGAGATCCTGCCGGGTGTTATCCGTGTCGAGGCGGTGAAGGGCCAGAAGGTGAAGCTAACCATCGAGAGAGGAGTCGAGCTTATCGTCAAGGAATCGCCGAAGTAGTAAACTTGTTGCAAAAGCGTACTCACGTGCGCCTATAGCTCGATAGCAGGATGCCGTCGCGAACTGACCGTTAGTCAGCGCGGCGGCTCTTTGCATTCAGGGAGAGGGACGATGGTTAAGGACTGCACACCGGCAGAGATCATGCGCAGGCTCAAGGCTCGCAAGCAGGGTTAACGATGGCTGAGGCCCCTGTTAAAAAGGCGGACGAAACCGGAGACAGGGATGAGCGCGGGCGATTCGTCAAGGGTCGCAAGTCGCAGCCTGGGCCAGGGCGTCCGCCGTCTGAGTTCAGCATCACCGAGCTACTGCGGGCAGAGATTCAGGCACGCCCCAAACTCGTGAAGCGCTGGGCTGACCTCATGGAGTCAGAGGACGAGAACGTGGCACTTAGGGCCATCACGTCAGCGGCGAACAGGATCGATGGCATGCCGAAGCAGAGCGCCGAGGTTGAGCACAAGGGATCGCTGAACGTGGGCCTCGTATGGCATGACGGCGAGGAAGCATGAGTCTCGAGGTCTACGTATTCATCGCAGGTTACGTTGCGCTTGGCCTTTGCATCGCCGTCATCCTGACCCGCTACATGCTCGATGAAGAGAAGTTCGGGCACAGGTGGGGCGACTACTACGACGAAGTGGGTTCACCAGCCATGCCTGCCCTGCTTATCGGCTTCTGTTGGCCTCTCGCCATTCCCGTTCTCGTCCTTGCGCTGCCTGTCATGGCGGTAGAGAAGATGGCACGGCGTTTGCAGGCGCACCGATGACCACCGAAGCCCCGGAGCGCATGACGATCACGCTACCGCCTCTGCACAAGAACCAGCAGGCGATCGCCAAGCATCCCGCACGCTTCAAGGTCGTCTGTTGCGGTCGGCGCTGGGGGAAAACCCTGCTCGCTATGACGCTGTGCATGCGGGACGCGCTCAAGGGCAAACGCATCTGGCACGTGGCGCCGACGTACAAGCAGACGCTAGAAGGTTGGTCTTACCTGCAACGCCTTGTCCAGCAGCTGCCCGTAGGCGTCGCCAGCACGAAGACATCAGAGCTTCAGGTGAACTTCGCCGGCGGTGGGTCGATCCAGCTCAGGACGGCAGACAACCCCGACAACCTGCGAGGCTCCGGCCTTGACGGTGTGGTGATCGATGAGGCCGCGACGGTCAAGCAGGAAGCCTGGGACCTCGTGCTACGTCCAGCGCTCGCAGACCGTCAGGGCTGGGCGCTGTTCATCTCGACGCCTCAGCACTTCAACTGGTTCTGGGAGCTGTACCAGCGCGGCGAAGACCCTGATAACCCAGAGTGGGCGTCGTGGCAGATGCCGACGTGGGATAACCCGTACATCGCTGAGAGCGAGATCGAGGCCGCACAGCGTGACATGGAGCCGGGAGACTTCGACCAGGAGTTCGGCGCATCGTTCACGGCTATCGGTGGTGCCATCTTCCCACTGCTCACGGCCAACCGGCCCTTCTACCTGCGCCCGATGCCCGAAGGCACAGACCTCCGGCGTAAAGGCATCGGCATGGACTGGGGCACGACGAAGGAGCACAACGCTGCCGTGGTTGGTGGCGGCATCATGCCTACGGGTGCGGTGTGGATTACCTCGTCGTGGCTGGACGACTCAGGCTCGGCTAACGACTGGTTCGATGAGGCGAAGCGGGTCAAGCGAGTAGCGGGCGCGGGGTTTGCCCGTGTCGATCGTTCGCAGTCCTCAGCCGTGGACACACTAGCGGCGATGGGCTACGAGGCAGACAAAGGCGTGGCCGACGTAGAAGCCCGCATCGGCGCCTTGCAGGGCTTGGTCAGGCGACAGGCGGTGTTCTTCGATTCGCGCGACCCCGGCGTGCGCACGCTGTATCAGCACCTGTGCGAGTACCACCGCGACCCTGAGACGGGCAAGGCGGTAGAGGAGCGCGACGACGACGTAGACGCCTGCTGCTACCTCACGATCGAGCTTGTGACACCACGGTTCGCACCTCCAGCGATGGGACAAGCGCAGCGTGCGCAGCGTCAGCCCGTCCGTTCAGCCGTCGTAAAGGTGGGCTAGATGACCGAAGTCGACTGGCAGCAAGAGAACCGCAGGCGTCACGAACTCAAGCAGTGCGTGACGTGCTGCATCGAACTGACCGAACGAGAGTGGGACGAGGGCAATGGGGTTGAGTGCTACGACTGCCGTATCCAAACACTCGAAATCGACGTACGGCGCATCAAGAACTTTCTGGTGATTGACTAATGCCTGATACAGACCCGCTCAAGATCAAGGCTTACTCGGAAGAGTTCGAGCAGGACCTGAAGTGGCAGGAGTTCCACGACGCCCGCTACGGCTTAGGCACAGGATACCGCGACATCACCCGCAGACGGGCGCCGCAGTCCGTGTCCTCGCTGCTCAAGGCCAACGTGCCCGACGTGGACGTGCAGTCACCCGAGATCGAGATCGACCTGCAACGCGCCCTGGCCGCGCAGATGGAGAACGAGGTCAAGGTCGACGTGGTCGACACGACGCAGTCAGACGCCGGACAGCGCAAGGCCGAGAACATCCGCGCCTATGCCGCGTCGGTGCTGGCCTTCTGGAACAAGGGCAGGCGATTAGAGCAGACGCTGCTCGAGGGGCAGGACGCGGACGGCTTACAGGTCGTCTATCTCTCCCACAAGATGCCGCCTGAGCCTGACGCGTCAGAGCTGAAGGTCGACTACAAGGGCATCGACCCCGCCGACAAGTCGCCGGAGGCGAACAAGAAGCGCGACGAGCGGCGGGAGAAGGCGCGCGAGAAGTGGTTCGAGGACTACTACGCGCACGACTCGAACTTCCCGTGGCAGTGGCGGGCGGTAAACGGTCGCTCGATCAAGTTCGGCCCCAACCTGGACGACCCCGACGTGTTCATCGAGACATCGGTTGTGTCCATGAGTGAGGCGCAGCGGTACAAGAACAAGGCCGGCAAGCAGGTCAAGTTCACCAAAGATCACTGGCACTTCGCAGGCGTGGACGAAGGGCCGGACGAGCATTCAGACAGCTCGGCAACGGCGGGCAAGAAGGCCGAGATCATAACGATGGCCTGCCGTGAGCGCACCGACTACGGCGACAAGTGGCACGTCTCCCGCTGCGTCAAGCGCCAGGGCGACGACTACGACAATGCGATGGAGATCGATGACTGGGACGTGCCCTACGAGCACGCACCGTACTTCATCTGCCCGTCAGGCGGTCAACTGCTCACCGAGACTCAACCGCACCTACGCTTCAGGGCTAAAGAGTACCCGCTGTACGTCTACTTCATCGAGAAGAACCGCCTGGAGACCGAGCTAGACAGGCTGCTGGCCTACTGGACGGCCAACCCGTTTGCCATCCCCCTCAAGGGCATGCAGAAGGAGTGGGTCGCAGCCTTCGAGGGCATGTCCAGCGCAGGGCTAGGGATCATGGAGGGCTCCGGGGGCGAGCGTCAGTTCCGGTGGATCGAGCCGGTGAGCGGTACGGGCGAACCGATGGTCGTGCCGGACATGGTGAACACGCCGCTCGAGCAATTGGTGACGGCGTACGAGCGCCGTATCGCCATGATCGACCTGAAGATCGATGGCGTCATGGAGAACAAGCTGCTCACCGGCAGGACGCCTGACTCAGCGATGCAGGCGCCGAGCACGACGATCCTCACGAACAAGGAGAGCGCGCAGGGGTCGCAGGTCCCGTACCTGACGAACAAGGACGCCACGATCCAGGCCATGATCGAGGCCGTGTTCCAGTGCATCGTCACCTGGGGCGACGACAAGGTCTACCCGTGGCGCATCCGTGGGTCAGAGCCCTTCGCGCGCAACCCCCTTGAGGCAGGCGAGCGGGGCGCTGTGCGGCCGTCAGACTTCGAGACGGGCTTCGACCTGATCGTCCACACCGAGGGCATGACAGAGGCCGAGCGCACGAACAAGGAAGCCCTCGCAGACGTGGCGCATGAGAAGGGTCGTCTACCGACGCAGGACTGGCTCAGGGAGACCGGCGCCGCCGACCCGCAGGCGCGCGAAGAGACCCTGCGCAAGGAGACACACGCAAGCCTGATCGACGGCATGATGATGGGCCAGATCCCGATGGTCGGCGTGTACGGGCAGGTGATCCAGACGCTGTTGACGGCGTTCTCAGGGCTGGACGTGGCCGCGCTGAGCGCACCGCCGGCGATGGGCGCGACGGGTGGGCCACCGCCCACAGGCGTACCGCGGGGCGGGCAGACGAAGACGCCGGGGGTTGGCGTGCACAACGGCACACCGGCAGCGATCGGCGCGCAGGGGCAGTCGAGTAACACGGGTCTAGCGAACGGGGGTCAGGGATGATCGACCCGGCGAAGGACTACGAGCTGCTGCAAGAGGCGGCGGAAGAGGCCATCGAGCAATTCGAGGAGTTCCTGGACGAAGTCTGGGAGCACGGATTGTTCATCTTCCCGCGCCAGAAGCCCCGCGTCAGGTATGCCTTCTACGCGTCGAACACCCTGCCCGACGACATCTTCGTCGTGACCAACCCCGACTACCTCAAGCTGCGTGACGCGGGCATGGCTAACCCGTTGGCGTGCGAGGTGCAGGCGCAGGCGTACGCGGCAGAGCAGGCGCAGATCATGGCGCAGCAGACAGCGTTCGAGGCCGAATACGCCACGGCGAAGCCCGAGGACATGATGCAGACGATGCCGGCGCCGCAGCCCACGATTCAGCCGCCACCGATGCTGTGGGTGTACCTGCTGCAGATCCCGCGCATCTTCACGCGGGCAGGTAGCGACTACCGCAGCCTGCTCAACGAACAGCTCGACAAGGCGATGGCGGTGCCGGTGTGATGCAGCCCTTCGCCCCGCGTCTCCCTGGTGGGCTACAGCAGACCCTCAACAACGCCACGACCATCGGCACGCCTCAGATGCAGCCGTTCCAGTACAACACGGCTCAGCAGCCCGAGTGGTTCGCACAAGCCTCGCAGCAGATGGCGACGCAGGCCGCAGGTGCGGTGTTCGGTAACGCTGCGACGGTCAAGCCGCCGTCAGAGTGGGATATGGGATTCGGTACGGGGCAGGCCGTCGAGCAGGCGTATTCCTCAGCCTTGAGGATGGCGGGTCAGTCGGTGTTCGGCGGCGTACCTCAGCAGCCCAACCTGTCGATCGCTCAGCAGCCATTCTTCAACCAGCCTGAGCAGGCAGCACAGCGGCAGGGATGGGCCGACGATGCGACGGCGCAGGGCTACGACTGGCGCACCGACCCGCGCTACGCAGGCACCGACTACTCAGCAGCCCCAGAGGGTAGTCTGAGAGACCGGCTAGAGCAGCAGCGGCAGGGTGACACGCGCTACGGCGAACTGGCATCGGCTGGCCCGCGTCAGTTTCTGGCAGACCCGCTAGGCAGCGCTGCGCTGGCGGCGTTCCCGCTGGCTGTCGGTGAAGCGCTGGCACTCGGTGGCGGGTTCGCAGGCGCACAGGCCGCAGGTGCGGGTATCAGTACCAACGTGCCCTTTGCCGCGGGCGCCCTGCGAACAGTGGGACAGATGGGCGCGGGCATGCTCGGCTCGGCTGGCGTACAGGCAATTCCTGGCTTCGAGAACCTGCCATCCCCTATCCAGAGCGCAGCTCGTAACGCGCCCTACTTCATCGCTGGCCCAGGCGGTGCGGCCATGAAGGCGGGCGGTGTCGGCACAACGGTGCTCGGCGGCGAGATCAGCGAGTCGCTGGGCGCAGGCAGGGGAACGGGTGAGTTCGTCGGCGGGTTCGCCGGCGCCGCACCTGCTGCGTTGATCCGTGGCGGGCTGGGTGCTGTGAGGAGTCAGATCGTATCGCGCAAGGCGGGCGGCATACTCGACACCCTCGCAGCGTCGACGGACGAGGCAGACCTGATCAACCGCCTCAAGGGCATGGACCCGATGGACCTGATGGAGGTCAACGAGGCCGTGATGCGCGCTAACCCTGAGCTCGCGAAGGAGCTAGGCAGGGCGCTGGCCGCTGCACGGGCGGGCGACATGCAGGCGGCATCTACGCTCAAGGGGGCGCTGTACGGCGAGGCGACGACGCTCAGCAAGCGCGTAGCAGAGATGACGGGCGAAGCGCCGAAGAGCGTGCGGGAGCGGGCGATCGGCAGGGTGGCGAAGGGTCTGGGCGGGCAGAAGGCCGGGATCATCGATGAGGGCCAGCAATCTGAAGCGTTACAGCAGGTCGAATACTTGACGCAGAAGGTCGCGCAGGCAAAGGAAGACCTCGCTACGCAACGGGCCATACGCGACGCCAACCGTGACGCAGGCAAGATCAACCCCAACGCATCGCAGGCTCTTGACTACGCCGAGAAGCAGTCAAAGGCGTTCGGCATGCAGCTCGCTGCGGCACGAAGGAAGGCGGGCCTGCCGTCGCTGTCGCAGCTACAGGAAGAGGCACGCGCAGCCGCTGACCTCGCCAAGAACGGGCCTGCCGTGGTCGTGACGCCGGAGATGCGAGCGGCACGCAAGGGCGGGTCAGAGATACCCGTCACGCAGGACCCGATGGCGGGCGGTGGTAAAGTACCGCCTGCCGTGCGCTCTGCATCTGAGTTTGATGACGCGAAACCCGGCGAGGTCATGGAGGGTTTTCGCGGCACGCCTGCCGATAAGCCGCAAGGCGCATCGTTCGGTGGTTCCGAAGGCAAAGGCATCTACATTGCCGACAATGAAGACCTGGCTGGCTTCTTCGGTGACGTTAAGCCAATAACGTTTCAGCGGCCTAAGAAGCCGCTGATTGTCGATGAGGAACCGCTATACCTGCTGTATGAGGGATTCGACGCCTCGGGCAAGGACATCATCAGCGGTGCGATAAAGAAAACCGACTCTGAGTGGACAAAACTTAACAAGATGGCGTTTCACGCATCCCAGAAGGAATTGGGGCGATGGGACGCGGAGGACGTGGCCGAGCGGCTAACGAGCCTTATGAAGGCACGCGGGTATGACGCAGTGCGCGTGTCTTCGGACGGGCAGAAGTGGACGGTACTGCTCGATGACTCGCTGGCGGCGCCGCGTTCTGCCTCACGGGGTACTCAGGCGCAAGCTCCCGTCTCGGCCGCGCCTGAGACCCCACCAGTCGCCCAGCTCGCAGACGACATCCCGACGCCACCGCCTGCCGTAAAGGGGCTGTCAGGGGATAAGCTGCCGCCACCGCCCACCAGTGGTACGCAGGGCGCCCTCGACGGCTTCGGCCTGCCTGAGAAGTCCGGGCTGGGCTCGATCGCCGACAACCTCAAGGCCATCCCCGGCGCCCTCAAGTACGTGCAGACCTCCGGTGACATCGCGGGCGTGCAGTTCCGTCAGGGCGCGCCGCTGGGCTGGATTGACCCGAAGGCGTGGGGCAGGAGCCTTAACCGCGTCGTCAGGGCGTACGCCGAAGACCCGAAGGCTGCGGGCGTGATGGAAGAGGTGCAGCGCATCCGGCGGTTTGCAGACGGCGAACTGCTGGACATCGTAGACCCGCGCACCGGCCGCAAGATCGTGATCAAGCCCATGTCGGAGGTGCTGGAGACCAACTTCCAAGTTCCCGGCATGGAGAAGATCAACGACTCACTGGTCATGCGGCTGGCTCAGGCAGTGCCGCTTTCAGGACGTTCAGAGAAGGCGATGCGCGTCGGCTACCTCGGCATGGCGACAGACCTGCGCAACAGCATGATCGATGACGCGATCAGGGCCGGCATCAACGACCAGAAGCTCTTTAACCACTACGACGACATCGCCAAGCTGACCGTGGGCTACGGCGACGTACCGGACAAGCTCAGGGGGCTGTCTGACGGCTTCTACTCGCTGCGCAACATCGCCGCCCGCTTCCAGATGGTCGCAGCGCCCTTCACGCGGCCAGGACAGGTGTTCAAGTCGCCGGCCAACATGATCAAGGAAAAGGGCGTGTTCTCTGCCTCTCCTCGAGGCGTATCGACGCGCAACCTGGCGCGGTTCGCAGCCGGCGAGATGGCCAACCTCGCGCTGCTGAGCCACGCAGGTAGAGCGTCTGGCCTGTTCGAGGTGGGCTGGAACCCGCTGGAACCAGGCTTCGGCGTCGCCAAGTACACGGACGAGAAGGGCAACGGCTTCGCGCACGACCTCATGGGCGGCTGGGGCTCGTTCGTCAAGATGGGCACGCGGTCGTTGGCCGCGCTGAACGGTGACGAGCGCTTCAACGCCATCGATGAGCAGATGCAGTTCTGGCGCAACAAGGCGGGACCTGTACCGGGCATGATCATTGACACGATTGTCGAGAACTCATCCCTCAAGGACGCCAAGAGCCTCGACAGCCCGTTCTCCAAGAACCCGCTCGACCCCGAGACGTGGACATCGGGCAAGGCCCTCGAGTACATCTCGCCCTTCTTCTCCGGCGACGCTATCCAGTCGCTGATTTCCGGTGCGCTGGACGTGACCGACCCCACCGACCTGCTCAAGGTGGCGGGACACCTCACTGCGAACATCACCACGGGCACAGGGAACATCTACCAGGCGACGGCGTACACGAAGCGCGACAAGTACGCCGAGGACACCTACGGCGTGCCGTGGGAAGAGCTGAACGCGCTGGAGATGGCGCGCATCACCGCCCGCATGGCCGACGAGGGCGTTGACTTCCCCTACAAGTCCGCACGGCTGGCAGCGTACAACGACGGCGCCCCACAGACCGCGTTCGATGAGATCGCGAAGCAGTACCCGATCTTGGACGGGTACGACAGCATGAAAGAGTTTCGCGACGAGAACATCGCCGAAGGCATCAAGCAGGGGCTGACGAAGAACGAGGCCGAGAAGCGAGTCGACGCCGAGATCAACCGCCTGACCATCGACACGCCTGCAGGGCCGAAGAACTACGAGAAGTTGACGCAGATCATCCGCATGAACGTGGTCGAGCGCGACCGCGACATTGTGAACCACCTGTCAGACATCCCGAAGTACATCGAGGACTACGTAAACACGTTGCCACCTGTAGAGGCGGCACGCTACGACCCCGGCGCCCAGAACTTCGAGCCCGACGTGGAAGGCCCGCCGCCCACGGATCAGGATTACTACCGTTACCAGGCCGTGAACTCGAAACGGGTGGGGACTGCACTCGGCGCAGCACGACTAGGCAGCGGTGACTACGTGAACACGCTGGGTAACGAAGTGCCGGCGCCGTACGGGCCTGCGATCTCCATGAGCAATGCCCTGCCCCAGACGCAGCGGGCTATAGCGGCGACGTACTGGGAGAATCAGGGATTCCCGAACATCGCAGAGGTCACGCGGTCAGTGCCAGCTCGTGAGCTTACCAGTGAAGAGCGCAAGGGGGCAGCAGGGCTGGCGCATTGGGACATGCAGAGCAACGCTCTCAGCGAAGACTTGCCGTTCCGGATGGGTAACCCCAATGTTGCGGCTCATGAGGGCCTGCACTCGTTCTATTTCAGCCTGTCGGCTGGAGACCGCGCAGAGCTTGAGCGTCGTGCGGAAGCGTTGATAGCACAGAGGTGGTCGCCTGCCGCGGCGCGTGAAATGCGCGAGAACGACCCGGTTCACATGATCAACACCCTGATCGAGCTAACGTCAGGGTCGGGCACTCTTCCCGAGGACTTCCTGAGCTACCTGCGCGGTCTCCAGCCGACCCGGCTCGGCCCGCAGGCTACGAGGGCGCTGCCATGATCTACGTGCGCTTCACTGCCCAGTTACCGAAGGCGATCATGGCGACGATCGCCACCGCTACAGCGAGCGCCCAGTGCAGGCTCGCAAGTAAGGCGATGACGCCGAGGAATGCCGCCAGTCCGATGACGAACAGAACGACCGCGATGATGGCTGCAATGGCCTCTTTGCTCACGATCCCGAACTATAGCACGGAGGTGCATCATGGGTGACCCGAAGGAACGCGAGACTATCAACTTTGGTGCCGGGGCGACGGCTACGCCCACGCCTACCAAGACGCCGACGCCCTCCTCACGGGTGCGCCAGTTCCCAGACGGGAAGTGGTACGTGGTCGACGGCTCAGGGTCGCAGGTGTCCCCTGGCTACCGCACGCAGGCGATGGCCGTGAACGCTGCCGAGTTCACCTACCCAGTTGCTACGCCCACAGCACCAACGGCTGACGGCGCCGAGGGTGCGGCTGCGCTCGTGAAGCTGCTGGGCCAGCTCACCGGCAACCCCAACATGACGCTGGCAGGCGGCACTAACCAGACCCTAAGCGCCGAGGGCGTCTCGGCAGCGCCACCCAAGCCTCCGGCCCAAGGCTCCTCTGGCGGTACGGGCTCCGGCACGGCAGCGAAGGCGACCAAGCCCGGCGTCCCCGACCACCTCAAGGGCTGGTTCGACCTCTTCAAGGGCCTGGACGACAAGGCGATCGTAGAAGCCTATTACAACGGCGAGGAAGGCTTAGACCGCAACATCCTCGGCCAGCTCCTCGCCTACCGCAACATGGACGAGAAGGGCGTGTCGAAGTGGACGGAAGCGTCCCTCAGCCGCTACCTCGACCAGATCGACGCCGAGAAGCCGTTAGGGATCAGGAAGGCTGACCTTTCGGCGCAGTTCGACACCTCGCGCGCAGACTTCGGCGCCAAGGGCACGTTTGGCTCCGGCTCTCTCGGTCAGGGCATCCGCGAAGATGGGCTGTTCACCCCCAACTCAGGCGGCTTCGGCCTCGTACCTGGCTCTGACCAGTCGGGGAACCTCTTCCCGGCTGCGGCAGTGGTGAACAGCCAGCTCTACCCTGCCTACAGCGCGATGGCGCCGGACGCGAAGGGCAAATACGGCAACTGGCAGGACGAAAATAGGGCATTCTACAACGGCATCTCGGGCATCGCAGCCCAGCGCGGTATGCGGCCGGACTCGACGCTGGGCGACATCGGCCAGTCACTCCAAGAGCAGAACCGCATGATGGAGATGTACGGCGCGGACCCCTCACGCGCGATGCTGGCGGCAAACGTTGCTTCAGGCGCCTACAACCCCGCTAACGACCGCATCGACCCCGCGTCGGGCAGGCCGGCGGGCGAGATGAACGAGATGGAACTGCTCAGGCTGTCCGGTCAGGGCGTGTTCAG
>Ga0247825_10000683_pt1 | contig 21735 bp, 21 predicted proteins | sample 13C_Vanillin_Day_FD_194413 | JGI IMG/M metagenome (GOLD analysis project Ga0247825, IMG submission 194413) | Soil microbial communities from agricultural site in Penn Yan, New York, United States - 13C_Vanillin_Day48 | ecosystem: Environmental > Terrestrial > Soil > Agricultural land | place...
GTGCAGATCGCGCTGCTCAACAACCGCGGATTGCAGGCGCAGGGGGGGAATTCGCGTGTTCATGGTTTCGCCCCTCACTTCTTCGCTGCCGGCGGAGTGGCGGCCGGTTTCGGCGCGCCGTGGCTCCCGTGCGCGCCGCCGACGATGCCGATGTGGCCGCCGGCTCTCGCGGCCTCGTCGTTCACGCCGCGCCACGGCGCGAGCGGCTCTTCGCGGAAGCCGCGGTAGCCGGTGAACGCGGATTCGTATTTCATCGCCGGCACCGTCGTGGCCGGATCGGCGGGGTGCGGCTTCGCAGCCGGCTGCTGGGCGGCGGCGTGCGGCGCGAGCGCCGCGAGTACTGCGAATGCGATGGTCGGTTTCATGCCTGTCCTCGTCGTTGAAGTCGCCACGACGCGCGAACGCGATGCGGGCGGGTGCGCGCGCCGGTCCGGCTGCGCGCGCTCAAACGCGGATTAACCGCGTGCGACGGGAATCAGGCGAGCGGAGGCCGCTGCGGCTGATTGGGTACGAACAGGTCGTGAAGGGGATCCGGCGCGAACGCGCGGACCGGGAAATCGGGCAGCGCCGCCGGCACCATGACGGCCGACGGGGCGGAAACGGTCAAATGGCAGCAGGGGTGATAGCTGTTGTCGGCACTCGTTCCGCCGCCATCGTGATGCCCGTCGTGCTGCGCAGGGTGATCGTGGCCATCGTCCTGATGCGCGGCGTGGACCTGGGCATCACCGTGGCATACCAGGACTGCCATGGCGGCGGCCACGCCCTGCAGCGGAATCACCGCGAGCGCCGCCGCCAGGACCAGCCTTTTCAGCCAAAGTGCCGACATGTGCAAAGTCTATCTCATATCCTGCGCCGAACTGAAGAGACAGTGGTATCCGCCACTAGTTCGGTGCATCCGAATCGCCACGCCGTCGCCCGGTTTCAGGACTTGCCCGGCTGGAACACCAGGAAGTACTGGTTTGGGAGGAACGCGTGCTCCTTTGCGAGCGCGTAACCGGCGCCCTGCATTTCTTCCTTCACACGATCGGGCGCGATACGCGCGCTCTTCGGCGGGCCGACCGGCGAGTCCATGCGGAAATCGATGACGGCGATCCGGCCGCCCGGCTTGAGGGACTTCTGCAGCTGGCGGAAGTAGCGCTCACGGTCCTCGACGTGGTGATAAACGTCCACGAAGATGATGAGATCCGCCTTCTCGGGCAGGCGCGGGTCGCCCGGTTTGGCCAGGACAGCGGTGAGGTTCTTAAGTCCCGCTTTCCCGGCCCGTTCCGTGAGGTGCTTGACCATGCCCGGCTCGGTATCGACGCCGTACACACGCCCCTTGGACACCATGTGAGCGAAGCGCACCGCGAAGTAGCCGGTGCCCGCGCCGATATCGGCCACGATGGCGTCGGGCTTCAGCGCCAGCGCCTGGATTACCTCGTGCGGTTTCTGCCACGCGTCGCGTTCGGGGTCGTCGAAAACTTTCGCCCATTTGTCGGCGTCGCCGAAGCTGTGCTGGTGGGTATGCGGCGTTTGCGCCGATACGGATCCGCCCGGCAAAAGCGCGATACCCAGCGCGACGCAGAACGTGGAGATCCATCGGGAAGGCTTCATGTTCGTTCCTGTCTGTAAATAATCATTGCATGGGTGCGTTGCAGCTCATCCCACGGATTGCCTCAATGCACATGCTGTTGGGCCTGTGCCGGGGCAGCCGGACTCGCGCTTGGGCGTGCGCCCCGCGGGCCGCCGGCCCCCATCGCCCTGCGGGAATCGATGCCGCGATGGAACGCGACCGGCCCTTCCTTCACCAGTTCGGTGACCTCGTCGGCGTGCGCCTGCAACGCGGCGACCACCTTCGCGTCGCTGGAAGTGCGGGTGACGATCGCGCCCTTGTCGGTCAATTCGACTGCGGACTTGATGTTTTTCGCATTGTCGAAGATCACCGGCAGCGTGGTGCTGAAAATGTTGAATTCGCGGCCGTCTTTCAACCGGCCCGACATGCTGGCGACGTGCGCCTTGATGTCCCGCGCGATTTTCGGATCGTCGGATTCGGTTACCGTGCGGATGCCGTCGGGCAGCCGGGTCACGGTGCGCCTGATCTTCGTGTTGTCGTGAACCAGGTTCATCGCCACGCCCATGTCGGCGGCCGAATTGGCGTCCTGGGTGGTCAGCATGCCGACCGGGCCGCGACCCATGCCGGCGCCCATGCCCGGTCCCATGCCCTGCCTCATCATCGGCCCATGACCGGTGGTACCGTGGTCGTGTTCAGTGCCGGGTCCGCTGCCGGCGGACTGGCCGTATACCGCGGCGGCCGCAAATACCAGTGCGGCGGCGACTGCGATGGCGATCTGGCTTGTGTTTTTCATGCGATTTCTCCTCGAGTGTGGAAAAGGGAGGGGCGGATGTCGCCCCTCCCGGTGCCTCACTTAGTGCTGATGCTCGGTCGTGGCCGGTGCTTGCGGCGTGGCGCTGCGACGCGGGCCGTGGCCCTCATGCAGCGTGACACCTTTTTCCTTCGCGCGCTTCTGCATCTCGGCGCGGTTGGCCGCGGCGATCTGCTGGCGCTCCTCGGGCGTGCTGGCGCTGCGCATTTTCTCCTGCACAGCCGTCCGCTCTTCGGGCGTCATGAGTTGTTGCCCGGCGCCGTGTCCCGCGCCGCCCATTCCGCCGTGCTGCATGTCGCCTTTGGCGCCGTGTTGCATGCCACCCTTGGCGCCGTGCTGCATGCCGCCCTTCATCGCGTTCTTGCCGTGCTCCGTCCCGCCACCCATTTGCCCCGGGTGGGCGTAGGCCGTCGCGACCGCGAGACCGAGGCCCAGCGAAGCGACAACACCCGCTGCGTACTTGTAAGACTGTTTCATGGTCGTTTCCTCTCGAAGGTTGATGTTGGTACTTCGATCGCCCGTTTCGCCGTCAAGTGCCGTGAAGTCCGGGCGTCTCAGTGGAGCCATTAGAGCAGCGAGTTGTAACGGGTCAATGTCACGATCCGTCCATTTTGTATCGCAGCCTTGCACCGCGCCGCCTTGTTACACTGCGATACAATTTTTTGCCCGGCCCCGCGAGGACTGGGGTATATACCCGCCATGTCCCGCCAGGATCACATCGTAGTTGTCGACGACGACGCGGAGATTCGCGCGCTGCTGGGGGAGTATCTCCAGAAGCAGGGCTACCGCGTCACCGCCCTCGCGGACGGCAAGGCACTGCGATCGGCGGTGGAAACGTCCCGTCCGGACGTCGTCGTCCTCGACCTGATGATGCCCGGGGAAGACGGTCTCTCCCTCTGCCGCGCGCTGCGCGCGCGCTCCGACGTCCCGATCATCATGCTGACCGCGCGCGGCGAGGAGACCGATCGCATCGTAGGGTTGGAGATGGGCGCCGATGACTACCTTGCCAAGCCCTTCAACCCGCGGGAGCTGCTGGCGCGGATCAAGAGCGTGCTGCGACGCGCGCGGTCCGTTCCCGAGAACCTGAAGCGGCCGGATGCCGCCTCTTACCGGTTCGCGGGCTGGACGCTCGATGTCGCCACGCGCAGCCTCGCCGCGCCCGACCGCGTGGTCGTTCCGTTGAGCGGCACCGAGTTCAGGCTGCTGCGGATCTTTCTCGACCACCCCAACCGCGTGCTGACGCGCGACCAGCTGATCGACTTCATGCTGTCGCGGGATGCGGCGCCCTTCGACCGCGCCATCGATGTCCAGGTGAGCCGCCTGCGCCACCGGCTGCGCGAAGACGCGAAGGAGCCGTCCATCATCAAGACGGTCCGCGGCCAGGGCTACGTCCTCGCGGCCCCGGTGGAAGCGGTGGCGTGATGCGCTTGCTGCCGCGGTCGCTTTTCAGCCGGCTGGTGCTGGTGCTGCTCGGCGGCCTCGTGGTCGCGCAGCTGCTGAGCTTCGCCGTGCACATGCACGAGCGCGGCGAGCTGTTGTCGCGGGCGAGCGGCAGGCAGGCGGCGCAACGTATCGCGGATATCGCGCGTTTCCTCGATTCCCTGGATGCGAAAGAGCGACGCGCGATCGTCCCTGTCCTGAGCGCGCCGCCGCTGACGATCAGCCTGGACCGGGCACCGATTGCCGCGGGAGACGGGGAGGCGGGAGAGGGCGCGCGCGGCGCGCTGTTCGGCGGCATGCTGAGGCGGTTGCTCGGCGACGATTTCAGGGCGGAAGTGGCGGTGGTCGAAGCCCCGGCGGAAGCGCCCGAGCCGGGCACGATGCGCGGATTCAATGGCCCGAAGATGCACGGGGATTGGCCGCCGGGGAAAGGCATCATGCACGCGGTGGCGCAGCCCGGTATCTCTTTCGTCGCTCAGGTCCGGCTGCGCGACGGCACTCTCGTCACATTCGATGCGCGCCAGCCCGCACAGACCCACAACTGGCCGTTGCGCCTGCTGCTGAGCCTGGCGGTGCTGCTGGTCGCCGTCGTTGCGGTATCCCTGGTGGCGGTGCGCTGGGCAACGCGCCCGCTGAACTCGCTCGCGGATGCGGCGGACGAGCTGGGCGGAAACATCAATCGTCCTCCCATGAAAGAGGAGGGACCCACCGAAGTCGTGCGCGCCGCGCGCGCGTTCAACACCATGCAGGCACGCTTGGCCGGCTACATTCGCGACCGGACGCGCGTGCTCGCGGCAATGTCGCATGACCTGAAGACGCCGATCACGCGGCTGCGGCTGCGCGCGGAGCTGCTCGAGGATTCCCAGGTCCGCGCGAAATTCACGAAGGACCTCGACGAGATGGAGTCGATGGTCGGCTCGACGCTGGATTTCCTGCGCGGCCAGGAAAGCGGCGAGCCGGTGCGGCCGGTGGACGTCATGGCGCTGCTCGAAAGCCTGCAATCGGACCTGGCGGAGGTCGGTGGCGCGGTGAAGATCGAAGGCGCCGCCGGGGCCCCGTATCCGGGCCGCCCTCAGGCGCTGAAGCGCTGTCTCGCCAACCTGCTCGAGAACGCCGTGAAGTACGGCAAGTCCGCCAGCGTAATCGTCGCGGACGACGACGCCCGCCTGGAGATCCGGATCCGGGACGAAGGACCGGGGCTGCCGCAGGCGGAGTTGGAGAAAGTCTTCGAGCCGTTCTACCGCGTCGAGGGTTCGCGCAGCCGGGAGACGGGCGGCACCGGACTGGGCCTGACCATCGCGAAAAGCGTCGTCGAGGCGCATGGCGGACGGCTTACGCTCGCCAATCGCGATAAGGGGGGATTGGAGGCCGCGCTGACGTTACCCCGATTGCCGCGCGGTACAGGGAGCGCAGCCTGACACAGGTCGGGTCGAATCACGAATCCCCAATCACCGGCCACGTCATCCCCGGCTCACGTGGCTACTTTCATATTGAGCATCATCCCACCGTCTTCGTGCTCTAGGTTGTGGCAGTGGACCATGTAGACCTGGTCGCCGAGGAAGGGGTGCGAGAAGTCGGTGGCGATGCGCACGGTTTCGCCCGGCCAGACCAGCAGCGTGTCCTTCCAGCCTAGATCCGTGGCTGCGAGCCCGCTCGAGTCGACGGCCAGTCGGCGCTGCTGCTCCGGACTCTCGGAGCGCGACACCAGGCGGAACTGGAATCCGTGGATGTGCATGGGATGAGGCATCGTCGGCGCCACGTTGCGGATGTCCCAGATTTCGCTGGTGTCGCGCTTCACCACGATCGGTGTCGCGTCGGCTTGATAGCTGGTGCCGTTGATGCGCCACTTGCCGCGCGCCTGATCGAGGACCACCAGGCGCGGGCTGAATGTGCTCTCCGGCACAGCGCCCAGGCTCGACAGGGTTTGCGGAATGGCGCGCTCGTAGCGAACGCGGCGCTGGACGCGAATCCGCATCAGCTCGAGAGCCGCTCCGTCGGAAGCGTACGCAGGCGATCCCGCGGCGACATTCGGTGCGCCGTGATGCGAGTGCTCCTCCGACTTGCTCGCGGCGCCGTGCTGCGCGTGCGCATCGGCACTTCCCGCCGCGACGGCTTCCTGGTGCATGGCGTCGAACGGCAGGCTCACTAGCGTGATCGCGTCGCCACGCGCCGCCGCGCGGAGGTCAAGCAGCACATCCATGCGCTCGCCCGGCGCGAGAAAGGCCTCCTTCACGGCGCGCGGCCGGTCGAGTAATCCGCCGTCCGTGCCGATCACCGTGTAGTCCAGCAACTGCTCGCCGCGCCGGAAAGCGAGGCGGTAGAGGCGCGCGTTGGAGCCGTTCAACACGCGGAAGCGATAGAGACGGCTTTCAACCCGGAAGTCCGGGCGTGCCGTCCAGTTCACGAGCATCTGTCCGCCGTAATGGCCGTGCAGCCGCTCCTCATTCGGGGGCGCGAAGACGAGTCCGCCGTTCTCGTCGAGCCGGCGGTCGTGGAGCATCAGCGGGATGTCGGTTGCGCCGAGCTTGAGGTCAAGCGCTTTCTGCAGCGCAAGTTCCTCGTCGTCTTCCACGATGAAGAAGCCCGCCAGCCCGTGATAGACCTGCTTGCCCGTGAGGTGATGCGGGTGCGGATGGTACCAATAGGTGGCGGCGCGATTGGCGACGGTGAACTGGTAGTCGTAGGTCCCTCCGCCCGGCACCGCGTAGTGCGGGTGACCGTCGTTGTTGCTGTCCACCTTCAGGCCGTGCCAGTGGATGATGCTGGGCTCGTTGATCGAGTTCCAGAACTTGATCCTCAGCGCCGTCCCGGTGCGCGCCCGCAGCAGGGGATTCAGCAGGCGCCTGCCGTGCTGTTCCATCTCGTAGGAAAGCACCCGCGTCGGCTTGCCCGGAAGAATGGCGTGCTCGACGGGTTGCGCGACCAGTGTGAACGCGCCCGACGCATCAGCGGCGCCGAACATGCCCTCGTCGCCGGGCAGCTTGAGCGCATTGGGAAAAGCGGGATCGGGCGGCAGCGGCGGCTCGGGCGGTGGGGCAGGGCGCGGGCGATGCGCGCGCAGGAAACCCGCGGCGATTCCCACTGCTCCTGCGAGCCCCGCGATGCCGACCAGGAATCTGCGCCGTCCGCTCATGCGTCAGGGCGCGCAGGTCCGGAAGCCTGCGAACACATCGTACCGGTCGGGGGTGTAGAAATTGCGCCAGGTGTTGCGGATCAGGCGCCGCGTGGTCGCGAAACTGCCTCCGCGCAGCACTTTGTGCGTGCCGAACCAGGGCTCGGAGTATTCCTTGTAGGGATCGGTCACGAAGCCGGGGTAGGGCGCAAACGTGCTTTCGGTCCATTCCCAGACGTTGCCGATCATCTGCCTGCAGCCGGACGTCGCGTCTCCTCCCGCGAACCTTCCGACTTCGACCAGGCCGGCACCCTCCAGGTTCGCATGACCGGAGACGGGAGCCTTCACGCCCCACGGGTAGGCCAGTTTCTGCTGCGTGCAGCGGTCCCAAGAGGCGGCGTACTCCCATTCCGCCTCGGTTGGAAGCCGCCGTCCGGCGTAGCGGCAGTACGCCTGCGCCTCGTGCCAGCTCACGTGAATGACGGGATGCTCCGGCTGCAGCGCTTCAATGCGGTCGAACCGCCGCTGCATCCACGCACCGTCGCGTCGCGTCCAATACTTTGGCGCTTGCAGGCCCTCGCGCGATTTCCAGTCCCAGCCGTCGTCGCTCCACCACTCCCGTCGTGAGTAGCCGCCCGCCTGGACGAATTCGAGATATTCGGCATTGGTGACGGGCGCGCGCGCAATGCGGAACGGGGCGAGCTCTACCTCGTGTGTCCACTTCTCGTTGTCGAAAACGAAGTTGCCATCGGGCGACGCTCCCAGCGTGAAGCTGCCTCCGGGCAGTTCCGCGTCGCCCGGCGGCATGGCGGATGGCGGATGGCGGATGGCGGATGGAGCTCCGGCTTCCCCGGAGTAAGGATCCTCATACGAAAGCGTTTGTCTGGTGTAATGAAACGCTTCGGCGTGCATGTCTTCGTGGAAAATTGCGAGCTGCGCGAAGTAAATCAACTCGTGATTCTCCGGCTCGCGTCGCAACCGCTCCCGCACGCGCTCCAGGACCTCCGCCTGGTAGGAAAGCGTCGCCTCGAGGCCGGGCAGCGGCAGGTCCCAGCGCGTGCCGTGCGCGATCTTCGCCGAGTCGTAGAGCGCGTCGCCGCCGCGCACGAGACTGTCGGCGATGACGCTTTCGCCGCGGCGCCGCAGGCACCAATACTCCTGGAACCAGGCGACGTGCCCCAGCTCCCACAGCGGTGGGTTGACGATGGCGAGCTTCGGCCCCAGCAGCCGGCCGCCATCGAGGCCGGCGGTGATGCGCGTAAGATGATCGCGGCAGGCGCGCAGTTCGGCGGAAAGTGTGGTGGAATTCATTGCGCAGCAGCTGCTTTCACGTAACTATTTGATATAAAAATAATTATTTCATGCTGGCATTCGTACCCACCGCTCGGATGATAGCAGCCGGGAATCCCAGCCGATGAGTTACCTAGTCATTTGCACCGTCGCGTTCGCCGCGTCCGCGCTCACTTTCTTCTCCGGCTTCGGGCTCGGCACGCTCCTTCTGCCCGCGTTCGCGCTGTTCTTCGCGATCGAGAAAGCCGTCGCGCTGACGGCGGTGGTGCATTTCCTCAACGGCGTATTCAAGCTGCTTCTCGTATGGCGTCATATTGACCACGCGGTGGTCGTCCGGTTCGGATTGCCGGCCATCGTGGGTGCGCTGGCGGGAGCATGGGTGCTGGTCTGGCTCGCGCAGGGCAGCTCCCTGGTCACGTACTCGCTGTTCGGTCGCGCCGTGGAACTGGCTCCGGCGAAGCTGGTCGTCGGCCTGCTGCTGCTCCTCTTCGCTTGCCCCGAGCTGCTCCCCGCGTTCCGGACGATCGCTTTCCCGGCGCGATTGCAGCCGCTGGGCGGCCTGTTGAGCGGCTTCTTCGGCGGGCTGGCCGGGATGCAGGGCGCGCTGCGCTCCGCGTTCCTGGTCAAGGCCGGGCTCACGAAAGAAGCTTACGTCGCGACCGGCGCGGCGATCGCGTTCCTCATCGATGTGTCCCGGCTCTCCATCTACTCGCGTCTCATCCTGGAGCAACGGGCGGAGTTCGATTACGGGCTGGTGTCCGCCGCGGTCTTTACGGCGCTGCTGGGCTCCCTGCTCGGCAATCATTTCCTGCCCAAGGCTACAATGCGAGGCATCCAGGGACTGGTGGCGGTGCTGTTGTTCGCCGTCGCCCTCGGGTTGATCACCGGATTGCTCTGACGCCAGCATGAGAATAGCCATCGCCGTTCCGCCTTCTGCCGCGCCGCGCAGCGGCAACGTGCACACGGCCACGCGCTGGGCGGCCTTCCTGCGCCAGCTGGGGCACCGCGTGCACATCGTGACCCGGTGGCGAAGCGGCCACGACGATCTGCTGCTCGCGCTGCACGCGCGCAAGAGCTTCGATTCCATATGGCGGTTCTCGGATGCGAAGCCTTCCGCCCCGGTTATCGTCGCGCTGACCGGCACCGACTTGTATCGCGATATCCGCACCGATCCGCAGGCCCGGCAGTCGCTGGGCCTCGCCACGCGGCTCGCCGTGCTCCAGGAGGAAGGCCTGCGCGAGCTGAGCCCGTTCCTCAGGAGCAAGACCCGTGTCGTCTACCAATCCGCGAATGTGAGCTTGCGTCACGCGCCCGGGAAGTCGCCGTTCCGCGTCGCGGTCATCGGCCACCTGCGCGAGGAGAAAGATCCGTTCCGGGCGGTGCAGGCGCTGCGCCGCATCGAGCGCTCCACGCCGGTCGAGGTGGTGCAGGTCGGCGGCGCGCTCGATCGCGAGATGCGCGAGCGGGCGCGGGGCTGGCGGAAGATCGAGCGCCGCTACCGCTGGCTGGGCAGCCTGGAGCATCGGGCAACGATGCGCTTGCTTGCCTCGAGTCACGTGCTGGTGGTGAGCTCGGTGATGGAAGGCGGGGCGAACGTCATCTGCGAGGCGGCGCGCATCGGCGTCCCCGTGCTCGCGTCGCGCGTTTCCGGCAACCTCGGCATGCTGGGGCGCGATTACCCGGGCTACTTTCCACTGCGTGACGACCGCGCGCTCGCTCGGCTGATCGAGCGCGCCCGCAATGACCCGGCGTACTACAAGCGTCTCAAGAGCGCGGTGCGGCGCAGGAGCGGGCGGTTCGCTCCCGCATCCGAGCGGGCGGCGCTGAAGCGGCTGCTGTCCGGCTTGCGACGCAAGGAATAAAAACTGACCCAAAATCAAAAGCGAGAACTAGCCGCAGATAAACGCCGATTAACGCCGATACAGAAACATAAAACTCAGAGGGTTTCTCTCGATTTTATTGGCGTTCATCTGCGTTCATCGGCGTCCGAATTGTTTTTGACGATTTCTGCTTCACCGCCCGGCCGCGTTGCGCATCATCTCGGCGCGCGCCGGCAGCACGTGCTGCGTCCAGTGGCTCTTGATGTAGGCGAGCACCGCCCAGATCTCGTCGTCCGAAAGCTTCCCCTTGAAGGCCGGCATATCGCTTTCGTAGCCCGGCGGCGCCAGCGGCGGCACCGGGCCGTTCTTCGTGATCGCGAAGAGCACGTCGTCGGGGTGATGCCAGGTGTGGCCCGCATCGTCGTGCGGCGGCGCCCGCAGCCGGCCGTTGGGCAGACGTTTCTTCCAGTCCGGCTGCCCTTCGAGTTTCGCGCCGTGGCAGGCCGCGCAATGCTGGACGTAGACCTTCGCTCCCAGCGCGACCCGTGCGGGATCGCGGGGATCCGCGCGCGGGTCCTCGCCCGGCGGCGCCTGGTCGCAGGCCGAGAGGGCGAGGCCGACGGCGACGGCGAATAGCAGGCGCGCGCTCATGCGACGCGGATCGTGGTCATCATGCCCGCGGCCTGGTGCTCGAGGATGTGGCAGTGGAGCATCCAGTTCCCGGGATTGTCGGCGACGAAGGCGATCTCGGCGCTGGAGCGCGGGTCGATCAGTACCGTGTCCCCGCTTTCTCCATGCTGCGCGGCGCTGCCGTTGCGCGACAGGACCTGGGAGACGTGCCCGTGGATGTGGATGGGATGGTGCCACGCGGTATCGTTGACCAGCTCGAATACGTACGAGCGGCCGCGCGCCAGCGTCAGCAACGGCTCGTGGCGGTGATCATCCTCGGAAACGGGCTTGCCGTTCACCGTCCAGAACATTCCGTTGTGCTCGCGCTGGCTTGGCATCACACCCATCATGCCGCCACCGAACACGATGCGGTGGTGCTCCGCGCGCACGATGTCCGGCCTGGCGAAGGGGTTCGGCGCGAGCCGCGGAACGGGACGAGCTTTCCCGCGCGCCGCGGCGGCCTCGGAGTAAGCGAGATCGAGCAGGCGGTATGCGCGTTGCCGGTAGAAGTCGTCAATCACGCGGTGGCGGCTGCCCGGTTCGCTGTTGCAGTCGATGACGAGATCCGCGCGTTGCGCCGGCCCGAGCACGACCCGGCCATCCTGCGGGCGGTGCGACTCGACCGGCTGCCCGTCGAAGGCAATCACCCACGGTGCGTGGCCTTCGAAGCGCAGGCCGTAGATGCGGGCGTTGGAGGCATTGATGAGCCGCAGCCGGACGCGCTCGCCCGCGCGCACGCCGAAGCTCTCGCGCACCGCGCCGTTTACCGTCACCGTATTGCCGATGCGCCCGGCGTGGCTCGCGTCCATGAAGCTCATGAAGTCGCCGGTGATGCGCGCTGACCGATCGAGGCGCCAGTCCGACAGCACCCAGGTGATGTCGCGATCGACTTGCGGTGGATCCGGCTCCTCCACGATGAGTGGGCCGTACAGCCCGCTCCCGACCTGCTCCGGGCTGCCGAGGTGCGGGTGGTACCAGTAGGTGCCGGCGTCAGGCAGGTCGAACTCGTAGAGAAAACGCCCGCCGTTCGCCGCGATCGGCGGCTGCGTGAGGTGCGGCACGCCGTCCATCGCGTTGGGCAGGCGGATGCCATGCCAGTGCACGGTGGTTTCGACTTCCAGCGCGTTCTCGACCTCGACGCGCAGCCGCTCGCCCTGGCGGTAGCGCAAAACGGGTCCGGGAACCGTGCCGTCGTAGGCCCAGACGGCGGTCGCCGGGTTGCCTTCGCCGACGAGCGATTGCGTCGCGGCCGCGATGCGCAGCCGGCGCGGCGCCGGCTGGGCAATTCCCTGAACGGGCAGCAAAACGGAAGCGGCCGCTCCCGTAGAGAGCGCGAGGAATCGCCGTCTTCTCATGGGATCGAGGGCAGAACGCGGAGCGCGCGCATCAGATCGTGATGCCGAAGCGCGCCAGCAGCGGCATCGCTGCCGCGTAGCACAGCGCCATCACCGCGATCGAGATGGCGAGGCTCGGGTAGAAACCGAGGCCGTGCTTCAGCAGCGCGGGCAGTACCAGGAACATGGGCAGGGTGGGCAGTACCAGCCAGAACGTGCCGGTCGAGAGCTCCGCGATCTTTCCCGTGTCCTGGGTATCCACGTAAAGCCAGATCATGGCGAGGATCGAGATCAGCGGCAGCGACTTGATCAGCGCTCCGAGCGTCGCGTTGACCTTGGCGACCTCGGCAACCGCGACGATGATGCCGGCGGACAACAATACTTTGACGGCGTAGTACCACATGATCGATTCTCCCGGATGCGCCGGTCGAGCGTCCGGCGTCATGTTGTTGCAAGGGTCGCTATCTATTTTACCGACGTGATCACGTAGTCCTTGCCCTGCTGGACGAAGTCAAACTCGACTTTCTTGCCCGGCTGAAGCTTTTCCAGCATCGCCTTGTCCTTGACCGTGAAGCCCATGGTCATCGCTGGCCATTTGAGACTCGCTACCGGGTCGTGGGTGAGCGTCGCGACGCCCTTGTTGCGATCGACGTTCTTCACCACGCCGGTCGCCTTGTGCGCGGCGCCTGCTTTCGTCGACGGCTTGTCCATCGGCATGTCCATCTTTTTGTGATCCATGGTCATCTGGGCATATGCGGGGGTCATTGCTGGAGTGATCAGTGTTGCTGCAATGAGGAAAGCAGAAATTTTCATATAGGCTCCTTGGTTTTAAAAAGTAAATTAAATCAACTATTTATATACTTTCCCGCAATAGGACGGCTGGTGGCGGGCGCGAGATTGCGGCGACGCATAAGCAGGTAAGCCGCGGGCACCACGAACATCGACAGCAACGGCGCGGTGATCATTCCGCCGACCATGGGCGCCGCGATACGCTGCATGATTTCCGAGCCGGTCCCTGCGCCGAACATGATCGGCAGCAAGCCGGCGACGATCACGGCTACCGTCATGGCTTTTGGCCGCACACGCAGCACTGCCCCGTCACGGATCGCATCCTCCAGCAATTCCAGCGACGGAACTTTACCGTCGGCCAGGCGAGCCTCCCATGCCTGCTTCAGGTACAGCAGCATGATCACGCCGAATTCGGCTGATACCCCGGCCAGCGCGATGAAGCCCACCGCGCTCGCCACCGAAACATCGTGCCCGAGCAGGTACAGCAGCCAGAATCCGCCGACAAGCGCGAAAGGCAATGTTGCCATGATCAACAGCGCTTCATCGACGCGCTGGAAAACAAGATAGAGGAACACGAAGATGATCAGCAGCATCGCCGGCACGACCACCTTGAGCCTGGAGGTGGCGCGTTCCAAGAACTCGAACTGGCCTGACCAGGATATCGAGTAGCCGGCCGGCAGCTTCACTTCCCTGGCGACCGCTTGCTGCATGTCGCGCACCGCGGATTTGAGGTCGCGTCCGCGGATATCCACGTACACCCAGCCCGAAAGGCGGGCGTTCTCGCTTCTGAGCATCGGCGGACCGTCGGCGACGCTGATGGCCGCCACGTCGCCGAGCCGGAGTTGCGCCCCGCGCGGGGTGAGCACCGGAAGGCCACGCAGCTTGTCGACGGAATCCCTCACTTCGCGCGGATAGCGCACGTTGATCGGGAAGCGCTGCAAGCCCTCGACGGTTTCTCCGATGTTCTCGCCGCCGATCGCGGTGGAAACGATGCTCTGCACGTCGGCTATATTGAGGCCGTAACGGGATGCCATGTCGCGGTCGATCTTCACGTCGATGTAACGCCCACCGGTAAGTCGTTCGGCAAACGCGGAGCTCACCCCCGACGTTCGCTGCACCACGCGCTCGATCTCGGAGGCGACGCGGTCGATTTCCCGCAGGTCCGTGCCGCCGACCTTCACACCGACCGGGCTCTTGATGCCGGTGGCGAGCATGTCGATGCGGTTGCGGATCGGCTGGACCCAGATGTTCGCGAGCCCTGGTACCCTGACGACGCGGTCGAGCTCCTCGACCAGCTTCTCGGGCGTCATTCCGGATCGCCATTGATCGCGCGGCTTGAACTGGATGGTGGTCTCGAACATCTCCAGCGGCGCGGGATCGGTCGCGGTCTCGGCGCGGCCGGCTTTCCCGAACACGCTCGCCACCTCGGGCACCGTCTTGATCAGCCGGTCGGTCTGCTGCAGGAGCTCCGCGGCCTTGCCGGAGGAAATACCGGGCAGCGCCGAGGGCATGTACAGCAGATCGCCCTCATCGAGCGGCGGCATGAATTCGCCGCCGAGACGGCTGGCGGGCCATGCCGTCAGTATCAGGGCTGCCAGTGCTATTCCCAGCGTCGCCTTCGGAAAGCGCAGCGCGCGATCCAGCAGGGGGCGATAGGCCGCGATCAACCATCGATTGAGCGAATTCTTTTGCTCCTCCGGAATGCGCCCGCGGATGAGATAGCCCATTAGCACCGGGATCAACGTCACTGCCAGGCCCGCCGCCGCGGCCATCGCGTAGGTCTTGGTGTAGGCGAGCGGCGAGAACAGCCGCCCTTCCTGTGCTTCCAGCGTGAACACCGGGACGAAGGACAGCGTGATGATGAGGAGCGAGAAGAACAAGGCCGGGCCCACCTCGGTCGCGGCGTCGCCGATCACGCGCCACTGCTCGTCGCCCGCGAGTTTTTCGTGCGGATGAGCGCGCTGCCATGCCTCGGCGTGCCTGTGCGCGTTCTCGATCATCACTACCGCGGCGTCTACCATGGCGCCGATCGCAATGGCGATGCCGCCGAGCGACATGATGTTGGCGTTGATGCCCTGGTAGTGCATGACAATGAACGCCATCAGCACGCCCAGCGGGAGCGAAACGATGGCGACGAACGCGGAGCGCAAGTGGAACAGGAACACGAGGCATACCAGCGCGACGACGATGAATTCCTCGACCAGCTTCTCGTTGAGATTAGCGACGGCGCGCTTGATGAGGCTGGAGCGGTCGTACGTGGGAACGATCTCCACGCCCGGAGGCAGGCCCGCTTTGAGCTTCTCGATCTTCGCCTTGACGGCGTCGATGGTCTCGAGCGCGTTCTTGCCCGAGCGCATCACGATCACGCCGCCCGCGACCTCGCCTTCGCCGTTCAGTTCGGCGATGCCGCGCCGCATTTCCGGGCCGACCTGCACGCGCGCGACATCGCCCAGGCGCACCGGGACGCCGGCGTCACTCGCCGCCAGGGGAATCTTGCGGAAATCGTCGAGCGTCTGGAGGTAGCCCGAGGCGCGCACCATGTACTCGGCTTCGCCCAGCTCCAGCACCGAGCCGCCGCTTTCCTGGTTGGCGCGTTGCACGGCCTCGATGATTTTCGCATGCGGAATGTTGAACGCCCGCAGCCGGTCGGGGTCGAGCACGATCTGGTACTGGCGCACCATGCCGCCGACGCTCGCCACTTCCGACACGTTGGCGACGGTTTTCAGCTCGTACTTCAGGAACCAGTCCTGCAGCGCGCGCAATTGCGACAAGTCCATCGTGCCAGAGCGGTCGACGAGCGCGTACTCGTAGACCCAGCCCACGCCGGTTGCATCGGGACCGAGCGAACTCTTCGCCTGCGGCGGCAGCCGGGACTGGGCCTGGTTGAGATACTCCAGCACGCGCGAGCGCGCCCAGTACTGGTCGGTGCCGTCCTCGAACAGGATGTAGACGAAGGAATCCCCGAAGAACGAATATCCGCGCACCGTCTTCGCGCCCGGTACCGAAAGCATGGTGGTGGTGAGGGGGTAGGTAACCTGGTTCTCGACGATCTGTGGCGCCTGTCCGGGGTACGTCGTGCGGACGATGACCTGCACGTCCGAGAGATCCGGGATTGCGTCCAGCGGCGTCCTGAGCGCCGCCCACACTCCCCAGGCGGTGACCATCACGGTCGCCAGCAGCACCAGGAAGCGGTTGGCGATGGACCAACGGATGAGAGCGGCAATCATGGCTTGCTTCCCGCCGGCGCGATCTTTTCGATTACGTAGTCGCCGCCCTTGTCAGGCTCGCCCCGCAGCTCGAAATTCACGCTGTCGCCCTGCTTGAGCCCGGCGAGCTGTTTTTTGTCCGGCACCGCGAAACCCATCTTCATCGCCGGCCACTTCATGGATGGAATCGGCCCGTGCTCCAGTTCGACGCGGCCTTTTGCGGGATCGATTCCGGTCACTTTGCCTTCGCCGCGATGGGATGAGCCGCCAGCTTTGGCGGCTTCCGGCGCGGGCGCGTCGCCCATGCGCGTGGTTGCGGCTTTCAGGCTGGCCTCGGAATCGATCAGGAACTGGCCGGAGACGACGACTTTCTGGCCGGCTTCGAGACCCTTGCGAATTTCGGTGCGGCCACCGGTTTCGACGCCGGTTTCGACGTCCACCGGTGCGAACTTGCCGTCACCATGGGAGACGATTACGACACTGCGCTTGCCGGTCTGGATCACGGCTTCGGTTGGCACCAACAGCACTTCTTTGCGCGCGGCGGGCGTGAGATTGATGGTCGCGAACATCCCAGGAACCAGCCGATGACCGGGATTGGCGAGCTCGACACGCGCCTTGAGCGTGCGCGTAGCCGGATTGACTTCGGGGAGGAGGGCACTGACGCGGCCCTTGAACGCGATGTCGGGCAGCGCGGGGGCGCGAGCCTCGACGGCGTTGCCTGGCCGCACCAGGCCGGCCTGGCTTTCCGGCACTTCCGCATTGACCCAGACCGTATCCAGTCCGTTTATGCGGAACAGCAGCGCGCCGGACATGACCGTCATGCCTTCGCGCGTTCCGAGCTCCGCCACGACGCCGCCTGTCGGCGCAGTCACGGTCAGGCGGGCGTGCACCTTGCCGCTCGACTCCACCAGCCGGATCTGGTCTTCGGCCATGCCCGCGAGGCGCATGCGCTGGCGCGCGGCGTCGAGCAGGAATTCCAGGCCCGCACCCGGCATACGTTTCACCGAGAGATATTCCTCCTGCGCGGCGACCCAGTCGGGCACGTACAACTCGGCAAGCGCCTGGCCTTTGCGTACCGAATCGAGCGGGGCGCGGACATGGAGCCTTTCGACGAAGCCGTTGCTGCGCGCCTGCACGACGACGGTATCGCGCTCGTTGTAGGCCACGCTTCCCACCGCTTCGACTGCTGGGGCCAGCGCGCCCCTGGTCACGTCCGCGACGCGCACGCCCAGATTCTGCTGCACGCTCGGACTGATCGCGACTTTGCCTTCGTCCGCACTTTCGCCGGCATAGACCGGGACCAGCTGCATGTCCATGAAGGGCGACTTACCGGGCTTGTCGAATTTCTGGCCCGGCACCATCGGGTCGTGCCAGTAGAGCACCTTCTTGTCGGCGGTCCCATCGGCGCCGGCGCTTTTCTGTGCGCTGCTCTCCGGAGATGACGTCATCTGCATGCCGCGGTTCATGCCGATCCAATAGGCGCCGTAGCCACCCGCGCCGACAAGGCTCGCGGCAACGAGCGCAATGAGGAGGGTCCTGGTATTCATCGGTTTCCTCCCGCCGGATGAGCAGCCGCGCCGTTCGGAAACAGGAAATTGAGCTGCGCCCACAATCGCGCGGTTTCCATTTCCAGCTGGAGGGCCTGCATGCGCACCTCGATCTCGGTGCGGCGGGCGGACAGTGCGTCGTTGAGGCTGGCCTTGCCGCCCCGGTAAGCGGCTGTCACCGCGCGGGTCCGTTCTCCGGCGAGCGGGAGCAGTTCCCGTTCGTAACGTGCACGACGCTCGCGGCTGCTGTCCCACTCCTGGATCATCGAGCGAACTTCGGCAATATGGGCACGCAGGGCTTCCTCGCGCTGGGCTTCCGCCTGATCGGCCATGGCGAGCTTCGCCGCAAGCTCGCGGTCCTGGCGGTTCTTCTGGTCCCATTGCAACGGGATCGCCACTTCGACCGAGACCATATTGGAATATGCGGAGCCCCGCTGGCTGTACATCAGCTCGACGCTCCAGTCGGATTTCTTGTTGGCCTGCGCCAGCCGGACCTCGGTCGCGGCAATCTCCGACTGCCTGGCCAGCAAGGCGATTTGCGGGTGATGGGCAAGCTGAGTGTCCAGCGTGCGCGGATCGAGTTGGATGACATCAATGGCGGGCGTGCCAGCCAACGGGCTGTCGGCGGTTTCACCGACCCAGCGGGCCAGTGCGGTTTTCGCGGTGCGGATACGCCGGCCGATCTCGCTCGAGCGGTCTTCAAGGGTGGCCACGGACGAGCGTGCCGCGAAGACGTCGGCCTGGCTGCCACGAGCGGCGCGATAGGCGCTCTCCGCGGCTTCGATTTCGAGGTGCGCCGCCTTGATCTGTTCCGCAATGATGGCAGCCATGGCTTCCGCGTAGTGGCGATCGAGCCAGGCGAGCGCGGTGTCGCGGTAGATCGAGGCGACGGTAGCGTGCTTTTCCGCGATGGACTTCTCGGCCTCGCGCTCGAAGCGCTGAGCCCGCAGGTGACGCTTTTCCTCGCGCGTGAATTCCTGCATGACGCCGATGCGGCGCATGGTCATGAAGTCGCGCGTGAGGCTGAACGAGTCGGGACCGTTGACCGGCAGGTTGTCCACGCCGACTTTTAGTGTCGGGTCGGGCAGCTGACCGGCTGCCGCCGCCATTTCCCGCGAAGCGGTTACGACTGAATCCTGGGCGGCGAGCTGCCGAGAGCGCTCGGCGGCGAGGCGCTGCGCCTCTGGAAGCGTGAGTGTGGGCTGGGCCGCATCGAGGGGTAACGCGATTGCCAGCAACAGCAACAAACTGAAATTAAGACGCATAAATCCTCCGCATGTAAATGCTGCGCGGCGGCCACGATGGCGCGCCGCGACGAAACGCGGAGGATCTAATTACGCAGGCAGCAGTGCAGGACGCGTAGAGGAGGGGCTTCGATTCGCGCCAGTCGCGGTGCAACCGGCGGCGCGGAATTCACGGCAGCCGCGAAATCGTCGAAAGAGACAGTGATCGCGGGAAGATCGATCGTCGAATAAACGACCTTGGATGGCGCGGACGAGGTGTTCTGAAACTGGCACGAGGCCGGGCAACCGCCACCGGCATTCTTGTCGGTGTCTCCCCCGGCGTCGTGGCACGGCGTTGTCGTGGCGGCTGCACCCGACGGCGCGGCCGCAGCGGCCATGCCCTGGCACGCCAGGAACAGCACGGCGGCAGTGCCTGCAACGAACCGGCGTAAAGACTTGGACAGGGTCATGGCGACGATACTAGCGGCGTTGTCACTCTGGCGCAAACGTAGGCACGCGTGTGGTTTGATGTAGATCAAGGCCGGAGGGAAAATAGTGGCGATATCGATACGGCGCGAAAGGTGTTTCAGATAGCCCGCATATTCGCGCCGCGCAGTTCGCCCGCTGCCTGTCCGATGACTGTCTTGGCCGCAACAACGCCAAGGACGCCCATGACTGCCGCGACCGCGAGGTCGGGCCAGCCGGTTCCGGTGCCGAAGACACCGAGGGCGGCCAGCATGACGGCGAAGTTCCCGATCGCGTCATTGCGCGAGCACAGCCACACCGAGCGCATGTTGGCGTCGCCGCTCCGGTAGCGATAGAGCAGGGCGGCGACGAACACGTTTGCCGCAAGCGCGATCGAGCCCACGACGCCCATGGTGAGCGGTTCCGGCACCGTGCCGGCGCCAGCGTTCCATACCGCCTTGCCGAGGACGAAAATGCCGTAGCTGCCCATGGTCAGGCCCTTGATCAGGGCGGCGCGCGAGCGCCACACGGACGCCATCGCCAGAACGGCGAGCGAGATGCCGTAGTTCGCGGCGTCGCCGAAGAAATCCACGGCGTCCGCCAGCAGCGACACGGAGTCCGCGATCAATCCGCTGAACAGCTCGACGCCGAACATGACGGCGTTGACGATCAGCGCGATCCATAGAATGCGCCGGTAGCGGGGATCGCCAGGCTGGCCGGCGGCGCAGCTTGCGTCGCAACAGGAACTTGCCATTGATTGTGCATTTCAAACCCTGTATCTGCTACAGGGTCAAGCAACCGATCGGAGGCCATGACGATGCGCATCGGAGAGCTCGCGCGCAGCACGGATTGCCCGGTGGAAACAATACGATATTACGAGAGCGCCGGATTGCTGCCGACTGCTCCGCGCTCCGCCGGAAACTACCGGCTCTACGGCCGGGAGCACGTCGAGCGACTGCAGTTTATCCGCAACTGCCGCTTTCTGGACATGACCCTGGACGAGATACGCACGCTGCTCCGGCTCTGCGAGTCGCAGGACCGAAACTGCGAGGCGGTGAACGACCTTCTCGACGAGCATATCGGCCATGTCTCCGAACGCATGGCCGAATTGAAGGTGCTGGAGCGCCAGTTACGGAGGTTGCGCAGGCTGTGCGGCAAGCCGGGTGTGGTGAAGGATTGCGGCATCCTCAATCAGCTGGCCTGCGCCGCCTCGCCGCACGCGCAAGCGGCCGGCCACGTCCACGGCGCGCACGGGCGCGGCCAGCGTCGCTAGATTTCGAGCAGCTTCAAGCGATGCACCTTGCCCGAGAGGTATTCGAGCGGGGGGCTTCCGTGCAGATTCGTCAACGCGTTCCGGTAAGAGGCCTGGCGCGATATTCCGCGATAGCCTTCTCCAGCTCGACGAGTTCCTCGCATCGCAGCAGGCAGATCTTGCGGAGCGCTTCGAGGTGCTTTTCCGCGCCGGCGAGGTTGCCACCCATGAGGTAGGCTTCGCCGATGTACTCGTGGGCCCCGCGGTGGCGGGGATTCAGCGCGAGCGCGCGATTGTAGTATTTGAACGCAAGCTCGAGCTGCCCCATCTTGCGGTAGGAGAACCCAAGGTAATTGTGAATGTCGGGATTGTCGGGATCGAGTACTGTCGCCCGGCTGAAACGCCTCACCGCTTCGCCCCAGTCCTTGCGGTCGAATGCCTGCTTGCCGGCCGCGTAATCCGGATTGCGCTCGGCGGCCTGCGGATTGGAGTCTTCCTCGACGGCGAAGCCGGGCGCCGCGGTGAAGAAGGCGACGGCGGCGGCGAGCGCCAGTCCGCGCACTCGCCGCCGCGCCGCGCTTCGTTCAGGCATGCGGCCGGTCGTGCTCACCGCTGTGCAATATACGCCTTGGCGCGAGCCAGCTCCGGACGCGCGCTGCCGGCGGTCTTTGTCAAGTCCACGAGCTTCGCATAGTGCGCCGAAGCCTTCTCCCGATCGCCGGCGGCTTCCGCGGCGAGCGCCGCGCCGTAGTAGCCACGGAAGCGGTTGGGCTCGCGCACCTGCGATGCCTCGAATTCCTTGAGCGCCAACGCCGGCTGCTTAAGCTCGAGCAGCATTTCCCCCAGCAACTCGCGTGCGGGAACGATGCGCCCGGGCGTGACGATGTGTTTCTCGTTCCTGTCCTCCAGGTCAGCGGACGCGCGCATGAACTTGAGCGCGTCGTCGTTCCGGCGCTGCGCCAGCGCGATCCACCCGGCCACGGCGAGCTGCTGGATCTCGACTTCGGTGGCCCAGTAGTTGTTCTTCGCGTCCTGCAGCGCCTTGTGCAGGCGCGCCAGTTCTTCGGCATCTTTTTCCGCCGCTGCGATATCGCCGCTGCGCGCCGCGCCGAGTGCCCGCGCGAAATGCGTAATAGCATCGGTGAACGGGAACCGGGTCGACTGCGCCTGCAACTGCATTGCTTCGCGCCACGCGCCGCGCTCCATCGCGTAGCGCGCCGGCATT